>ERZ772967.104-NODE-104-length-70117-cov-3.889070_pt1 | contig 70117 bp, 51 predicted proteins | sample MGYA00511677_ERZ772967 | MGnify/ENA primary metagenome ERZ772967 (study PRJEB29015, sample SAMEA2737931) | human oral metagenome | biome: human oral; feature: human-associated habitat; material: dental | place: China | collected 2146 ...
GTTGCCCGACTCTTTTTTTAAGCGCAAACTGGAGCAGGTCTTTTTTTATGGGGCGGGATGTACTTCGGCCGAAAAGAAGAGTGTTGTAGAGGCCTCTTTGGTAGCCCAGTTTAAAACGCCGGCTTACGTGGAAAGCGATCTGTTGGCAGCCGCCCGGGGGTTGTTTCAGCACGATTCGGGGATTGCATGTATCCTCGGAACGGGTTCAAACTCGTGTTTTTATGACGGTCATACCATTGTTAAAAATGTACGTGCGGGAGGATATATCTTAGGAGATGAAGGCAGTGGCGCAGCCTTAGGAAAGCAATTTCTCTCGGATGTTTTGAAGAAATTGGCTCCGCAAGTGCTGATTGATGACTTTTTTGAAAAGTATGACTTGACCCCTCACGATGTAATGGATGTTGTTTATAATCGTCCGTTTCCTAATCGTTTTTTAGCGGAACAGTCTTGTTTTTTAGCTGATTATCTTCGTCTTGATTATGTGAAAGGGTTGTTGCTCTCCAATCTCCGGAGCTTTTTTCTGCGCAATGTGATGCAATATGACTATTTGAATTATCCTATTCGCTTTGTCGGATCGGTAGCATATAATTATGCGGATTTACTGCATCAGGTTGGAAAAGAGTTCGGAGTAGAGCTAAGCGTGGTAGAAGAAACCCCTATGGGCGGACTGATCAAATACCATGCCTTCCCTCCGGATGATCCGGAAAGCTGATTTTCTGATTTTTTTATCTCTTTTTTCCGCCTTTTGTCGTTGGTTTGTAAAGATATAATTGTTAAAATTTAAACCTAATATATAAAAAAACAGAATAAAAGTTCTTAATGTGAAAATTATAATATATCTTTGCTTGTACAAAAATGCAAAATATGAATATGAAGCAGGAATAGAAATAACAAAAACATTATTTAGAAATGTTCGATATATTGATGTGTAGAACGTCGGTTATTCCGAACATCTCGATCTTAAAAAAAGGAACATTCTTAAAAATTAAAGACAAAAAACAAATAAAGACTTTTTTACAGGACATAAACTTGAAAAACAAATTGTATCATGATAAGAAAGTGTACCATGGGAAGAAAAATGAAACTATTACTCTCCGTACTTTTATTGAGTGTGGGAGTTGCAATGGCACAAACCCGTATAACGGGTAATGTAACAGACGAGAAGGGCGAACCGGTCATCGGCGCTTCGATCCTCATTAAAGGAACAGACCAGGGAACAGTTACGGACTTGGATGGAAATTTCAGTTTGTCGGTTTCCTCTTCAAGCGGAAAAAACTATTTAATCATCTCCTATATGGGGATGAAGACACAGGAAGTTGAAGCTAAGCCGAATCTGGCAATCGTTTTGAAGGAAGACGCGACTGCGCTTGGCGAAGTGGAAATTACGGCTGAGTTCGGGATGAAGCGTGTGGCTCGAGCCGTAGGTTCGTCGGTGCAAAATGTAAAAGCCTCCGATATTATCGAATCGGGACGCGACAATTTTATTTCAGCGTTGCAGGGACGTGTGGCCGGTATGACCGTCAGCTCTTCCGGGGGAGCACCGGGCGCTTCCAATACCGTTGTATTGCGCAGCTTAACGTCTATTTCCGGAAATAACCAACCACTATATGTGGTAGATGGTATTCCGATGAACAACAGCACCTTCGATCCCACAAGCGTGGGAGGCGGCTTCTCTCCGAGAAATCTGGATTTTGCTTCGCGAGGCAATGACTTCAATCCTGAAGATATCGAATCCATGACCGTATTGAAAGGGGCGGCGGCCGCGGCTCTTTATGGATCGGATGCCTCGAACGGGGCCATTATTATCACAACGAAAAAGGGAAGAAAAGGAAAAGGACGTGTTGCCTACAGCAATACCTTCCGTTGGGACAAGGCATACGGTTATCCGGATATCCAGACAAAGTATGCCAACGGATCTTATGGTACGACCAACTACTTTTACACAAAACATTTCGGGGGGCTTTATCCCGAAGGGATGCCGTTGTATGATAATTTCAACTCCGTATTGCAGACAGGATTCAGTAACAAACATAATATTTCGGTCGAAGCCGGAAGCGACAAAGCTACGTTGAGAGCAGGGGCATCGTACCTGAATCAGACCGGAGTAATTAAAACGACCGACTATTCTCGCTTTAATCTGAGTTTATCAGGGAAAGCTGAAATTACCTCATGGCTGAAATTTGAAGGCAGTATGCAGTATTCCTCCACGCAAAACACAAAAGTTCCGCGTGGCGTAGACGGGCCTTTGTTCTTAGCGATGAAGTGGCCGCTGGTCGACAATATGTCGGAATATTTGGCCGCTGATGGTGCACACATGAGATATCCACGTTATTATACCGATACCGATTTGCTTAATCCTCTTTTCGGACTGTATAAGAATAAATTCTACGACGAATCCGATCGTTTTATTTCGAATGCTTCCGTAACGATTACTCCCATCAAGAATGCGTTCTTCAGGGCACAAGTAGGGTGGGATGTCGGTATGCAAACATTTGAGACTTCCAAACATCCGTATTACTACAAAACGAACAATGGTGATGGAACTTATGTCTTGACGAAATCGAACTTTTCCGATCCGACGTTAAATTTACTTGCCGGATATAATGACAAATATTTGGATGATAAGTTTACCTTCTCTGTGCAGTTTGGATATCATCAACTCCAGAATGGGATTACCCGATTAAGTACGAACGGATCGAAATTTATTATTCCCGATTTTCAGTCAATTAATAATTGTGAGCCTGCAACCGTATCGTCAACAAAACGTACGACCAAACGCCGTATTCAGGCACTCTCGACACAAGCAGAGTTCGGTTATGACAATATGGCTTTCCTAACGTTCCGGGCAAGAAATGACTGGTCGTCCACATTGCCGAAAGCCAATAATTCCTATTTCTATCCGGCGGTAGAAGGGGCCTTTATCCTGACGGAACTCCCTTTCCTTAAAGAGAACAAAATGATCAATTATCTTAAGATAAGAGGCTCTGTTGCTCGTGTCGGGAAGGATGCCGGACCGTTGGAAATCGATCCTCAATTGGAAGCTACGAAGTTGACCGGCGGTGGATTTAAATATGGATTCACCGGCCCCAATAAAAAACTGAAGCCGGAGATGACAACTTCCAGAGAGATCGGTTTTGAAGGGCGTTTCTGGGACGATCGTATCGTGGCAGATTTTACTTATTTTGCAACACATTGTTCCGATCAGATCGTGAAAGGGTTCCGTCTCAGTTATGCGACCGGATTCGTTTTGAATAACATGAACGTAGGAACGTTCGATACATGGGGATGGGATAGCCATGTGGATGTGGATATTATCCGCGGAGCAGATAACTTACGTTGGAATATGGGAGTCAATCTGTCGCATGCGAGTTCGAAAGTCGTTTCTTTACCTGAAAATGTAAGCGAGTATTATAACTGGATGACATGGAGTTCCGGAAATATTCGTAACGGGATTATGATGGGACATCCGATTACGACCCTTACAGGAAAAGCGTATCAACGCAACAAGGCCGGCCAAGTGCTGATTGATCCTACCACAGGGCTTCCTATGGTCGATAGCAAATGGAGCGTTTTGGGCGACAGAGAACCCAAACTTCGCTTCGGAATTACATCGAGTTTAAGCTATAAAGGCTTCCGCTTGTCAGCCATGTTCTCAGGCCGTTACAAAGCAACGGTGGTAAACGGAACGAAACGCTCGATGATGCAGAACGGAACAAGTTGGGAATCGGTCGATTTGCGTGAACGGGGGCCGGTTATCTTCAACGGTGTTTTGAAAGACGGAAAAGAAGAATCGGATAACCCCACAAAGAATACGATTGCAATAGATTATTCGACCTTTGGTTCTTCCGTTTATAATGGAGGTGATGAAGACTGGCTTGAAAAGAATGTACACTATCTTCGTTTGAGCGAATTGCGTCTGATGTATCGTATTCCATCCCAATGGCTGAGAAAAACGAAAGTAATTTCGGATGCAAGCATCCATCTTACCGGAAACGATTTGTTTACATGGACGAACTATTCAGGTATCGATGCTGTGGGGAATACGGTATCGGCAGCAGCCGGTGGTACCGGTGGCGAAGGATACGATGTGTGGTCCATTCCAAATCCGCGCGGTATGTCGATCGGTTTCAACTTAACGTTTAACTAAAAACTTAACACTTACTGAGATGAAAAAAATAACGATGATAATAGCATCCTTGTTTATCTTCCTGACCGGTTGTGAAGATTATCTGGATGTGAACAGAAATGTGGATGCTCCCGACCATGTCGAAGGATATTTGTATCTGGCCGGAATACAACAGTCTTATTTGGGAGTATATTATGAGATAAGAGGTCTTGGACCAATGACCCAAATGATGGGAACCACAGCTCTTTACTATACAAATTTTGCGAATCATTATTATGCGCAGGGAAATGATGCTTGCGGTGAAATCTGGCGTATGACCTACTGGAATCAGGGCATGAATCTGGAAAACATGATTAACCAGTCGTTGGCTGCCGAAGATTGGACGCTTGCCGGTATCGGCTATGCGATCAAAGCTTACTCGTGGGATATGCTTGCTAAAGAGCATGCAGAACTACCCATGAAACAGGCATTTGTTGATGGGTTGCTATCGCACGATTACGATTACCAGAAAGACGTTTATAAACAAGTGCGTGAATGGGCTTACAAAGCCATTGAACTGCTTGAAAAAGAAGATAATAAAGATTATGGTACGAAGATTAGCGCGAATGACTTTATTTATCAGGGAAATAAGGCAAAGTGGATCAAGTTTGCTTATGCGGTCCTTGTGCGCAATTTAGCTTCTTTATCGAATAAGACAAACTTTGTTTCGGATTATGCTCCCGAGCTGATTCAATGTGCCGGCAAATCGTTCGAATCTCCTGACGATGATGCGGTTGTAAAGATTGCCGGAGGCTCTCAAAGTGCTCCTTACGAAGATTATAACAACTTCTGGGGGACGGCACAAAAAAATCTTACATATAACTATTTCCAGCATGAATATGCCGTGCAGGTATTTACGGGGACTGTGCCTAAATACGATGAAGCAACCGGTGAAAAAGTGCGAACGGAAGGAAATGATTATTATCCGTATGAGCTTGCCGATAAGCAAATCATTTGCGACACACTGGTAACGGAAACCGGACACTACGATCCGAGGGTGGCAGCCAAGTTAGCGACGACGAGCGATCCGGAATATAAAAACATCGATAATGCGGACAGTGTAAAAAGGTATAAGTATTACGGCGGGTCTTTTACCGGAGCAAGTGGTTCGATCGGTACTGCACCGTCTTTTTACGGCCGGAGAATTGCTTCTGAATATCAGGGAAGTATTCATGACGGGAAAGGACGTTGGCTCTATCATGACGAAGCACCTTATATCTTAACCACATGCGCTGAAATTAAGTTCTGTCTGGCTGAAACCTATTGGAAAATGGGCAAGAAGAATGAAGCTTTTGAAGCGTTTAAAGAAGGAGTAAAAGCAGACCTCGATTTTACAGTCCGATACCTTATGCCCGGCACGGTGGGCAAAGCCGAAGGAGGAGACAAAATAACCAAGAAAATTTTCAACGATTTGGCGATTAAATACCAGACCGGTCCTTTCGTCGAGAAACTTCCAATGACCGATTTTTCTCTTTCTCACATTATGATGCAGAAATGGGTGGCTCTTTATCCGTGGGGAGCTCACGAAGCATGGGTAGACATGCGAAAATATCATTATGATATTGAGTATACCGGCGAATATCCTTCGAAAGGGAACGGTTGGGATGTGAGTACCGTTACACAGAAATGGGATACGAATCCAAGTAAAGTATATAAAGGGTTCTATTTGGCTCCGGCTCAGGTGCAAGGACGAAAAAGTTCATACAATGTGAAGAACGAGGGCTCTCCGTGTTACAGAATCCGTCCGCGTTATAATTCGGAATATATGTGGAACAAGGCATCATTGGAGGCGTTAAAACCCGTATCGGGAACAGCCGACAATTATCAATGTTCGATACCCTGGTTTGCTTATCCGGGTGAAGTTCCTGCAGCAGTCAAATAATTTATTCATTTATAATAACTATTCGCTATGAAAGTCTTTAAATATATTTTTTATACGGTTCTTTTAATGGGATTCGTAGCATGCGAAAAGCATGTAGTGGAATATGATACGACCGACCTCTCGGACGTGGCGGAATTTCAGTTGCACTATTTTGTTCCTGTCGATGCAAAAGCGAGCAACTATATCTATAAGATTGAGATCAATCATGACGTTTACGTAAACAATAATGCAGCTCTTCTGACAACATACAATGCCGTACCTAATGGCTCTGTGGGTCGATTCTATACAGCGAAGGTCGGAGAAAATCAGATCAAACTATATAAAGATAAGAAGTTAGACCTGGTATATGATCAGGCCTGTTCCCTGAAAAAAGGCAAGCAGAATATCTTTGTGTATGATTTTAACAAACCTCCTGTGGTGTTTGATAACGGTCATCCGTATGTAACGAATATATCGGAAAATACGGATTCCGTTTGCTGGGTCAAGTTCTATAATTTCCTGTATGAAAAAGAAGGCGTTCCGACCGATCTGAAGTTGCAGTATCAGTATCAATACACATTAGATTATAAGACCAAGGAAAAAAGTCAGTGGGCTGATGTCGGAAAACCGGTTGCTTTCGGTGAAACGACCGGATGGCAAGTGGTAAAGCTGAAAAAAGAAGTCTTTAACTCATCGGGAAAATGTCGAGTAGACTACCGAATCAAAGTGATAGATGCTTCTGGTGACCTTGGGGATGAATTGCAGGTAATGAATACAAATGGAAAGTTTATCGGCTATTCAGATCATAAGGATGGCTATATAGGTAGACGATATCATCATGTATTGTCCGGCATGCGTGCGGCAAAACCCGTGTCTGCCGTCAGACAGTTTCATGCATTGTAAAATTGTAAAAGAGGTAGAATAAAAATTACATTCCTTCTTTACTGCATTGCTATATACCAAATAATAAATGATATGATGGGAAGAAAAATGAAACTATTACTCTCCGTACTTTTATTGGGTATGGGAGTTGCAATGGCACAGACCCGTATAACGGGTAACGTAACGGACGAAAAGGGCGAACCGGTCATCGGTGCTTCGATCCTCGTTAAAGGAACAGACCAGGGAACAGTTACGGACTTGGATGGAAACTTCAGTCTGTCGGTGCTTACAAACGCAAAGTTGGTCATATCGTATATAGGAATGAAAACGCAGGAAGTCTTAGCCACCCCCAATCTGCGCATTGTTCTGCAATCCGATACCGAGTTATTGGACGAGGTGGTGGTGACTGCCATGGGGATAAAGAAGGAGCGAAAAGCTTTGGGGTATGCCGTGCAAGATGTAAAGAGCGAGGAGTTATTGAAAAACAAAGCCCCGAATTTGATCAATTCTCTGGCCGGAAAGATTGCCGGAGTCAATATTACACAAAGCTCCGGATCGGCAGGTGCAGGTGCGCAAATTGTGCTTCGTGGAGGAACCTCGCTCGAAAGAGACAATCAACCGTTATTTGTGGTAGACGGGGTCATTTATGATAACTCTACCCCAGTCGGTGGAAACTCCGGCTTTGACGGAGCGACCAGAAACTCTACAACGTATGGGAATCGTGTAATGGACATCAATCCGGAAGATATAGACAATGTATCCGTACTTAAAGGTGCGGCTGCGGCTGCTCTCTACGGTTCTCGTGCGGCTGCCGGTGTCATTGTCATTACGACCAAAAAAGGAAATACCGACGGGAAAACGGAGGTAACACTTAGCTCCCGTTATACGTCCAATTGGGTCAATCGTTATCCGGAAGAACAAACCCGATATAAAAGAGGGTCTTATAATAATATCGGAAATTTGAATACAGATTGGATCATGTCGTCGTGGGGGGAAGCTTTCGGTCCGAATGACACTCAACATGAAAATATTCGAGATTTTCTACAGACCGGTTCGAGCTGGGATAATACTGTAACCATATCCGGAGGGAATCAAACGGGAAGTTTTTACCTTTCCGCTTCACATTATGATCAGGATGGTATTGTACCTAAGACCGGGTATGATAAAAGTACCGTTCGTTTCAATGCAGACAGAACATACGGAAAGTTTAATATTGCGATTAACTCGGCATTCTCCAAATCAAGCACTCAGAAGACCTTTACTTCCGGTGGGCTTTACAATGCAAGCAGTAACGGGGCGATGGAAGCCGTATATTTATGGCCCAGAAGCGAGAACATGTCGAAATATTTGAATGAGGACGGAAGTAAATATCGTATATTTCAGGGATTAGATCCTCAAAACCAATCATTGGATAACGATATTGAAAACCCGTATTGGATCATCCATAAAAACAGAATCGGTGATGAAACGACTCGCTTATCGGGTTCCGTTACTCCAAGTTATAAATTAACGGACTGGTTAACGTTGACTTACAGGATGGGTATGGACCGTTACAATATGACTGACAGAACGGTGATTGCAGAAAACGGAGCCGTAGCGCCGGAGTTTCAGAAAGGTCGTTTGTCCGAGAATGACGTAACGTATGAGTACCTGAACTCGAATCTGATGTTAACCGCGTCTAAAAGGGTCAATGATTTTGACCTGAATCTCCTTTTGGGACAATCGGTAGAAGATACGAAATCGACGGTTAATCGTCGTACGGGTTATAAATTTATTGTTTCGGATTTTCCGAGCTTTGATAACATTAACGATGGTAACAAACGGCTGCAGTCGAACAGAACGCAAAAAAGACTCATGGGAGTCTATGGAGAGTTCAGAGCTTCGTACAAGAGTCTGCTTTATTTGACACTTACGGGACGAAACGACTGGACCTCTACCTTGCCTGTGGATAACAGATCATATTTTTATCCTTCGATCGGAAGCAGTTTTGTCTTTTCGGAATTGTTTCCGGAAAACACCATATTTTCTTTCGGGAAAGTGCGTGCTTCATGGGCGCGTGTCGGAAAAGATACCGATGCGTATGCAACGACAACGTCTTTGTTTGCCCCCTTGGAATTCCTTGCGGGAACAGGAGTAGGAAACAGTTGGGAAAGAGGAAACCCATACTTAAAACCTGAAATTACGGAATCTACCGAGTTAGGGTTAGAGATGCGATTCCTGAAAGGGAGAGTCGGGTTTGATGTGACCTATTACACCAATAACAGTAAAAACCAAATTGTTTCTCCCCGTCTGAGCCAGGCCAACGGTTATATTCTCTATAAAGTGAATGTAGGAAACATTTATAACAAAGGGTTGGAACTTTCTATTACGGGCACTCCTGTCCAAACAAAAGACCTTCAATGGACAACGACGCTTAATCTGGCAGGTAACAGAGGAACTGTCGACAATCTTTTGGATGGTATGAAGTTACTTTATGTTACCGATGTTCAGATTGGTGGTGTAAAAGCAGCATCCGTCAACGGAGGGGATTTTATGGCTATTACCGGCAATAAGTGGAAACGCGATGACGCAGGGAATCCGATTCTCGATGCCATCACCGGTATGCCTACGTATGATAATACCCAAACAAACTATGTGGGGAACCGTGAGCCTAAGTTCATCGGAGGATGGAACAACAGCATTCAGTGGAAAAATTTTAATCTCTCTTTCCTTCTTGATTTCAGAGTTGGTGGAGATATCTATAACGGTACCGATTATTTCATGACGGTTAATGGAAGGAGCAAACGAACCGAAAACAGAGAAAAACTTACGATAAACGGTGTGGTGCAGACTGAAAAAGAAATTACGGAAAACGGAGAAACTAAAAAAGTGCTTGTTTCTGAGCCCAAATCGTTTACATTTGAAGCAGATAAACGCTATGATATCCTGAACAAGGACGGTTCCGTCAAAACGTACCGATACGGACGTGAGATTATAGAGGAGTATTACAAAACATATTATCCTGCCGAAGCCGCGAATTTTATTACAAAGACGAATTGGTTAAGATTACGTTCTCTCTCTCTATCATACTCTCTTCCAAAATCGTTGCTGGCAAAAACCGGCTTTATAAAAGCTTGTACGGTTTCAGCTACGGGAAATAATCTTCTGCTCTTTACGAATTACAAAGGTCTCGATCCGGAGGCCAGTGTTGCCGGGTCGGGAGTTACCGGTTCCAGTTCGACCGGAATAGATTATTGCGGAGTGCCCAACACGATAGGAATGTCGTTTGGCGTTAACTTGACTTTTTAATACTTCAAATAAAGAGAAAGGAACAGAAAGATGAAAAAAATAAAATATTTAGGATTGGAGTTAATTTTCTTGTTGGCATGTGTTTCATGCAACGACTGGTTGGATGTGAACGAAAACCCCAATACTCCGACCAATACGGTAGCAAGTGTCGAAACAAGGCTTCCATGGATTCAGCATTTTTACGGATACGCTTATGGTGCAGCCAGCATGCGTGTCAGTTGGATCAATGGAACCATTACTTCACGCAATGGTTTTAGTTCCGGCAGTACCCATACGTATATGCCTGTTTGGAATCCGAGTAACGGAGTATCCGTTACACCTTATCAGCAGTGGTTTGTAGGTGCGGCGGCCAATATCGAAGACCTGAAAAAGAAAGCGGAAGAGACGCAGGCTTATCATTATACGGCCGCAACGCTTGTGATTGAAGCAATGGGCTATATGCTGATGACCGACCTTTATGGCGAGATGCCTTTTCGTGAGGCTGTAGGCGCTCAATTAACGCCTAAGTACGATGACGGAAAGACCATCTATGAAGGTTGCCTGCAGAAGTTGGATGAAGCGCTGAGCTACTTCGATAAAGAACAACCTTCTACTGCACCTCCTCTATCTAAAGGAGACAATTGGAATAACGGAGACCTTGCTAAATGGAAAGCAATGGTATACGGGTTAAAAGCTCGCTGGTTGAATAAAGCGTCTAAGAAAACGTCGTATAATCCTGATGCTGTTTTAGATGCATTGTCTAAAGCCCCTTCAACGAATAATATGAGTGCAGTTGTACACCATTTGAATCTTCCGGGCGATTTGGTAGGACCCGGTTTAAATGGAGATCCGGTTAAGACAAGTTATTTTTTCAATGTATTTGCATGGAGCGATCATATCCGTCTGCAAAAATGGTACACGGACAAACTGGAATACACGGAAAAAGGTAGGACACATTATGATCCTCGCCGGCATGCTTTACTCCCGGCCAATCAACACTACAATGCCGATGGAACTTCTTATTTTATGATCACGGCAGGTGTGGATGAATTACATTCCGATATTCATTTGAAGTCAGGGCCCGTAATCTCCAACTACAACAGTGATACCAAATCCTACAAAGCCGGCAGCACGATTGCCGAAAGAAGCGGTGATACAGTGTATGTTACCCTGCGTTCTATCTGTGCGGTAACAGGCTCTGCCGATGGTGAGAGTATGTATAAGGATAAAGACGGAACCATTCTCTCTACCGGAACTTTTTATACCCGTCCGGAGGCTCCTACCCATCTCCTGACTTACTCCGAAATGTGTTTCATTAAAGCCGAAGTATTATTCAGGAAAGGCGATCGGGCAGGAGCACATCAGGCCTATAAAGCCGGTATTCTGGCAGATATGGAGCTGATGAATCAGAAATTGAACGCGTATGCAGACAAGAACAATCCCGGCAAGAAACCGATGACGGATCAGGAAATCAGTGATTTCATGAAGAGCGAAGGGGTGTGTCAGGATGCTGCGAAACTGACGATGGAAGAGATCATGAAGCAAAAATTTATTGTCATGACGTTCACAGTCGAGAATTGGAACGATATGCGTCGATTTAACTATTCGGCCGGAAACATCGGTAACTTTGGGGTTGTTTACCCCGGATTTGAAAGACCCAAGGCTATGCCTGCATCTGCAACGACCGATAAATTTCCCGGAGCTTCGAAGGTGGAGGATAATTATTGGTGGAGACGATTTATGCATTGTTCTCATGAAGTCAATTACAATGCAGAACAATGGAAAGCATCGAATCCGAAAGCCGATAAGTTGGATATTTGGTCCGTACCGGTTTGGTGGGACAGTGCGGAGTAATTAGGTAATTATAAAAAGAGAGGACATTCTTTGGAGAATAATTTTCTCTTTGGTAGAATTTATCTTCATTATGCGAAAAATAATTTGTGCGTCTGTTGGATTGCTGTTTTTGGGGGGAGTGCATGCCCAATCGTGGGTACGTGTGAACCGGATCGGCTATCTGCCTGACGATGTCAAGGTGGCTGTCTGGGTGAGTAAGGAGAAGAAGACGATCGATTCGTTCGAGGTGGCCGATGCACAAACCGGTAAGAGGGTCTATCGGGGAGAGAAGATCGTAAATACGGGAAAGCAGCCGGCTTTCGAGTCGTCGGTACGGCTTCATTTTTCGGAGTTGACGACGCCCGGCACGTATGTGCTGCGTGCCGGTGGCATCCAGTCCGTCCCGTTCCGGATCGGGTATAATGTGTATGCCGAAGCGGCGGAGATGCCACTCCGGTATATGCGTCAGCAGCGATGCGGATACAATCCCTGTCTGAAAGACTCATGCCACACGCATGGGGTGGTTTCGGTAGGTGATCCCGACGGAAAACGCAATGGCATCCCTTTCGACGTTTCCGGCGGCTGGCACGATGCTTCCGATTATCTCCAATACGTTACCACCTCGGCCAATGCCGTGTACCAGATGCTTTTCGCCTATTCGCAACATCCCGAAGCATTTGGAGACCGGTATCAAGCCAATGGGGACGAGGGCGCGAATGGCATCCCCGATATTCTGGACGAGGCCAGATGGGGAATCGACTGGTTGGTGAAGATGAACCCCGACTCGGTTACTTATTTTAACCAGTTGGCCGACGACCGGGACCATGCGGGCTTTACCCTTCCTGCCGACCAACGCGTCGATTACGGTTGGGGGGCTGGTAAAGCACGTCCGGTATATTTTTGCAGTTCGCTGCCGCAAGGATTGAAAAAATATCGGAACCGGAGCACGGGACTGGCTTCGACATTGGGAAAATATGCTTCATCGTTCGCTTTAGGCGCAAGCGTGTTGTCGGAATATGACCCTGAATTTTCCAAGCTGTTGCTCAAAAAGTCGGAGCAGGCTTATCTCAGAGGGGCGGCACATCCCGGCGTATGCCAGACGGCTCCGTGCGGAGCACCCTATTTCTACGAAGAAGACAACTGGGCCGACGATATGCAGCTGGCCGCGACCGAGATGTATGCGCTCTCCGGCAAAAAAGGATATCTGAAACAGGCCGTTCAATATGGTCGGATGGAACCTGTAACGCCATGGATGGGAGCTGATTCGGCTCGTCATTATCAATGGTATCCGTTCGTGAACCTCGGCCATTACCGATTGGCGACACAAGGAGATGACCCGAAGGCGAAGCAGGAATTTATCCGCCATATGCGCAGCGGTTTGCAACGGGTGAAAGAGCGGGCGCAGGGCGATGCCTTTCTCAACGGCATCCCGTTCATCTGGTGCTCCAACAACCTCACGGTAGCGTTCATCACGCAGTGCCGGCTGTATCACGAACTGACGGGCGACAAAACATTTCTCGAAGTCGAAGCCGCGATGCGCGACTGGCTGTTCGGCTGTAACCCGTGGGGAAAGTGCATGATGGTGGGCTATCCGGCACATGGAGACACACCGTCCGATCCGCACTCGGCCTTGACCCATCTGCATGGGATGCCCGTTACCGGGGGGCTTGTCGATGGTCCCATCTATACGTCGATCTTCGGCAGCCTGATCGGGGTACATCTCTCGAAAGAAGACCGGTACGCACCGTTTCAGTCGGATGTGGTCGTCTATCACGATGATTATGCCGACTATTCGACGAATGAACCGACAATGGACGGGACGGCGTCGCTTTGTTACTATCTCGGCTATTTGAGCGCTCAGGCACATCGATTTGAGACGGTGCAGGGCGGAATCGTACGGGGCGACCGGACGGAGAAGAAGATCGCGCTTGTTTTCACCGGGCACGAGTATGCCGATGGAGCCGGTGTTATCCGTCGTACGTTGAAAAAGCATCAGGCCCAGGCTTCTTTCTTCCTGACGGGCGATTTCTACCGGAAATTTCCCGACGTAGCCCGCCGGCTGCAAAAAGAAGGACATTATCTGGCGCCCCATTCCGACAGGCATCTGCTCTATGCCGACTGGCAGCGGCGTGACTCGACACTCGTTTCGCGCACCGTCTTCGAGCAAGACCTCGAAGGCAACTATGCCGCGATGCAAACAGCCGGATTGAAGATTGAAACGCCTCGGTTCTTTATTCCTTCTTACGAATGGTATAATCATGAGATAAGTGGCTGGGCCAAAGCGATGGATGTACAGGTGGTAAATTTCACGCCCGGCACACGGTCGAACGCCGATTATACGACGCCCGAGATGAAGAGTTATCGTTCGTCCGAAGCGATTTATCGTTCCATCCTCGCGTATGAGGCGGAAAACGATCTGAACGGCTTTATCTTACTTCTTCATATCGGCACCGATCTGAAACGGACGGATAAATTTTACAACTTTCTGAGTGATCTGATGCACGAATTGAAGCAAAAAAACTATATCTTTGTGCGCATAGACGAATTGATGGCAAAGAAAAAAAAACAACGGTAAAAAGATACGTGAATGAAAACATATCGAAAAAAAACGGATAAAAACAAAAGCAACGATCTATCTCGAAGCCCCGGAAGGTAGTCGTGTGCCTTGTGCATGATGCCTGTCTGCGGGTTTGTTTTTTCATATCTTTTCCATAAGCGTCTTGCCCGGGCTTGCATTTGCAGGTTCCGGGCAAGTTTTTTGTTTGTTTAGCCGTCCGTTTTCAGCCATCAGCAATCATTCAATCAATGGGAATGGCCTTACAATTGCACGTCCATGGTTATGCAGCGTTCAGCTCTTATCCAAATTGTTAAAACAATACCTCTTCATATCTTATTCTTTGGATTTGTTGTTCTGATATAGAAGATTATGTGTATTTTTATGCCGTGAAAGAAAAACAAGAGGAATCATGGATTGTCCAAGATGTAAAAGCGGTTGCCATGTAATGAACGGCATGGTTGGGGGAAGGCAAAGATACAACTGTAAGGATTGTGGCTTCAACTACACGGTGGAGCGGAAGTCGGACGTCATTTGAACGATGAAGTCACAACTACTGATCGGCGCAACCGGTTCGGGATGCGGTAAGACTATGTTTACCGCCGGACTGCTTCGCTTAATAAAACGACGGGGGATGAACGTTCAGCCGTTCAAATGCGGCCCCGACTATATTGATCCGCATTATCATAAGTTGTCGGCGGGCTGCGAGTCGGTGAATCTCGACAGCTGGCTCGCTTCGCCTGCCCATGTACAATACCTTTACAACCGTTATGCAGCACCGGCCGAAGTCTGCGTGGTCGAAGGGGTCATGGGACTGTTCGACGGATACGTGAAGATGCACGGAAGCAGTGCCGAGACAGCCCGCCTGCTCAATATTCCTGTCGTACTGATTGTCAATGCCCGTTCCGTAGCCTATTCCGTAGCGCCTGTGATTTACGGGTTCAAGCATTTCAACCCGGAGGTGCATATCGTCGGAGTCGTATTTAACCGCACGGCCTCAGCCACGCATGCCTCATATCTGAAAGAAGCCTGTGCGGACGTCGGGGTCGAATGCTTCGGCTGCCTGCCCAGGATCAACGACCTTGAGATACCGTCCCGTCATTTGGGACTTACGACGGATGCCTCGTTTCAGTTTGAACAACTGATCGAAAAAACCGCAGATGCCATTGCTGCGAATGTAGATATCGATCGTCTGTTGGAAGTCTGCCGACAGGCGGTACTGCCCGAAGTGACCGTCATTCCACCGTCACAACTTCCGGACAGAGGACTGTCTATCGCTGTAGCACGCGACGAAGCATTCACGTTTACCTATAAAGAAAACATCGCACGCCTCGAACAAATGGGCACAGTCACGTATTTCAGTCCGATCAAAGACCAAACACTGCCACCGGCCGATCTCGTTTACCTTCCCGGCGGATATCCCGAGTTCTACCTGAATGAGTTGAGCGCGAACCGTCCGATGCTCGAAGCGATCCGTTCGTACGTTGAAAACGGAGGGAAGCTATTGGCCGAATGCGGTGGCATGATGTACTTGGGTCGCTCGATCACGGGCATGGACGGGGTAAATTATCCTTTAGTCGGCGTGCTTGCACAGGAGGCAACTATGAGTGGTATGCGTCTGCATCTCGGCTATCGCCGCTTCGCACTGAACGGAACGGAATGGAAAGGACACGAGTTTCATTATTCATCGATCGTTGGAGGAGACGCGATTCCCTTTTCGATCGCCCAACAATACAATGTCAGGGACGAGAAAGTCGATACGCCCGTTTACCGTTACAGGAACGTGATTGCAAGTTATACCCATTTGTACTGGGGTGAAAACGACGTGATGGATTTGTGGAAAGCAGAACCCGCCGGCCCTTAGCGCGTGCCAAGATAGAGGAAGAACATACCGAGCAGCACCAACAGCAGATCGACGGCTTTACTTCTGAGATTTTTCTCGTGGAGCAACAAAGCACCGGCGGCAAAAGTGACGAGTACACTGCTTCGCCGGATCATCGAAACGATCGAGATCATTGAGTCGGGAAAACTTAGCGCGTAGAAATATATCCAGTCGGCTATCGCCAGAAACACGGAAATCAGCAGAATGCCCCATCGCCATTCGAACGGTGTGGTGTGTTTGCGGTGCGGATACCAGAGAAACAGCAAGATGGGAGTCATCAGTGCGAACTGATACATATTGAACCAGACCTGAACCGTCATCACATCGAGCGATCGCATCAGGTACTTGTCGTACAAGCCGCTCATCGAACCGGCAACAACAGAAAGCACCGCATAAAGAATCCATTTGTTATGCGTAAACCGTATGCCTTCCTTACGCCCCGACGACGACAACATATAAAAAGACAGGACGGCCAGCAGCACCCCAATCCATTGATAGAGGTTGAGTCTTTCGCTGAAAATGATCAATGCGCCGAGCAGCGTCAGTACAGGCTGTGTGGCCTTAACAGGGCCAGTGATGGTCAGCGGAAGATGCTTGACCGAGAAATATCCGGCCATCCATGATGTCAGTACGATGACCGATTTCAGAAACACGAGCCCGTGCGTTTGCCACGAAACACGAGGCACGTAAAACATTGTTCCGTCGAGCATGTCCGACCTGTAAGAAAGAAGTACGAAAGGCAAAAAAAGCAGGCTGGAAATCATCGTATTCAGAAACAGCACGGGGATCACGGCGTTCCGGCTGACGGCCATTTTCTTGCTTACATCGTAACATCCTAACAGGAATGCCGAAAGAAATGCCCAAGCGACCCACATCATCAGTCAACCGTAAAAAGATCGTCCGGATAATCGATGTCAATCAGGGTAAGTCCTTCGGGCGGTGCGGACGTACCCGCCCGACAACGGTCTTTCGCTTCGATCAGCCGGCGAAAATCATCGACACTGCGCTTACCGCGCCCTACCTCGAACATGGTACCGACCATCGCGCGCACCATATTCCGCAGGAAACGATCGGCTTGAATCGTAAACACCCATCGTGTTCCATCCTTCTCCCATCGGGCTTCATCGATCCGGCAATTATTCGTCTTCACATCGGTATGCAACTTGCTGAAGCTCGTAAAATCCGTATAGTCGTACAAGGTTTTGGCCGCTTCATTCATCGCCCCGAAATCCATACCGCGCAATGACATGCAACAAACGGTTTCGTAATCAAAAGGGTCTTTCTTTTCGGACACGAGATACTGATAACGGCGCGACAGGGCGTCGAACCGTGCATGCGCATCGGCACGTACCGGAACAATCCGCGCTATCGCAATATCTTGGGGGAGCATACGGTTCAACTTTCCCGCAAGCCGTTCCGTATCGTCCAAGGCCTTTGGCACATCGAAATGTGCCGCCATACGGCGCGCATGCACGCCGGCATCCGTACGTCCGGCGCCCGTCAGTGGCACAGGACGGCGAAGCACCGTCTCCAAGACGTCCTCCACGCACTGCTGCACGCTCAACCCGTTCGGCTGACGCTGCCAACCGCAATAGTTTGTTCCCTTATAGGCCAACCAGATAAAATACCGATTCATACGTCTGCTTTCTTTCGTAACGGGCAGCAAAGGTACGAAAACCCTTTCCGTCTGCCATCATAAAATGATTATAATAATAGGTATACGGTATCTATCGGCAGCTACCCGACCCCAAGGTGCTTGTAGAGGAAGTCGGCGGATGCATCATCAATCGCCACGGGAAAAACATTTCTTTTCGGTTTTATAGAGGAAAAAGAATCATTCCAGATAAATATGCGAGGAATTATTTCGAACGAATATCCCCAAAGAAAGAGGGTATGCCCAAACATTGCGTTTTGACATACCCTCTTCTAATGCGATTAAAATAAATGTAGTTACACACTCTTGTTTACGATTCGGGATACTGCTTCGGGAGTCAGGTCTACACCCACAATCACTCCTTTACTGTCTATCAGAAAGTTTCTCAGTCCTTTCTTCAAACCGTACGTTTTGTACAGCAACGACGATTTTCCCTTTCCATCGTACCACTGATTCGCCGATTCCAGCCCATCTGTTTTCAAGGTCTCCGTAAATACGGAGAATTTTTCATCCATCGAAACGGAATAGACTTTAATACGTGTCGAATCCCAATCTTTCACTTTGTTCCAAAGCGCTATGTTACGAACACGGGAATCGGCATCGTAAGCCGCCCAGAAATTTACTAACGTGTAGCTTTCGGAACGATTTCGGAAATCAATACCTCGATTGTTTTCCAAAGACTCTATCCTCGGAGCAAGGTCTCCCAAATGATAGCCTTCGGTTATCCCTGCTTTATCCGTCCCGGCCGATAAGAATAACCAAACCACCGCGACGGAGAGTACACAAGTTCCAATCTTCATACTTTATATTTATGGTGAAAAAAAACATCGAAGAAGCATATCGGGAATACTCGCCCTGCCTGTCTGCAAATTCAGCCCAAAAGAAACGCTTATTTCTTCTATATTCTTCGACCCCCTGAGTTTCAGGAGTGAAAAAAAAAAGACTGCCTTCGCTAAGACCGGTCTTTTACCTCAATTCGCATGCAAAGATAATGCAATATTTTTGAGAAGGAATGGATTTAATATTACTTAACGCCTGAAAGCCAGGCCTGAAATCCACGACAAGCAATGACTTTTCTTATTTTATCGGCTTCCTGAGCCATTCTTGCGCTACAAAAGACCGGTTTATATCGAAATAATTGCGAATAGATGCAATAATGTCGTGTTTTCAATTGATATACGGATAGAAAGAAGAAAATGTTTGTCAGGCTAAAATCTTAATTTGTGTTATGTAACTATTCTTACGGATGGCCGTGAACAAGCTCGTATAAGAAGAACGCGGTTTGACATTCACTTTATACGTGAGTACAGCCGTGTTGGTTTCATAATTCAATTCATAAGAATTACTCATGACGTAGACGTTTTGTTCTTCTAATGTCTTACGCATCCGCTTCAAGTCAGGCTCTGCCGTCGAACAGACAATCACCAGAATCTTATTCACCCCATCGAGCAACATCCGTTTTTCGAAGCGTTCTAATGATATCAGGATTGTTACGGTAAGGGCCGTCACGATGATAGCGGCGGTGAACATACCCGCCCCCACGGCTAACCCAATGACAGCCACCACCCAGATGCAGGCTGCCGTTGTCAGCCCGTACACACTGCCGCGGCTCTGAATAATCGCGCCGGCCCCCAGAAAACCGATGCCGGTCAGCACCTGCGCGGCAATACGCCCCGGATCACCGTTTAAAAAATTCGGATAAATCTGTGGTATCCAGATCGAGATCAGCATAGCCATGGTAGAGCCGAGGCAGATAAGTGTGAACGTGCGCAAACCGGCTTCCCGACGACGCATCTGACGCTCCGTACCCACGATTGCACCTAACAGAAAACTAATGATCAACCGAACGATGGTAGTCCATATATCGATCTTCGTACTGTTTATCACTTCATTCAACCACTCCATCGTTTCACTTGTATTTGGGAAGGTACGATATCAGATAAATAAAATAAGAGATTCCTGCACCGGTATGATCGCCGGGAACATCGATGAACTTCACATTACCTCCGGAATCACGATGCTTTGCCGCATATGTCCGGGCATTTTCGAAATGAACCGTCCGGTCGTCTTTTCCGTGAATCAGCACAAATTCGCACCGGTTATTCCAAGGTTCCAGGCTGTTCGCTTCGAGTATCCTCTCAATCTGCACATTCGCATGATTCGTATTGTGTATAAACGCATCCGTAAACAAGTCGTGCGTCTTGTCAGGGAAATCCTTATACGTATGACTCTTTCCGTCAAAATAAATGGCCAACTTTGACGCATACGGTTCTTTCAGCAGGCGCGTGACTTCCAAATCGGGATAACTGTTTTTTTGATACCCGTAAATAGCAAGAGGCAACAGATAGGGCTCCGGCATCGTTTCCGAGGTCTTTATCTCATCGGAAATGTTTTTCAGGAGACAAGGCGTTCCTCCGGCCAGTAGTAGATCGACCGTAAGGCCGTCTGTCGGGTTCACTTCCAGTTCCCGTGCCACTTGTGTTGCGACGAAGCCCCCCAGCGAATAGCCGGTGACAAGCATATTTTTCTTTTTGGCATAATGATTCTCCTGCAACACTTTCTGTGAGGCGCGAATGAAATCGACCGTTGTACGCACCATCGTTTTTTTCTCGATATAAGGAATGAAACATTTCCCGTACGAATCTCCAAACCCCGGATAATCGGGAATCATGACGATATAGCCTCTCGACGCCTGCCACATCCAAAAGATTAAGTATGCCTCCAGAGCGGAAGCATCGTAGTTCGTCAACTGGCGGGTGGGTGCCTGCTTGTCGAGTACGTAGGTGTAGGGAGGCGCGAGTATTTGCCGATGGAGTGTCATCGAATCGATGGCTGGTGGCACCAATAACACGCCGGAGAGAGTAATTCTTCCGTCAGATCCGTTCGGATTCGCCGAGGAGTACATGACTTTGAATGCACGTAACTGAATGTCTCCATCGAAGACGGGCGTGTTACCGATCAGACTAAACGACGAGAGCCCCATCCCTTCTTCAGCGGTTTTCAGTTCGGCAAACGTAAATTCCTTTAAAAGCTTCCATTTTATTTCTGAGACCTCCTCAGGCTTGAGCGGGTTGCCCGGTTGGTCGGTAATAACGGAAGGATAATGTTCGTCGCAGGCCGTAAACAGATACAGCGATGCGATGAACCCTCCCAACAGATATCTTATGATCCTTTCTTTTTTCATGTTCTCCGTTTTTTAGCACGCTACGGAAGGTAAAAGTAGGTATTTTCGCCCATACCGGCAAATTTACCGGTACTTTACCAGCGCTTTGATCGGGTAAGCCAGTTTTGAATAGACTGCCTCCCGAGGGCAGTAAAGCGTTTCTAACGCAGGCATTGGGGCGGATTCCAGAAACTTGAGTTTAAGGTTTTGACGCACATCGATCACTTTTAATTCATTGCCCATACATTTCAGCCGCCTGAGCATCGGATTTCTGCTGACATCCAGATCGATCAACCGATTATGCGAACAGTTCAACGACTCAAGCGAAGGATTCTTCGCAAGATTCAACTCACGGAGGGCATTCCCGTTGCAGGCAAATTCTATAAGTGCAGCGTTATGTGAAACATCCACCCGGTCCAGTGAGTTACGTCCGCAATCGAGAATCCGGAGTGCGGAATTACGGCTTACATCGACCGAGGTAAGCAGGTTCTCGCTACATATCAGACCGGTCAATGCCTGATTGCGTACGACATCCATCACCGTAAGTTGGTTGGCACTGCAATCCAGATAATTTAACCCGCTATTCTGCGATACGACAAGCATCTTCAAGTTGTTCTTCCCGCAAATTAACGTGTCGAGCTGCTGATTCTTCGTGATATCAAGTGCCGTCAAATGATTATTATGACAACTTAATACGCGAAGAGCAGGATTCTTGGCAATATCCAACTTGACAAGGCGGATACTGTTGCAGTGCAAGGTTTTCAATGCCGGATTATGGCTTACGTCAAGTGTGATGAGGTTGTTCTCCGAGCATTCCAAATCGGTCAGCATCGGGTTTCTACGTACATCTAATCGGTGAAGTTTGTTACGGGAGCAGTCCAGCGATTTCAAGGCGGGGAAATAACTCATGTCTAACGCCATGATACGATTATCACTACATTTCAGTTCTTCGAGCAATGAAAAATATTCAAGCCCTTCGACAGACGTTAGCCCTAATCGTGAGCAATCCATGGTTTTGACGGCACGTGCTTCGGTTCCCGACAACTCGCCATCGCCATTCGTATCATACCGTCCATAGAGGAAAGCGGCCAGTACGGCATCGGGCACGGTGATGTTTCCCTTGTATGTCCGTATAGCGGTACGGCGTTGCTCTTCCGCGATTCGTTTCTCTTCTTCCAGTTTCCGCAACTCGGCCTGCTGCCGGGCTTCATCGTAATACCTCTCACGGGTGGTAAGCGGACGATTCGCGGATGCTTCTTCTCCGCTCTTTACAGCAGCTTCAGCTGCTTTCGTCGCCTCTTCTTCCTTCGTCTTTTCCGTTGCAGCGATATACGTTTCAATTTCTGCCGTTGCTGTCTCCGTATCTACGCGATACGTCGTCACTGAAGCAACCAGATAACTCAGGTTTTGATATTTCGCATCTTTAATCAGGTAGACAGAGGTAAGTGATGGCATCGCATTGCAATACAGATTTTTGAGTGCCGCATTATGCGATACGTCTAATATTGTCAGGCGGTTGATGCTGCATTCCAGATCAGTCAGCGCCGTATTTCGGGAGAGATCGAGAACCGTTAAACGGTTGCTGCCGCAATCGAGATCAGTTAGCGCCGTATTGTGAGAGACAATGAGCGAATCCAGTTTGTTGTGACCGCAATAGAGTTGCGACAAATGGATATTGTTTTCCAGCGCCAAGGTTGTCAGCCGGTTATTATTGCAGAAAAGATGTTCCAGATTGGTGTTTCGGGTTACATCGAGCGAAGTCAACCGGTTCTCCGCACCATTCAACCATCGCAGCGACGAACATGCACTTACATCTAATGACTCTAAACGGTTCATGCCGCAATGCAGTATAGCGAGGGCACGACAATCGTCAAGACGCAATTGGGTCAGTCGGTTATTATCGCACAGCAGTTCTTCCAAGGCTTTATGTCGACTGATATTGAGTGATCGTAACAAGTTATTCCGGCAATGCAGTTCGGTTAGTTCTACGTTCTGACTGACATCGAGCGAATCGAGCCGGTTATTGTTGCAATGCAGTTTTTTCAGCGCCTGATTACGGCTGACATCAAGTGAAGTAAGGCCGCCGCGTTGGAAGTAGTTGGCATATGAACAGTCGAGTTCCTCCAAAGCCGTAAAATATTCGATCCCTTGCAACGAGGTGAGCGGTTTATCCGTACATTCAATACTTCGTACGATACGTGCCTCTTCGACCGAGATTTCTCCGTCGTTGTTCGTGTCGAAATTTTCCAGCAGATACGCTTTGAAGGTCGTATCGGGAATGGTAATTTGTTGCGCACCGGCGTATAACGATGTGGCCGCAAAAAATAGAATGATCTTTTTCTTCATTTCAATGAATGCTTTAATCTACGGTCAATGCACCGATCAGTTCGGCAGCCGACACAAACCCGTGGCGGTCGCAATAAGCCTCGATTCCTTCAATGACCTTAACAGAAATCGCAGGGTCAATAAAATTATACGTTCCGATCTGAATAGCTGTTGCGCCGACCAGCATAAACTCGACCGCATCCTGCCACGATACAATTCCTCCCATGCCGATCACCGGAATTCTCACGGCCGAAGCTGTCTGCCATACCATCCGAAGGGCGACAGGCTTAATGCACGGTCCCGATAATCCTCCGGTTACGGTCGACAGTAAGGGGCGACGACGCTCTACATCAATAGCCATACCGAGCAACGTGTTGATCAGTGACACGGCATCTGCCCCTTCGGCCTCCGCTGCACGGGCGATCTCGGTAATATCGGTCACGTTCGGTGAGAGTTTCACAATCAGTGTCTTGGGGTAAACCTTGCGCACGGCACGCACCACTTCGGCAGCCGACGATGCACAAACTCCGAACGACATGCCTCCCTGCTTCACATTGGGGCACGAGATATTCAGTTCGATGGCAGGAATCCGCTCCAGTGCCGCCATCTTTTCGGCACATTCGACATATGTTTCAATGGATGAGCCGCTGACATTGACAATCATGTTCGTATCGATCTCGCTGAGATGCGGATAAATCTCACGCACAAAATAATCGGCTCCCTTGTTTTGCAACCCGACGGCATTGAGCATCCCCGACGGTGTCTCAGCCATACGCGGATATGGATTTCCTTCACGCAGTTCTAACGTCGTTCCTTTTACAATCACCCCACCGATCCGCGCAATATCGATCATATCAGCGTATTCCATTCCGTAACCGAACGTGCCCGAAGCAGTCATCACCGGATTTTTCAAGGTCAAACTTCCTATAGTCGTTGTCAAATCTGCCATGTCAATCGATTAAGGTTAAATACCGGGCCTTCGGTACAAGCACATACGTTACCTTCGGTCGTGTGTTCGACGCAACAGAGACATACGCCGAAACCGCATGCCATCCTGTTTTCGAGCGATACTTCACAGGGAGTTCCGACGGTCTTTGCATACTTTGCCACAGCCATCATCATGGGTTTGGGCCCACAAGTATAAATCTGTCCGAACGTTTTCTTTTTCAGAATGGAATGTTGTGTTACCCATCCTTTTTCTCCCATCGACCCGTCTTCGGTCGTAACGTACACTAATCCGTATTTTTCGAAGTCGTCACATTGCAGGATGTCGCTTTCCGAACGGGCGCCAAGGAGGAACACCGGAGTAAAACCCACTTTCTTCAACGACTCACCCAGATAGAGCATCGGTGCTGTCCCAACTCCCCCGCCGACTAACAGCAGTTCGGGGGATGACGGTTTCTGCGGAATCGAAAAACCGTTCCCCAAAGGCAACAGTACATTCACTGTTTCGCCTGCTTTATACTGTGCCATGCGCCGTGTACCTTCACCGACCAGACGTATCAGCAGCCACAGTTCGTTTTGTGTCCGGTCGACATAGTTGACCGAAATCGGACGGCGCAGAAACGTCGATGGTGAGTTGTCAACACGTACATCCACAAATTGTCCCGGAATCATTTCGGGCAATGTTTGCTCGGCCGTCAATTTCAACAAACAATAATCATGGTGTAACGGCTGGTTCGATGTCACCGTCATATCTAACAAGTATTTCTTCATCCTCTCCATTCTACTTCACAGGTGCAGGCGGGCTGTTTATTTCAGGAACCGGATGGTCAGCGGATATTTCCATGCTTCACCATTCAGCACCTTGACGATAGCGATAATGATCATCACAAAGGCAGCAAGGGCCACGACCGGGACGATGAAAATGCCTACGATCGTTATACATAGCACAATAATATATAATGTATAGCTGATTTCGAAATTGAGAATTTCCTTGCCCGCCTCGTTTACTTTTGCACTTTTATCTTTATACAGTAACCAAATGATCAATGGCACGATGAAACTCGACAGAAACTGCGAGGCATGCATTAGCCCTACAAATGCCTGTTCGTCTATTCCCAAATCCCATGCAGGTTGTCCCGGCGAAGAAACGGGCGGAAAGAGAAGTTTTGCTTTCTCACGTTCATATTCTTCGTGTGTAATCGCTCCTTCGTCCAATAATTTCTTCAACTGTTCCAGTTTTTCGTATATATCCATTCGTATCGTTTTTCGATGTGTCTTATATTTATTTTTTGATATTCTTTGGTTTGTTTTTTTGAACGGACAAAGATAAGCATTTCCGCAGAATACGGCAGACTTCGGCGTGTTCGATTCTTCTCTTTTGTCGGAGATTTTTCGTTTTAGTCGATGGTTAAATAGAATTAACATTTTTGCTTATGGTCTGTTTGCCGGATTTTTCCTATCTTAGGAGCATCATTCAACATGGGAATTATGAAAACAAATGCTTTCATTCGATTTATTTTATGGAGCGCTTTCTTTGTCGCAGGCGGAGTTTCTTTGTTTGCCCAGGAATTCAAGAATAATTATATCACAGTAAATGGAGTGGTTAAGGATAAGCAGACGAATAAAAAACTGGTGTCGGTCAACGTGTCGATTCCACAAACGAATATCGGAACAGTCACTAATGCCGATGGTTATTTTTCGATTAAGGTGAAAGATTCGTTGCAGGCGAAAAATCTGGAATTTTCACATATCGGATATGCTAACATGTTGTATCCTCTGACGAAGAAGGATGTTGAGAAGGCTGAAATTTTCCTGATACCGAATACGAACGTTTTAGCTGAAGTTACGGTGATGGGCGGCGATGCGCGCAGAATCGTGGAGGAGGCAATAGATAAGATTGCAATGAACTATCCGGTAAAAGAGAATTTACTGACCGGCTTTTATCGTGAAGTGATTCAGAAAAGAAAACGGTATATCAATATTTCGGAAGCGGTCGTTCAGATATTTAAAACTCCTTATGCGTTTGGTTTCGAGTATGATAGAGTGCGGATCTTCAAGGGGCGGAAGCTGCTTAGCCAGAGAGCGGGCGATACGTTGGTTGTTAAATTGGAGGGGGGGCCGAATATGTCACTTTATATTGACCTGATAAAAAATAAGGAGTTGTTGTTGGACAAGGCAGAGATGGAAAATTATTCGTTTCGTTTCGGAGAGCCGGTTATGATAGACAACAGGCCTCACCATCAAGTGAACTTTCAGCCGCGTTTGTTATTGCCTTATGCCCTTTATTTCGGTTCTTTGTATATCGATAAGGAAACGATGGCAATCACCCGTGCAGAGTTTAACCTTAGCATGGACGACCGTTCCAAAGCGACTCGGGCCATGCTGCGCAAGAAGCCTTTCGGCCTGCGTTTTAAGCCGGAGCAAATGACCTTCCTCATCGCCTACAAACAGCATGACGGACGTAGCTATCTGAATTATGTGCGTAATGAAGTGCGTTTTAAATGCGACTGGAAGCGTCGCCTTTTTTCGACGTCTTATACGGTTTTTTCCGAGATGGTCGTTACCGATCGAAAAGAGGATGATTTTTCCCGAATCCCCTACAAAGAATCCTTCAAATCCGGCCATTCTTTATCAGATAAAGTGGGCAACTTCTATGATGAGGATTTCTGGAGAGGATATAATATTATCGAACCGACCGAGTCACTAGAGAATGCCGTTAACAAGTTGAAGAAACAATACAAATGACTTGATTACTGTTGTATTTGAGGAAGAAAAGCAAAAAAATCTGTTCCGATTAAGATTCTCTGTTTTTTTACGTTGTCTGCTTATCGAAAAATCAAGCGGATCACGTCCAATAGCGCTTCAATCGTTTGTACTTCCGTCGTTTTTCCGTTGGGATGATGGATGACGAATCCGCGGGATGATTCGCCGTCCGTCCTGATATAGGTGTCGCTATCTATATGACGGTGTGCAAGAATACCGTTACGCTGCAAAGCTTTGCGTACCATAGCGTATCGATTTCCATGTCCTTCGATGCGAATTTGTGCACGGAATACATTGTCGATACGGAAGAAGCCTGTCTCCGTATCGTACGTAATGCCTTTGCGCGAAAAGAAACTGCTTAATTTGCCTTCGAGCGAAAGATCTTCGGGTGTACCGGTAACGATACCGTTGACTTTATCCATCAGCCATATTTTATCAGCAATCTGCAAAGCCAGCTCCAAGTCATGGGTCGACATGAAAACGGTCTTGTCAATCGTTTGCGTCAAATTATGCAGCAACTGCATGATCTCAACCTTACTTGGAAAATCGAGGAAGGCCGTCGGTTCGTCGAGGAAGATTACAGGTGTTTCCTGTGCCAACGCTTTTGCGATCATCACCTTTTGGCGTTCTCCGTCGCTCAGCGTATGCACCATGCGTTGGGCAAGTGCTCTGATATTCACCAACTCGATAGCTTCCTGTACCGCCTCCTTGTCTTTCTTCTTCAGCGTACCCCAAAAACCGGTGTACGGACTTCGTCCGAGGCCGATCAACTCCTCGGAGGTCATGTTGCGGATGTCGCACTTCTCTGTCAGTACGACACCAATCAACGTCGCTAACCTTTTGTCGTCATATTGCGAAAGCGGACGGCCGAGGATTTCAATTTCCCCATCAATCGGTGCCTGAAAAGCGGAGAGGGTCCGGAGCAGGGTCGATTTTCCGACGCCGTTCGTGCCCAAAAGACAGGTCAGTTCGCCACTGTTGATTTGGGCCTGAATATGGGAGGCCACGAGTTTCGTGCCGTGTTTATCGGGGTATCCGATACTCAAATCCCGAATGTTGATGGTCGTCTGTTTCATTCGCTCATTTCGTTTTTACGTTTGCTGAAAAGAACATACACGACGATCGGGGCACCGATAAGCGCCGTGATGGAGTTGACCGGCAATGCACCTTCAAAGCCGGGCATGCGTGCGATCAGGTTGCACAGCAGAGCCAGTGATGAACCGGTAAGTATGGCTGCGGGCATCAATACGCGATGATCGGAGGTACGCAGTAAACCTCGGCACAGATGGGGGACAGCGAGCCCGAGAAAAATCACAGGGCCGCAATAAGCTGTTACAATGGCTGTAAGGATTCCCGAACAGGAGATGACATACAACCGTGCCCGCTTGATATTCAAACCCAGATTCTTGGCATAGCCATCGCCGAGAAGCAACAGGTTGAGGGTTTTGATCAGCAGAAATGACAGTGGCAGCAATATGATCATAATGTAGATGAAGAGCGTCATCTGGTTGCCAGACACACGTGCGAAACTGCCCAGCCCCCAGATAACGTATGCGCGGATGTCTTCTTCTACACTGAAGTATTTGAATACGCCGATAATCGCATTCGCAACGTAACCGATCATCACTCCGATAATCAGCAAAGTCACACTTCCTTTGACTTTCTGCGAGACAAATACGATCAGTGTCATTACCGAGAGTGCGCCTGCCGTAGCTGCGACGGTCAAGGCAATCTCTCCGATGTATCCCAGTTTGCTCAATGCTACGCCGCCGATACTGCCCGAAAGCAGGATCACCGAAGCTACCCCGAGGCTTGCCCCTGAACTGATACCCAGCACCGAAGGACCTGCCAACGGGTTGCGAAAGACGGTTTGCATCTGCAGGCCGCTTACGGATAGTCCTGCTCCCGCTACTAATGCCGTAATTGACTGAGGTACCCGTGACTTCCAGACAATATTTTGCCATACGACGGGTTCTTCCGCTGATCCGCAGATAATGTTCCAAACCGCTCGTAAGGGGATGTGTACGGAACCCAGTACGAGGTTGAGGAAGAAAAAGAATACGATCGATACCGAGATGAAGATAAGTACGAGAACCGTGTATCGCTTCATTTCAGTAATTGGTAATATACCGGTTCGTAATCGGGCAGCAGATCGGGATGGAAGACCCTGATCAGGTCGGCCAGTATGACTTCCGGTTGCGAAGGGGCGCTTTCGTAAAACGGTTGTTTGCGTAAGTTGCAGTAAATAACCCCTTTGTTACGGAAGGCGTTGAAATCGGCGTATCGGTTGTCTTCTTTACGCAAAGCGTCGTAGGAAAATGCTCCGTCAAAACTGTTCACGATGCGCCAATATTGAGCACCTTCAGCCTGACTGTAGACGGCCTCGAAATCGAGTGTAAGTCCTCCGGAATGCGTGTCGTCTTTCAGAAAGTAATCAGCCCCGGCATCGCGAAATTGCTGTGCCAGAAAACTTTTTCCACCGACGGCATACCAATTACCTCCCCGCATTTCGCCACTGAACACCATGGGACGCTTTTCAACATGGGCTGTCAGCGCCTTCAGTTCATTGTATTTTCGTTCAATTTCGTCGAAACATTGGTTCGCTTCTTCTTCACAACCGGTAAGCAATCCGATCAATCTGATCCATTCGGCCTGTCCGAGCGGGGTCAGCTCTTTGTAGCCCAGATGAGGAATCAGGGGGACGCCAGTTTCTTTCAAGGCTTCATATCCTCCGCGTTTAAACGGTGAGATCAGAATAATTTCCGGATCCATCCCGATGATGATCTCTGTGTCGAAATTCCCTTCGATTCCTATTTTGCGTGTTTGACCTGTTTTCAGCTGCTCGTTCATCTTCGAGTCGAAGAGATGGCGTGTGCTTGTGATACCCGTCACAAGGTACTGCCTGCCGAGCTTGATGAAATTCGATAGTTGCAACGAAGTCATACAAACAACTTTGCTTATAGGAATGGGTATGGGCTCGTAATTGTCCGGAATCAGTAGTCCCTTTTCCGCTTTCGGGACGAGAGCATAGTGGTATGAGGCGCCTTCTTCCTTTTGCGGGTCTTGAATATCCACAAGCCATATTTTACCGGAAGAGGTGATACGGAAGCCTTGTGCATAACGAGTGCGCATCTGTTCCGTTCGCTCTTTATCAGTAGCATCTCCCGTACTCTTCTCTGTCTGTCGTTTGCCTGTCTGCTGACATGATGCCCATAACATCAGCATGATACAGACAATCCATTTTTTTTTCATTTCTATTATTATCCATTGTTGCTCTTTCACCCGAAAGTGGTCCGTTCTGTATGCAAAAGGCAGGTCTTCTGACTTGTTCCGTAAAGCACGCCTTCTCGGATTTTGCACCAGTGGCGGAGGTTGTGCTCCATAAATAGAACTTACAGCTACGGGGATAGTTCCCGATTCTCACGGGATTCCCTTTTCATTTCACTTCGTGCATGACGAACCGAAAAACCTTTGCAGAAGCAAAGGTAGTGCAAACAAAAGCAATGACAAAAAAAATTGTCTTCTTTTGCAAAAATGCCTACCTTTGAACCTCCATTCGTTAAAAAGAAGGAAGATGAAACAATTGATAATAAGTATGCTGTTGGCAGCATGCACAATAGTAGGTGTCGGAGCGCAGGATATGGCCGAGCTGTTTGTGAAGATGCCGGATGAATATACGATCGGGTTGGAAGATGCGTGGCGGAAGGATCTGGTGAATCTGTACCGGGCAGGAAAAGAAGCCAAGCTGCAGAACATGATGCAGGGCGCATCGCAATTGATGAAACTTACCCCCGACTATCTGAAAATACAGACGAGCGGGCGAAGCACTGTTGAACTGAGACGCCTTCCATTAGTCAACCATACCTGGATTATTTGTATGGTTACCACCGTCTCGGCTCCCGTATCCGATAGTCGTATTCATTTCTTTACGACAGACTGGAAGCCGCTTCCTGACGATGGCTTGTATAGCCCTGTCTCGGTCGATGACTTTCTTCTGCCGGATGTTGATACGACCGATGTTGCTTTTCTTGATGTGATGGCGGCACTTGATATGGATTTATTTGTTTACCGGTTAAACGAAGATGCGCAGACGTTGACTGCCGAGTATACGACCTTGTACTATCTTGACACTGCTATGCGTGATAAAGCGAAGCAATTTTTCAAAACGGAACCGAAAGTATTTACGTGGGCAAAGGGACGCTTTGAGTAGGTGATTTTTTCCAGATTCGACGTGGATGATAAGGCTTCTCCCTTTGTGTTTCACAGTGTCTTACCGCGAATATTGCACTGGTCGATAAAAAGCCGCACTGGGGCAGAAATTGCACACAATGTCTGGTATGTATCCATCATTGTCCTGTCCGAGTCATCGAATATGGAAAGGCCACTCAAAAAAAAGAACGATATACGTTCCGTTGATTATAGAATTGTATACCTTTGCCCGAAGAAAACATTTAACATGAATTTAACATGAAAAAGAAGTATTTATCAGTAGCATTAATTTCATTGATGATGGCTTGTAATTCAAATCCGAAGATGGCTACCTTGACAGACGATGTCGGTATCCGTATCGAAAACCTGGACACAACCGCCAATCCGGGGACTGATTTTTATCAGTATGCTTGTGGCGGGTGGATCAAAAATCATCCCCTCACGGGCGAATACTCGCGTTTCGGTTCGTTTGACAAACTGAGTGAAGACAACCGCGAGCAACTGAAAAGTCTGATCGAAGAAATTGCAGGAAAAGAACATGAGCACGGTACGGTGGCACAAAAGATCGGCGACTTGTACAATATTGCCATGGACAGTACCAAGCTCAATGCCGACGGAACATCGCCGTTGAAACCGTGGCTTGATAAGATTGCAACCCTCAACGATAAAGCCGAACTGTCGACCTTCCTGGCTGAGATGAAACTGTCGGGCATGTCGCCGTTTTTCAGCGTGTATGTCGATGCGGATGTGATGGATAGTAAAAAGAACATCTTTTCGACTTATCAGGGCGGACTCTCGCTCGGGCAACGCGATTATTACCTTGAAGAGGATGAAAGCACAATGAAAATCCGCAACGAATTCAAAAACCACGTAGTCAAGATGTTCGAATTGTTCGGGATTCCAGGCGAACAGGCACAACGACAAATGGAAGATGTGATGCGTATTGAAACACGTCTGGCCAAATCACATTTCGACAAGGTGAAAACACGCGATCCGTATGCGAATTATCATAAAATGACGGTTGATGAACTTCAGAAACTGGTTCCGAATATTGACTGGACAAAATTCCTCGCTGCGCTGAATGTTCAGATCAAGGAACTTTCCGTATCGCAGGAAGAGCCGATGGTCGAGGTGAATAAACTGATTGCCGAAGAACCATTGAATGCGATCCGATCGTATCTTTCATGGAAAGCGATCGATCATGCTGCGTCTTACTTGAGTGACGAGATTTATGCGCAGAACTTTGAGTTTTACGGGAAAGTACTTTCGGGCAAGACCGAGATGCAACCGCGTTGGAAACGTGCACAAGCCAGTGTCAATGACTGTCTGGGCGAAGCCGTAGGACAGTTATATGTAGCGAAATATTTCCCACCCGAAGCCAAAGAGCGCATGGTGAACCTCGTGCATAACTTGCAGAATGCTTACGCCGAACGGATTCGTAATCTCGACTGGATGGGCGATTCGACGAAAGCCAAAGCAATCGATAAACTGAATGCGTTCTATGTGAAGATCGGTTACCCCGACAAATGGAAAGATTATACGTCGCTTGAGATAAAAAAAGATTCTTACTTTGCGAATATCGAACGGGCTGTGCAGTTTGCTATGCGCGAGATGCTCGATAAGGCCGCGAAGCCCGTCGATCGGGACGAATGGTATATGACACCGCAGACCGTGAATGCTTACTATAATCCCACCACGAACGAGATTTGCTTTCCTGCGGGGATTCTTCAGTATCCGTTCTTCGATATGAATGCCGATGACGCTTTCAACTACGGGGCAATAGGGGTTGTGATCGGCCATGAGATGACTCACGGCTTCGATGATCAGGGACGTCAATTCGATAAGGACGGCAACCTCAAAGACTGGTGGACGGCATCGGATGCCGAGAAGTTCCAGGAGCGTGCCAAAGTCATGTCCGACTTCTTCGATAACATCGAGGTAGCCCCCGGCGTGCATGCCAATGGTAAATTTACATTGGGCGAAACACTGGCCGATTACGGCGGTTTACAGATTTCGTACCAGGCCTTTAAAAATGCGATAGCCGGCAAAACACTGGAGAACAAGCTCGGCTTTACGCCCGACCAGCGTTTCTTCCTTGCGTATGCAGGCGTTTGGGCCGGGAATATTCGGGACGAAGAAATTCTTCGTCGCACGAAGACCGATCCTCATGCCTTGGGTAAATGGCGCGTAGACGGCGAACTGCCGCACATCGATGCATGGTATCAGGCATTCGGTATCACGGAGAACAGTCCGATGTATATCGCCAAAGAAAAACGGGTAACGATCTGGTAGTACATAATGAAACAAATCGTGATCTTATTTTCAAGTATCGTCTGTCTGTCAGGTGCTTTGCGCCTGACGGCACAGACGTATAACACGCAGGAAGTAGCAAAGCTGAAAGCGTTCTTAATCCAAAATTCGGCGGAAAAAGGGAAAAAGAATTATGAACAATTGGGCGTTGCTTCGCTTGATGTAGTAGATTGGAAGAACGTCTCCGGACTGAAATGGAATGCGAACGGGCATGTGGAAACCATAGACTGGAAGGGGAAGAAACTGGGAGGCAATTTGGATGTCAGTGGCTTTACCGATCTATTGGTCATGCATTGTGAGAAGAATCTGTTGCAATCGTTGAATGTTACCGGCAATACGAAGATGACTTATCTCGATTGTTTCGATAACGAATTCAAGTCGATCGATATCTCTACCAATATCCATCTAACACATTTTTGTTGTCGTTATAATCAGTTGACGAAGCTGGACGTGACGCATAACCCGAAGCTTACGTTTCTCTGTTCGAGCGGGAATCGGTTCGAACAAATAGACCTGTCGAACAATACGGAACTTGTAGAATTTTATGCGGCCAACGGCAAACTGAAGAGCATTGATCTCTCTCATAATCGGAAACTGAAAGATGTGGCTTTGCGTACGAATCAACTCACATCACTCGACGTCTCGAATTTGACAAAATTAGAACGACTGACTTGTTATCAAAACAGATTGACAACTCTAAATGTATCTGGTTGTAAATCGTTAAGATTGATTCGCGCCTACGAAAACAACCTGACGTCTCTTGATGTGTCCGGGTGTACGGCATTGAAAACGTTAGCTTTTTATTCCAACAATGTCCCGGAGTTAGATGTGTCGGGATGCCTGAACATTGAATTTGTATCATTGATGAATAATGGGATGCATACGTTAAAGTTACCGCCTAATCCGTCGAATGAGCTGGAAATCATGTGTGAAAGAAACCGCTTTACTTTTTCCACGTTACCCCAGCTGTCGTATTTGCGTTCTTATGCGCCGCAAGCCAAAGTGACGTTGTCAGCTCCATCCGACAAAATCGATCTGAGGAGCGAGTATAAGATGAACGGTACGGCATCCGTTTTTGTTTGGACGGATAAAGGGACTCCCGTGATTCCTGATGCTCATCGAGAAGGACTTTTCTCGTTTGCCGAATCGTATGTGGGCAAAACGTTGACTTGTACCGTGACAAATCTTGCATATCCCCAATTGACGATGACGTATGAGGTGTCGTTGACGGAGCCGGTAGCTAATATTGTGGTCGAGTCGGAGGTGTCGTTTCGCACACAAAGAGAGCAGCTTTGCTTGACGGTAACTCGTCCTGTGACAGTGCATATCTACACAATAATCGGCGCATTGCTTCGAAAACAAAACCTGAACGAAGGCGAGACTTGCTTCACGTTGCCGCAGGGAATGTATATCGTGTCGTTGAGCAACGGTACGGTACGAAAAATAGTGATACCATAAAACAAACAAATTTTTCAAGTATGAATAAAATAGATACTGTAATAGGTCTGTGCCTGATCTCGATGAGTATGCAGGCGCAGGCCATAAAGTGGTTCAATCCGCAACAGAGTGAAATACCTTGCATTCAGCAACGCGGCTGGGCTGATGAGATGAAGAATAGCTATGCACGCCTTCCCGATCGTGCCCGCGCCGAGGTACGTGAGCCGGTTTGGAAATTATCGCGCAACGCTGCCGGGTTGGCGATCTATTTTTATACGAATGCTCCCGAAATACGCGTTCGATATACGGTGAGTGGTGGACTGAACATGCCGCATATGCCGTCGACCGGTGTCTCAGGAGTGGATTTGTACTCCGTCGACAAACAGGGACACTGGATGGATAACGGAGTTAAATACCTTTTCGGAGATACGATCGTTTATACGTATACCGACCTGAGTTCGAAGATGGAACGTGAATATCGACTGTATCTGCCGCTTTATAATTCGGTGACGTGGATGGAAATCGGAGTCCCCGAAGGATCGATCTTTAAGGTCGAACCGGTGCGAAGGGAAAAGCCGATCGTTGTTTACGGTACCTCAATTGCACAAGGCGCATGCGCCTCGCGACCGGGCAATGCATGGACAAATATCCTTGCTCGTAAACTCGATTGGCCGGTCGTGAATTTCGGTTTTTCGGGTAACGGACAACTCGAACCGGAGGTGCTTAAGTATATTAACGAAGTAGACGGAGCGGCCTATTTGCTGGATTGCTATCCGAATCTCGGTAAATTTACAGTCGAAGAGAAAACGCGTCGAACCATCGAAGCGGTGCGCACCATTCGTGCGAAGCATGCCGCTCCGATTGTGATCGTGCAGCATACCGGATTTAATCAGGACGAGGTGCAGGCATTGACCCGTACTCAGGTGGCGGAAGCGAATGAGGCGGCACAGAAGGCGTACGACCAACTCAAGAACGAAGTCAAAGACCTGCATCTGATGACGTTCGACGAAAGTGTCCGCACAACGGAGACAACGGCCGAAGGGATTCACCCGAACGATTATGGCATGGTCGTTTTGGCCGGGCATCATGAAACATTTTTGCGTCAGCTTCTGCGTATGCCGAAAGGAACGAAGAGCACCATGATTCCGGTGACGCAACGCCGTGAGCCGGGTACGTACGACTGGCAGGCGAGGCATCAGGATATCCTTCGCCAGAATGCCGAACAGGCTCCGCGGCGTGTCATCATGGGTAATTCCATCACCCACTATTGGGGAGGAGCGCACAGGATTCAAGATGGCAAGGAAAGTTGGAACAGAGTGTTTGTGCCGGCGGGATACCGTAACATGGGCTACGGATGGGACTATGTCCAGAATGTACTCTGGCGAGTATACCATGGCGAGCTGGACGGATTTGAAGCCGAAAAGGTTGTGCTGAATATCGGTACCAATAATTTGACTTTCGATAGCGACGAAGATATCGTCGAAGGACTACTCTTTCTGCTGGCCGCGATTCACGAGCGTCAGCCCAAGGCGGCCATCAAAGTCGTTGCCCTTTATCCGCGTCGTGCGATGGAGGAACGCGTAGCCGGACTGAATCGCAAGATTGAGCAGGCTGTGCTTCCGTTGGGTTACGAATACTGTGATGTGGGCAGTTACTTTCTCAAACCCGACGGGAAGATCGATGAAACACTTTTCAGAGACGGTTTGCATCCCAATGCAAAAGGATATGAACGGATCGCCGCGAAGGTAGCGGAATAAGATAGAGTGAGGAGGTTGTATTTTGGGGTTTGTGTATCCATAGACTGGTTTTTTTTGTCTGTTTTTATTAAATTTTATACGGACGATAACATAACAAGAACAACGTGAATAGAAGAGTAGTGATTACCGGGATGGGTATTTATTCGTGCCTCGGGAAGAATCTGGACGAAGTGCGAGAATCGCTTTATCATGGAAAATCAGGAATAATCTATGATCCTGTCCGTAAGGAAATGGGATTTCGTTCGGCGCTGACGGGGCATCTCGAAATTCCCGAATTGAAAGGGATACTCAGCCGCAGTCAACGCGGATATATGCCCGAGCAGGCCAAATATGCTTACGTCGCCACCTGTGAAGCGATGGCGCAGGCACGGTTGGATACCGGTTATATCGAACAGCATGAAGTAGGTATCCTTTATGGGAACGACAGCACTTCCGAAGCCATGGTCAGAAGTGTGGACATCTTGCGTGAAAAGAAGGACACGACCTTGATCGGTTCGGGAGCGATTTTTCAGTCAATGAATTCGACGGTGACGATGAATCTCTCGTGCATCTTTAAGTTAAGAGGTATGAACCTGACGGTTTCAGGCGCTTGTGCGAGCGGATCGCATGCGATAGGTCTGGGCATGTTGCTGATCCGTGACGGACTGCAAAACTGTGTGATTTGTGGGGGAGCCCAAGAGATTAACCCGTTTGCCGTTAGTAGCTTTGACGGGATTAGTGCGTTCTCGGTCAGAGAGAGTGAGCCGACGAAAGCTTCCCGCCCGTTCGACCGTGACCGTGACGGATTGGTGCCCGGTGGAGGTGCCGCAACGGTTATTCTCGAAGATTATGAGTCGGCCGTACGTCGGGGGGCACCGATTCTCGCCGAAGTGTGCGGATACGGTTTTTCGTCGAACGGCGACCATATTTCGGTGCCGAACGTCGAAGGACCGGTACGCTCATTGCGTATGGCGCTTAAGCAAGCGGGGGTAGACATCCGCGAAATCGGCTATGTGAATGCACATGCGACTTCGACCATCGTGGGCGATAAGAATGAGGCGAAATCAATCAACAGTGTGTTCGGCGACCGGAAGCCGGAAGTTACTTCGACCAAGTCCATGACCGGACATGAGATGTGGATGGCGGGAGCAAGCGAGGTCATCTACTCGATGCTGATGATGAAGAATGATTTTATCGCGCCGAATCTCAATTTTGAAAATCCTGATGAAGATTCGGCTAAACTCAATATTCCCGCAACACGCATCGATAAGCATTTTGATATGTTTCTGTCGAACTCGTTTGGCTTCGGCGGAACAAACTCGACCCTTGTTATCCGAAATATGAACGGCTGACCGTTAGTATCATCTGCCTGTCAACATATATATTACAGTGAATTACGACGTAATTATTATCGGAGGAGGCTTGGGCGGTCTGGAGTGCGGTTTTATATTAGCCCGTCACGGGTTGAATGTATGCGTACTGGAACAACATACACAGGTCGGCGGTTGCTTACAGACTTTTCGGCGAAAAGGCATAACGTTCGACACGGGTTTTCATTATGTCGGAGGACTGGGTGAAGGCGAATCGCTTTATCCTTTCTTCCGTTATTTTGGGCTGCTCGATTTGCCGTGGCAACGAATGGACGATCTGTTCGACGAAGTGATTATCGGGGAACGGCCTTACTTCTTTGCCAACGGACACGAACGTTTTGTCGATACATTGGCAGAATCCTTTCCGCATCAGCGCAAACAGTTGGAGACTTATACCGCTTTTCTGAAAACGGTCGGCCAGCATCTGCTCGACGTGTTCAATCCAGACGTAATGAATGGAAAATATGTTCTTCCCTTGTTCGGACGTTCGGCGTATGAATTTCTGCATGAAACAATCGACGATCCGCTGTTGCGAAAGGTACTTTCGGGCACTTCACTCAAGATGGAGCTGGATGCCGACAAGCTGCCGCTCTATACGTTTGCTCAGATTCATAATTCTTATATCCAGAGTGCATGGCGGTTGCGTGGCGGAGGATCGCAGATTGCCGATCGTTTGGTACGGCAGATCGAGGCAATGGGAGGTACTGTGCGTCCCCGGGCAGGGGCAACCCGGCTGATCGAAACGAACGGTCGAATCACGGCAGTAGAGGTGAACGGTGACGAGCAGCTTACCGCCCGCTTTTTTATCTCTAACGCCCATCCGGCCTATACGTATTCGATACTCGAAGAGAGCCGGTGTATCCGTAAAGCTTTTCGCAAACGCATCACGCATCTGCCTAATACGGCCGGTGTATTTACAGCTAACGTCCGGCTGCGTCCCGACAGTGTGCCTTACTGCAACCGCAACATTTACCTTCATGACGAGACGTCCGACCTTTGGCGATATCGTTTTGATAAAGAGCTTTCCGGTATGTTTATCAGTTATAAGATACCGGAAAACGGTGACAGCTATACACCGAACATCGATTTGCTTACCCCCATGTCGTGGGCTGAGGTGGAACGCTGGAAAGATAGGCCTCGTGATGCAGACTATGCTGCGATAAAGCGTGCAAAGGCCGAGGCATGCATTGCTTTTGCTGTGCGCCGGCTTCCCTGGCTGCGCGATGCCGTCGAAGAGATATATACCAGTACGCCTTTGTCGTACCGCCGTTATACGAATACGGTCGACGGTTCGGCGTACGGTATCCGAAAAGACTGTACTTCTCCGATAAGCACCGTGCTAATGCCGCGTACGCCGATTCCTAACTTGTTTTTAACAGGACAGAATCTGAGCTTGCACGGTATTCTTGGCGTATCTGTAACGTCTTTCTTTACTTGTGCCGAAATTCTTGGTATGAAGACGGTAACGAAAGACTTTCGAAGAGGATAAGGGAAAAGAGAGCCGGTCTGCTACTTAAACTCTTCCCAAAGGGCAGACGTGATGATTTGTTTTGTGGTATCGGCATATTGCTGCAAACTACCTGAAGCTATCGGTTGTTCCGTCTCATGGATGGGGGGATGAATCACCATCTCCATGCGATGAGGCCGTACACGCCACGATCCGATCGGTAAGACATGGTAAGGTCCGTTCAGCGTAATGGGAACAATCGGCAAATGGAGGTCCAACGCTATCTGAAAGGCTCCTTTCTTAAAACGCCCGACTTTCCCCGTTTCTGATCGTGATCCTTCCGGAAAAACCGTTAACGATGCCCCGTTTTTAAGTTTTTGTTCTGCTTCGGCAATGCTGCGTCGTGCTGCTTTCGGCGATGAATTATCGACAAAAATAAATCCTGCGGCACGACAAGCATAACCTACAAAAGGAATTTTAGCCAGTCCCCGTTTCATCATCCATTTCATGGGGACACCCAGAAAACCGTATATCAGAAAAATATCGAATGCCCCTTGATGATTGGCCACAAATACATACGATTGTCCTTTATGCAGGTGCTCGCGTCCATACACTTTGACCGGACACATGGCCAGCCGGCATGTCACCTTCGACCAGAGCATCCCCGGATAGAACGAAAAGAATTTTTCTCCTCCCAGCAGGCAACCGACGGTAACGATCAGGGCAGTCAGAATGGTATGTACCACAAAAACAGGGATTGCGATCAACCCAAAGTAAACGGCATAAAGTATTCTCAACATCTGTTTGTCTTTTTCTAAGGGCAAATATAAAAGGTTATTTGATTCAATTCATCATTTTTTTGCCGAAATATTTTTCGAATCAAAGAATTATTCCTTTATTTGTGCTTAAAATTAGCATGTAATAATAATTAAAATATCAAACCATGAGTGCATTAAGGTATTTAGGAGTTCTTGTTCTTCTGATTGGAGTGATCGTTTTGGCAATCCCTGCAATAAGCGGAAGTGCCGGGAGTAATGTCATGCTTGTTTTAGGGCTTGTGCTCGTTCTTTTAGGATATGTTGGTCATATCATGCTGAATAAGAACAGCAAAAGGATAGAATAAAACGAACAATGAACAGGTAGAGAAAGGGGAGGGGCTGTCTGACTAAGTCGAAGACTTTGCGGGCAGCCTCTTCTTCTATTTCTTTATTGCGCGATAGATTGCATCCTGGATGCGTGTGCGAATTTCCAGCGATGACAGTTTCCCATTAGAACGCGTCGGATGAACCCGATTACTTAGGAAGATATAGATTAATTGATTGTCCGGATCTACCCAAAAGGCCGTTCCGGTATATCCGGTGTGTCCGTAGACCGAGGCGGGCGCCGATGTTCCACAAGGCGACGCCTCCGGATTGCCGGTATCGGGTTTATCGAATCCGAGCCCACGGCGGCAGGTAGGACTTTTGCTTTGTGTAAAAAGCTTGCACGTCTCGGTTGAAAGATACGATTCGCCGCCATACGTACCACCATTCAAATACAATTGCAGCAGTTTGGCCAGATCGCCCGCATTGGAGAACAGACCGGCATTTCCCGAAACACCTCCCTGAAAGGCGGCTGCTTCGTCATGTACGTAACCACGCAGTAATTGCCGACGTATAAACTCATCGTTTTCAGTCGGAACAATGACCATCGTGTCCATTTTATGCAACGGATTGTAAGTCGTTGTACACGCTCCCAGCCGGTCGAAGAAATGGGTCTGCAGGAGCTTGTCCATCGGTTGCCCGGTTTGCTGCTCAACAACCATCTTCAACAGAATAAAGTTCACGCAACTGTATCTGTATTTGCCGCGTTCTCCCAGTTTCGACTCTTTGATTTCCTGCATGATGATATCCTTGAACGAATCGTGCACATAGAGATGTTTCGCGATTTCGGCCGTGAACCCCGGCTTCTTCGTTTTCGACACCAGGTGAGGGAGGAACTTGAAATCGTTGCGGGCGTAAGTGTGTGCATCTATACGTACGGGGTGGGTGACACTTTGGGTACGACTGTATAACTTGCCTGTGTAACTTTTTTCATCGATGGCCTTCATGTAAAAAGGAATGGACGGTACGATGCCGGACTGGTGATACAACAGTTCCTCAATCGTCAGATGCACTTTATTGGTTTCCCGTAGGGACGGGATATATGAGGAGACAAGGCCGTTCAATGTGATCAACCGGTCGTCGTAAGTTTTCATTACGGCCAGCAAGGTACCGGTTGCTTTTGAAACCGATGCGAGATCATACACCGAATGGCTCGTTACTTTCTGTTTTCGTTGATAATCATAGTATCCGAACGATTTGTCGTATATGATCGTTCCGTTCTTGGCTACCAATACTTGGCATCCCGGATAGGCTTCTTTGCGCAATCCTTCTTTGACAATGTCATCGATTTCCGCCAAACGGGCGGCATCCATCCCCACCTCTTCGGGAAGATGATACCCCAGACGCGTCTTTTCCGTAAAGATGCCCGTTCCCGCATAAAACAACCCGGGGATGGTAACAGCCAGTTTACCCTTCGTCGGGATACCGCCGAATATTGCTTGCGCTGCATATTCCTGTGCGAAAGGAGTTCCTTCATACGCCATGACTACAGCCTTGGCATGCTTGATAGACACTTTATACTCTTTGCAGAAGTAAGGCAGGGTAAAGAAAACATATATCCAGTCTTTCCGTGCGGCGAGTTTTGCTAATGCGGGATGCTCGTTGATTCGTACCGTATAGACACCACAGATAATCACATCATATTTCTCTAAATCGCGCACGATAGTCTCGATCTCCGCTTCCTTTGTCGATAGGGTAATCCTGTAATGATCAATGGTATCATATTTACCCAATGTAGATTGAAATTCTTCGTCATACGTATCGCCGATGGAAAGCAAGGCAATCTTTTTCTTTTCGAGTTGTTTCAGAGGTAGATAGTCCGATTCGTTCTTTAATAACGTAATCGCTTCTTCGTTTAACCTGGCTGCTAACCAGGTCGCATGGGTGGAGTTCAACCGTTCGGAAAGGCCTTCGATTTTAATCGGACGATCATGGCTCAATCCGGCAATATATTTATACGACAAGACCTTTTTGCACTTTGAAGCGATAACTTCTTTGCTGAGTGTCCCATCGATAATCGCTGCTTTTACGGCTTCTATTTCTTTGGCCAGTTTGTTTGGGGCGAGAGCAATGTCGTTACCGGCCTTTAAGGCCAGAACCGAAGGGCTTTCCTGCTTGTTGTGTTCGGCACCTTTCATGGCGAGAGCATCCGTAAAGCAAAGTCCCTGAAAGCCGTCTTTCTTCTGCAGCAGATCCGTAACGATAGCATCCGACATCGAAGCCGCCCGTCTCTCTCTCTTGTCGAGTGCCGGCACATACAGATGAGCCGTCATAATGCCTGCAAATCCGGCCTGGATATAATGACGGAAAGGAGACAGTTCAATACGGTCCATCTCTTTTATCGAGCGGCGTAAAACGGGTAAGGTATGATGTGAGTCGCTCGACGTATCGCCGTGTCCCGGAAAATGTTTCGCTACGGAGAAGATGCCCGTGCTTTCAAGTCCGCGCGCATACGCTACGCCTTTTTCCGACACGGCATCAGGAGCTTCCCCGAACGAACGGAGACCGATAACGGGATTGTCCGTATTGCTGTTCACGTCGATGGTCGGTGCGAAGTTGATATGGATACCCATCTCTCGACATTGCCGTCCGACTTCGGCTCCGTAAGCTTCAATCAGACGGAGGTCTTCAATAGCCCCCAGCATCATGTTTTTGGGAAAACGTGTTGTTTCGCTTAGGCGCATTGATAATCCCCACTCTCCGTCAAGAGCGATAAATAAGGGTACGCGCGAAATTTTTTGCAGTTGATTCGTCACTTCAGCCTGCGTCAACGGATTGCCTTTGTGAAAAAGTACACCGCCCACTTTCTGATTCGTAATATAGCCTTCAATCTTTTGGATATTGGCAGCATCTGACTTCGGTTCGGCGATGACCATAAATAACTGTCCGATCCGTTCGTCTTCCGTCATTGTCCGATATATGGAATCAACCCAATGGTTCATCTTCGCTTTATTTGCTTTCCGGAATAAGGTTGGCTCCACTTGCGACGTCATCTTCAGCCCCAACAAGCAAAACAGCAAAATATAATTGATCCTGAAAATATAATTGATCCTGTTCATGCGTTATGTTTTTATATCCCGCAAAAATACACGCCTGAGGACAAAAAACAACAATAATTCATTTGCTTTTTATCAACAGGCGATCATACAAAGGGATTTTTTCCGTTCGGATAGACATAAAAACATGCTTTGAAAAAGCGTGTGTATCTGTTTTTTTTTGTATCTTTGCACCCGCTTTACGTAATCGCTGTCGGGGAAGAGTGAGACCCGTTATGTTGCGTTTTGTTCGAGTTATAAACATATAAAGAGCTATAAACAATGGATTTAATTAAGGTTGCAGAGGAAGCGTTTGCTACTAAAAAAGAACATCCCGCGTTCAAGAGCGGCGATACGATTACGGTTTCATATCGAATCAAAGAAGGAAACAAAGAGCGTATTCAGCAGTATCGAGGTGTGGTTATTCGCATTTCGGGACAAGGCGACAAGAAGCGTTTCACGGTTCGAAAAATGTCCGAAAATGTGGGTGTGGAAAGAATATTTCCGATCGAATCACCTTTTATTGAGAGTATTGTGCTTAATAAAGTTGGTAAAGTACGTCGTTCCAAATTGTATTATTTGCGTAAACTTACCGGAAAGAAAGCGCGTATCAAAGAAAAGAGAATTTCTACGATTTAATCGATCTCGTAACAAAATTAAAAGAGGGTGTGTCAAAACGCAATGTTTTGGTACACCTTTTTTTACTGTGTAAGCATGCATGAACTTTTTGGAGGAGACGGATGAAAGCGAAGGAGAGCATCCTTCGTAATTTTTTACGTTTGTTGCGACCGAAGCACCTAATTGAAATAAAAAAATCAGTGGTATTAGCGACATTTATGCAAAAGGCTATAGTGTCAAAAAAATGGACAGCAATGTCTAATTTTTAGACACAATAAAGCGGAAATGATTTTGATAATTAGCTTGTATTTGGATGTTTAACATGTTGGCATCGTTTTTGGAAGAACATGATCGGAAGAATCTAAAGAACGAAATAAGATGTTGTTAAGGCGATTGAATAAAAGCAAATCATTGCGATTGGTCAACTTGTTGGGACTGTCGGTTATTTTTGCATGTCTGTTGTTGTCGTATGCCTATGTTCGCAAGGAAATGAGGTACGACCGGTTTCACCGCCATGCCGAACGGATTGTCCGGTTATCTTTTCAGACAGAGAATGAACCGACCGATGTGCGTATCTACGGATTTGCACCGTCCGATCCGGCATTAGCAGGTGTCGCGGGGATAGAAGCCGTCGTCAGGATGCACAAGAGTGAGAGTGGAGAGTTACGGCATGAAGGGAGAAATTACTTGACGGATCATTTCTATTTTGTAAGTGGAAATTTTTTTGAGGTGTTTGATTTTAAACTTTTAGACGGTGATCCGCATACGGTTTTGGACTCTCCGGAGAAAGCTGTAATCAGCCGCAGTTATGCCAATCGGTTGTTTGGCGATGCTTCCCCCGTAGGGAAAGAGTTCGAACTCGTTAACGGACGTAAATTTGCCGACCGGAAAGTGTTTATCAGCGGCGTTTTTGAAGATTTTCCGGAAACGTCTCATTTCCATACGGATTTACTTGTTCATTTACCGGACGATGCTACGAACTTATTTTCATATGTTTATCTATTGCTCCATCCTCAAACCAATATAGCAGACTTGCAACAAGGGATTACCGCCAATCTGAAAAAACTGAACAGCAATGCTCCGCGTAAGGTATTTCCTTTGCTGTTTCCGCTGACCGATATTCATTTGCATAGCCATTTCCAGCGTGAACACGAACCCAACAGTAACATCTATTACATTTATTTAATTGCCTGCGCCAATCTACTTTTGCTGTTAATTGTCCTTTTTAATCTATGGCTGAATGCCGGACTGATTTTTTCGTTCAATCGCCGATATTATCAGTTGTTACGACTCAATGGTGCTTCATCGTGGCGCGTCTTTTGGGACGAATGTCTGCTGGCGCTGATTCTTGGAGGCGCTGCGGTGCTTGCCGGGCTACTTCTGGCACAATCGGTGATGCCCGGTTTATTTCCCGAAGTAACATCAAATACAAAAGTTCTACTCTTGCTCTGCGTTTTATTTCCGATTTTGGTGATGATAACGTCCGTTATACCGGTTATCCGTCAGATGTCTTCCACACGTTTTTTTAGCATGCAGTTTCATTCTTACGGTACGGGTTTTACACTGTCGAATATCAGGTATATGCTGATCGGGCAATATGCGATAGTTATGTTTGTAGTCATTGTGAGCGTTTGTATCTCACGCCAAATCGGGCTGATCCGTACCATGCAAGTCGGAGGTAAAGAGCGCACGATTTTAGTGATGAGAGAACAGCCGGCGAGCGTGATACGACGCTACGGACTGTTGAAAACCGATCTGGCTAAGCATCCCGAGATTCGTCGAGTAACCTCCGCCATGCAGTTGCCCGGATCAGCCATTCGCGACGGCGTGTATGTACGTACCGATCAGGAGAGCGAAGACGAAGGTCGACGAATTCCGGTATTGGTTGTCGGTGAAGATTTTATCCCATTCTTTGGTATCCGCCTTCTTTCGGGAACGAGCTTTAGCAAAGGATTACGTACCCTCGAAGAAGAAGAGCAAATGCTTTTCGACTCGATAGACGGCAAACCTGCGCCTGACATAACGGAAGAATACGTTATCAACCGAAAAGCGGCGGAAATACTCGGGTTCAACACTCCGAACGAAGCTGTCGGACAGCGGCTGCATATTCGTCATGGACAGGGCGGAGTTGATTACATCAACAAAGGGATGATTGTAGGGGTAACGGAAAATTTTAACTATACGACGACTTATGACGATGCTATCCCTCAATTGCTGCTGCAACGCGCCCTCTTTCAACATTGCCTTATGGTCTATCTCTCACCCGATGATACAAAAGAAGCTCTCCGCACATTTAACCGTGTATGGCAGGAAATCAACCCGGAATATCCGGCACAGTACACCTTCCTGCACGATGTGTACGACAGCATCTACTATAACGAATTGCATGCAGAGCAACTTACCCATATCTTTTCGGCATTGTGTCTGCTGGTGGCCACATTGGGATTGATTATTATAATGGCTTTCATCGTGAAACGGAAGACAAAAGAAATCGGTATCCGTAAAATAAACGGAGCACAGCCCTCCGACATCCTTCGTATGCTGAATTATCGCTTTGTGATCTGGATAGGAATAGCCTTTTTGTTAGCCGTGCCGGGAGCTTATATGGCGATGACAAAATGGCTCGAGATATTCGCATTCAAAACCACTCTTGACTGGTGGGTTTTCCTGTTCGCGGGATTATCTGTACTGCTGCTCTCCGTTGCGGCGGTCTCGTGGCAAAGTTGGCGTGCCGCTACGATCAACCCTGTTAAAACGCTGAAAAGCGAATAGGGATTTATTCATTAGTTTTTTAAACAACCTTCAATGGTTTCAACGGTCGAACGGAAAGTTTTATTTATTTCCATCTGATCTTTGACGGTCTTACAAGCATGCAAAACGGTGGCATGATCTTTTCCTCCAACGATTTTACCGATATGCGAAAATGACGATTCGGTATATTTCTTGGCCAGATACATTGTGATTTGACGTGCCTGTACAATTTCTCTTTTCCGTGAAGGGGTTTGAATCAGTGCCTCTTCGAGGTTAAAATAGTGACATACCGTCTCCTGAATCTTCTCAATAGAGAGTTGCTTTTCTTCAATCCTTACCGTCTGGGCAATCACCCGCTGAGCCATTGCCATATCAATACTTTTGTTGTTTATCAACGAATGGGCCATCAAGGAGACTAAAACTCCTTCCAAATCACGGACATTATCCGTCACGTTGTCGGCGATATAGTTAAACACGTCATCGTTAATAACCAATCCTTCGTGAGCGATCTTATTACGCAGAATTTTTCTGCGTAATTCCGGATCGGGACGTCCCAGTTCGGCTGTGAGTCCCCATTTGAGACGTGTGATCAGTCGCTCTTCCATACCCTGCATATCGACCGGTGCCTTATCCGACGTCAGTACCAGTTGTTTACCTAATTGATGTAAGTTGTTGAATATATGAAAGAACGCTTGCTGCGTTTTGACCAGCCCCACCAGTTCGTGGATATCGTCCAGAATCAAGACATCCAGACTTTGGTAGAAGTTCAAAAAGTCGTTCGACGTATTTTTCCGTACAGCATCCGTATATTGTATGCGGAAACGGTTCGCCGACACGTATAATACACGTTTTTCCGGATGCAACTCCCGAATGCGAATACCGATGGCATGACACAGATGAGTCTTCCCAACCCCTGAGGGTCCATAGACAAACAACGGATTAAAGGTTGTTTTTCCCGGATCGTTTGCAATAGCCTCGCCGGCTGTGCGTGCCAATTTGTTGCTGACTCCTTCGAAGAACGTTTCAAAAGTATATTTCCGATTCAATTGTGAATCCAGATCTTGCGGAGCCACCTGCGAAAAGGGAGTGAACGGGACTTTGTTCACATCGAGCGGCGTATTCCGTTGAGGAGCGGCAACGCCGTTTTCGGTCGGATAATCTACCGTTCCATTTGAAGAACCCTGATCAACCATTACGCGATAATTCAAAATCGTTCCCTCGCCAAAGACACGGGGGATCGTCATCTTGAGTACACTGACGTAGTTTGCTTCCAAATATTCGTAAAAGAAAGGGCTGGGTACCTGAATCGTGACCTTATGGTCTTCGTAAGACAAAGGAACAATCGGTAAAAACCATGTCTTATAAGCGGCTTCCGGCACGATATCTTTGATAATGGATAAGCATCTACTCCATAATAATTGACAGTCTGATCCCATATTTAACAATATATAAATAATTCCACAATATTCAATTTGATTTTCGAGTTGTAAAGGTCGACATTATTTTCAAAATAAAAAATGAAGATCGTCCCGGTATAGGCAGGTTGACGCCCAATAGGAAATTGTATACGAACTGTTTGTGTATACTGTGCTGATTCTTTATATCTTATGATTGCTTTGAGAACATGACTTCTTGAAAATACGACTGTTTTATATCGGAGTGTTCTTTTTTTACACATTGCATAAACTTTTCTTCTTTTCACGGAAAAGTCGCCAACAAACGGTCTGTTCTTCTATTTCTAAAAAAGCAAGTTTTTTTTTATATATAGAATAGCTCTAAGTTTATTTTTCTTTTAAGGGATCAAAACAATGAAAAGCGAACATACCGTTTTGGGTTCTGTTTCAAGTCGATAAGCAGATTGGATGCGTTTACGACCGTCTCATTCAGATTGTTATACAGCAGTGTGTCATTAAGTAAAAGTCCCAGTGAGTTGTCTTTTGCATTTAATTTCATGGTCGTTTGTCCCAAATTATCGATCGTTAAATTCAACGACTGGATACTGCCTTTTAAATTCAGATTTTTCATCTCCTCACTCAAGGCGGCAAAATTATCGGTTGTCGTTTTTAAGTTTGAGGCAATCACCGGCACATCATTACCGAGTAACTGGTTTAATCGCCGCGACGAGATTTCGAGGCTTGCCGTTGTTTTCTCGATATGATCTAACGACTGCGAGAGTGCCGGATGACTTACCAATATCTGCAAGCTGTACAAGATTGAATCTAACTTGGGGAGCAGATCGATGATCTGCGGTAACATCTTTTCTTGTACCGAGGCCATCATATCTTCGGGAGACCGTCCTTCAATCGTATCACCGGACTTCAAGTATTCATCCACGTATTTGTTTAAGTGAATATGCAATTCACCTCCACTCAGAAGCGTTTTTTCCAAAGAGATATAACTGCCTTTGTTGATGCGCATGCTTTCTTCCAGACTGATCTCGACAAGAATTTTTCCGGTTGTTGAATAGTCATAAGAGATACTTCGTACGAGTCCGACTTTAAAGCCTTCAACAAAAACAGGGCTCGATATGGTTACGTCTTTAACATTCGAGCAAGCTACGTAATAATGATTGGCCGGGCGAAAGAGGTTTATCCCTTTCAGATAATTCACGCCAATATATAACAATACGAGGCTGATAATGGATACAACACCGATTGTTGCCTCTTTGCTAAATTTCATCTTCATTGTTTTTGCAGTTTTATAAGTTTATTTTAAACGTTTTCCGTCCTTCATCCGGATAATGAAGGCTTCCGGGAAATCTTTGGATATTTTTCGCTGGATCTTTTGAATTTCTTTGAAGTCCGATGATTCTCCGTACGTGTATTTGTAGATTTTACCTTCCTGATAGAAGCTTGTTTGGTAACCCTTCAGTTTGGGAGAGTGCGCCGGTAACCGTTTGTCGGAAGTCAGAATCTGTACTTTGTAAACGATTGTTCCACGACTCTTTTCGTTTGTTTCAGAACGAGGCCTATTTTTCGCCGTTTCCTTTGCGTTTTGCTGCTCCTTTTTCTGAGACTGCAACGTATTTTCGGCCTTGCCGATTATCTGAGTATTCGTGATTCCTCCCTGCTTACGAACATAATCTCGCTTATAACGCGAAAAGGCATTATATATCGCTTTAGCCAATTTGTTTTGTCCTTCGACCGAGTGCATGTAACGCTCTTCTTCATGGTTGGAAATAAATCCCAACTCGATAAGTACGCTGGGCATGCTTGTAGCTTTCAACACAAGAAATCCGGCCTGCCGAACTCCACGATTTACACGCCGGGCTGCCACGAATTCTTTTTGAATCTCTGAGGCAAACGAAACACTTTGTTCCATATGCTTATTTTGCATAAACTCGAAGATAATATAGGATTCCGAAGAATTCGGATCGAAGCCTTCATAACGCTGTTTATAATTCTCTTCTAACAGAATAACAGAGTTTTCCAGCATGGCAACTTCTAAATTTTCTTGCGTCTTTGCCAGACCGAGGGTATACGTTTCTCCCCCTTTTACCGAAGCATTTTTTTTCTTTAACGAATTGGTATGAATAGAGATAAACAGATCGGCCTTATTTCGGTTGGCGATATTGGCGCGTTCGCTCAATTCCACGAACTTATCTGTTTTACGGGTGTAAATTACCTGCACGTCATCATGTCCGGCGGCAATCATTTTCCCTAACTTAAGGGCAACGGCAAGGTTGATTGTCTTTTCATTCGTCTTTACCCCTTTGGCTCCGGGGTCTTTCCCGCCATGACCGGCATCGATTACTACGATAAAAGTATCTCCTTTAGCTAAAAGAGGCTGAGCTATCCCGCGCAATACACAGATTGCCGATATGACGAAAAGAAACCGTAATCTGTTCATCGTATATATCTTTTACGAATCATGCAGCAAATATAATAATTTCCGAATAGATATAAAAAAAGGCCTCAATAGAGGCCTTTTTAACATTTATGGCAAATCGGAATATCAGGCTTCCGAAATAACTTCGAACGGAATTTCGACCGAAACTTCCTTGTGGAGTTTCAGTATGGCACGATATGAGCCGACTTCTTTTACCGAATCCTTGATAAGGATTGTCTTACGATCTATTTCGAATCCTTTCTTAGCCAATTCTTCAGCAATCTGAATATTCGTTACCGAGCCGAAAATCGTACCGGTCGAACTTGTTTTTGCGCCAATCGTCAACGAAACGCCTTCGAGTTTCGCAGCCAGTGCCTGTGCATCTTCTTTGATCTTAGCCAATTTGTGGGCACGTTGTTTCAGGTTTTCAGCCAACACTTTACGTGCCGACTCCGAAGCAATCACTGCTTTACCTTGCGGGATTAGAAAGTTACGTCCGTAACCGTCTTTCACGTTTACGATATCGTCTTTGTAGCCTAAGTTTACTACATCATCTTTCAAAATAACTTGCATATTCTGTCTCCTCCTTAAAATTATTTCATCAAATCGGTTACGTAGGGAAGCAATGCCAAATGGCGCGCTCTCTTCACGGCCTGTGCCACACGACGCTGAAACTTTAATGAAGTTCCGGTGATACGGCGCGGAAGAATCTTACCCTGTTCGTTCAGAAATTTCTTCAGAAATTCAGGATCCTTATAATCGATATACTTGATTCCGCTCTTTTTAAAACGGCAATATTTTTTCTTCTTCACATCCGACGACATCGGGGTCAGGTATCTGATTTCCGTCTGATTGCTGTTTGTATTTGCTGTTGTCATGATTAATTTTCCTTTTCTGTTTCTTTCGATGCTTTCTTCAAACCTCTTCTCTTCGCAGCATATTCGGCCGCATATTTATCTTGACGGAAAGTCAGGAAGCGGATTACGCGCTCGTCGCGGCGGAATTGTGTTTCCAATGTCGTAATCGTTTCCGGATTCGCCTTAAACTCGATGAGCCAATAAAAGCCGGTTGTCTTTTTCTCGATCGGATAAGCCAGTTTACGCAAGCCCCAATCTTCTTCATTCACAATCTCTGCATTCTCGGCAGAGAGCACTGCTTTGATTTTGTCTACCGCTTCCTTCATCTGTGCGTCAGATAAAACGGGAGTTAAAATGAAAACGGTTTCGTAATTGTTCATAAATGTTACTGTTTTAAAATTTGCGGTGCAAAGGTAGTCATTTTCTTGATATATCCAACTTTTCCCGATGAAGTTTTTTTTCGTAGCTTTGCGGCGGTTTATCATGTAATACGGGATGATGGTACGATTTTTTCGCTATCTTTTAGCTGCTGTTGGTACGGTTTTCTATTGGGAGGGATATGCCGAACAACCGGATTCCTTACCTCCTCGTACATTATATTATATCGGAACATTCGGATCGGTGGCTTCGAATGGCCTTACGCCTTTTGGGATTGTAAATGGGCGATACGGGAAAGTGCCTTTGAAGGCTAATAACGGTTACCTTTGTACCGCTGTCTATCACCGGCAACAAATAGGGAGAAACTTCCGCTGGGATGCGGGAATGCAATGGATCGCCTCAACGTCGCGTTATCGAAATGTTTATCTGCAAGAACTTTATGCGGAGCTATCATATAAAGACCGGTTTCATTTGAGTATAGGAAGTCGTGAAGGAAGAAACGACGGATATAATCAGTCGCTTGGAGACCGGCAGTTGAGCAGTGGCGATCTGGTGCTTTCGTCAAATGCTCGTCCTATTCCGGAGATCAATCTGTATGCACCCCGTTTCCTGAACATTCCCGGCACCTCGGGGTGGTTGCAGGCGAAAGGAAATTTTGCCGTCGGGCGTTCGTTTGATACGGACTATTTGGAGTCGTTCCGAGCAGCAAAGCAAACATACGTGCGGAATGTATTGTGGCATCACAAGTCGATTTATCTACAAATAAAAGATTTGCAGGGAGATTTTCCCGTTTCGCTGATACTCGGCGCACGTCATTTTGCGCAATGGGGAGGAACATCCACTCATCCCCGGTTGGGCAAACAACCCCAATCACTGAAAGATTTCCTGCGTATTGTGGCGGGTACGTCGGGGGGGAGTGATGCGAGCATTTCAGGCCGGATCAATGTCTTGGGGAACCATTACGGTTCCTACGATTTTCGTCTCGGATACGAGGCCGGAGACTGGTCGGTTTTCGGATATTACCAGCATTTTTTCGATGACCGTTCAGGTATGGAGTGGTACAACACGTGGGATGGACTGAGAGGGATTGAACTCCGTCTGCCTCGTCTGCGATGGCTAAATAAGGTGGTTGTGGAGCATCTCTCTACCATGGATCAGAGCGGCCCGCTTCATTTTATCGAGTTTGACCATGATAAGTATCCGGGCTACGGAGGCGGAGCAGATAATTACTACAATAACGGCGAATATACGACAGGCGCTTCGTATTTTAACCGTTCGCTTGGCTCTCCGTTTCTGATTTCGCCGGAATATAATAAAAACGGACTGCTTGGTTTCCGTCATAACCGGGTACGTGCATGGCATCTGGGCATCTCGGGCCAAGTTTGCAGGAACGTGACTTACCGGTTAAAAGCCTCTTCGGTCGAGAGCTTTGGAACACCGTATGCGCCGACTTTGCGTAACCTTACCCTTTTTTCGATAGTGACCGACTGGCGTTATACGTATCGTTCACGCAGCGGGAAAGAGGAGCGCGAACTGCCTGACTGGGAATTTGGAGTAGCTGCCGGAATAGACCGCGGTTCGTTGCTTGGAAATCATTGGGGACTAAGCTTCTCTGTAATAAAACAAGGGGTACTACGTTTTTAAGCCCCCTTTTCTCAATCTAAAGAAAAAAGGGGGGGGGGCGGAAGGACTCGTCCTCGGGGGGGCTACCCAACATCATCACTCTTGGTCTTTTTGCCTCCCCTAAGTAGAGTTTATTTGAGTTTTTTGCGTATCGCTTTACTTTCTTTTTCGTAGCCGGGCTTGTCGAGCAGAGCGAACATGTTTTTTTTGTAGGCCTCTACACCGGGTTGGTCGAATGGATTGACACCCAATAAGTAGCCACTGATTCCACATGCTTTTTCGAAGAAATAGAACAACTGTCCGATGTAGTAGGCATTCAGTTCGGGCAAGGTGATTTTAATGTTAGGCACGCCACCGTCTACGTGTGCCAGTTGGGTACCCAACTCAGCCATTTTGTTGACCTCGTCGATGCGTTTCCCGGCCAAGTAATTCAGTCCGTCCAAATCGGCTTTATCGCTCGGAATAGTCATTTTATGATCGGGCTTAGCGATTGAGATCACCGTTTCAAAGATGGTACGCTCACCTTCCTGTATCCATTGTCCCATTGAGTGCAGGTCGGTAGTCAGATCGACCGATGCGGGGAAGATGCCTTTGTGATCTTTTCCTTCGCTCTCGCCGTAAAGCTGTTTCCACCATTCACCGATGTAGTGTAGCTTTGGATGAAAATTCGCTAAAATCTCGATTTTTTTACCTTTGTCATAAAGGGCATTGCGCGTTACGGCATAAATGGCTGCGATATTCTGGTCGAACAGCTTTTTCACATCGGTAGCTTTTTCCATATCGACAGCTCCTTGTACGAGGGTGCGGATATCGATACCTGCCACAGCGATCGGAAGCAAGCCTACCGGGGTAAGTACCGAGTAGCGTCCGCCCACATCGTCTGGGATTACGAACGTCTTGTATCCTTCCTTGTCGGCCAGTGTGCGTAACGCCCCCCGCGAACGGTCAGTGACGGCCACGATGTATTTCCGGGCTTCTTCGACACCGATGTTTGTTTCGAGCTGTTTCTTCAGGATGCGGAAAGCGATGGCCGGCTCGGTCGTCGTGCCCGATTTGGAGATATTGATGATACCGAACTTTTTACCTTCCAACGTAGCGCACAACTCAAAAAGATAATCTTCACCGATATTGTTTCCGGCGTAAAGCAACACCGGGTTTTTGCGTTTCGACGTTTGCAGCCCATCGAAACTGTTGTTTAGCGCCTCGACGACAGCTCTTGTACCGAGGTAACTGCCACCGATACCGATCACAACGACAGCCTTGCATTTGCGTAGTTGAGACGCCGTCTTCTCAATGTCTTTCAGCTCCTCATCGGTGATCGATGAGGGGAGGTTCAACCAACCGAGAAAATCGTTTCCCGGTCCTGTGCCTTTGTGCAGCATCTCCATGCTTTGGGTCACTTTCGGGGCAAGTGCGTCGATTTGTTTGCGAGTCACTGCACCAAGTACTTTATCAATGTCTAATGTTATTGTTTTCATCTTTCTGTTTCTGTTATATATTGGTTTTCAACGTTCCGTTTTTATGTGAAAGTTTCTGCCAGTTGGCGAATGATCGTCATCGGCGATTTCCGTTCGTAAAGAATATCGTACAATGCGTTCAGGATGGGCATATCGACCCGATATTTCTCATTAATCTCGTGAATGCACTTGGCACCGTAATATCCTTCGGCAATCATCTCCATTTCCAGTTGTGCCGTTTTGACCGAATAGCCCTTCCCGATCATTGTTCCGAACGTACGGTTGCGGCTGTAGCGCGAATAGGCGGTTACTAACAGGTCTCCGAGATAGGCCGATTGTGTAATGTCACGCGGCAGGATATGTGCCGAATCGAGAAAGCGTTGCATCTCTTTGATGGCATTTGACACCAGAACGGCCTGAAAATTGTCGCCGTACTTCATTCCATGGCAGATACCCGCCACGATCGCATACACATTCTTCAGCACAGAGGCGTATTCAATCCCTTTTACATCTTGACAACACGACGTTTTCAGATAGTTGTTGTGAAATATTCGGGCAAGGTCTTCAGCCTTTGGCAGGTCTCTGCATGCCAACGTAATGTACGAAAGCCGTTCAAGCGCGATCTCTTCGGCATGGCATGGCCCTGCGATGATCGCAAGATTTTCCAGCGGGACCTGATAACACTGTGCAAGATAGTCTGTAATCAGCATGTTCTCGTCCGGTACAATGCCTTTGATGGCGGAAATGATCATTTTGTTCCGTATCGGCGTTTCCAGTTTTTGCAGATGCTGCTTGAGAAAAGGAGAGGGGGTGGCAAAAATCAGGATGTCGGAATCTTTGACGGCTGCATTAATGTCCGAATAAAAATCGATGCGATCGGTATCGAACGATACGGCCGACAAGTAACCGGGATTATGCTTCATCCGCTTGAAATCTTCGATCGCTTGCGGACGACGCATATACCAGTGAATATTCGGCTGAGTAGACAGCACGATTTTAGCCAACGCCGTAGCCCAGCTTCCGCCTCCCATAATCGCCACTTTTCCGAAAATATCTTTCATGTCCTAGAAATGGGTTATTGATGATTCGTTTTTAATGCCCCGTAACAGATTGAATCCATGCTTCGACCGTTTGTAACGCAGGTAGTTCCAGACCGAGATGGTATTTCTTGTTCAACTCGAAAAGCAATTGTCTCAACAATTGCGGGTTGGCACCATCCAGCATCTCGACCGTTACAAAGCCTGCTTTCTGTATGGCCGGCACCCATTCGGCCGGTATTCCTAGCAGAGCATATTTTTCGGGCGCGTCTTTCTTCACGGTCTTCTCCGGACGCATTTGGGGGAAGAACAGCACTTCCTGAATCGTCGTCTGCCCGGTCATCAACATCACCAGCCGGTCGATACCAATTCCCATGCCACTCGTCGGAGGCATGCCGTATTCGAGCGCACGTACAAAGTCCATATCGATAAACATGGCTTCATCATCTCCTTTTTCACTCAGGCGCAACTGTTCCTGAAAACGCTCCAGCTGGTCGATCGGGTCGTTCAACTCCGAATATGCGTTACAAAGTTCCTTCCCGTTAACGATAAGCTCGAAACGTTCGGTTAAGTCGGGATTGTTCCGATGACGTTTGCAGAGGGGCGACATCTCGATCGGATAGTCGGTGATAAACGTGGGTTGGATATAGTTCCCTTCACACTTTTCGCCGAAGATTTCGTCGATCAGTTTACCTTTACCCATCGTCTCATCGATCTCGATATTGAGTTGTTTACACATTTCGCGCAACTGCGCTTCATTCATTCCCGTAATGTCGATCCCCGTATGTTCATGGATGGCCTCAATCATGGTCACGCGTCTGAACGGAGCTTTAAAACGAATGGTCTTATCGCCAACCGTTATTTCCTTCGTGCCGTTCACGTCGAGGCAAATCTTTTCAAGCATCTGTTCGGTAAACTCCATCATCCAATGATAGTCCTTGTATGCTACATAAATCTCCATGCAGGTAAATTCGGGATTATGCGTACGGTCCATGCCTTCATTACGGAAGTTTTTCGAAAACTCGTAAACGCCCTCAAAGCCACCGACAATCAGACGCTTCAAGTATAACTCGTTGGCAATGCGAAGATACAGATTGATGTCGAGGGCATTGTGATGTGTGATAAACGGACGCGCCGCCGCTCCTCCCGGAATAGATTGCAGAATCGGCGTCTCCACCTCTATGTAGCCTCTGGCATTGAAATATTCACGCATCGAAGTGTAGATTTGGTTGCGCTTGAAGAAAATATTTTTCACGTCGTTATTGACAATCAGGTCGACATAGCGCTGCCGGTAACGCAACTCCGGATCATTGAAACCGTCGTAGACCACACCGTCTTTTTCTTTGACTATAGGTAACGGACGTAACGACTTCGAGAGTACCGTCAGTTCTTGTGCATGAACGGATATTTCACCCATCTGCGTACGAAAGACGAATCCTTTGATACCGACAAAATCGCCGATGTCGAGCAGCTTTTTGAACACGGTATTGTATTGTTCCGTGTTATTTTCGTCCGGACAGAGATCCTCGCGGGTGATATATACTTGAATGCGTCCGGTCGAATCCTGCAATTCCATAAAAGATGCTTTGCCCATGATACGACGGCTCATGATACGTCCGGCAATCGTTACCTGCCGCGGTTGGGCATCGTCGTTGAAGTTCGCCTTTATTTCTTCGGCATATCCGTTGACCGGATATGCGGCAGCCGGGTACGGGTCAATGTTCATCTTGCGTAACTGTTCGAGACTGCCGCGCCGGACGATTTCCTGTTCGCTTAAATCTAATACGTTCATTACTTGGTCAAAAATGGTAATAATCGTGCAAAAATACAAAAAATATTCGGATAGCTCACGGATTTCCTTATTTTTGACTTCCGAAAAACATGCCATCTGATTCTATCTCCATGTACTGTCGGAAGCGTCGGATGAATGGAGGGGGAGGGTTTATCCTTCGCGTCGTGTGGCATCGATGCGCAGGAAGATAAAGAGCAATATGGTGAACCCCCAAAGCGACGACCCCCCGTAACTGAAGAACGGTAGCGGGATACCGATGACGGGTGTCAGTCCGAGTACCATGCCGATGTTAATGACTAAATGGAAGAAAAATATGGAAGCAACGCAATAACCGTAGACACGGCCGAACCTTGTGTCTTGTCGTTCGGCCAAGCTTACCAGCCGGATGATCATCGTCCCAAAAAGAAATAAAACACAGAACGAACCGACAAACCCGAACTCTTCGCCTACCGTACAAAAGATAAAATCGGTATCTTGTTCCGGCACGTATTTCAGCTTTGTCTGCGTTCCGTTCAGGAACCCTTTACCCAGCAGACCACCCGAGCCGATGGCAATCTTCGACTGGTTCACGTTGTATCCCGCCCCGCCCGGATCGTCTTCTAATCCGAGCGATACCCGGATGCGTTGTTGCTGATGAGGCTCAAGCATATCGTTGAATACGTAATCGACCGAGAGCATAAAACCGATCGATGCTACGGCAAACAGCGCGATCAGTGCGTAAGACCATGCCAGGTTTTTGAGTGAAAGAAAAATCAGCATCAGCACGGTAAGACCAATAACTCCGACAATGATCCATACAAAATTGACGGGCAGGTAGAACGATATCAGCAGTCCGCCGGCCAATGCTGCACCCAATACGTAGAGCATGATGCGTACCGCCAGTCTGTCGCGGCACAGATACAACACCAGAAAAAGGGTGATGATGAGCGTCAGGCTTGCAACAATCAACTCGCCTACGGGGGTTATGCCCAGCATCATGTCATTATATTTCATGACAATAACAAAAAATGTCACTGCACAGACACTGGCCAGCAAGATATAACCCGACATGCCTTCGCGGTAGAGCATCAACCCGAAGGCCAGAAAGACGAGTGCCGTACCTGTCTCTTTCTGCATCACGACACAGGCCATCGGCGCCAGAATAAGCAGCAGGACAAGTGAGAAATTGCGGAATGTGAAAAGGTTGAAATTATACGAGTTCATCAGCTTGGCTACGGCCAGCGCCGTGGCGAACTTGGCAAATTCGGCCGGTTGAATACGCAACGGTCCGAACACTAACCACGAGCGCGAACCTTTGATGTCGGGCGCTAAAAAAATCGTGGCGACCAAAAGTAAAAAGACGGCTCCGTAGATCGGATACGAGAACGTCTCGAAAAAATCTTTATCGAGCATCAAAATGACGAAGATCACCGCCAGCGCCGTCCCCATCCAGATAAGCTGTGAGCCGGGACGTCCGGCCGGGTCGAACAAACCTGCCGAATTATATTCATAACTCGCTCCGCAGATACTGAACCATCCGGCAACGATCATCAAAATATAGAGCCCGATCGTCAGCCAGTCTACCGATTTCCATACGCTTATTCTTCTATAGTACATGGCTCGGTAAAATAACAGCGTTTAAAATTCGGTCTTCATACATCCGTTGGCTTTCAGGGGTTACCTCACCGTAGAAATATCGTTCGAGCATCAACCGCACCATCGGTACGGCAATTGTAGCTCCGAAGCCTCCGTTCTCAACGTACGCCACAATCGCCACCTTCGGATGGTCGTAAGGCGCAAACGCCATGCAGGCCGAGTGGTCTTTGCCGTGTGGATTCTGGGCTGTCCCCGTTTTACCGCATACTTCCACGTCTTTCATGTTCAACCCGCGGCATGTACCGCCCAATACGGCGGCGCGCATGCCTTGAGCGATCACCTCATAATGTTTCGTATCTACCGACGTCCGTTTTCTGTGCGTATAGATCGAATCTAACGCGGTATCCTCAACCTCCTTTACCACATGCGGCACGATATAGTACCCCCGGTTGGCAATCGTCGAGGCAAAGTTGCATATCTGCAACGGGGTGGCAAGGATTTCTCCCTGGCCGATGGCGATGGAGATGATCGTACTTGAGTTCCAGTGCCCTTTGTAGTACTTGTCATATACCTTACTATTGGGGATGTAGCCGCGCTGTTCGCTCGGCAGATCAATACCGAGCTGATAGCCGAAGCCCATTGAAACCATGTGCTCCTTCCATTTCTCAAATGCGTCCTGCACGCTTGGGTAGCGTTTGCGGTTGTCTAACATGTCGTGCAGCCCCCAGCAGAAATACGAGTTGCATGAGGTGGCGATGGCCGGCACTAATGCCAGAGGCGACCCGTGCCCGTGGCAAGCCGGTTTCCCGCCTCGGAACGTGTATCCGCGTGCGCAACTGTACATCCGTTCCGGCGTGATGACGCCCTCCTGCAGGAATGTCAGCCCCTGCGTTGGTTTGAAGGTGGATCCGGGCGGATACGTTCCCATGATGGAACGGTCGAAGAGTGGTTTCAGCGGATCATTTTCCAGTAATAGATGGTTTTTGCCCCGTTGCCGCCCGACCAACAGGTTCGGGTCGTAACTCGGCGATGTGGCCATGCATAGCACTTCGCCCGTGGACGGTTCGATCATGACGATACTTCCGAGTTTGTTTTGTAGCAATTGTTCTGCATAGATTTGCAATTCGATGTCGATCGCCAGTTTCAGGTTCTTTCCCGAAATGGGAGCCCTATCGTGCAACCCCTCTTCATAACGTCCTTTGATGCGTCCGTGAGCATCGCGCAGCAGAATCTCCACACCTTTCTCGCCCCGCAGCACTTTCTCGTACGAACGTTCGACACCGGCACGACCCGCATAGTCGCCTTGCACGTAATAGTCGTCGGCCCGAATATCACGACGGTTCACCTCACCGATGTTGCCCAATAGCAAGGCGGCATTGGGGTAAGTGTACTCCCTGACGGTGCGGTTCTGAATGTAAAAACCCGGAAACTTGTAGAGTTTCTCCTGTAAGATACCGTATTCGTTCGTCGAAAGCTGGTTCATGAAGACCTGCGGGACGTACGATGAATATCCGGGGTTGAGCGAACGGTTCTTGATGTCGGCAATCCGCTTGTCGAAGATCTCTTTCGTAATGCCTACCGTACGGCAGAAATCAAGCGTGTCAAACGGCTGTATTTCACGCATGATAAGCATCACATCGTATGCCGGCTGATTGTAGACGAGCAGCTTGTCGTTCCGATCGTAAATCACGCCTCGTGCAGGGTAAAGCGTTTTTTTCAGGAAGGCATTGTTATCGGCCGAAGCTTTGTATTCCACATCTACAATCTGCAGGAGAAACAAACGAACGACATAGACAAGAATCACAAAAATAACCGCCCCGATCAGAGTATACCGACGGATTTCGTATGCATGGTTCGTTTTAGGATGTTCCACCTCGCCCCCCCCAATTAAATGCTTCGACCATGAAGATACACAACGTCGTCAAGACCACACTGGAGAAAATACGTAGCAATAGAAAAAGCGGGTCGAACAGTGAAATAGATTCGATCAGGAACAGTGTCAGGTGATGGATGAGTGCCATTCCAAGCGTATAATTCATGAAAGGGATGACCCCCAGGGTTGTGTATGAGGGGGTCGCACTTTCGTGGATGTCACGGTCGATTAATGCCGTGAGTAGCGGATTACGTACCATCCCGATCAACGTGCAGGCAGCAGCGTGCATACCCAGCGTATTGGAAAAAATATCGATCGTCAGCCCTGTCAGGAAAGCAATCCAAATTATTTGTACGCGCGTGAGGTCCAGCGGGATTTTCAGAATGATATAGAGATAAAGGAAAGGCGTGACGAGGTGGAACAGATGAATATGGTTTAGCACCAATACCTGCAGTGCCACAAAGAAAATGAAACTTAACGATATTTTAAACAGGTTCTTAATCATTCTTCCGTGCCTCCTTTTCCACCTCGAGCCGTTCCTGCTGATAATCGTTCCGAATGACTCTGACAGCTTTCAAGGTCATAAAGTCAGTCGCCAACTTCACCTTTAGCGAGTAAAACGTATAATCGCGCTTTTCGTCAAACTCGGCTACCGTACCGATGATGACACCGGGGGGGAATACGGCCGAATAGCCGCTTGTCACCACCGTATCTCCTTCTTCGAATACGGCATGTCTCGGTAATTCTTCGAGATAGGCATAGCGTGTGTCGCGGCCGTCCCACGAGAGCGAACCGTAAAAACTCCCACGCTGAAGCCTGCTGCTGATTCTCAATTTGGGGTTCAACAACGGAATGACGACCGAAAAATGCTCGCTTACCGTCGAAACGACACCGACGATGCCCCGCGTGGAAACAACCCCCATGTCGGGCTTCACTCCGTGGCGCGATCCTTTGTTGATCGTGATATAATTCGATAAGCCGGCAATACGATTGTTGACAATTTCGGCCGTGATGTAATGATAAGGTAGCGTATCCGAGTCGGTAAACAAACTGTCGTATGAGAGTGTCTGTGCCCTGAGCCGCTCGATTTCCTGTTGCAATTCCATGACTTGTAACTCCAGTTGACCATTTTGTTCGAACAAGACATTGTTCTCTTCGCGCAGCCCCATGTATGACTTTGCTGAGCCGGAAATCGACAGAATATGTCCGACTATCGTACTCGATGAACTGAGCATCAGGTTTCGTTGGTACGCATGGTTGTGATACAAAAGCATGCACGAAACAATTTCGAGTAGAAAGAATAAAATCCAATGCCTTTTTCCGATCAGGAATTCAAGCAACTTATGCATAGTCGGAACAAGTATTCGTCTGTACGTTTTCGCAGTTCAGGCATGCCGAATGTGTGGCATGCCTGAACGTGCTTATTTAATCAGGAATTTGAATTTGTCTATATTCTTCAATGCAATACCGGTACCTTTAGCCACGGCATGTAACGGGTCGTCTGCGACATGGAAAGGAATATTGATCTTATCTGTCAATCGCTTGTCGAGTCCTCTCATCAAAGCGCCTCCGCCGGCCAGATAGATGCCGTTACGCACAATGTCGGCATACAGTTCGGGGGGGGTTTGTTCCAATGCACTCAGGATCGCAGCTTCCATCTTCGAGATGGATTTGTCAAGGCAATGTGCAATCTCCTGATACGAGATTGGTACTTCCATCGGCAGGGCTGTCATTTGGTTCGGACCGTGCACGACGAAATCTTCGGGTGGGTTTTCGAGCGATGTCAAGACTGAGCCGACATTGATTTTGATCATCTCGGCCGTGCTTTCTCCCACTTTCATGTTATGCTGGCGACGCATGTATTCCATAATGTCGGCTGTCAGGTCATCGCCGGCTATTCGTATCGATTTGTTCGATACGATTCCGCCCAGTGAGATCACGGCGATTTCCGTCGTTCCGCCGCCTATATCGACGATCATATTGCCCTCGGGCGCTTCCACATCGATACCGATCCCCAAAGCGGCGGCCATCGGTTCGTAAATCATGTATACGTCGCGTGCGCTGGCGCGCTCGGATGAGTCACGTACGGCGCGGATTTCCACTTCTGTACTGCCTGAAGGAATACATACGACAATGCGGAGCGGTGGAGAAAACCAGCGGTTCTTGAACTTGATCATTTTGATCATACCCCGGATCATCTGCTCGGCAGCGTAAAAATCGGCGATCACTCCGTCGCGCAACGGACGAACCGTCCGTATGTTTTCGTGCGTTTTTCCATGCATCTGTCGTGCCGTCTCTCCGACGGCGAGCACCTTGTCGGTCCGCCGGTCCAGCGCGACGACGGAAGGCGCATCCACTACGATTTTACCGTCGCAAACAATGATGGTATTGGCTGTACCCAGATCGACGGCTATTTCCTGTGTGAAAGAGAATAATCCCATATCTCGTTATCTTTTTAATATCTTTTAAATGTTATTTTTAATGTTTGAAATGGCGGACACCGGTCCTCACCATTTTCATTTTGTGTGCATTGCAATACTCGACCGAAAGATGGTCGTTGACCGATCCTCCGGGTTGTATTACCGCGGTGATGCCGGCTTTGTCTGCAATTTCCACGCAGTCGGGGAAAGGGAAATAGGCGTCCGAAGCCATGACGGCGCCTTGCAGGTCGAAACCGAAGCGCTTCGCTTTTTCAACGGCTTGTTTCAACGCGTCTACGCGCGAAGTCTGTCCTACGCCGTTGGCGCAAAGCTGCTTGTTCTTGACCAGCGTGATGGCGTTTGATTTGCTATGCTTCACGATCTTGTTGGCAAACAAGAGGTCTGTTTTCTCGCGTTCGTCCGGTATCTCGTAGGTCAACGGTTCGAGGTCTGCTTCTGTCTGAATGCTCAGGTCGCGGCTCTGTATGAGCACTCCGTTCAATAGCGAGCGGAATTGTTCTGTTCGCTGCTCTTTCTGCTTCCGCAGCAGAATGATGCGGTTTTTTTTCTGTTTCAGTATGTCGAGTGCATCCGTCATGTAATCGGGTGCAATAATGACTTCGAAAAATATTTTGTTGATTTCCTCAGCCGTTTTGTGGTCGATGACTTCGTTCGTCACGAGGATACCTCCGAAAGCCGAAACCGGATCGCCTGCCAGCGCATCCGTCCATGCCTGAAGCAGGATCGGGCGTGAGGCTACGCCGCACGCATTCGTGTGTTTGAGGATGGCGAAAGTCGGCTCGTCAAATTCGTCGATGAGTGACACGGCCGCATCGATATCCAGCAGATTATTATATGAAATCTCTTTACCATGCAACTGATCGAACAGTGCGTCGAATTTTCCGATAAATACTCCTTTTTGATGCGGATTCTCACCGTAACGCATCCGTTTGGCCTCATCGAAAGTGCCTCGGAACGCTGAATATTCGTCTCCGTCGAAATAGCGGAAGATCGCTGTATCGTAAGCAGACGAAACGGCAAAGGCTTCTTTGGCGAACCATCGTCGGTCTTCAATTGTTGTTTGCGCACCTTTCTCGTCGAGCAGGTGCATGAACGGTTTATATTGTGCTTTGGAAGCAATAATTACCACATCTCGGAAATTCTTCGCAGCTCCGCGGATCAACGAAATACCGCCGATGTCAATCTTTTCGATAATCGCTTCTACATCGGCTCCCGATGCCACCGTTTCTTCGAACGGATACAAGTCTACGATCACCAGATCGATACTGGGTATTTCGTATTGCGAAAGTTGTTGACGGTCTTCTTCTTGCTCACGACGCGCCAGGATTCCCCCCAAAATTTTAGGATGAAGCGTCTTTACGCGTCCGCCCAGAATGGAAGGGTAGCCCGTCAAGGTCTCTACCGCTTCGCAAGGAAGCCCTAACGACTCAATAAAACCTTGCGTACCACCCGTTGATACAAATTCGACCCCCTCATGATGAAGCTTTTTTAAAATATCGTCTAATCCGTCTTTATGATATACCGAGACTAGCGCTCGTTTAATTTTTCTACTGTCTGTCATTCTACTAATTGGCCTCTACCTTTTTCTGTTTTTCGAAAAAGTCGCACAAAAATATTGATTTATTTTCATATAGCACCATAATGAAGGTGGAAAAAGCGTAGAAAATAGTCAAAATATATGTTATCATTCTTCCTCAGATTTCAAAAATGATATGAAACATCTTTCTATACTTGCCGCATTTGTGGGTTTTCAGCTTATTCGGAAACTTTTTTTATCTTTGCCCTATCATAAAACAATACTGCTAAAAATATGGCTGACGACAAGAAAATTATTTTTTCGATGGTGGGAGTAAGCAAAATTTTTCCGCCGCAAAAACAAGTGCTGAAGAACATTTACCTTTCGTTTTTTTACGGAGCCAAAATCGGGATAATCGGTTTGAACGGTTCCGGAAAGTCGACATTGTTGAAAATTATTGCCGGGCTTGATAAGGACTTTTTGGGCGAGGTCGTTTTTTCGCCCGGTTATACAGTCGGTTATCTGGAGCAGGACCCACATCTTGAAGCCGGTAAGACCGTCAAAGAAATTGTGCAGGAAGGGGTACGGGAAACGGTCGACTTGCTGAAAGAGTTTGAAGAGGTAAATGAAAAATTCGGGGATCCGGAGGTGCTTGAAAATCCGGATAAGATGGAGGCGCTGATGAACCGTCAGGCGGAGCTTCAGGATAAGATCGATGCGATGGACGCATGGAACCTCGACAGCAAACTCGAACGTGCGATGGACGCCCTTCGCTGCCCGCCTGAAAATCAGGTTGTCGATACGTTGTCAGGAGGTGAGCGCCGCCGTGTGGCGTTGTGCCGTCTGCTGTTACAACAGCCGGACGTGCTTCTGCTCGACGAGCCGACGAACCACCTCGACGCCGAATCGATCGACTGGCTCGAACAGCACCTGCAACAATACGCGGGCACGGTGATTTGCATCACACACGACCGTTATTTCCTCGACCATGTAGCCGGATGGATTCTCGAACTTGACCGGGGGGAAGGAATTCCGTGGAAAGGCAACTACTCGTCGTGGCTCGATCAGAAGACACAACGTATGGCGCAGGAGGAAAAGCAAGCGAGCAAACGCCGGAAGACGCTTGAACGCGAGCTGGAATGGATACGCATGGCGCCGAAGGCCCGTCAGGCAAAAGGGAAAGCGCGTCTGAACTCCTATGAATCGTTGCTAAACGAAGACCAGAAGGAGCGTGAAACGAAGCTCGAAATATTTATTCCGAACGGTCCTCGTTTGGGTAATAAGGTGATCGAAGCGCATGATGTTGCCAAAGCATTCGGAGATAAATTACTGTTCGACAGTCTCAACTTCATGCTGCCGCCTAACGGTATCGTGGGAGTCATCGGACCGAATGGTGCCGGAAAGACGACTCTTTTTAAGATGATTATGGGGCAGGAAACCATCGATAAGGGCGAGTTTGAAGTCGGCGAGACGGTCAAAGTCGGATACGTCGATCAGACGCACAAGGATATTGACTCGAATAAATCTGTGTATCAGGTGGTCTCGGGCGGAAATGATTTTATACGTGTCGGCGGAAAAGAAATCAATTCGAGGGCTTACCTTTCCCGATTCAATTTCGCCGGAGCCGATCAGGAGAAGTTGTGCGGCGTGCTGTCGGGAGGCGAACGCAACCGATTGCATCTGGCGCTTGCTCTGAAAGCCGAAGCCAATGTGCTGCTGCTTGACGAGCCGACGAACGATATCGATGTGAATACGCTCCGCGCGTTGGAAGAAGGCTTGGAGAACTTTGCCGGCTGCGCTGTTGTCATCTCACACGACCGTTGGTTTCTCGACCGTATCTGCACCCATATTCTTTCGTTTGAGGGGAACTCGGAAGTCGTCTTTTACGAAGGCAGTTATTCGGATTACGAAGAATACAAGCGCAGGCAGGTCGGCTTTACCGAACCTAAGCGAATTAGATATAGGAAGTTAGTCAAATAATCTGTGATCGTATCATCTCTATTTTATATTTATTCTATCATGAAACGTAAAAATTTTTTGCTGTCCGTGATCGTGGCGGCGTGTATGACCGCAGGAAGCAGCCATGCACAAACGGAAATTTTGTTCAACGGCAGTGACTTGTCGAATTGGAACTTTGTAGTAGCTGACGGAAATACACCGGCCGAAGACGTGTTTTCCGTGCAGGATGGTGTCATCCTTATTCAAGGTAACCCGTTCGGCTATATGTACACGAAAAAGAAGTATGCCGACTTTACGTTAGAGGTCGAATGGGCGTGGGTCGATAAGCCTTCGAACAGCGGAATTTTCCTGATGATCAGTGATCCGAAGACTCCGTTCCCGAACGGTATCGAATGCCAGTTGCATGCCGGTGATGCCGGTGACTTTATTCTGCTCGAAGGTGCTGATCTCGCAGAGTATAAACAACCGGCAGGTGAAGAACGTCCGAAATTTCCGGTCGTTAAAAAACGTGCCGACTCGAACGAAAAACCTGTCGGAGAATGGAACAGAGCCAAAATCGATGTTAAAAATGGTGTTATCAAAGTGTACATTAACGATCTGTTGCAGAACACCGGAACGAGTAATGTGAAAGAAGGCTATCTCGGTCTGCAAAGCGAAGGCGGCCTGATCCAGTTCCGTACCGTGAAGGTAACTCCGGCCGGTTGAGACTTAGCCTCACTCCGGTCAGAAGGGATAGGGACTCTCCGACGGCACGGAAAGAAAGTCTTCGACATTCGGTCTATACGGAGAGATATCTTTTTTCTCTCCCGTATGATCGATCTGGTTCATGCTCGACGCATATTCCTTTGCAGCCAGATCTTCGTCCAGATTCATAAACTTCGCAAATTCGCTTTTGAAACGCAGACGGACATCGCCTGTGGCGCCATTACGGTGCTTTGCGATGATGATTTCGGCCAGACCGCGCAGGTCGTTTCCTTTTTCGTCTTCAAAGATTTTGTAATATTCCGGACGGTGGATGAAGCATACCATATCGGCATCTTGTTCGATGGCTCCCGACTCACGCAAGTCGGCTAATTGCGGGCGTTTTCCTTCGATTCCCTGACGCGATTCGACCCCACGGTTTAATTGCGACAAGGCAATGATCGGAATCTTGAGTTCCTTGGCCAGCCCTTTCAATGACCGGGAGATGGTGCTCACTTCCTGCTCACGGCTGCCGAAGTTCATGCCGCTGGCGTTCATCAGTTGGAGGTAGTCGATGAAGATGCACTGGATCTTGTGCTCGCGCACGAGGCGCCGCGCCTTGGTGCGAAGCTCGAAGATGGAGAGGCTCGGGGTGTCGTCGACGTAGATCGGCGCGTCGTAGAGGTCCTTGATCTTGTACTCCAGTTGCTCCCACTCGTACTTCTCCAGTCGGCCGCTCTTGATCTTCTCGCCCGGCAGCTCGCAGACGTTCACGATGAGGCGGTTCACGAGCTGCACGTTGCTCATCTCAAGCGAGAACATGGCCACGGGCACCTTGAACGTGACGGCCATATTGCGGGCCATCGAGAGCACAAAGGCCGTCTTACCCATCGCGGGGCGGGCGGCGATGATGACGAGGTCGGAGTTCTGCCAGCCGGACGTGATCTTGTCCAAGTCGGCAAAGCCGGTGGGCAGTCCGCTGAGGCCCTCCTTCCGGTTGGCCGCCCGCTCGAGCAGCTCGCGCGCCTCCTTGATGATGGGGTTGATCTGCACGGCCTCGTTGCGGATGTTCTGCTGCGAGATGCGGAAGAGCTCGCCCTCGGCCTCCTGCATGAGCTCTTTGACCTCGATCGTCTCGTCGTAGGCCTTGCCTTGGATCTCGCCCGTGTAGCGGATCAGTTCGCGGGCCAGGAACTTCTCGGCCACGATCTGCGCGTGGCGCTCGAGGTGAGCCGCGCCGCCCACGTTCTCGGTCAGCTGGGAGATGTAGAGCGGTCCGCCGATCGTCTCCAGGTCGCCGTTTTTCTTCAGCTGTTCGGTGACGGTCAGCATGTCGATGGGGTACTGGCGCGCGGCCAGATCGACGATGGCCTGATAGATGAGCCGGTGTGCCCGTTCGTAGAAGCTCTCGGGCTTGAGCGTTTCGTTGACCTTAAAAAAGGCGTCCTGTTCGAGCATGAGCGCACCGAGGACAGCCTGTTCCAGATCGCGCGCCTGAGGCTGGAGTCGGCCCATGTCCGAGACTTGTACGACGACGGGCTTCTTGCGCGCCGTGCGGTTGGAATTGTTTTCTGCCATAGGGATGGGATGTGTGATGAGATGTTTTTTGTGGCGCCAAAAGTACTTGTCTATCGGGTGGGCCTTCGAATCCGTTTCTGATTTCCTATCCCTTTCATGTGATACCCTCTAATCAGAAACTGATTCCCTATCCTTTTCGTGTGATGACCCCCAATCAGAAACTGATTCCCTAT
>ERZ772967.110-NODE-110-length-66557-cov-30.680656_pt1 | contig 66557 bp, 70 predicted proteins | sample MGYA00511677_ERZ772967 | MGnify/ENA primary metagenome ERZ772967 (study PRJEB29015, sample SAMEA2737931) | human oral metagenome | biome: human oral; feature: human-associated habitat; material: dental | place: China | collected 2146 ...
ATGGTGTGGCGTTGGTGGGGCAGTTGGATGATCAGTGGGTGGTGTTTGATGGGAACGCTGGTCAGTGGCAGGTGGTGGAGCCTGGGGACGATGATCCGGATGCGGAGGATCGGTACGCCACGGTGACGGACCTGGTGGGCACGTTGATCCCCGAACGGCTGGCCTGAGAGTAGAGACGGAAGACAGGCGATCATGCCCAGGAAGCTTACTCGTGGTGGGGATATATTCAAGAAGCTTGTGAAGCCTTATCTGAAGAAGGCGGCCAAGTCTGGTGGTAATTTCAAGGGCGTTCTCAAAGGTGAGATCCATGAGATCGCAGGCGTGAAGGTGGTGGATAATTTTGTCTTCACCAAGCAAACTAAGGCGGTACGGAATAAGTTGCGGCGGCAGTTCAACAGGTCGGAGCGGAAAAAGTTCTTGAAGGGTCTGAATGAGGCGGATCTGAGGAGGCATGGGTTTACGGATGCCGAGATTAAACGGGTTCAGAGTGGCAAGGTGCCTAAGGGTTATCAGGTTCATCATAAGAATCCGTTGGATGATTCGGGCACGAACAACCCCGACAACTTGGTGTTGATCAGGAACTCTCCAGATCATCAACTGATCACCAACCATCAGACTTGGGCCACCAAGGACATGGTTCCTGGTGATAGCCTTACTATTACCTGGCCGGAGTTCCCCTCGGGGACGACGATCTGGCCACCCACGAAAAGTACTATGACCACGATCACCTATGGTCCATTCTACGATAATATGGTCATCTGAGTGATAGTAGGAGGTGTTGTGTGAGTCGGATCGTTTTGTTGATCGATCAGATCGAGACAGAATACGGCAAATAGTTCCCCGGGTTCACGGCATAGGAGCTGGCATGGCTGGCGCCCCGCATGGAAGGGCTGTTCAGGATCGTTAGAGCTGAATCAGCGGCTGCTGCGCGATGTGCATGACCTGGATTCGCCACTGCGGTTCTTCGGGGAACGAGATGACCCGCTGCTGGCCTACGACACCGGTAACCAGGCCTGGAAGCTGGTAGATCAGTACTCGTGAGACCCAGACGACCACCCGTAGGACGGGTACGCGTCGGTCGAAGAGCTGATGGTGGCGATGCTCACGCAGGCCGCCGAATAGACGACAGCGGTATCGCGGCGTGACCCCAGCGTTTCACGCCGCGCCGCAGAGCATGTCGCTGCCGCGAACAGATGGCATAGTGACCGGCGCCATGGACAGCACAACCGATCACACCTCACCTGCGCCTACCAGCCCGGCCACGGCAATCGTGACTACCGGACTGATGCTTTTCGCGCTCTTCTTCGGGGCCGGAAACCTCATCTTCCCACCACTGCTGGGCGCCACCTCAGACGCGGCCTTGCCTATCGTCATGGCCGGCTTCCTGACCACCGGGGTGCTGCTGCCGCTGGCTACCATCGTCGCGGTATCCACCTCCGGGGAGGGCATCCTCGGCCTGGCCCGCCGGGTCGGGCCACGGTTCGGTTTCCTCATGCCCTTGGCGGTCTACCTGTCCATCGGCCCGTGCTACGCCATCCCACGGGTGGTGACGGTCGCCTACGAACTTGCCACCCGCCCGGTACTGGAACTGCTGGGTATCCCCGACTCCCGCTGGGCCCTGGCGATCCATGTGACGGTTTTCTTGGGCGTCTGTGTCCTCATGTCGCTGCGTCCCAGCCGGCTAGCTGACCGGATCGGCCGGTGGTTGACCCCCGCGCTGCTGATCCTGCTGGTGGTGCTGTGCGGCGCCACCCTGCTGACCGTGCCCGGGCTCGAACGGCGTGCCATCGATCCCTACGCGAGCGCCCCCTTCGCCACCGGACTCACCCAGGGCTACCTCACCATGGATGTCCTGTCGGCCAGCGTCTTCGGGATCGTGGTGATCGGCTCCCTGCGGGAACGCGGATTCACCGCACCAGGCAGGCTCGTACGCGGCACCACCATCGCTGGCGGAATCGCCGCGATCCTGCTGGGGGCGGTGTACGTCGGCCTGGCCCTGATCGGGACTCGAACTCCCGGAGCCATCACCACCGACACCAGGGACGGCACCGAACTGCTGCGTACCGCCGCGTCGCTGACCCTGGGCAGAGCTGGGGTGGTGGTCTTCGCCGGGATTGTGGTGTTGGCCTGCTTGACGACGGCGGTGGGCCTGCTGGCCTCCTGGGCCGGTTACGCCAACACCGCCCTGCCCGCCGTCTCCTTCACCAAGCAACTCCTCGCCGGGACGGTCGTCTGCCTGGTCCTGGCGAATCTGGGACTGAGCGCGATCCTCACAGTCACCGCCCCCCTCACCCTGCTGCTCTACCCGCTGGCGATCTGCCTCGTCGTCGTCACACTCCTGGACGCCAGGGTGCCGGGACAGCTGCACTGCGCCTACCGCTGCTCGGTGAGCGTGGCCGGTGTGCTCGGTCTGGTCTCCGCGCTGGCCCAGGCGGGCTGGAAGGCCCCTAGCGATCTTCTGTCCCGCACCGGGCTGTGGAACGACGCCACCGGCTGGATCGTCCCTGCCCTGATCGCCCTGGGGATCGGACTGTTTCTCGACATCCGGGCCGGACGGGTACGCAAACCCCGATCATCAGCTCCACCGGTATCCGCGACCGGGGCGACAGAGCCTGAGCCCGAATAGCAATCTCCTCTGCGACCTCATAGCGCAGCTGAGTCGCCGTATCCACCGAGGAGTTCGTGGGACGCCTGGGCAGAGGAACCACCACGGAACCTCTGATTCGGTGAGGTGGTGGTCGGGTGTCTCGGCTGCCGGCAGATTCGCCCTAGGATGGCGGGCGTGTCCGACCTGACTGGAGCTGGGGTTCCCGAGAAGTTCGCGATGCTGGGGCTGACGTTCGACGACGTCTTGCTGCTGCCCAATGAGAGCGATGTGATCCCATCGGGGGCAGACACGTCCAGCCGGGTCTCGCGTAACGTTGAGGTACGGATCCCGCTGCTGAGTTCGGCGATGGATACCGTCACCGAGGCCCGGATGGCGATCGCGATGGCCCGTGAGGGCGGTCTCGGGATCCTGCACCGCAACCTCACCATCGCCGACCAAGCCAAGCAGGTGGATCGGGTGAAACGCTCCGAGGCCGGGATGGTCGAGGAGCCGATTACGATCACCGCCGAGCGGACCATCGGCGAGGTCGACCAGATGTGCGCCGACTACCGGATCTCCGGGGTGCCGGTGGTCGACGAGCAGATGCGGCTGCTCGGGATCGTCACCAACCGGGACATGCGCTTCGAGGAAGACCCGACCCGGCTGGTACGTGACGTGATGACCCCGATGCCGCTGGTCACCGGCGAGCCTGGGATCAGCGGCGAGCGGGCGCTGCAGCTGATGGCGAAGAACAAGATCGAGAAACTGCCGTTGGTCGATGCCGACGGCCGGCTCACCGGCCTGTTCACCCTGAAAGACTTCGTCAAATCCGACAGACATCCCAACGCCACCAAGGACGATCTGGGACGGCTGCGGGTCGGGGCCGCGGTGGGTTTCTTCGGCGACGGCTACGAGCGGGCGATGAGTCTGGTCGAGGAGGGTGTCGACGTGCTGGTGGTGGACACCGCCCACGGGCACAGCCGGGCCGTGGTGGACATGATCCGGCGTCTCAAGGCTGACCCGGCTGCGAGCGGGGTCGATGTCGTAGCCGGCAACGTTGCCACCTACGACGGGGCAAAGGCCCTGGTCGAGGCCGGGGTGGACGGGGTCAAGGTAGGCGTCGGGCCGGGCTCGATCTGCACCACCCGGGTGGTGTCAGGGGTCGGGGTGCCGCAGGTGACCGCGATCTACGAGGCCTCGCGGGCTTGCCGCCCGGCCGGGGTGCCCTTGATCGGGGACGGCGGCCTGCAGTACTCCGGTGACATCGCCAAGGCCCTGGTTGCCGGCGCCGACACCGTGATGATCGGCTCGCTGTTGGCCGGCTGCGACGAGTCGCCGGGAGACCTGGTCTTCATCAACGGCAAACAGTTCAAGAGCTACCGGGGGATGGGATCGCTGGGTGCGATGGCAGCCCGCGGCCGCAAGGGCTCGTACTCGAAAGACCGCTATTTCCAGGCGGATGTGACCAGCGACGACAAGCTGGTCCCGGAAGGCATCGAGGGCAAGGTGGCCTACCGGGGCCCGCTGGCAGCAGTCGCGTACCAACTGGTCGGGGGGCTTCGGCAGTCGATGTTCTACACCGGCGCGTCGACCATCCCCGAACTGCATGAACGTGGCCGCTTCGTCCGGATCACCGCGTCCGGGCTGCGTGAGTCGCACCCGCACGACATCCAGATGACCATGGAAGCTCCCAACTATTCCAGCTAAGGGTGGACGCATGTACGACATCGGGCGCAGCCGCAGGGCGGTCAAGGCCTATTCCTTCGACGAGGTGGCACTGGTCCCGTCGCGACGGACCCGCGGCATCTCGGAGGTCAACCTGAGCTGGCGGATCGACGCCATCACCCTGGACTTCCCGTTGTTGGCGGCGCCGATGGACTCAGTGATGAGCCCGGCCACGGCAATCGAGATGGGCCGCCTCGGCGGGCTCGGGGTGCTCAACCTGGAGGGGCTGTGGACTCGGTACGAGGATCCGGAGCCGATCTTCGCTGAACTGGTGGGGATCGAGAACCAGGTGGCGGCGACCCGGCGGATGCAGCAGGTGTACGCCGAGCCGGTCAAGCCGGAGCTGATCACCCAGCGGATGGCCGAGATCCGCGACGCCGGGGTGCCGGTGGCCGGTGCGTTGTCGCCGAACAACACCCAGCAGTTCGCTGATGTGGTGGTCCAGGCCGCCCCTGACTTCTTCGTGATCCGCGGTACCACGGTCTCGGCCGAGCATGTCGCCACCGAGGGCGAGCCATTGGACCTGAAGAAGTTCATTCGGACCCTCGAGGTGCCGGTGATCGTCGGCGGCTGCGCCACATACCAGTCGGCACTGCACCTGATGCGGACCGGGGCGGCCGGGGTCCTGGTCGGCTTTGGTGGCGGAGCCCAGCACGCGACCCGGGAGGTGCTGGGGATCGCGGTGCCGATGGCGTCGGCGATCGCGGACGTGGCTGAGGCCCGCCGCGACTATCTCGACGAGTCCGGCGGCCGGTACGTCCAGGTAATCGCCGACGGGGCGGTGGGCCGTTCGGGTGACATCGCCAAGGCGATCGCTTGCGGCGCGGACGCGGTGATGGTGGCGGCCCCGCTGGCCCGGGCCACCGAGGCGCCCGGCCGTGGATATCACTGGGGTGCCGAGGCCTGGCACCCGACCTTGCCGCGCGGCGAGCGGGCCAGGTTCGAGACCATCGGCTCACTCGCCGACATCATCCACGGACCGTCGGTCTCGCCCGACGGCTCGATGAACCTGGTCGGGGCGTTGCGCCGGGCGATGGCCTCGACCGGGTATACCGACATCAAGGAATTTCAGCGCATCGAACTGGTGCTGACCTGATGAACGCGATCCCTCCCGAGCTGGCCCGGGCCCGGGCCTCGATCGACAACCTAGACGCCGCCCTGGTGCACCTGCTGGCGGAGCGGTTCAAGATCACCCGCCAGGTGGGGCAACTCAAGGCGTCGCTGGGGCTGGCGCCGGCCGACCCGGCCCGGGAGGAGCAGCAGATCCGCCGGCTGCGTCAGATCGCCGGCCAGGCCGACCTCGACCCGGAACTCGCCGAGAAATACCTGCAGTTCATCGTCACCGAGGTGGTCCGTCACCACGAGCGGATCGCCGCCAGCAACCAGTGACCGTGGCCATACCGGTCCCACAGGCCCTGGTCAGGACAGGCCCCGGACCGTACCCCGGGTGAGCGCCTGGTGCCCGAGCGTGGCTAACAGCAGCGCGAGCGGGAACAAGACCCAGCCGGGCAGCCCGAGGGCGGTGGCGGTCGTCCCACCCCGATCCATCGGGACTACCCACAGGCCTGCTCCGACCAGGATCGCCGAAGCTAGGACCAGCCACAGCGGCGTCAGGGCCTTCGGCAGGTTCCGGAAGGCGACGGCGACGAGTCGACCGGTTCCGCTGCACAGCAGTGTCACACCGATCAGGGATCCGACGCCGACCAGGGTGATGGGCGTCAGGCGATCCGGGGCCAGGCGGCTGCTGATCAGCCAGGCCGCCACGGTGACCGTGCCGAGGCTCAGATCGACCGCCCAGGATGCGGTCGCGATCTGGCGTCGGCTTGCACCCGAGATCAGGTACGTGGGCATCGTCAGCGGCAGGATGATCCCGAAACTCAGCGCGAGGACCGCCGCCACTAGGGCCATCAATTCGGTCATGCCGATCGTCGCCGGATGCCTCGGGACTACCAGCACCGAGATCCTGGGGCTAGCCCAGACGATCGCGACGATCAGCGCGGCCTGGACCCCGAACAACTCGACCGTCGCCTGGCGCAGGAGGGCCAGGGCCAGGGCTACGGATGAGGTCCGCCGCGGGGTTGGCAGCTGACCAGATACGGTGAGGGAGGAGGTGTTCATCGCTTGATCTCCTTGACGAGGTGGGCAAAGGCGTCTTGGAAGGGGACTGGGCTGGCGGTGATTCCGCGCTGGGCGAGGTGGCTGAGGACCGCCGGGTCGACATGGCCTTCCAGGACGACAGCGGTCGCGGGCCCGAGCGAACGTCGAGAGATCACCATCAGCCCGGGCAGCGAGGCTAGGGCGGCGTCGATCGCGGCCGGGGCACCGACCAGGCTGGTCATCCGTGACCGCAGCTGCTCGGCATCGGTCGCGATCACCAACGACCCGGCAGCAAGGACCACGACATCCTCGACGATGGTCTCCACCTCACCGACCAGATGCGTCGACAGCAGGATGCTCTGCTCGGCCCGGCCTGCCACCTCCAGGATCTCCTCGTACAGGGCGTACCGGGTGGGGACGTCCATGGTGGCCTGGGACTCGTCGAGCAGCAGCACTGGCGCTCCAGAGCTCAGGGTGAGGGCTGCTGCGAATAGCGAGCGTTGGCCCGTGGACAGCTGGTGCGCCGGCCGGCGCAAGTCGATGGCGAACCGCTCGCACAAGTGCGCGAAGCGGGCCGCCTGCCAGCTGGGGCGCAGCGAGGCGTACGAGACGACTCGTGAAAGCCGGTTCGTGCCGAGGTCTGAGCCATCGGCGGCGTACGAGCACCAGCAGATCCGCTGATCGGTGGTAAGCACCTCGCCGTTGAAGGCGATCGTGCCGCTGGAGGCCGCCACCAGCCCGGCGATCAGCCGCATCAGGGTCGTCTTGCCTGAGGCATTCGGCCCGACCACGCCGGTGACGGTGCCGGGACGCAGGCTGAGCGAGACTGCGTCGAGGGCGCGCTGGCTGCCGTAAGCCTTGGTAAGGGCGTCGGTGGTGATCATCGCGGGTCCTCCTCGCGGCTGGGAGTGTGGGATTGCAGATAGCTGCGTAGGTGTTCGACGAGGTCTGACTCGTCCAGGCCGAGGCTGATCGCCTGGTCGAGGGCCGGCTCGAAGACCGTGGCCCAGTAGCGGTCGCGGCCTTGGCGCTGCAGCCGCTGCCGGGCCCCGGTACGGACGAACATGCCGATGCCACGTCGTTTCTCGAGCAGCTGTTCGTCGATGAGTTGGGTAAAGGCCTTCGCGGCGGTCGCCGGGTTGATGCGGTAGGTCGTCGCGTAGCTGGTTGTCGACATCACCTGGGCTCCTTCCGGGAGGCTGCCGGTGAGGATCTGGCGACGCAGATCATCGGCGATCTGGACGTAGATCGGTGCGGCACCACTGAAGTGCATGCGCAGGCCCTCCTTCCTACTTCAGTAGTTCACTACATGAGTAGTTAACCATGGAAGGAGGGAAAGGTCAAGGGCGTCGGTGGGTAGGCTGATCCGACCGTCGGCATGTTGGTCGGCCGAGGTGCGGTTTCCTATTCTCGCTACGGCAAGTTGAGGTCGGCCGCGGCCGGGATCACAGCGGCTGGAGCTCGACGATCCGGTCGGCGCAGGCGGCGAGAAGCTCCTCGTCGTGGGTGACGACAACCACCACCCGGCCCTGGTCGGCGAGGCTGCGGATGGCTTGAGCGGTGGACTGCAGGTGCCGGTAGTCGAGGCCGGAAGAAGGCTCATCGAAGACGTAGATCTGTTTGTCTACCATCTGGGCGGCTGCGATCACCAGCCGCTGTTTCTGCCCTCCCGACAGCGACATCGGATGCCGCTCGGCCAGCTCGCTGAGGCCGTGTTCGGCGAGCACCTCGGCGACCCGCTCCTGGAACTGGTCGGGGTGCGGCAGCCCGAGGACCAGCTCCTCGCGGACCTCAGCGCCGAAGAGTTGGCGGTGTACGTCCTGCATCACGACGTAGCCGAGCCGGGTGCGTTCCCGGGCGCGCAGCACCCGCCCGTCAAGACAGATGGTGCCGTGGGCGCGTTCCAACCCGACCAGGATCCGGGTCAGGGTCGACTTGCCGGCACCGTTGGGCCCGACCACCGCAGTCACCTGGCCACGAGGCAGGTCGAGGGCGGGGATGTCGATCACCCGGTGCGAGCCGTAGCAGAAACGCAGCTTTCGCAGCGACAGGCCGCTCGGCGTCGGCTCCGGGACCTCGGGCGCAGGGCTGCCGTCCTGGAGGACCAGGTCAGGGAGCAGCGGGTCTAGAGGGTGGACGGTCCGCAGCCCCAAACTCACCCGTTGGGCTTCGGGCATCGCCCACAACTGATCGGCCGGCCATTCCCGTACGATCCGGCCCTGCTCGAGTAGGACCACCCGGTCGACGATCCCGCGCAGGTACGACAGCCGATGCTCGGCGATCACCATCGTGGCGCCGGCCTGACGCAGACCGAGCAGGACCGTGCGCAGCCGTTCGATCGACTGCCCCGACAGGTTAGAGGTGGGCTCGTCCAGCAGGTACAGCCGGGGCTGGGCGACTATGGCCGCGGTGCAGGACACCAACTGCTGGTAGCCGCCTGAGAGCCGAAACAGGCTGGCATCGAGCAGCTGGTCGATCCCGGTCTGCTGGGCTGAACGCAGCAGACGTTCGCGGATCAGGTCCGGGTCGATGCCGAAGTTCTCCGGGCCGAAAGCTAATTCGTCTCGAACCCGGGAGGCGAAGAACTGGGTTCGTGGGTTCTGAAAGACCGTGGTCACGCTGCGGCCGGTGACATCAAGCGGGATGGTCGAGACCTCCAAGTCGGCCACCTGAACGGTTCCGCTCAGGGTTCCGGGATGGAAGTGGGGAACCAGCCCATTCATCACCCGGAGCAGGGTGGACTTGCCGCAGCCGCTGGGCCCGCACAACAGGACACATTCCCCAGGCTTGACGTGCAGGCTGATGTCCTCCAGCCCAGGGACCGTGGCGGCGGTGGCGTCCTGCGAGCCGTAGCCGAAGCTGACCTGGTCGATCTCGATCATGACACCTCGGCGATGAAGACGCCCGCGATCAGGGCTGCCATCCCCAGCCCGGCCAGGTCCGCAGCCCGGAACCGGAGATCGGTGATGCTGGTCCGTCGCGCGCTGCCGCCCAGCCCCCGGGTTAGCGCCGCGGCCGCCAATTCGTCACCGATCCGGGTGGTCGAGACCAAGAACGGCACCATTACGTGCTCGATCATGGCCACCGGCTCACGCAGCACCCCGAACGGTCCCGAATGCAACCGCCGCAGCCGTACCGCCTGGGCCACCGCGTTCAGCTCATCGGCCAGGGTCGGGAAGAACCGCAACATCACCGCCAGCGGGATCACCACCGCACGGGGTGCCCGTAGCCGGCGCAGGCCCTCGATCAGCTCCGATGGCCCGGTCGAACGCACCAGGTAAAGCCCCATGGTGAATACCACGACGAAATTGCCGATGAAGAAGCCGACCGCCCCGACCATGTGCCATACCGGCCCGCCCAGCACCTGGGAGCCGAGCAACTGCACGCCGCGACAGATGACAAACAGCGCCAGCATGGTCGCCAGACTGCGCCACGAGCCGATGCTGGCCAGCAGCAGCACTGCGCAGACGAAGGCGACCAGGGATGAGACCGGCTCCACCCGGGTCAGGGCCGCAACATTCACCACCATCACCAGTAGCAGCTTGGTGCGCGGGTCGAGCCGCAGCCAGCCGTGGTACGGCGCGGTGGTTAGCAGCTGCATCAGGCAATGCCGGCGCGAATGAAGTGCTTGCGTAGCATCTTCTGCCCCAGCAGCCCACCCAGGCAGGAGCCGATAAAGACCAAGATCATGATCAGGACCAGGAAGCCGGGGGAGAAGAGCGCAGCCCAGGCCCGGGCATAGTCCGGGTCCATCTGATCAGCAATCTTGGCGACGTAGGCGTCGTGCTGGTAATACAGGGGCAGGATAATCCCGCAGCTCCACATCGAGAACACGGCGTACGCGATCACGCTGGCTCGCGCCGAGCGGTAGCCGCCGAGAAACAGTGTCAGTTCGGCCAGGCAGCCAAAGAACAAAGCCGTGAGCAGGGTGGTCCAGGCGTGTCCGGTCAGCACCATCAGCAGCGCTGAGACGAGCGCGGTCAGCAGAACCATCCCGGGCTTGCGGATCCGGGTGGCGTAGAGGGCGAAGACGATACCGTTGGCGAGAGTACCCAGCACCATCGCGGCAGCGTGGACGGCGGGGCCTAGGAAGCCCAGCATCCCGAAGCTGAAGAAGACGACGAAGTACACGGCGGTGAAGATGCCGACCGTGATCAGGTCCTTGGGTGCAAGCACGCGAGACTCATCAGAGGCAAAGTCCATGGGAATCCATCTCAGTTCGCTGGTGAGGCTTACCTTACCTGTCGGTCCTGAGCGGGAAGACTCAGGGGTGAATCACCCGATTCAGGCCCAGCGGATCGGATCGGCCCCCTGCTCGACCAACAAGGCGTTGGTACGTGAGTACGGGCGAGAGCCGAAGAAACCCGACTGGGCCGACAATGGCGATGGGTGCGCACTCGTGATGATCGGGACCTCACCCAGCATCGGTGTCAGGGTCCGAGCGTCACGCCCCCACAGGATCGCCACCAAGGGGCCACCTCGGGCGACCAGCGCCTCAATAGCCCGCTGGGTGACCGCCTCCCAGCCTCGGCCTCGGTGCGAGCCGGCCTTGCCCGGCTGCACCGTGAGGACCCGGTTCAGCAGCAGCACCCCCTGCTCGAACCAGGGCGTCAGATCCCCATTCGGGGGCGGTTCGATCCCCAGGTCGTCGCGCAATTCGGCGTACATGTTGTGCAGCGACGGCGGCAACGGGCTGACCTCGGCAGCCACCGAGAACGACAGCCCGACCGGGTGGCCTGGGGTGGGGTAGGGATCCTGTCCGACGATTAACACCCGAACCTCGGCCATAGGGCGGGTGAAGGCCCGCAGTATCCGGTCCCCAGCCGGCAAGTAATTCCGGCCGGCCGCGAGCTCCGAGCGTAACCAGTCGCCCATCCGATGGATCTGTTCCTCGACCGGGCTAAGGGCCTCGGCCCAGTCAGCAGCCACCAGATCCCGAAGCTCCGCCATGCCCGCCCAGCCTACTGGGCGTCACCACCGGCTGGGGAACGGGTCGGCTGGCTAGGGTCTGCCATGTGGATTTGACGCAAACCCCGTCCGCCCCGTGGCGGCGGGTGCAGGTAGTGCCCCAGACCGAGTCGACCAACAGCGATCTGGTCCGCCAGGCCCGGGCCGCGGCGCCCGGCGGCGAGGTGCTGGTGGCTTGGGAACAGACGGTGGGCCGGGGCCGGTTGGACCGTTCCTGGTCGAGCCCGCCCGGTACTTCGGTGAGCATGTCGTTCCTGGTCCGGCCGGCCCGGCCACAGCCGGAGTGGGGCCTGTTGCCGCTGGTGACTGGTCTCGGCGTGGCCGACGCCCTGATCGGGCTCGGCGCGGCAGCAGTCCTGAAATGGCCCAACGATGTCCTGTTGGCTACCGACCAGGACCGCAAGGTATGCGGGATCCTGGCCGAGGTAGTGAGCACACCGACCCCGGGCGTGGTGGTCGGCCTCGGGATCAACATCCGCCAGACCCGCGACCAGCTCCCGGTCGATACCGCCACCTCGCTGCGGCTGGTGGGGGTGGAGGCGTCGCGGGAGCAGGTCGCCCAGGTGGTACTGGACGCGGTCGGCGCGGTCTACCGGGAATGGGAGGCCAGCGGCTGGGCAACGCTGGGCGCGTCATACCGGCGCCGCTGTGTCACCATCGGGAGTCAGGTGCGGGTGCTGCTACCTGGCGCCCAGGTCGTCGAGGGTGAAGCTGTCGCGGTGCTGGACGACGGGCGGCTGCAGCTGCGTACCAGCGACGGACTGGCCACGTACGCCGCCGGCGACGTCCAGCACGTACGGGCGTGACCGACGACCAGGATCGTGGGCGGTCACGGCCTGGCACTAGCCCGAACGCCGGCCGCTGATCCGCGCGACCACCTCGTCGGCAAAACCGGAGCAGGTCGCGCTGCCGCCCAGGTCTGGGGTACTGATTCCGGCGGCGACGGTGTCGTCGACGCCCTGCTCGATTAGCCGGGCCGCGCTAGCCAGGGCCGGGTCCCGGTGGCGTCCGGCCAGCCAGTCCACCAGCATCGCCACCGACAGCACCATCGCGATCGGGTTGGCTCGATCCTGACCGGCGATGTCGGGCGCGGAGCCGTGGCTGGCCTGGGCCATGGCCCGCTCAGCGGAAACGTTCAGCGACGGCGCCACCCCGAGCGAGCCGGCGACCTCGCCGGCCAGGTCCGACAGGATGTCGCCGAACATGTTCTCGGTCACCACTACATCAAGGTCACCGGCGTGGCGCAGCAGGTGCACCGTGAACGCGTCGATGTGGTATTGGTCGACGCTGACCTCGGGGAAGTCTCGGCCCACCTCGAGGCAGATGTCGCGGAACATGCCCGTGGTGAGCCGGAGTACGTTCGCCTTGTGCACGATCGTAAGCCGGCGCCGCCGCCGGGCAGCCGCGGTGAACGCGGCCCGGGCGATCCGCTCGCAACCGGCCCGGGTGATGATCCCCATCGCGATCGCTACATCCGGGGTGGGCATGAACTCGCCGCTGCCGCGGTACGTGGACCGGTCTGCGTAAAAACCTTCGGTGTTTTCCCGGTAGATCACTAGGTCGATCCCCGGCGCCAGACTGGCCTGGCCGGCGATCGCCTTGGCCGGGCGGATGTTGGCGAACAGATCGAAATGCTTACGGATCGTCCCGGACGGGTTGAGCTGGGAACTAAACGGCTCCGGGTACGAGGCGCTGTCGTGTGGCCCGAGCACCCAGCCGTCGGTCTCGGCTAAGGCGTCCAGGGTGCTGGCAGGCACCGGCTCGCCATGGGAGTCGATGGCGGCCAGACCCAGCGGCAGCTCCCGCCACCGGATCGCGGCGGCACCGGCCGTGGCTAGGGCGGCGTCGCCGACCCGTACCACCGCTGGGACGATCTCGGGCCCGATCCCATCGCCGGTCATCACGCCCAGGGTGTAACGGGGTTCGTTGCTCATCAGGCTCCTCGGGATCCGGCGCACCGCGCCCGGGCGGCTACGACAGAGTCGAGACTACGCCGGATGACGGAAGATTACGGCCCGCTGGACGATGAAATTGACCGTGGTCGCAACCGCCTGGGCGATCACGAAGCCGACCACTTGGGCGGCGGTGGTGCCCCAGGTGCGCTGCAACCAGCCGAAGAGCAGGGCAAATAGACCGACCTGGACTACGAATGTGGTCCCGTACAAAGCCAGCACCGCGGTAAAGGTTTTCGGTGAGCCGCCGGCCTGGAAGGTCCAGCGGCGATTCATCAGGTACGCGGTGGTAGTGCCGGCGACGAAAGACAACGCCTTCGCCGGGGTATGACCCATTCCCAGCGCCATCATGGCGGTGAGCAGCCCGAAGTCGACCACCGCGGATAGCCCACCGACCACGATGAAGCGAACCAGCTGGGTCCGCAGCCCCAGCCGTTGCCGGTTCAATTGTCGGCGTGGCGCTCGATGTCGCCGGTCAGCATCAGCTCCGACAGCTGCCGGTGCAGATTGGTGATGCCGGGCAGGTCCGGTAGGACGATCGGGTCATCGGCCGCCGTCGTGAGTACCAGGGTTCCGCACCCCAGTATCCGATCGGACAGCGAACGCTCGTACTCGACGTTGTTGATCCGGATCAGCGGCAGATCATGCCCGATCTGGTTGAGGATCCCGCGGCGGGTGATGAGACGCCGGTTGGTCAACGTGTAGGTGGTCGTCAGCCACCGCAGGAACCGTTTCGCCGTGATCGTCAGCATCAACACCAGCGCCACCACACCGATTCCGACATTGACCCAGGTGTGATATTCGGGCGGGGTCCGCGGAGTCCCGAAGCCGATCGCCACCCCGGCCAGCAGACAGATCAGCACAAACGCCAGGAATGGACCGATCAGGGCCTTCCAGTGGGTACGGGTGTGGATGATCACCGACTCGCCGGTTCCGAGCTCCCTCTTTGACAACGCCATGAGCCAAGCCTCCCACGATTACCCGGTCATCTGGCGATGGCTGTCCCGGGATCCTCAGACCACCTCCAGGTCACCGATCCGGATGGTCCGCATCGCCTCCTGATAGTGGCCGAGCAGCTGGTCGCAGATGTAGGCCCAGGTACGGTGCTCGACGCTGGCCCGGGCCTGGCGTCCAAGTAGCTGGCGGTGCTCTGGGTCGGCGGCCAGCCCTTCGACACTGGCCCGCAACCCACCGAGGTCTCCCGGCTGGTACAGGTAGCCGCTCACCCCGGGGGTCACCAGGTCCACCGGGCCTCCGCAGCGCGGCGCCACCACCGGCACCCCGCAGGCCTCGGCTTCCTGGATTGACTGGCAGAAGGTCTCTAATTCGCCGGGGTGGCAGAAGACGTCCATGCTGGCCACCGCCCGCGGCAGGTCGTCACCCCCCAGCCGGCCCAGGAAGGCGGCGCCAGGCAGGGCCCGCTCCAATTCTCCACGCTGCGGACCGTCCCCGACGATCACCAGCCGCGTACCGGGCAGGTCAGCCAACGCTGCCAGGTCGGTGACTTGCTTCTCCGGGGCCAGCCGGCCCATGTAACCGACCAGCACCTCCTCGCCGGGCGCCAACTTCGAGCGCAGCCCCAGATCCCGGTGCCGGGGATGGAACCGTTCGGCATTTACCCCTCGGCGCCAGATCTGGACCCGGGGCACTGACCTTTCCCGCAGCTGGCGGGCGGTGTAACTGGACGGGGCCAGATTCACCGTGGCCAGGGAATGGATCTGACGAACCCGGTACCACAGCAGCGACTGCACTCGGCCCCAGCCGTACCGGGCCGCGTACGAGGCGACCTCGGTCTGGTAGACCGCGACACTGGGGATCGACATCCGGCTTGTCGCCAACACCGCGTTGTAGCCCATCGCGAACGGCGCGGCCAGGTGCACCACATCCGGGCCCCAGTCAGCGAAGATCCGCTCGAAGCGGGAAGTCAGCGAAAGCCCGATCCGCACATCGGAGTACACCGGCAGGCTGAGCGCGCTCATGGTCTGGACCGGGAAATCTGCGTACGAGGTGGGCACCCCGTCGTCGGCGGGTGCCACCACCAGCGCCTCATGCCCAGTGGCGCGCAGATGCTCCAAGACCCGCAACACCGAATTGGTCACCCCATTGACCTGCGGCAGAAAACTCTCAGCAACGATGGCAACGCGCACCCCTGGATCGTAACCCGGACCGGGCACCGATCACGAGGATCAGGGGCATCACGGTCCCAGACCCAGTTACGGATCGGCGCGGTACTAGGCCGTCGCGACTGCCTCGCTCACGAACAGACGCTGCGTGATCTGCGTGATGTCGTCGAGATAGGGCGCGGATGATGTAGATGATGCAGTCGTCGCAGAAGGTGGTCAGGAGAATGGTCCGAGCCCGCGGGTGGGTGGCGAGGATCGTGAACCGCAACCACGCAGCTTGCTCCCACCCCCTGATCGTCTTGTGCTGGTCGTTTCGCGCGATCACGGCAGCGGCGACGCTGACCTCGACAGCCTGGTCGGACCTCGAGCCGCTGGGGGTCTACGGGATAACGCCTCCTGTTCGCAGCGGCCAGCGTCTCCCAGGCTTGCCGGGCGGTTTTCACCACACAGAACGTCCCTGTTCGCAGCGGCCAACGGCTATGGGGGCATGGTGATGCGGTCGGCTCCGGGCCTGCTCGTAGTCGCATGGTGGTGGAAGACAGCCGGTGGTAATCTGAGGGCCCGGGCGTGAGGTGCGCCCCAAGTGGCCTGGCGTGCGATCCGCGTCCACTGGCGAGAGAAGTCCTTGATGCCCCGTCCGTCGTCCCGGCCGTCGCGTGTGCCCGGAACCAACAAGAAGCCCCGCTGGACCGCTGAACAGCGCCAGGCCCGGGGACGCAGCAGCCGCCGCGGCAAGCCCGTTCCCGCCGATCCGCCAATCCCAGCGGGGAAAAGCCCGGGCCGGCGCGCGGATGGTCGGGCGACGAGCCGCCGCGACGATCCGACCCGGCAGCGCCCCTATCAATCGCAGCGGGAGCAACCGGACCGGTCATCAGGCCGGGCCCGGGCTGGTACGGCCCCCACGCCCACCACCCGTCGTGATCGTGACGACCGACGGCCCGGCTCGCCCCACCGGGCTGCGCACACCGACCGCGGACGAAACCGGCCGCCAGCCGAGCGGGAACCTCGCCGCGGTGACCGGGCAGAATCCCGTCGAGGCGCAGGGCATTCCCGGCATCGGCCCGAACCAGGCCCACGGGTCAGACACGCCGAGCGACCGGATGTGTCAACAGCTGACCAGATGAATTGGGTGCCCGCCACCGAGGTCGCCATGGCCGAGGCCCCGGCCGAATCTGGTTTTGCCGCGCTGGGGCTGCCACCCGAACTAGTCCGGGCCTTGGCCGGGCAGGGAATCGTGACCCCGTTCCCGATCCAGCAGGCCACCATCGGTGACGCCCTGGCCGGCCGCGACCTGCTGGGCCGGGGCCGAACCGGCTCCGGGAAGACCTTGGGCTTCGGGCTGCCGATGCTGGCCCGGCTGGACCAGGACGACCGGCTCGGGGTCCGCGGCCTGGTTCTGGTCCCGACCCGGGAACTCGCGCTGCAGGTCGCCGACGTACTGGCCCCGTTGGCGCAGGCGCTGACCATGAGCGTTGCGCTGGTCGCCGGCGGGATGGCGTACGGGCCGCAGATCCGAGCCTTTGAACGAGGGGTCGATGTGGTGGTGGCGACCCCTGGCCGGCTGGTGGACCTGATCGAGCAGGGAGCGGCCGACCTGTCCACGATCCAGGTGACCGTGATCGACGAGGCCGACCATATGGCTGAACTGGGCTTCTGGGAGGCGGTCACCACCATCGTCGACGCCACCCCCAGCGACGGGCAGCGGCTGTTGTTCTCTGCCACCTTGGACACCGCCGTCGATGACCTGGTCCAGCGCTACCTGCACCAGCCGGTGACCCACGAGGTCGATCCGCAGACCGCCTCGGTCGCCACCATGGAACACATCTTCTGGATGGTCGCCGCGCACCAGAAGAACCAGCTGGTGAACCAGATCGCCGCCGCCGGCCGAGACCGGACCCTGGTCTTCGTTCGTACCCAGCAGGGCGCCGACCGGGTCGCCGAACGGCTACGAGGGGTCGGCATCCTGGCCGGGGCATTGCACGGCGGCCTACGGCAGGGGGCCCGGGCCCGGATTCTGGCCGCCTTCCGTGACGGCAGCCTGCCGGTCCTGGTCGCCACTGATGTCGCCGCCCGCGGGATCCACGTCGACGATGTGGCGCTGGTGGTGCAGGCTGACCCACCAGCCAGCAGCAAGGATTATCTGCACCGGGCCGGGCGGACCGCCCGAGCCGGCAGCAAGGGGGTGGTGCTGAGCGTGCTGCTGCGTCACCAGCGGCGCCTGGTCTCACAGCACATCCGCCACACCGGGCTGGATGCCCGTTTCGTCCAGGTCACTCCCGGCGATGAGACGGTGACCGGCCTAGTCGGGTCCTGGGTCGAACGGGAGCCGATCCTGGAATCGGACTACCAGGCGCTGATCGCCCCCCGCCCGGCCGGGAGACGTCCGCGTCGTGGACCAGGTCCGGGCCGGTCACGACGTCGCCACTTCGGGTCGTAGCATGCTGGCGACCGAAGGAGGATGCCCTTGTCGCAGGTGACCGTGCCGACCGCCGCGGACATGCACGCGCTCGGTCGACGCCTCGCCGGGCTGCTACGGCCAGGCGACCTGGTACTCGCGATCGGGGCCCTGGGGGCCGGCAAGACCGCCCTCACCCAGGGGATCGGGGCCGGGCTGGGCGTGGCCGGCCCGGTGATCTCGCCCACCTTCGTGCTCTCCCGGGTGCACCGCTCCCTCGGGTGCGGGCCAGCGCTGGTGCACGTCGACGCGTACCGGCTCGCTGACCTGTCCGAGGTCGACGACCTCGACCTGGACGACTACCTGCAGACCTCGGTCACCGTGGTCGAATGGGGTGAGGGCAAGGCCGAACAGCTGTCCGACAGCCGCCTCGAGGTCAGCCTTGACCGGTCCGCCGCCGACGAGACCCGACTGGTCACCCTGACCGGGATCGGCCCACGCTGGGAAGGCGTCGACCTGAACCTCGAGGACTGCGATGGGTGAACTCGACAGCGGACTGTGGTTGGGGCTGGACACCGCCACCGGAGTCTCGGCCGGGGTCGGCCGGGCCGGTGAGATCCTGGCCAGCGCCAGTGTGGACCAGCCCAACAGCCACGTCGAGCAGCTGATGCCGCTGGTACGGCAGGTGGTCCGCGAGGCCGGGACCCGGCTCGCTGACTTGGCCGGGATCGTGGTCGGGCTCGGCCCCGGCCCGTACACCGGGCTGCGGGTCGCGATCGTGACCGCCCAGTCCCTGGCCTACCTGTTGGACCTGCCCTGGAAGGGGGTTTGCAGCCTCGACGGGCTGGGCCTACAGCACGCCGCGAGCCACCCTGCCGGTCCATATCTGGTCGCCACCGACGCCCGCCGCAAAGAGGTCTACTGGGCTACCTACGACCAGCTCGGCCGCCGCAGCGACGGGCCGCACGTCAACCGTCCCGCCGAACTGCCGGTGCTGCCGGTGGTCGGGCCGGGGGCGCTGCGCTACCCCGACAGTCTGCCCGGTGGGGTGTCTGACGCCGGCCTGCGTCTCGACGCCGGCCTGCTCGCCGCCCAGCAGCACCGGCTGCCGAGCGCGGGGACCGTACCGCTCTACCTACGGCGTCCCGACGCCGAGGTTCCGACCAGGACCAAGTCCACGCTCCCCAGGAGGGACCCATGATCGTCGCTCACGCCACTACCGCTGACCTTGACCAGATCCTGGCTCTTGAGCAGTCTGGTTTCGACCAGGGCTGGTCACGGCAGGCCTGGGCCGAGGAACTCACCGCCGACGACCGGTACGTGCTGGTCAACCGGGACGTCGACGACCAGGTGGACGGGGTGGCGACCTTTCAGACCAGCGGCGACTTCGCCGACCTGCTGCGGGTGGTGGTCGCCCCTCAGCGACGCGGCCAGGGGGTTGCGCGGAGGCTGATGCGGGCCGGGATCCAGTGGGCTCAGGCCACCGGGGCACACCGGATGCTGCTGGAGGTGGAGGAGACCAACGCCGTCGCGCACCGGCTGTACGAGCAGTTCGGCTTCGAGCCGATCGACCGGCGCCTGAATTACTACGGCCACGACCGGCATGCGATGGTGATGGAACTTGAACTGACCGGCTCCTGGTTCGACACCCCCGTCGAGGCCGTCTCGTGACCGGTCCGCTGGTCCTTGGCATCGAGTCCAGCTGCGACGAGACTGGGGTGGGAGTGGTCCGCGGCAATGACCTGCTCGCGAACCAGGTCGCCTCCTCGGTCGACCTGCATGCCCGTTTCGGTGGGGTGGTACCCGAAGTCGCCTCCCGGGCCCACCTGGAGGCTTTTCGCCCGACCCTGGAACGGGCCTGCTCCGACGCCGACATCGACCTGTCTGAGGTGGACGCGGTAGCGGTCACCGCCGGGCCCGGCCTGGTCTCGGCGCTAGTGGTCGGACTGGCCGCCGCGAAGGCCTTGGCGGGGGCGCTCGACAAGCCCCTGTACGGGGTGAATCATCTGGTCGGGCACGTCGGCGTGGACATTCTGGACCACGGCCCGCTGCCGACCCCGACGATGGCGCTGCTGGTGTCGGGCGGGCACACGTCGCTGTTGAGAGTCGACCAGATCGCCACCACGGTCCGTGAGATCGGCTCCACCATCGACGATGCGGCCGGTGAGGCGTACGACAAGGTGGCCCGGCTGCTGGGGCTGCCGTACCCGGGCGGGCCCGCGATCGACCAGGCCGCCCGCCGCGGCAACCCGCGGGCGGTGGCCTTCCCGCGCGGGCTGACCGCGGCCAAGGATCTGGCCCGGCATCGTTTCGACTTCTCCTTCTCGGGGCTCAAGACGGCGGTGGCGCGCTGGGTGGAGCTACGCCGCCGCGACGGCGAGGACGTGCCGCTCGCCGATGTGGCGGCTTCCTTCCAGGAGGCGGTCTGCGATGTGCTCAGCGCGAAGGCGATCGCCGCCTGCGAGCATCAGGGGATCGACCATCTGGTGATTGGCGGCGGCGTGGCGGCCAATTCCCGACTGCGGGAACTGCTGGCTGAGCGGGCCCGGCAGGCCGGGGTCACGCTGCGCCGGCCACGGCCGGGGCTGTGCACCGACAATGGGGCGATGATCGCAGCGGTCGGGGCGGCCGCGGTCCAGGCCGGGGTCCGGCCCTCACGGCTGGACATCGGGGTCGATTCGGGGCTGCCGGTCTCGACCATCGTGGTCTGATGCCGTACACACCGATCCTGGGAGTGCTGGGCTATGTGCTGTCGCCTGACGCTGAGCAGGTCTTGCTGATCCACCGGCTGGGCCGGGCCGACGATCTGCACCTCGGCAAGTACAACGGCCTGGGCGGCAAAGTTGAACCGGGCGAGGACGTGGTGGCGGCGATGCGCCGCGAACTGCTCGAGGAGGCCGGGATCGAGGCCGACGCGCTCCAGCTGCGGGGGACCGTGTCCTGGCCGGGTTTCGGGGTCGGCGGCGAAGATTGGTTCGGTTTCCTCTTCCGGATCGACCAGTTCCACGGCACCATCGCCGAAAGCAACCCCGAAGGGGTGCTGGAATGGGTGCCGCTGGCCCGGCTGCTGGCCTACGAATTGCCGATCTGGGAGGGTGACCGGTATTTCCTACCGCTGGTCTTCGACCCGAAGGTCAGCCAATTTCACGGCGTCCTGCCGTACCACGACGGCCGGCCCACTGGCTGGTCGTACAGCGTCTGTGACTGATCGCCTTTCGAGAGCGGATCAGGAGTCGGTCGGGTTAGGCCTGTCGATCAGGTTCGGCTGGGGCTGCTCAGCCTGCTCGCCCGACAGGCCTTTAGCCTGGTACGAGGCGATGGCCTCCTCCCGTACCGAGCTGGAGGTCCGTCGCGGCATCCCCAGGGCGAGTCCCAGCAGCAGCCCGGACAGCAGCGCGATCCCGGTGGTCAAGATCACATCCTGGACCGGGCTGCCCCACTGCTGTTCCCCGGCCGGGGTGTAGCGGTTAGCGGAGCCGAGGATCCCCTGCAGGTTCCACGAGATCCGCAGCAGCATCACGATCGCCACGATCATGGCCACCGCCCCGAGACCAGCGAGGATCCCCTTGAACACCTTCATGGCGAAGGAGCATAGGGCGAATCGAGTTCCGCGGCTAGCCTCAGTCCATGGATCTGGCGGTGGCGCGGTGGCTAGTCTCAGCCGAGGCTCAGCCCTGGCTGGCAGCCGCCGAACAGGAGGTGGACCCGTCGTCGCTGGCGGCGGCTACCCGGATGCGGCGCGATCTAGCAGCGCCGCGGGCTGCGGCGGTGTTGGAGCAGGCTGCGCTGCGCCAGCGCGGGCAGGCGAAGCTGGGCCGGCGTGACCTGTTCCTGACCAGTGCCGGCCTGGAGCAGGCGAGCCGGCCGGCGGTGGCCCGCTGGCGGGCGGAACGCCTCGCGGCGGCTGGGGCACGGCGGGTCTGGGACCTCGGCTGCGGGCTCGGGCTGGACACGGTGGCCCTGGTCGACGCCGGCCTGGCGGTGGTGGCGGTAGAGCAGGACCCGGTCACAGCGGTCCTGGCGCAGGCCAACCTGGTCCACGTCGGTTGGAGCGGCCAGGTCCGGGTCATTGACGCCGCCGAGGTCATTGGCCAGATTCCCGCCACGGACGCGGTTTTCGCCGATCCGGCCCGTCGGACCGGGCGTGGCCGCAGCTGGGACCCGGCCGACCTCAGTCCACCCTGGCAGGTGCTGAGGCCGCTGCTGCACCACGGCCGGCTGGCCTGCATCAAGCTCGGGCCCGGCGTGCCCCACGCAATGGTGCCCGACGAGACCGAGACGATCTGGGTGAGTGACCACCATGACCTGGTCGAGGCCTCGCTGTGGGGTGGGCTGGGGGTACGGCGCAGCGCGCTGCTGTTGCCTGGTGGGCAGCAGCTTGACGCCGGGCCCGACTGCGAGGTCCATGAACTTGGGCGCTACCTGTACGAGCCGGACCCGGCGGTGATCCGGGCCGGGGCGGTCGGCTCCTTGGCTCGGCAGCTGGGCGCTGGCCGGGTGGCGTCCCGGATCGCCTACCTGACTTCGCACTACCCGGCCGAGACTGACCTGGCGACCCGGTTTGAGATCCTGGAACGCCTGCCTTGGCGAGAATCGCAGCTTCGGTCTTGGGTGCGCAAACACCAGATCGGCAGCCTTGAGATCAAGAAACGAGGCATCGAGACTGATCCGGCTGCTCTGCGGCGCCGGCTACGCCCGAACGGTCCGCGGCAGGCGACCTGGGTGATCACTCCCACACCAGGCGCAGCCGCCGTCCTCGTGGTGAGAAGAACAGACCTGGGCAGCGAGCGACCGGCCTGATCCGAACTCGCGAAGGTTGCTAACGGGTGGCCTCATCGATCAGGTGGTTGATCTGTTTGTCGGTGACCGCATTGGCGACCTCAGCTCGAGTCTGCTCAGCTGCCACCTCATCGGGGTGGAAAGGATACGACTGGGCTGTGTAGTCGTAATTCGCGTTCGCCTCCGCCATATAGGAGATGTCATCGATCGTATAGCCGTTTCGTCGGAACGGATCTGGCCGCGCGCCAGATTTAATAACCATGATATCTATGAATGAAAGCTTCTTGTAGTCATCGTACAGTTTGAACATCTCAGCATGGCCGAGTTCATGGCCGACGGTCCCGAAGATCGATCCATCGGATGCAGAATCAGGGGTGATATGGATCTTTCGGTCATTATGAGTGTAAAGGGCGGCGGCACCGACCTTCGTTGCCTCATCGTCGATCGCCACCTCTGGTGGCGGCTCGATCCCTCGTTTGGCCGCCTCCTGGTCGACTATTTTCTGCAGCACCTTCCGGCGTTGTTCCAAGGTCAGGTTGGAATCTCTCCAGCGCTGGATCGTCTGCTGGTCCAAGATACCGCCACGATTGTCGATAGCCTCGGACTCCGGATGATATTCGACCTTGTGCGGAAGCTCAAAGGCCATATTGGCTGCCAGCTTCTGGGCGAGTTTCTGCTCCATCGTGGCCAACTGAACACGAGACTGCTGCAGTATCTGCGAGGTCAGGATCGGATTGGCCATGAGAGTGGCATGAACATTGATCGTGAATGCGTCCATCTCGGCGACTCCGGTCTCCAAGTCAGTCGCGGCCAGCTCGAACCGCTCGGCGGTCAGGGCTGCGGCGGCGGCGAAGCTCGAGAGTCGGGTGTGTAGGGAATTGTTGTCTCGTATCACCCGGGAGAACTGGTCGCGGGCTTTTCCTGAATTGTGTTTTTCGACATCGGCGATGATGGCGTCGACAGTGGTGCCGGTCGAGGTGCAGGTAGTGGCGAGGAGATTGTAGAGATGGGCCCGGTTCCGTAGGTGCTGTGGGTCCTGCGTGGGGCGGGTGATTCCAGCTTGATTGTATACTAAATTTGAATAGTTCATTTCCAACTCCAGAATCTGGCTGATTCCTCAGCTTCCTGTTCGCTGGCGGCATAGGCTTTAGCGGTCTGATCCAGTTTGGCGGCGTCGCTGGTGAACTTCGTCGTCAGGTTACCGATGAGCTCATACCATCGCAGTTCCTTATCCCACACCTGAGGTACGATCGCCTGATCCACCAGTGAATTCGAGGCCTGGGGCGCGTTCTTCTGGTACAGGACCTCGTTTCGCACATCACGGGTCTGACGGCTCCACATGGCGCCGGCTTCGTTCATGTCGACTGAGGCCTTGTTCCACACCGAGGCCTGGAAGACCAGATTTGTCATCGGGAACCTCCTCGTAAGTCAGTGAGCATGCGCGACACCTCATCCCAATCGATCGGAGGTGCCTGCTCCAGTTCGGCCTGGACTTGATCAGCGAGCGTCTGCTGGGCAGCGCCAAGGCGAGAATTCACCGTCTCGACCACAGCCTTCTCCAGTTCGGGCCCGCGTTCTGGAAGCAGCCACGAATCTGGGATTTCGAGGATCCGCAGCGTCAGGTCGACCTCGGCCTCGACGCTCGCGGTGTCGCCCAGCCGACCTTGCACCATCGGGATCGGTACCGGCTCGAGCAGCGGGGTGAGCATGGCCGCCAACCGCCGGGCCACCGGATGCTCAGGCGGTGGTAACTCCCGAAGGGTGGTGTCGGCATTCTCGCCAAGCGCCCGACCAATGGTGGTGGCGATCACCTCGACAGCCTGGACCGGGTCGGTCTGGTTACGATCCAGGAGCTGCCGGGGAATCTGCAACAGACTCAGCCGACCATCGGTGACTTCGACCATGAGTCGATTGACCTCGACGTGGGTGATGACGCCCATAACTCCTGCCTCGATCAGTGCTTGGCGCTATCCGGGAGCCCGGTGAAGCAGGTACCAGCCCTGATGCGCTGATGCCCTCTGGGGGTGCTCCCACCGATAGCACGGTACTGCCGACCCGGGTCAGTTCCAGATCGTGGCCTCGATCTGATCCAGCAGTGGTCCGGAGTCGTCGGGGAATTTCCGGGCGAACAGGGCCCCGGCGCCGGGACGGTTCCGGGCCTGGCGCAGCGCCGGCAGCGAGGACTCGTCCAGCCAGTGGGGGTTGGGCAGGTCGCCGTCGCCCCAGTCGATGAACCAGGCGTGTTCGCCGCGGACATGGCTATGCTCCCAGTCCATCCCGAAGGCGGGGGAGGTGAAGATCGACGGCAGGGTGACCTCATCGGGGGTCCACGCCTCCCGGAAGAAACGCAGCAGCTCCGGGCGCCGGTCCAGAATCTCCAACAGCCGTCCGACATGGTGCCGGGCCAGGATCTTGGTTTGGGCGCCACCGGCTGGGCGGATCCCGGCCGGCCACCGGCGCGGCACCGGCGACCAGACCCGGCGCCGGCCCTCCGGGCGCTGACGGAACAAGAACCGGTCATAGCCACGCATCGGCCCCCACTCCCGGATCGGGAGCTTGTCGAACGAGGTCCACGACACCCCCCGCAGCAGCGACAGCCGCTCCACCAGCCGGTCCACGCTCAACAACGGATAGTCGGCGCCGGTGCCGAGGATGATGTGCTCGGCGTCGGTCTCCTGGTACGCCGCCCGATAGCCCGACAGTTCGGCCGCCAACACCTCAAACCGGGCCCATCCGGCATCCAGCCGCGGCAGCAGGCGGACCCGGTCCGGCAGGTCATCGGTCATGGCGTGGAAGAGCTCGTCGGGGGTGTTGCGGTCGACATGCAGGAAGATCGGCAGGCCATCCAGCGCTGCCACCAGCCGGGCCAGATGCCGGGGTTTGTCGTGGGCGATCAGGACCACCGCGGCCGGGGTACTCATCGGATCTGCCTCCCGAGGGTCATGGGGTTCGCCTCGGCAGCCGGCGCGGCTCGGCGTAGCGACGCAGCGCCGGAGCTACCGGCCGGCCGACCACCACCGACGGATCGTTCAAGGCTCGCTCGTACGCCGGCAGCGCCGCCTGGACCGCGGCCACGGTGTGATCTACCAGGGCATCCGTATGGCTGGCGCAGGTCACCCACGACTGCCCGAGCACCCCGTGGCGCAGCAGCTCGCGTAGGAACACCGTCCGCATCGGCTGGGAACGGCTCAGGTCGGCGTCGCGGGTGGTGAACATCAGGCAGGCCGGGTGGCCCTCGGCGGCTAGGTACTGGCTCAGCCCGGCCTCGGCTACGACCTGGTTCATCCCATCTCGCAGTCGCTCCCCGGCCGCCCAGATCCGGCTGATCGGGTCCTCCTCCTGGTACACCGACATCACCGCACCGAGCGCGGCCAGCCCGACTGACTCCGAGCCGTACGTGGTGGACACCAGGAAGGTGCGGGGCTGGTCGGTGCCCAGCCCGCCCAGGTCCATCAGCTCGGCTCGACCTGCTAGCGCTGAGATCGCGTACCCGTTGCCGATCCCTTTCGCCCAGCACGACAGGTCTGGGCTGACCCCGGCTAGGGTCTGTACCCCGCCCAGGTGCCAGCGGTAGCCGGTGATGATCTCGTCGAAGACCAGCACCGTCCCGGTCCGGTCGCACAACTGCCGCAGCCCCTCCAAGAAACCAGGAGCCGGCTCCTCGGTGGCGGTGGCCGCCTGCAGCACCACCGCCGCCACATCACCGCGTTCCACGATCTCGGCCACCGCCGCCAGATCGTTGTACGCGAAGAGGCTGCCTGCCTCCCGCTCCGCTGGGGCGGTGCCGGCGTCCATCTCGGAATGGGAGATCCACCAGTCGTCGACCGAGAAGAAGGACTGGTCACAGATCGCCAGCCGCTGCCGGCCGGTCACTGCTCGGGCTAACCGGACCGCTGCGGTGGTGACGTCGGAGCCGTTCTTGGCGAACTTCACCCGGTCCGCGCCGGGCAGGTTCGCCAGGAATCGTTCCGCGATCTCGGCCTCCAGCCGCGTCGGCCGGGAGAAATTGATCCCGTCACGCTGGGCCCGCCGGACTGCCTCGTCGACCCGCGGGTGTCGGTGCCCAAGGGTGACCGCCCGCAGTCCGATTCCGTATTCCACATAGCTGTGGTTGTCGACATCCCACACCTGCGCGCCGCGGCCACGAACTAGCACCGGCGGGGCATCCTCGGGATATTGGTCGGGCCCGCGGGCATAGGTATGGGCCCCGCCGGGGACCAGCTCGTGCAGTCGGCGTTGGGCAGCGACCGAAGCCGGCCAGCCCTCGATCTGCCAACTCGGCAGCGCCACCCCGTCCGGGCCGGCGGTCACCAGCCGTCCCGCCAGCTGCGGGTATCGCTCCAGCAGCTCGTCGACCAAGTCCGGCAGCAGTACCAGCACCTCTTCCGGGTCGGCTGCTAACAGCTGCTGCGGCGAGATCACCGGGATCCGGGAACCGGGCAGCGCCCGGCCCTGCTTGGCGGCGCAGGCGTCGGCCACCGCGGCCAGGGCGTGGGCGGGTTCGCCCACCATCGCCAGCTCAGCCACCGCCCGCGAGGCCGCTCCGTAGCCGTACAGCCGGGTCCCGCTGGCCCGGCGCTGCTCCAGAAAGTCCCGCAACTGGTCCAGCTGCCGGTTGACGGCCGCTGCTAGCGGTACCAGCCCGTCGCGTCGCTGCAGACCCTGCGCCCGCTCCGCCTCGTACATCTGCTGCAGCTGCGGGTCGGGGCAGCCATCACGGGTGGCGACCACTACTGCGGTGCCCCCGTACAGGTCGTAGCGCAGCGTGGTCACCGGCTCCAAGCCGGCGCTGGCCAAGGTGGCGCGCAGCGCAATCAGTGAGAAGTACGCGTGGTGGCCGTGCCGTAACGCGGTCCACTGCCCGGTGGCGACGATGTCGCCCAGCGGCTGGATCAGCGCCACCAGCGCCCCGCCTGGGGCTAGGGCCGCCGCCCGGGCTTGGACCGCGGCCGGCAAGTCCCGCTCATGCATCAGCCCCAGGCTGTCGACCACCAGGTCAGCCGGCTCGTCGGTGGGGGTCAGCGGCAGGTGTTCCAACCAGCTGCCGCCGTGCGGGGAGCCGAACTCCCGCACCGTACGGCGGCCCTCCAACCAGCCCAGCCGGGTCAGATCCGCCACCGCCTGGGCGGCCTGGTCTCGGACCGCCTGCGGCTCGGGTACCGCCACCTCCGGCTCGGTGGTCTGATCGTCCAGCAGCTGCGCCAACCCGCAGTTCGGGCAGACCCACATCGCCAGCCCGTACGCCGGGTCTGGGCCTGGGTCGCTAGGCAACGGCCAGTGCCGCGCCGACGGCTGGCTGCCTAGATCGAGCACCGGCTGGTCGCCGCTCGCCTGGCACAGCAGACACCGTGACTCAGGCATGCTCACCTCCGGGCAGAATGCTGGCATGGATGTACGACAGCTGGCGCTGGCAGGGGTACGGCTGCTGGTGCCGACCCCGCACCGCGACGACCGTGGCCTGTTCACCCGAACCTTCGACGCCGAGATCGCTGCCCGGAGCGGGATTGTCTTTGGGCCTCAGACCCAGGACTCGCAGTCCCGTTCGCTGCCCAGGGTCCGGCGTGGTCTGCACGGCCGTGGCGCAGCAGGGGAGGCGAAGCTGGTGCGGGTCTCGGCCGGGGCGGTGCTGGACGTGGTGGTCGACGCCCGGCCCGGATCGGTGACCTTCGGGCAGCACCTGACGGTCGAACTGGACGATGAAAACTTCTGTGCCCTGTACGTCCCGGCTGGTTTCCTGCACGGCTTCCAAGTGCTGCGTGGCCCGGCCGATGTGCAATACCGGATCGACCGGCCCCATGACCCGAGCCAAGACCTGACGGTCCGCCACGACGATCCGGACCTGGCCATCGCCTGGCCGTCCGGCCCGGCCATCATGAGTGAACGCGACCTGGCCGCCGGTTCCTGGGCGGCGCTGGTGGAGCAGCTGCGAGGCTGAGGCCGCCATCACCGGGTGCGCAGCGTCTGGTCCAGGCGGCCGACGTCTAGCAGTTCCCGGATCCGGGCCAGCCGCACGAACCGCTGTTCGAAGGCCTCTCGGGTCAGCCCATGTTCTCGGTAGGCGGCCACCAACTCCCGTGCCCCGTCGGCGATGCTGCGTGACACGCTCACCTCGGGCAGGGTTGCGCGCAGCCGGCTGAAGTCCACCCGGTAGGAGCGGGGGTCGTTGCCGGCCTCGCCGGTGATCCGGACCGTGGCCCCGGTCTCGGCGGCTACCGCCTCGGCGATCTCGGCGACGGTGACATTGTTGGCCTCGGTGCCGACGTTCAACTTGGCCCGGTTCACCTGCTGTGCCGGCGCTACCAGGGCCGCCGCAAAGACCTCGGCAATATCGGCCGCGTGCACCAGCGGCCGCCACGGAGTCCCGTCCGACAGCACCAGTACCTCACCCGACAACAACGCGTGCCCCACCAGGTTGTTCAGCACGATGTCGGCCCGCAGCCGTGGCGAGAAACCGAAAGCGGTCGCATTACGCAGCGAGACCGTGGTGAACGTGTCGTCGGCGAGCTGGTCCAGATCAGTCTCCACCCGGACTTTGCTGACCGCGTACGGGGTCACTGGCGCCAGCTCGGCGTCCTCGGCTACCAGCCCAGAGCCAGCTGCCCCGTACACCGAGCAGGTCGACGAGTACAGGAAACGCCCCACCCCAGCCTGCTTAGCCAGCGTCGCCAGCCGGGTTGAGGCCTGGTGGTTGATGTCGTACGTGATCTCGGGGGCCAGGAAGCCGAGCGGGTCGTTCGACAGGGCAGCCAGGTGGATCACCGCGTCGAAGCCCTCCAGGTCGGCCACGGTCACCTCTCGGATGTCCTTGGTCAGGGTAGGCGGGTCGTTGGGCGCCGGCCCCAGCAGGTTCGGCGCGAACCAGCCGATGTCCAGCCCGGTCACCTGGTGACCCTGCCCGGTCAGTACCGGTGCCATTACGGTCCCTAGGTAGCCCTGGCTGCCCGTCAGCAGAACCTTCATCTGTGTCCCCCTATCTCGACAATGGTCTTGGTGACCACGAAACCCTCTGCGTACGGTGCCAGGCACTGGCACCCCCGTACCCGCATCAGCCCCAGGAATGCCTCCTCGTCGAACCAGGGATGCGCCACCTGGCTGGGGTAGTACCGGTGCAACAGTTCGCTCTTAGCTAGCGCCTCGGCACGCTGGAACGGCACATAGCCGGTGACCTGGGGCAGGTCTGATTCGTACTTGACGATTTCGTACCCCCACAGCGGCTGCTGTCGGAAGGCCTGCCCGAGCAGCTCGGCGACCAGGCGGTGGTCCTGGTGGGCGTCGCCCGGCTGAGGTCCGATTACCAGGTCGGGGATTTCGGCTGCGTGGGTCTGGTCGCGCAGCGTCATCACCTGCTGCTTGGCTTCGGCCCAGACCGCCGGCAGCCGGTTGTCTGGCAGACCGGCTACGGTCAGCGACATGTCAGCTCCTGGGCAGCAGGCCGCCAAGGCCGCCCGTTCTTCGTCCTCTCGGACGGTGCCAGCCCCGGTCAGTACCAACGCCGAGACCCGCAGCCCCGGGTTGGCCTGGCAGATCGCCCGGACCGTGGCCCCAGCCCCGATCGCGATGTCATCGCAGTGGGCTCCCACTAGTACCAGGTGCCGTAATGGCCCCAGGATCATGAGACCACCAGCACAGGGGGCTCCGGGGTCATCCACGGGGCGGTGCCGGCCTGCCACATCTCGTGCAGCGCGGCCCGTTCCTTGAATGTGTCAGCTGGCATCCAGAAGCCGTCGTGTGGGTAGGCCAGGACCCCACCGTCGGGGATCACCTCCGCGAAGGCGTCGGTAACCAGGTCTCGCCCCCCGCCCAGGTGCTGCAGGATCGACGGCCGCAGGACTAGGTAGCCGCCGTTCTCGCGCAGCGGCAGCTCGGCCACCGAACGCATCCCGGTTACGGTGTCGTTGTCGGCCAGGTCGAGCACGTGGAAAGAGGCCTGCGGCCGGACCGCGAGCACCATCGCGCTGGCGTGCGGGACCTCCCGCATCCGAGACACCATCGCCTCGAGCGAGACGTCACAGAGCACATCGGCATAGTTCGCGAAGAACATTTCTTCGTCACGGACCTGGTCGGCGACCTGGAGCAGTCGTTCACCGATCGGGGAGTCCAGGCCGGTGTCGACGTACCTGACTGACCAGCTGCCGGCCCTCGGGCACCGGGTGATCGCCTCGGCCACTGCATCGTGGATCTGTTCGGCCGCGTACCCCAGGCAGAGGACGAATTCGTTGTGTCCGTACCGGGCGTAGTAACGCATGACGTGCACCACGAGCGGCAGATCCCCGACCAGCTGCAGCGGTTTCGGCAGTCCCTCGCCGTCCCAGCCCCGCATCCGCATGCCGTAGCCGCCGCAGAAAAGCACGACTTTCATGACGCCCCCCCCAGCGTGATCACTTCGAGGGAGGGTAGCGCGAAGATCAGCCGGGTGCCCGCGGGGAGGGTTCGGCTCAACTGGGCGGTGATCTCGTCACGGAGGTTCCACGGCAGCACCAGGACGTCATCGGGGGCATCGTCGATCAGGTGCTCTGGTGGCACCACCGGGATCCGGACCCCGGGGGTGAAACGGCCGTGCTTGTACGGGTTGCGGTCGGCGGTATATGCGAGCAGGTCCGGGCGGATCCCGCAGTAGTTGAGCAGGGTGTTGCCCTTGCCGGGGGCGCCGTAGCCGACCACCCGACGACCGGCCCGGCGGGCCTCGATCAGGTAGCTCACCAAGTCGTCGCGGATGCTGGCGACCCGGGCCGCCAATCCCTGGTACCCCTCAAGTCGGTCCAGCCCGGCCGCGGTCTCGGTGGCGATCACCTGCGCTACCCGGGGCGAGGGCTCCACCCCGGCCTCCTCAGGCGCGGCCCAGAGCCGAATTGAGCCGCCGTGGGTGGGTAGCAGCTCCACGTCGACCAACCGCAGCCCACCGCTGGCCAGGCCACGCTGGGCGGCCAGCACCGTCCAGTACTGGAAGTGCTCGTGGTAGATGGTGTCGAATTGGGCCTCGGTGATCAGCGACAGCGCGTGGTGGACCTCGATCGAGACCCGCCCGTGGTCGGCGACCAGGGCCCGCAGTCCCTGGGTGAAGCCCAGGATGTCGGGGATGTGAGCCCAGACATTGTTTGCCACGACCAGGTCCGCCGGGCCGTGCTCGGTGCGGACCCGCCGGCCGAGTTCCGGGTCCAGGAAGGCTGTCAGGGTGGGGACCTGCTTGGCGCGGGCAGCTTCGGAAACGTTGACGCTGGGCTCGATTCCCAGGCAGCGGATCCCGCGCTGGACGACATGCTGCAGCAGGTAGCCGTCGTTGCTGGCGACCTCCACCACGAGGCTGTCTGGTCCCAGCCCCAGACTGGTCACGACCTGGTCGACGTAGCGGGCAGCGTGTTCGACCCAGGAGGTCGCATACGACGAGTAGTAGGCGTAGTCAGTGAAGGTCTCGGCAGGCACGATCAGCGGCGGGATCTGCAGCAACAAGCAGTCGCGGCACAGCCGCAGGTGCAGCGGGTAAGTCGGTTCGGGGTCGTCGATCCCGGCGGCCGGGAGGAACGATTCGCACGGGGGGCTGGCGCCCAGGTCAAGTACGGAGACAAGGTCTTCGCTGGCACACAGGCGGCAGGTCATGCTCATCGGTCTGTTACGACTCCTTCATCGACACCGTACGGCCGCGCCGGATGGCGATCCGACCGACGACGTATCCCAATGTGGTTGCGGCGAGACCGGAGCTGATTGCGAAGGCGCCGGCTAGTCCTCGCCGCAATGAGGTGGGGGTGGATCCGAGTTCCCGGGCGACCGCCGCAGGTAGGACGGTCGTGGTGTACGACAACTCGGTGCTTAAGGAGGCGCTGCGGGTGGTGCGCTCGGTGACCGCAGCCTTGGAGATTCCTTCGGCGTAGCACCGCCGCCACAGGTATCGCCAGGTCAGCCGGTCGGGGCTGACCCGGTGACGTACCAGTGAGCGCGGCTCGAACAGGATCCGGGACCGGGGATCCTGCTGCCTGGCCCGGATACAGAGTTCGGTCTCTTCACAGCCGTACGGCACCTTGCCGACCCGGCCCAGATCTTCGCCGAAGCCCCCCGTCATGACAAACACACTGGCCCGAAAGGCCATATTGCAGCCCATCACGTTACGGACCTCAGCGAGCTGGGTGGGCTGACCCTGGTAGGTGCAGCCGACAACCCAGTCGAGTTCCCCACGCTGCCCGGGCCCGGGGCGCGCCGGTAAGGTCACCGGTCGGCACGCCCCGTCGGGCCACCGTGGTTCGGCGGCCCCTCCGGTGGCGACCACCGTGGGGTCCGCGAAGGGGGCTAACAACGCCTCCAACCAGTCTGGCTCGGGTACGGCGTCATCATCGAGGAAGACCACCAGATCGGTGTCAAGCCGCTCGAGCGCCGTGTTACGGGCGCCTGATAATCCGCGCCGGCGAGCGTTCTCGATTACGGCTAGCCGGGGGCTGGCTAGGTCGGTCAAGGCCCGCTGGTACAGCTGCGGATTGTGATCGCTGACAATCAGGACTGTGCCGTCGCGTCCGGAGGCCACCAGTTGACGCTCGGCTTCCTGGGCACCGGCCTGAATATCGTCCCAGCGTTCCAGCGTGTACGCACAGACGACGACCGTGCAGGACAGATTCTTGATGGTAGGCATTGTGACTGCCCGACGGAGCCAGGGCGGGACCCCAAGTGCCCTCCCTGGCCCGTCGGAAGGGTCAGGCCGCAGAGGCGATCGGCGAGGCGGTCTCACGCTCCGCGGTACGCAGCCGGCAGGTGGCGAGGTGGTGGTGGCGCGGGGCGCACGAGACCAGACTACCGACCTTGCCGCGGCCGCGGGTGGCGGTCTCCACGGCGATGGTACGCAGCACCCGCTGACCGTCAGCGAAGGTACGCAGGTTGCTCTCCCCGAAGATTCGGTTCAACTCGAAGCTGGGGACCTCAGCGACATTCAGACCGGCCTGGGCCACGCGGACCGTGACCAGGGTCTCGATCTCGAAGCCGTCACCCCACAGCCGCCCGCCATGAGCCGGAGCCGGCAGTGAAGGGTGTGGCAGGTCGAGGGCGGTGATGATATCGGACCACATCGCGTTATACCCGTAGCACAGGTCGGTGAACTTGGTCCTCAGCCGGAGGTTGCTGATCAGATTCAGGCCTCGGTTGCCGAGCGAGCGGAGCAGGGTCAGGTCGTCGCTGCCGCCGCCGACCATGTGGCGCGAACCCTTGGCGAAGTCGGCTCCGTCGACCAGTGCATCGACGAAGAATTCGATCTCGCACGGATCGGCAGAGCCGTCCGCGTCGAGGGTGACGATGACGTCGCCGGTGGCGGCGTGCATCCCGCAGACCAGGGCGTTGCCCTTGCCGGTGCGGGTCTGCTGGATCACGTTCAGCTTGGTGGTGACCAGTCGCCGGGCCACCTCGACGGTGTCGTCGGTCGAGCCGGCATCCACCAGGACTACCTCGTAGACCTCAGGCAGGTCTGGGAGCAGTACCTCGAGGTTTCGGGCCTCGTTGATGGTTGGGATCACCACCGAGACGCGTGGCCGGGCAGGCCGAAGTGCATGGTTCATGTTCTCTCCCCACAGAGATTCTGGCTTTCCCCCAAGCAAGAAGGCACGAGGCCCTCCGTCCACGGGTTACGGTACCGGACCTGATGAGAGAACTCCAATCTCGACCGGTCGTGCCCCCCGGAGCCGCTTGGATGACCCGGCTCAGGGCCTGACTGACTTTGTGTCATGGGTGCCTGCGATGCCGGGGGTTTCCCTGTGGCTGCGGGGTTCTCTGAGCTCTCAGGCCGCTGGGGGAGCTCCCTACGAGCAGCCCTGGGGCTGCTGATGTGACGGCTGGCGGGATCATCCGGCGCGGACCACTGTCCAGCCATGCGGCGGCACGCTGCCCGAGCTGGTATCGCTACCGGTCAGGACCTCACCGGCAGGTAGCGGCAGCGGTGCGTCAGCCAGATTAAGCGCCAGGTCCAGCCGCTCGGGGCCGTGGGGAGAGCGAAGCTCCACCACCACCGAGGCGTTGTGGAGATCGCGGGTGCTGACCGAGGCCCGAGTCAGCCACGGGTGACGGCGACGCAACCCCAACAGCCGCTGGTGCAGTTCGAAGGTCGCCGCGCCAAAGGGCAGCAACTGGTCGGGGCTGGCCGGGAAGGCGGGGCGGACCGCGTCATCGCCGTGTTCACCCTCGAACTTCTCCCCGGTGAAGCCGTGCTCGTCGCCGGAATAGATGGCTGGGATCCCGGGCAGCAGCGCCAGCAGCGCGTAGGCATGGGGCAGGTGCCGCTCGTCACTGATCTGGCTCGCGATCCGGGTGGTGTCGTGGTTGCCCAGGAAGGTGTACGGGACGAAGGTCTGCAGCATCTCCTGGTGACGGTTCAGGGCGTGTGCCAGTTCAAAGAAGTTGGTGTCCTGGATCGAACTCCAGATCCCCTTCCACAGTTCGTATTGGGTGAGCGTGTCCACCCCGGAGCGGGTAACAAAATCAGCGTAGTCGCCATGGATGACTTCGCCCACGAACCAGGTGTCGGGGCGGTGGGCCCGGACCGCATCGATGATCGGGCGCCAGGCATCAGGCCCGGCCGCGTAGGCGGCGTCCAGACGCCAGCCGTCGATCCCGAGGTCCAACCAGTGGGTGGCGACGGTCACCAGATAGTCGATCACCTCGGGGTGCTCCACGTTCAGCTCGATCAGCCGTTCGTGCCCCTCAAAGGCCCGCGGGTGGCCGTCGACCCAGCGGATCCACCGTCCGGCTGGGGAATCTGGCCCGTCGGCCAGCGCCTGGGTGACGATCGCGTGATCACGGCAGACGTGGTTGAAGACCCCATCCAGCACGATCCGGGTGCCATGGCTGACACAGTCGCCGATCAATCGGGTCAGGTCGTCCACATCACCTAGTCGAGGGTCCACCTGGAAATGATCGAGGGTGTCGTAGCCGTGCGAGGCGGAGCGGAAGACCGGGCCCAGCAGAAGGCCGTTGGCGCCCAGTGAGGTGGCGTAGTCCAGCCAGTGGCGGACCTGCTCCAGTCGGTGTACCGGATGCTCGGCGGCATCTGCCAGCCGCTGTTCGGCGCCGGTGAAGCCCAGCGGGTACACATGCCACCAGATCACGGAATCACGCCAATTCATGCCCTTCATCTTGGCAGGTTTGTCCTGCCCAGGGGGCAGGGGCCCGGGGTGTCGCCGCAGCCCCAGGACCGGCTGGCGACGCGCGGTACCTAGCACTCGGCTTGATCGAGTGCTAACCGAGGTATAGATTCGCATTAGCACTCACCAGGTGAGTGTGCCAACGCTCGAGGCGGCACCGCGACGACGTCTCGACTACTCGTACTCCAAGTGAAAGGGGCACTTGACGTGGCGACCACGATCAAGCCGCTTGAGGACCGGGTCCTCGTCCAGCCGCTCGAGGCGGAGCAGACCACCGCTTCCGGCCTTGTTATCCCGGACACCGCGAAGGAGAAGCCGCAGGAGGGGAAGGTCGTCGCGACCGGTCCCGGCCGGGTGGACGACTCCGGTAAGCGGATCCCAATGGATGTCGCCGAGGGCGATGTCGTGATCTTCTCCAAGTACGGCGGTACTGAAGTCAAGTACGACGGCAACGAGTACCTGCTGCTCAACGCCCGCGACATCCTCGCCGTCGTCTCGAAGTAAGGACTACTCGATGGCCAAGACCCTGCAATTCGACGAGCAGGCCCGCCGCTGCCTGGAGCGGGGCGTGGACACGCTCGCGAACACCGTGAAGGTGACGCTGGGCCCCAAGGGACGCTACGTCGTCCTGGATAAGAAGTGGGGCGCCCCGACGATCACCAACGACGGCGTGACCGTGGCGAAGGAGGTGGAGCTGGCCGACCCGTACGAGAACCTGGGGGCCCAGCTCGCCAAGGAGGTCGCCACCAAGACCAACGACGTGGCCGGTGACGGCACCACGACCGCCACCGTGCTGGCCCAGGCCCTGGTGCACGAGGGCCTGAGGGCGGTGGCCTCGGGCGCCAACCCGGTCGGGCTGAAGCGTGGCATCGAACAGGCCGTGGAGGCCGTCTCGGACAAGCTCCACGACCTGGCTCGTGACGTCAGCTCGACCGCCGATATGGCCAACGTGGCGACGATCTCGGCTCGCGATGAGCAGATCGGCACGTTGATCGCGGAGGCCTTCGACAAGGTCGGCAAGGACGGCGTGATCACCGTCGACGAGTCCCAGACCTTCGGCACCGAACTCGACTTCACCGAGGGCATGCAGTTCGACAAGGGCTACCTGTCGCCGTACTTCGTGACCGACGCGGAGCGGATGGAGGCGGTGCTGGAAGACCCGTACATTCTGATCAACTCCGGCAAGATCAGCTCGATGAACGACCTGCTCCCCCTGCTGGAGAAGGTCATCGCCGCCAAGGGCAGCCTGCTGGTGGTGGCCGAGGATGTCGACGGCGAGGCATTGTCGACGCTGGTGGTCAATAAGATCCGGGGCACCTTTACCTCGGTCGCAGTCAAGGCCCCGGCCTTCGGTGATCGTCGCAAGGCGATGCTGGAGGACATCGCGATCCTCACCGGTGGCCAGGTGGTCTCACCCGAGGTCGGGCTGAAGCTGGACTCGGTGGGCCTGGAGGTCCTGGGCCGGGCCCGGCGGATCGTTGTCACTAAGGACGACACCACCGTGGTCGACGGCGCCGGCAAGAAGGACGAGGTCGAGGCCCGGGTGGCGCAGTTGCGCGCCGAGATCGAACGCACCGACTCCGACTGGGACCGCGAGAAGCTCCAAGAGCGGGTCGCGAAACTGGCCGGTGGGGTGTGCGTGATCAAGGTCGGCGCGGCTACCGAGGTCGAGCTGAAGGAGAAGAAGCACCGCATCGAGGACGCCGTGTCTGCGACCCGGGCCGCGATCGAGGAGGGGATCGTCGCCGGCGGCGGTTCGGCCCTGGTGCACGCGGCGGCTGTGCTGTCAGACGGGCTGGGCCTGTCGGGCGATGAGCGCACCGGAGTCACCATCGTGGCCAAGGCAGTCGTCGAGCCGCTGCGCTGGATCGCCGAGAACGGCGGCGAGCCGGGCTACGTGATCGTCGACAAGGTGAAGGCGCTGAAGCCGGGCAACGGCTACAACGCCGCCACCGGCGAGTACGGCGACCTGTACGGCGCCGGCGTGATTGACCCGGTCAAGGTGACCCGGTCGGCGCTGGCTAACGCCGCCTCGATCGCGGCGTTGCTGCTGACGACCGAGACCCTGGTCGTCGAGAAGCCCGAACCGGAGGACGACAACCAGCACCAGCACTAAACCTGCTGACGCGATCACGGGGCTGGGACCGTCGGGTCCCGGCCCCGTGAGCCGTCTCGGGAGCCGACTATTTTCGATGGTGTCTGTGTCGCGATCGGACGTGATGCGCTACGCGATCGCGATCTTGAGTAGCGACCACAGGTGGTAGACCTGCTCAAGCGAGTCCGGATCGACAGCGGCGGTCAGATCCACCAGTACCGTAGTCGTGTAGCCCAGGTGAACCGCTTCCTGGGCGGTCAGGCTGACGCAGTATTCGGTCGCGATCCCGCAGATGTCGACATCGGTCACTCCTCGCTGCGCCAGGTACGCGTCCAGGCCCTGGCCGTCAGCGTTCACCCCTTCGAAACCGGAATACGCCGGCTCGTAGTGGCCCTTGTCGAAGACCGCGGCGAAGTCCCGAAAGGTCAGCTGGGGATGGAACTGCTGGCCTGGGGTGTCGACCAGGCAGTGCGGTGGCCAGGAGTTGACGAAGTCCGGATCGTCGCTGAAGTGTGTACCGGGGTCGATGTGGGCGTCACGGGTGGCGACCACCAGGTCGTAGCCAGGATCGGTTGCCAGGTACGACGAGATCGCCGCCGCCACCGTCGCGCCTGCGGGCACAGCCAACGAACCACCCTCACAGAAGTCGTTTTGGACATCGACCACGATCAACGCCCGCCGCCGGCTGGCTGGCAGGTTTTTCTCAGTCATCATGGCCTGCGCTGGTAGGGATTGGTCGTCGGGCGGCCCTGCTCGTCGAGGAAGAGGGTCGGGATGCACGGTTCCCCACGTGACATCTTGTACGCATCACGCGGTAATTCCTGGACTGCCCGGGCATGCCGCTCGCGCGCCGCGGCAGTGGTCTCGCGGCCCACCACCTCGCCGCCCTGGACCAGGTGCACCAGCAACGGCCGGTCGTCGCCGTCATTCGTCGGTGGGGTCCCGATCCCCACTAGTTCCGCCTCGGCGTGCCCCTTGGTGTCGCGGCGGCGCAGCGCGTACTTGCGTCCGCCGACGGTCGACTTGTTCGTCGACCTCTTCGCTACCGGCAGCAGTGGCCCGTCCGGATCGTCAGAATCAGCCCTGGCTACCAGCTTGTACACGAAGGAACAAGTCGGGTGACCCGAGCCGGTCACCACCGAGGTGCCCACCCCGTACCCGTTGACCGGGGCGCCGGACAGGGCCGCGATCTGCCATTCGTCCAGGTCCGAGGTGACCATGATCTGGGTCTCGGTGGCGCCCACATCATCCAGCAGCGCCCGGACCTCCTTCGCGGTTACCACCAGATCCCCGGAGTCGAGCCGGATCGCGCCCAGCCGCCCGCCGGTCAATTCGATCCCGGTGCGGACCGCGGTCTCGATGTCGTAGGTGTCCACTAGCAGCGTGGTGTCCTCACCGAGCGAAGCGATCTGGGCCCGGAAGGCGTCCTCCTCTGAATCGTGGAGCAGGGTGAACGAATGGGCCGCGGTTCCTCGGGTCGGCACCTGGTAGCGCCGGCCCGCCTCCAGATTCGAAGTCGCTTCGAAACCTGCGATGTACGCGGCCCGGGCCGCCGCCACCGCCGCCTTTTCGTGAGCCCGGCGAGAACCCATCTCGATGATCGGGCGGCCGTCCGCCATCAACGTCATCCGGCTCGCTGCCGAGGCGACCGCGGAGTCGTAGTTGTAGATCGACAGCAGCAGCGTCTCCAACACCACCGCCTCGGCGAAGCTGGCTTCGACGCTCAGCAGGGGAGAACCCGGGAAGTACAGATCGCCCTCGCCGTACCCCCAGATATCGCCCGAGAACCGGAAATCGGTGAGCCACTGGGCGGTCGGCTCATCGATCACCTGCGTCGACAGCAAAAAGTCCACCTCCTCGGCGCCGAATCGGAACCGCTCGATGGCCTCCAGAGCCCGGCCTACCCCGCCGACCACCCCGTACCGCCGCCCAGCCGGCAGCCGCCGTGCGAATAATTCGAAGACGCTGCGCCGCGAAGCGGTCCCCGAACCGAGAGCGGCCCGCACCATGGTTAGCTCGTAATGGTCGGTGAGCAGAGCAGAGCTCGTGTCGGTCATGGTGTCACAGTAGTGATTGGAGCAGGAGCCTGCCAGAATGCCCGTGTGACCGAACAGCCAGCGGGAGGGACCGCCGTCCAAGACCGCCCCGACGAGGCGATCTTGGGGCAGGAGCCCTGGCTCTGCCTGGTCTGGAACGACCCGGTCAACACGATGCCGTACGTGACCTACGTCTTCCAAACCTATTTCGGTTTCGATCGGCAGAAGGCCACCCGCAAGATGCTGGAGGTGCATCACGAGGGGCGGTCGGTGTTGTCGACGGGCACTCAGGAGGAGGTCGAACGCGACGTCAACGCGATGCACGGGTACGGGCTGTGGGCGACCTGTGAGCGAGCCGGCTGATGCGTAACCCGTTCCAGCGTGAGGCCGACGGCTCGCTCACCTGGCATCCCCAAACCTTCGAGGTGGGGCTACTGAGGTCCCTGGCCGAGCAGGTGATCGAGCTGGTCGACGCCCCCGCCTGGTCAGATGACCCGCTGCAGCGATGGGCCAACGAACAGTCCGCATCGACCCTGGACCGCGACGACCCGGCGATCGCCCGGCTATTCCCGCAGGCCTACGCCGATCCCGACGCGGACCGGGAATACCGCCACCTGGTGGAGGCTGAACAGCGTGCCAGCAAGGCCACCGACGCCCAGCGCATCGTGGACGCCCTCGCCAGCACCGACCGGCAGCGACCGGTGGTCGCAATCGCGACGGTCGACCTGCAAGCCTGGCTGCGGACCACCAATGTCCTCCGGTTGGTGATGGGTGCCCGACTCGGGATTGAGACCGAGGCGGACGCGGAGATCATCGATCACGTCGACGAGAACGATCCTCGTAGCGCGGTGATCGACGTGTACCACTGGCTTCAGTTTGTCCAATCCGCGCTCCTGGACGCCATCACCGGCTGAGCCGAGGGCGGGGCATCTGCCGAACGTCTAGTGGGGCGTGCGGGGCTCGAACCCGCGACCGATGGATTATGAGTCCATTGCGCTAACCGGCTGCGCCAACGCCCCTATGCCCGACATGGTAAGGCCGTGGGGGGCAGTGGGGATGAGAAACCTCTCGTGCTTCGGACCTGGGCCGGTGCTGCGCTCCTACCCTCGGTGGCACCCCTGGACGAAGGATTCACATGGATTCGTTGACTGTTGGTGCGCTCGCCGCTGCGGTCGTCTTGCTGATCTGCCTGATTGACGTCATGCGCGCTGACCCGGTCGATGTCCGGATGCTCGGCAGGACAGTCTGGCTGGTGATCGTGGTCCTCCTGCCGGTCGCCGGCCCGCTGGCCTGGTTCCTGCTTGGACGCCCCCACCATACCAGCGGGCGACGGGCGGCCCGGGGGTCCAGGCCGACAGCGAAGATCAAAACCCGCAAGATCACCAACAACCGGAAGGTGGCGGTAGAGCGGCTCACCAGCGACATCCGCCCTACCTCCCAGGCAGCTCGGGCCCTTGCCGGGCCGAGCGGAGGATCCCCTGGCGCTACCCGATTCCCTATCGCAGCCTCGCAGGAATCCCCCCTGCTGCTGGGGGAGTCGTACGCCCCGATGCCGCCAGAGGCCTACCGGCGCCCCCACGTACCGAGCCCGGTTCGTGAGGACCCCGTAGCCCGGGAGCCGGAGCTGGTGGGGCGACGGGCCGCGCCGATCGCAGGCAGTGGTGACCCCCAGGTCGCTCAATCCTCGAGATCCGCGCGTCGCGGACTGATCGACGAGGATGGCGAAGACTGGTGATGCAGTACGGACTGATCACCGATCGACCACGATCACTGCGACCCACACAGGCCAGACGGGCAGTCAGAGCTTCGAGGTCGTGGTAGGAGCGCCAGGAACCGTGGAACCGCTGGGACCGGGGGATCCCGAAGCCGGCGAGGGTGAGGCCGAAGCGCTCTGTGAGCCGGAGGGCGAGGGAGAACCGGACTGCGAACCCGACGGGGTAGGACTGGCCGACCCGGACGGGGAACCACTGGGCGAGGCTGACCCCGGCGACGGCGAGGCCGACTGGGGTGAGGGGGAAGCCGATTCCGGTGATGGGGAAGCTGATTCCGGAGGGGGAGAGCCCGACTGCGGCGACGCGGTCGTCGGTAGCGGCGGCGGCGGTGACTGCTGGTCCGAATGGCTGAAGATCAAGATCGCCAGCAGGATCGCCAGCATCCCGATCAGCATCATCAGCAGCCACGACGCGACCACTGAGACTCGCCCGGCCCGGTCATAGCGGCCGGGCCAGGGCAACGGCCACAGTCGGCTCACGCCCGGCTGGGCATTGTCTACCCAGTGCAGGGCATAGTCCGGGCCGCTGGGCTGCCCCTGTTCCGGCAGCTGCGACAGGTCGATCTCCGCCAGCAGCCGGTCAGCCTCGGCCAATGCCGCCGGGGTCCCGTCGTAGGCCAAGGCCACCCAGGGGGCCAAGGGCTGGTGCCCGGGCTCGACCGGATCATCGTCCTCGGAACGGAACCGGAAACCCAGCCGGCCGTCCTGCTGTCCTTGACCACCGCGGGCGAGCACCGTGTCGATGTGCATCTTGTTGACTTGGCCCGCGAATCGGTCCCGGGCCGCGGCATCCTCGGCGGCGCCGGCCGACAGCAATACCAGCATCACTGCGGAACCATCATCGGCGTGGCCCGCGTACGCGATTCCGGACGGGCTGGCGGTCAGCCGGCCATCCAGCCAGAAATCGCCGATCTTCGGCGGATCGGTCGGCAGTAGGGGTGCCATCGCCGGGCCCATGTCGCCGCCACCGGTGAACAGTGGGATGGGCCCTGTGGTCATGTTCTCCCTGACGTTCGAGGTACCGAGCGGCTGCCCGGGCAGGTCCATTGTGCCTGACCGGCGAAGCTCCCGGCTCAATGGTCAGCGCTGGACCAGGCCGATCCAGCCGGTATCGTGGGAGCGGCCCGGCGTAGTGACGGGCTTGTCGACCAACCAGGAGACCACCCGTGACGACCCAGCCGCGAGCCGCCGGCCAGCCCAGCACCGATCAGGCAGCCAGGCTCCTCGGCGAGGCGATTGCCCAAGTGCAGCGGGTGATCGTCGGTCAGGAGCACATGGTGGAGCAGCTGATGGTGGCGCTCCTCGCCAAGGGCCACTGCCTGCTGGAAGGCGTCCCGGGCGTCGCCAAGACCCTGGCTGTACGGTCGTTCGCGACCGTCGTCGGCTGCGACTTCGCCCGGATCCAGTTCACGCCTGACTTGGTCCCCTCCGACATCGTCGGCACCCGGATCTACTCGGCCTCCAAAGAAGAGTTCGACATCGAACTGGGGCCGGTTTTCGTGAACTTCGTGCTCGCCGACGAGATCAACCGGGCCCCCGCCAAGGTGCAGTCGGCGATGCTCGAGCTGATGGCAGAGAAACAGGTCTCGATCGGCGGTCGTACTTATCCGGCGCCCAAGCCGTTCATCGTGATCGCCACCCAAAACCCGATCGAATCCGAGGGCGTCTACCCGCTGCCCGAAGCCCAGCGGGACCGTTTCCTGCTCAAGGTGGACGTCCCTTACCCGAAGGGTAACGAGGAGTTCGAGATCCTGCGCCGGATGTCGGTCACCCCGCCCGAGCCGATGCCGGTGCTCAACCCGGACCTGGTTCGCCAATTGCAGGACCAAGCGTCCAATGTCTTCGTACACAACCTGGTCGCTGAGTACATCGTGCGCCTGGTGATGGCGACCCGGACCCCGGCCGAGTTCGGGATGCCCGACCTGGTCCCCGTGATCTCGATCGGGTGCTCGCCGCGCGCCACCCTCGGCCTGGTAGCCGCCTCGCGCGCCTTAGCGCTGATCCACGGGCGCGAATATGTGCTGCCGACCGATGTCCAAGCCGTAGCCAAGGACGTGATGGCGCACCGGCTGGTGCTGGGATTCGACGCGGTTGCCGACAACGTCAGCCCGGTCCAGGTGGTGGAGCGCCTGGTGGCGATGGTCCCGCCGCCGACTCCAGTCTGGAACACCCAGCAGCGCCAATCCGCCCAGGCAGCGCAGAGCCACACGCCAAGCTTCCGGAACTAGCCGGTGACCCAGACACCGAACTTTGCACCGCCGACGAGGCATGCTGCCGCGTCGGTGATCGACGAGCCGCAGGGCCCGTCGCTGCCGTTGCACCAACTTGCCCCAGAGGCGGCGCTACGACGACTGGAATTGGCGATCGTACGTCGCCTGGAAGGCTTCCTCCACGGTGACCACCTGGGCTTGCTGCCCGGCCCCGGCTCCGACACCAACGATGCTCGCCCGTACCAGCCCGGCCAAGACGACGTTCGGCGGATGGATTGGGCGGTCACCGCGCGGACCACGATCCCACACGTCCGGGACACGATCGCCGACCGGGAATTGGAGGTTTGGGCCCTGCTGGATGTGACCCCGTCGATGAACTGGGGCACCGAGGGCATTACCAAGCGGGACCTCGGGATCGCGGCGATCGCCACGATTGGCTTCCTGAGCCAGAAGATGGGCGACCGATTCGGCGGGATGTTGATGCGCCCCGACGGGGTCCGCAGGCTCCCAGCCCGCTCCGGCCGGACCGCGCTGTACGGGCTGCTGCGCCGGATGCTGACCGAGCCGATCGTGCCCGATCATTCCGTCGGTAATCTGGACCTGGCCGACGGGATCGAGCAGATGGCCCGGACCCAACGCCGCCGCGGGCTGCGGGTCGTGGTGTCGGATTTCATGACTGCCGGTGACTTTGAGCTCGACCCGAATGTGGAACCGGATTGGGAACGCTCGCTGCGTCGGCTCGCGGTCCGCAACCAGGTGATCTGCATCGAGGTGGTGGATCGGCGTGAGATCGAATTTCCCGACATCGGGGACCTGCTGATCCGCGATCCCGAGACTGACTTCCAGCGCTATGTGAACACTTCCGATGGGGGTGCCCGGGCCCGGATGGACGCCGCTAGCGCGGCCCAGCGGGAACGGATCCGGATTGCGCTGCGCCGGGCCGGGGTCGGTCACATCCAGTTGCGTACCGATAGAGACTGGGTTCAAGACATCGCCCGGTTCGTCCTCGCCTACCGCCGGATCGCGAGCCAATTGCACGCACCACCACAAGGAGTCAGCCGATGAACTCGCTGTTGGATCTGCCCGTACAGGGCTTCCTCAGCCCCACCCGGCTCTGGTGGCTGCTGGTGGTCCCGGTGCTGATCGTGATCTACGTGCTGCTGGTGCGCCGGAAGTCGAAGTCCGGGATCCGCTACACCAACACCTCGGTGCTGTCGATCGTGCTGCCGCGCCAGTCCCAGTGGGTGCGTCACATCACGGTCGGGCTAGCGACCTTGAGCCTGGTCACGCTTATGGGGGCTTGGGCTCGGCCGGTCGGGATCGATCGGGTGCCAAGAGAACGAGCCACCGTGGTCGTCGTGATCGACGTCTCGCTGTCGATGCAGGCCACCGACGTGAAACCGTCTCGGCTGGAGGCCGCCAAGACCGCGGCTTCGACCTTCGTCACCAGCCTGCCCTCGCAGTACAACGTCGCAGTCGTCTCTCTGTCCGGCAATCCCGCCCAGCGGGTCCCGCCGACCCAGGACCGCGGAGCGGTCCTACGCGCCATCGCCAACCTCAAACCCCAAGAGTCGACCGCCATCGGGGACGCGATCACAGTCTCCCTGGCAGCGCTGGACATGGCCCCCGCCGGCGCGGACAACAGTAAGGCACCGGGGCTGATCGTGTTGCTCTCCGACGGCGCCAACACCGCCGGCCAGGCTCCGCAGCAGACCGCGCAGGACGCGGCCAAACGGAAGGTGCCCATCTACACGATTTCGTACGGGACTGACAACGGCTATGTCGACGTCGACGGGAAACGGGAACGGGTCCCGCCTGACCCGGAGACGCTAGCGAAGATTTCAAGCGCTACCAACGGCAAGACGTACTCGGCCGACAACGTCTCCCAACTCAAAGATGCCTACCGCAGCATTGGCTCGGAGGTCGGCTACGAGGAGGCTGTGAAAGAGGTGACCGCGACCGCTGCCGGGGTCGGACTGATCTTCGCTGTCTTGGCCGCCATCGGTTCCCTGGTCCTGGGAGCGAGGTGGGCATGATCCCGACCGAATTCATCCATCCGGAGCGGCTTTGGGCGCTGCTGGCGGTACCGACCCTGGTGATCGCGTACCTGGTATTGGCCTGGTCCAAGTCCGGCGGCCGACGCCGCCAGCCCGGCAGCCTCGAATTGCTCGTACGCAAGCAGGCGGCCTGGAAACGCCATGTCGCGGTCTTCGCCTCGATCCTCAGCTTGGCCTCGCTGGTGGTGGCCTGGGCCACTCCGCGCGGTTACGCTGAGGTCCCGCGAGAACGGGCGACCGTGCTCATGGTGATCGACGTCTCCCTGTCGATGGAGGCCACCGACGTCAAGCCGACCCGGCTGGCCGCGGCCCAGGCCGGGGCCAAGAGTTTCCTGCAGGTCATCCCGCCGCGCTTCAACGTGGCGCTGGTCGCCTTCGCCGGGACCGCGCAGCTGGTGGTACAGCCGACCACCGACCGGGGCGCCGTGTCGCGGGCTATCGACAATCTCAAACTGCAGCCGTCGACCGCGATCGGGGAGGGCATCTACACCGGGCTGGACGCTCTGAGCCTGGTCCCGCCTGACCCGAGCGATCCGAATGCTTCGGTCCCGGCGGCGATGGTGCTACTCAGCGACGGGGCGTCGAACCTCGGCCGGAAGTCGGCCACCGCAGCCGCTGATGCCAAGAAGGCCGGGGTGCCGATCAGTACCATCGCGTACGGCACCCCATCCGGCTACGTCATCGACCGCAACGGTAACCGCAACCCGGTCCCGGTCGACCATCACGAATTGCAACGGGTGGCGGACGTGTCGGGTGGTCAGAAATATTCGGCGGCCTCGGCAGAGGAACTGAAGAAGGTCTACGACGGCATTGCCCGGTCCATCGGGTACGAGAAGATCGAGCAGGAGACCACCGAACGTTACGCCGGTTTCGCGGCGCTGTTCGGCTTCCTTGCCGCCCTGGCCGCGATCTCGCTAGCCTCGCGGTGGCCATGACCCTGCAGCAGAACCTGACCGCGGTCGAATCCCGCATCGCCGCCGCCTGCCACCAGGCAGGGCGGCCCCGCCACGAAGTCCGGCTGCTCGCAGTGAGCAAGACCCACCCCGGGGCCCGGCTCCGCGAGGCCTACCAGGCGGGTCTGCGCGAGTTCGGGGAGAACCGGGTCCAAGAGCTCACCAGTAAGGCCACTGAACTGGCAGACCTCGACTTGCGCTGGGTGATGATCGGGCACGTCCAGCGCAATAAGGCCGCCGCCGTGGCCCGGGCCGCCGCCGAGGTGCAGTCATTGGACTCGCTCGAGCTAGCCGAGGCCCTGGACCGCCGGCTGCAAGCTGCCGGGCGAGCCCTGAAGGTCTTGGTCCAGGTGAACACCTCCGGGGAGGCCTCGAAGTCCGGGCTGGCCCCCGACCAGACCCTCGGCTTCGCCGAGCGCCTGAGCCGGTACACCGCGCTGCAGCCGCAGGGACTGATGACGATCGCGCTGCCTTCACCCGACCCGGCCCCGGTGGCGGCCTGTTTCGACCGGCTCCGGGATCTACGTCACCAGCTGCGTGACCGTTTCGGCGGCGGCTGGGACGAGCTGTCCATGGGGATGAGCGGTGACCTGGAACTCGCCATCGAGCGCGGCTCGACCTGTGTCCGGGTCGGGACCGCCATCTTCGGGAGCCGCCCCTGACGAGAGACCGGTGAGTCGTACCGGGTCTCATGCCCGAAGATTCACTGCTGCGTACGGCCCGGTGGCGCAACCGGGGCTGAGGCGGCATCATAGGACACGGTTCCGAATCGGGACTCAGGTTGCTGGGGAAGGCACGCCTGAGACGAGAAGGAGCCAGATGATGCAAACCAGGGGTGTGTTCTTTGTGCACTCCTCGCCGTCGGTGCTGCGCCCGCATATCGAGTGGGCGACCGCCGGCGTTCTTGGCATGCCCGTACGCCTGGACTGGTACCCGCAACCAGTCGAACCTGGAACCTTTCGTACCGAACTGTCATGGTACGGGCCGGTAGGGGTCTCTGAGCAGCTCGCCTCATCACTGAGCCGGTGGCAGCGGCTCCGTTTTGAGGTGACCGAGGAGGCCACCGCCGCCTCCGAGGCCCACCGGATCAGCTACACCCCCCGGCTCGGGCTGTTCCGGGCGCTGACGTCACCCAGCGGTGACATGCTGGTCCCCGAGGGCCGGCTGAAGGCGGCGATGTTGGCCACCGAGGGCGAGGGTCGGTCCCTGCGGGATTGCATCGAGGAGCTGCTCGGCGTCCCCTGGGATGACGAGCTGGAGCCGTTCCGCCACGCCGGCGAGTCTTCCCCGGCCCGGTGGCTGCACCAGGTGGTCTAGTCAGCCCGCACCCGCGGCCATGGTGCGGTGGGGGCGACGCACTAGGCTCCCGGCATGGAGTCGTGGCGAGCAGTCCCCGTGCCGGTACCCGCCCCCGGGCCGCGGTGTCAGGTCCGGGCCTTTGACAGTTCCTCCCGCCAGGTGCAGCCGGTCGGGCCGGCCACGGGGCAGGCCCGGCTGTACGTGTGCGGGATCACCCCGTACGACGCCACCCACATGGGCCACGCCTTCACCTACCTGACCTTTGATCTGCTGCACCGGGCCTGGCGCGACTTTGGGCTGCAGGTGCGCTACACCCAGAACGTTACCGACGTCGACGATCCGCTGCTAGAACGAGCCCAGGCTACCGGGGTGGATTGGGCCGACCTGGCCCATGACCAGACGGACCTCTTCCGTAGCGACATGGAGGCCCTGCGGATCTTGCCGCCCGATACGTACGTCGGGGCCGTCGAATCGATCCCCGCGGTGGTCTCGCTGGTTCAACGGCTCCAGGCGGCCGGGCAGGTCTACCCGGTGGCTGACCCGGAGCATCCCGACCTGTACTTCCGGACCAGCCGGGCTCCTGGTTTCGGGCAGATCTCGCACCTGGATCCGCAGGCGATGCGATCGCTGTTTGCACAGCGCGGCGGCGACCCGCAGCGGCCCACCAAGCAGGACCCGCTGGACTGCCTAGTATGGCGCCAAGCCCGCGAGGCAGAACCAGCCTGGGACAGCCCGCTGGGCCGTGGCCGGCCGGGCTGGCACATCGAATGCACCGCGATCGCGCTGGAATCACTGGGTGAGACTTTCGACGTCCAGGGCGGCGGCTCAGACCTGCTCTTCCCGCACCACGAGATGTGCGCGGCGGAGGCTGTCGCGGCGACCGGGGCCCGTTTCGCGCGGACCTACCTGCACGTGGCGATGGTCGGTCTCGATGGCGAGAAGATGAGCAAATCTCGGGGCAACCTGGTGCTGGTCTCCCAGCTACGCCAAGCCGGGGTTGACCCGATGGCGATCCGGCTGGTCCTGCTGGGCCACCACTATCGCCGGGAATGGGAGTGGACCGAGACTGACCTGGCTGCCGCCGAACAACGGCTGACGTGGTGGCGGGCGGTGATCGGCGGCGCCACCGCGGTCGACGCCCGCCAGACCCTGGATCAGGTCCGGGCCGCGGTCGCTGACGACCTGCACGCCGACCGGGCGTTGCTCCTGGTCGACGACTGGGCCCGGCGGTCCCAGACGGCTGCGAGCGATCAGCCGCAGGCCCGGCAGGCGATACGGACACTGCTCGACGGACTGCTGGGGGTGGACCTCGGGTTTGCCGTGTCAGATCGCCAGGCATGATGGAACAGATCCCGAGACCGCGGCTGATGACCCGGCGCAGCTGGGAGATCACCGGCCCGGATGTGGTGGCGGAACTGGCTAACTGGATCCAGTTCGGCGAGGCCGAGCGACAGCTGTTGGCCGGCCTGCGGGAATCTGCCGAGGCCGTCTCCCGGGCCTTCGCTGAGGACTTCGTGGCGAGGGTGGCGAGCAGCCCCGCGACTATGGAGTACGCCGCCCCGTACCCCGTCGAGGCTTTGATCGCGACCCTGGCGAACTGGTTCACCGAGCTGTTTAGCGGGGTTTATGACCTTGACTACGCCCGTTCCCGGATCCGGATCGGGCAGGTGCACGTCCGGCTAGGCCTGCCGGTCCGTTATCCGATCGCGATGTTCGACCTGGTCAGCCGGTACGGCGAACAGGTAGCCCAAGCCGGCGGTCCGGCCGCGGTGCAGGCCTTCCGCAAGGTGCTGTCACTGGACATCGCGGCCTTCACCCAGGCCTACGAGGAGCAGCAGCTCGGGCACCTGGCAGACCTGATGGGCAACGAGCGGCTGGCCCGGCGACTGCTGATGAATGAACTGCCCCACCAAGATCCGGACGGCGGGTCCAGCTGCGCAGCCGCGGCACCCGGTGCCAAGCCGACGCCCCTAGGATGACGGCCATGCCTGTGGTTCTGAGTGATCTCCCGGTCGGCGAGAAGGTCGGTTTGGCCTTCTCCGGTGGATTGGACACCTCGGTCGCGGTCGCCTGGATGCGGGAACGGGGTGCGGTTCCGTGCACCTACACCGCCGACATCGGCCAGTACGACGAGCCGGACATTGCCTCGGTCCCGGGCCGGGCAGGCCAATACGGCGCCGAGCTGGCGCGGCTGGTGGACTGCACCGAGCAGCTGGTTCACGAGGGCCTGGTCGCCCTGCAGTGCGGCGCCTGGCACATCCGTACCGCGGGCAAGACGTACTTCAACACCACCCCATTGGGTCGGGCCGTGTCTGGGACCATGCTGGTACGGGCGATGGCCGAGGATGACTGCCACATCTGGGGTGACGGCTCGACCTACAAGGGCAACGACATCGAACGTTTCTACCGCTACGGACTGCTCGCCAATCCACAATTGCGGATCTACAAGCCGTGGCTGGACCAGGCCTTCGTCTCCGAGCTGGGCGGCCGGGCTGAGATGTCGGCCTGGCTGACCGAACGCGGCCTGCCGTACCGTGATTCGCAGGAGAAGGCCTATTCCACCGACGCCAACATCTGGGGCGCCACCCACGAGGCCAAGGACCTGGAGCAGCTGGATGCCGGGATCGAGATCGTGGAGCCGATCATGGGGGTCCGGTTCTGGGATCCGCAGGTCGAGATCGAGCCGGAGACGGTGACGCTGACCTTCGAGAACGGCTGGCCGACCCAGATCAACGGCCGTGGTTTCGACTCGGCGGTGGATCTGGTGCGGGAGGCCAACGCGATTGGTGGCCGCCACGGTCTCGGGATGAGTGACCAGATCGAAAACCGGATCATCGAGGCCAAGTCGCGGGGGATCTACGAGGCGCCCGGTATGGCATTGCTGTTCATCGCGTACGAGCGGCTGGTGACTGCGATCCACAACGAGGACACCATCGCCAGCTACCACAACGACGGCCGCAAGCTGGGGCGTTTGATGTACGAGGGCCGCTGGCTGGACCCGCAGTCGCTGATGGTGCGTGAATCGTTGCAGCGCTGGGTGGCCTCGGCCGTGACCGGGACGGTCACCCTGCGGCTGCGTCGCGGTGATGACTATTCGATCCTCGACACCGCCGGCAGTGGCTTCTCTTATCATCCCGAGAAGCTGTCGATGGAGCGGGTCGAGGACGCAGCCTTCGGGCCGGTCGACCGGATCGGACAGCTCACGATGCGCAACCTCGACATCGCCGATTCTCGCTCCCGGCTCGAGCACTACGCCGGCCTGGGTCTGGTCGGCGGGCAGATCGGCCAGCTGGTTGGGGTCAAGGACCAGGCGCCGGAGCTGGAGCAGTGAGCGCTTCTTTCGAGGAGCTGTTCGCCCAGCTGCAGCGTATCGCGCAGACCCGTCCCGAGGGCTCGGGCACGGTTGCCCGGTTGGACGCCGGGGTGCATGAAATCGGTAAGAAGATCGTGGAGGAGGCCGCGGAGGTTTGGATGGCGGCCGAGTACGAGGGCCGGGAGGCAGCGGCGCTGGAAATCAGCCAGTTGCTGTACCACGTGCAGGTGATGATGATCCGGCTCGGCCTGGAACTCGACGATGTCTACCAGCAGCTGTGATCGGTAGTCTGTGCCGGTGACCGACCGTACGACACTGTTGCGGATCGCCGTCCCCAACAAGGGATCGCTGGCCGAGCCGGCCGCGCGGATGCTGATGGAGGCCGGCTACCGGCAACGATCGGACCCGAAGGACCTGGTCCTGGTCGACGAGGCGAACGGGGTCGAGTTCTACTACCTGCGCCCCCGCGATATCGCGGTGTACGTAGGGGAGGGGACTTTAGACCTGGGGATCACCGGGCGGGATATGCTGCTCGACTCGGATGCCCAGGCCGACGAGCTGGTGTCGCTGGGTTTCGGTAGGACCACCTTCCGTTTCGCCGCCGCCGACGGGACCCGTACGAAGCCGGCCGATCTGGCCGGATGCCGGATCGCCACCTCTTACCCGGGGCTGGTCCGGGCCTACCTTGATCAGCGGGGGATCACGGCTCGTCTGATCGGGCTGGATGGTGCCGTCGAGAGCGCGATCCGGTTGGCGGTGGCCGATGTCATCGCAGACGTGGTCGAGACCGGTAGCACCCTGCGTAAGGCCGGGCTGGAGGTCTTCGGCGAGCCGATCTTGGAGTCTGAGGCGGTCCTGATCGGACGCCGGGGGGCTGGTCCGGCGCCGGGTCTGGCCCAGTTGCAGCGGCGGATCTCGGGGGTCCTGGTGGCCCGGGACTTCGTCCTGGTCGACTTCAACATCCCCAACGAGGACCTAGACTCGGCGGTGGCCCTGGCTCCCGGTCTGGAAGCTCCCACGATCTCCCCGCTGGGGACAGCCGGCTGGTCTGCGGTACGGTCGATGGTGCCGCGGCGGGGCTCGCAGCAGCTGATGGACCAGCTTTGGCAGGTTGGTGCCCGCGGCATTCTGATGACCGACATCGCCGCCTGCCGGCTGTGACCGTTCTCGAGCTGTCAGGCCGAATTTCTCGAGGGCCGGCCGACCCCGTACACTGGTCTCGTCGGTTCGACGAGAACCACGTACGCGAAGTGGAGGCCTGACCTCCCACCTGACGTTCTCATGGGAGCTCGGGTCATCACCGGACAGGCGGTGGATTGCCGACCTGCGGTCCGGATGTCAGGGCTCCGTGGCAGCGCGGGGCCCTTGTCGTTGTCTCGGAAACGAATTTGGAGGACTCATCAGCACCGAACCGCGCATCAACGAACGTATCCGCGTGCCCGAGGTTCGCCTCGTCGGCCCCGGCGGCGAGCAGGTTGGCATCGTGCGCATTGAGGACGCGTTGCGCCTGGCTCAGGAATCGGATCTCGACCTGGTCGAGGTGGCCCCGGACAACCGGCCGCCGGTATGCCGCCTGATGGACTACGGCAAGTGGAAATACGAGAACGCGCAGAAGGCTCGCGAGAGCCGGCGCAACCAGACCAACACCGTGATCAAGGAGATGAAGCTGCGTCCCAAGATCGACGCCCACGACTATGAAACCAAGAAGGGTCACGTGGTGCGTTTCTTGAAGGGCGGCGACAAGGTCAAGATCACGATCATGTTCCGAGGCCGGGAGCAGAGCCGTCCCGAGCTGGGCTTCAACCTATTGAAGCGGCTGGCCGATGACGTTGCTGCCGACGGAACCGTCGAGTCCGCGCCCCGCCAGGATGGGCGCAACATGCTGATGGTGCTCGCCCCGACCCGGAAGAAGGCCGAGGCCCGGGTGGAGCAGAAGGCCGAGAAGGACCGCCGCGCCGCGGAGCGGACGGCGAACGAGCAGGCCGAGCAGCGCGACCTGGCCGAGCATCGGGCCCGGGTGGCCGCCACCGCGGCTCCCAAGAAGAAGCGCGGCCCCGCCGACAACCTGGACCCCGACATCGACCTGTAGGTCGAGGTCGCTGATCACGCAACACGAGAACGGAGCGGCAGATGCCGAAGATGAAGACGCATTCCGGTGCCAAGAAGCGGTTCAAGGTCACCGGAACGGGCAAGCTCGTCCACCGCCAGGCCGGCAAACGCCACCTGAATGAGCACAAGTCGTCACGCCAGACCCGGCGCTTGATGCCCGATGCCGGGTTGGAGGCCGGTGATGCCCGTAAGGCGCGCCGCCTGCTCGGCAAGTGACCATCTGACTTTCTGACGAGGAGAACACCATGGCACGCGTGAAGCGCGCAGTGAACGCGCAGAAGAAGCGGCGTGAGGTCCTGGAGGCGGCGTCCGGCTACCGGGGTCAGCGCTCTCGGCTGTACCGCAAGGCGAAGGAGCAGCTGCTCCATTCGATGACTTACGCCTACCGCGACCGCCGCGACCGCAAGGGCGACTTCCGGGCCCTGTGGATCCAGCGGATCAACGCTGCCGCCCGGGCTGAGGGAATGACCTACAACCGCTTCATCTGCGGGCTCAAGGCCGCCGGCGTGGAAGTTGATCGCAAGATCTTGGCTGACCTGGCGGTGACCGATCCGAAGGCCTTCGCAAGCCTGGTACAGGTCGCGAAGGATGCCGTGCCGGCCGCCTGAGGTGAGCCGGCGCCCGTTGTTGGCGGACGAGCCGACCGGACCCGCTTCGGCGGGTGCTCTCCGGTCGGCTCGTCGGCTGTTGGCCCGCAAGGGACGCCAAGCCAGCGGCCAGTTCCTGGCAGAGGGCCCGCAGGCGGTCCGGGAGGCGGCCGCGGCCGGGTTGGTCCGCCGGTGCTTCGTGACTGGCCAGGCCCAGTCTCGGCTGCAGCTGCTGCTGGCCCAGCTGCGACAATCTGGCGTCGAGGTGCTCGTCACCGCCGAGGCTGACCTGGATCGACTGGTGGGGACCGTGAACCCGCAGGGGATTGTGGCAGTGTGCGCCATGGTCCCAGCCACGCTGGATGAGCTGCTTGACCGGGATCCCCAGTTGGTCGTCGTCTGCGCCCAGGTCCGTGACCCGGGCAATGCCGGCACCGTGATCCGCTGCGCCGACGCCTTCGGCGCGGCTGGGGTAGTGCTGACCGGACAGTCGGTCGAGCCGTACAACCCCAAGACCGTACGGGCCACCGTCGGTAGCGTATTCCACCTGCCGGTGGTCCACGGCTTGTCCCTGTCCGAGACCGTCACCGCGCTACGAAAGGTCGGGCTGTGGGTGTTGGCGGCGGACGGCTCCGGCACGACCACCCTTACCGAACTGGAACACGACGATGCCCTGGCGCGGCCAGTGGCCTGGGTCTTCGGCAACGAGGCTTGGGGGCTGCCCGCCGCTGACCGGGCCCTCGTCGACCAGGTGATCCGGGTCCCGATGTGGGGTCAGGCTGAGAGCCTCAACCTGTCCACCGCGGCGGCTGTCTGCCTGTACGCCACGGCCGCTGCCCACCATCGTGTCTCATCCCCGCGGCAGCCCGTACCCGTCGCGAAGCTGCTTTCCTAAACTCGGCCCCGCCGAACTACTTCGAGAAGGACGCCATGTCTGGCCCTAACACCAGTTACGACCCGGTCCAGGTCACCTCGCTCAGCGAAGCGGCAGTTGCCGCGATGGTGAAGGATGCCTTGGCCGCGTTCGCGGCTGCCCAGACCATCGCTGAGCTGAAGACAGCCCGGCTGGCTCACGCCGCAGACCGTTCGCCGCTGGCACTGGCGAACCGGGAAATCGCAGCCCTGCCACCGGCCGCCCGCAAGGAGACCGGTGCTCGCCTCGGCGCGGCCCGCAACGAGGTACAGCGGGCCCTGGCCGAGCGGGAGGCGCTGGTCGGCGCGGCCGAGCTGGAACGGACCTTGGCCGCCGAGACCGTCGACGTGACCCTTCCGGTGGCACTAGCCCCGCGTGGTGCCGTCCACCCGATCACGGCCTTGTCGGACCTGCTCGTCGACGTCTTCGTCGCCATGGGCTGGGAGGTCGCTGAGGGCCCCGAGGTCGAGGCGGAGTGGCTGAACTTCGACGCCCTCAACATCGGCCCCGATCACCCGGCGCGCGGCGAATCAGACACCCTTTTCGTCGAATCCCCCGACCACCATGTGGTGCTGCGGACCCATACCTCCCCGGTTCAGGTGCGTTCGCTGCTGGACCGACCATTGCCGGTGTACGTGGTCTGCCCGGGGACTGTCTACCGGGCTGACGACTTCGACGCCACCCATGTTCCGGTCTTCCACCAGATCGAAGGCCTGGTGGTCGACCGGGGAATCTCGATGGGGCACCTGATCGGTTCGCTGCGTCATCTGGCGCAGGTCATGTTCGGTGATGTCCAGGTTCGGATCCGGCCTAACTACTTCCCCTTCACCGAGCCCAGCGCCGAACTCGACTTGGAATGCTTCGTTTGCCACGGGGCAAGCGTCAACAACCCGGCTGCACCCTGCCGTACCTGCTCGTCCGAGGGGTGGATCGAATGGGGAGGTTGCGGCGTGGTCAACCCGCGGGTGCTGCAGGCGGCCGGCGTCGACACGGACGCTTATTCCGGCTTCGCTTTCGGGATGGGGATCGAACGGACCCTGATGTTTCGTAACAACGCTGAGGACATGCGCGACATGGTCGAGGGAGACATCCGGTTCAGCCGGTCGCTGATGGGAGGTGCACGATGAGGGCGCCAGTGTCGTGGCTGCGGGAGTACGCCGCCATCGCCGAGGATGTGACCGGACGAGCGATCGGTGACGCCCTGATCCGGGCTGGTTTGGAGGTGGAATCGGTCGAACCGGCCACCGAGGTGAGCGGGCCGCTCGTGGTGGGTCGAGTCCTGGACCTGGTCGAGGAGCCCCAGAAGAATGGCAAGGTGATCCGCTGGTGCCAGGTCGATGTCGGCCCCGAGCACAACGCGGGTCAGCAGGCGCGCGGGATTGTCTGTGGCGCCCACAACTTCGCTGTCGGGGACCTGGTGGTGGTGGCCTTGCCCGGCACCACTTTGCCTGGCGGTTTCCAGATCGCCGCCCGCAAGACCTACGGGCACATCTCCGACGGGATGATCTGCGCTGCCGACGAGATCGGCACCGGTACTGATCATTCCGGGATCATCGTGCTCCCGGCCACGGTGAACGGGCAGGCCCTGGAGCCAGGCATGGATGCTGTGGGCGTGCTCGGCCTCGACGATGAGGTGCTGGATATCGCCGTAACCCCGGACCTGGGGTACTGCTTATCGGTACGCGGTCTGGCCCGTGAAACCGCCCAGGCCTTCGGGGTGTCGTTCACGGACCCGGCCGGTCAACAGACCGCGGCCCCGGTGGCGCAGGGCCACCCGGTCCGACTGCAGACCCCAGCCTGCCCGCTCTTCGTCGCGGTCACGGTGACCGGTATCGACCCGGACCGTACCTCGCCGATCTGGCTGCAGAATCGGCTCCGCATGGCCGGGATGCGTCCGATCTCGCTGCCGGTCGACATCACCAATTACGTGATGCTGGAGACCGGGCAACCGATCCACGGCTACGACGCCGACCGGCTGTCGGGCCCGATCGTGGTCCGCCAGGCGGAGCCGGGGGAGCGGCTGATCACCCTGGACGACGTGGAGCGGGAACTGCATCCCGACGACATCGTGATCGTCGACGACTCGGGCGTGATCGGCCTGGCTGGGGTGATGGGGGGAGCCACCACCGAACTCGCTGACCAGACCAAGCGGATGGTGATCGAGGCGGCCTGGTTCGACCCGGTCCTGGTTGGGCGTACTGCCCGGCGTCACCGGCTTGGCTCGGAAGCCTCGAAACGGTTCGAGCGCGGAGTGGACCCGGCGGCGGCGTACGCGGCGGCGCACCGGGTTGCGGCGCTACTGGTCGACCTGGCTGGAGCCCAGGTCGAGCCTGCCGAGACGGTGGTCGGCGAGGTCCCGACGATGCCCGAGCAGATCCTCCCGGCCGGGCTGGTCGACGCGATCCTGGGTACCTCGGTCGGCGCCCAGCGGGTGGTCGAGATCCTCAGGGCCTCGGGGGTACGGGTCCGTGTCGACGGTGACCGGCTGTACTGCCGGCCGCCGACGTGGAGGCCGGACCTGCGTGACCCGTACGACTATGTCGAGGAGGTCGGCTGCAAGGTCGGTCTGGACACCATCGCCGCGGTGCTGCCGCGTCCGGCCGGAGGACGTGGGTTGACCCGTGAGCAGCGGCTACGGCGGGCTGTCTCGGCGGCGCTTCCAGTGGCCGGCTTCGTCGAGGTGATGCAGTTCCCGTTCATCGCCGAGGCTGACCTGGACCGGATGCAGGTCCCGGTCGATGACCCGCGTCGGGAGCTGGTGCGGCTGGCGAACCCGCTCGCCGACACCGTCCCCTACCTGCGGACCTCGCTGCTGCCGGGACTCTTCGCCGCAGTGGTCCGCAACACGTCCCGCAGCCAAGACGACTTGGCCTTGTACGAGATGGGCACGGTTTTCTTCGGCCCGGTCGGCAAGGCGCCGGTCCCCTCGGTCGAGTACCGACCCGGCGCCGCGGAGGTCGCCGCCATGAACGAGGCGCTGCCGCGACAGCCACGTCACCTGGGCTGCGTGGTCACTGGTGCCTGGACCGCGGCCGGCTGGCAGGGGCCGGCCGAGCCGGCGGGGTGGGTCCAAGCGATCGGCTTCGCCCAGACCGCTGCTGCGGCGCTCGGAGTGACGCTGGCCTGTACGGCCGCTCAGCAAGCGCCGTGGCATCCGGGACGCTGTGCCCGGTTGTTGGTGGGGCAGACACCGGTCGGGTGGGCCGGTGAGCTGCACCCCAGCGTCTGTCAGGCCTTTGGGCTGCCGGCCCGCGCTGGCGCTGCTGAGCTGGACTTGGATGCCTTGATCGCTGCGGCGCCAGTGACCGGCGAGGTGGCCTCGATCTCGACGCACCCGGTGGCCAAGGAGGATGTGGCGCTGATCGTGGATGCCGCGATGCCGTCGGCCGAGGTCCGGCAGGCGCTGGTTGCGGGGGCTGGCGATTTGCTCGAGGAGATCGTGCTATTCGACGTGTACACCGGTGAGCAGGTGGGGCCTGGCAGGAAGTCCCTGGCCTTCGCGCTGCGGTTCCGGGCTCCGGATCGGACCCTGACCGATGCCGAGGCCGCCCAGGCCCGTGACGCCGCGATCGCGGCGGCGGTGGAACGTTGCCAGGCGGTGCCGAGGGTCGGCTGACATGCGGTTTGCATGATCATGCACTCGACGGCATAGTTGTGCTTCGTGGTGTATTCGGTTGCGGTGGCAGGTTGTACGGGCTATGCCGGAGGCGAGGCCCTGCGGCTGTTGCTCGGGCATCCCGAGGTCGAGATCGGGGCTCTGACGGCCAAGGCCAGCGCTGGGAGCCGTCTGGGAGAGCACCTGCCGCACCTGCCGGCGCTGGCTGACCGGGTGATCGGCGACACCACGATCGCTAACCTGGCCGGCCACGATGTCGTCATCCTGGCGCTACCGCACGGCGCCTCTGCCGCGATCGCACACCAATTGCCCGACGAGGTTCTCGTCATCGACGCCGGAGCCGACTTCCGGCTCGCCAGCGCCGAGCAGTGGGAGGAGTTCTACGCCACCCCCCACGCCGGCACCTGGCCGTACGGGCTGCCTGAGCTTCCCGGTCAGCGAGACCGGCTCCGCACCACCCGACGGGTGGCGGTGCCCGGCTGTTATCCGACCGCGGTGACCCTGGCGCTGGCGCCGGCCGTGGCCGCCGGGCTGGTCGATGCCAGCGATGTGGTGGTGGTCGCTGCCTCTGGCACCTCGGGTGCGGGCAAGGCCGCCAAGACCCCCCTGCTGGGCTCGGAAGTGATGGGCTCGGTCTCGGCGTACGGAGTCGGCGGACGGCACCGTCACGTACCCGAGATGGCGCAGAACCTCGCCGCTTGCGGCGCGATCGAGCCACGGGTCAGTTTCACCCCGATACTGGCGCCGATGCCGCGCGGCATCCTCGCCACCTGTACCGCGCCGGTGCACGACCAGGTCAGCGACGAACAGGTGCGCGCCGCGTATCAGGCCTTCACTGACGATGAGCCCTTCCTGTTTTACCTGCCCGAGGGCAGCTGGCCCCAGACCCAGGCCGTCATCGGCGGCAACGCGGTCCAGATCCAGACCGCCGTTGACACCCGCGCCGGCCGCCTGGTAGCGGTAAGCGCGATCGACAACCTCACCAAAGGCACCGCCGGGGCCGCCGTCCAATGCCTCAATCTCGCCCTGGGGCTACCCGAGACCATGGGCCTGACCAGCGCCGGAGTCGCCCCATGACCATGGATCAGCACGGTGTTGTTGTGATCAAGTACGGCGGCCATGCCATGGTCGCCGAGGATCTGATCGGGGCCTTCGCCGCCGACATCGCGCAGCTGAGGGCGGCCGGTGTGGCTGTGGTCGTGGTCCATGGTGGGGGGCCGCAGATCTCGTCGATGCTGTCTCGGCTCCAGATCGCCTCGGAATTCCGGGGCGGGCTGCGGGTCACCACCCCCGAGGCGATGCAGGTGGTCCGGATGGTTCTGGTCGGTCAGGTCGGCCGGGACCTCGTCGGCCGGATCAACGCTCATGCCCCAGTTGCGGTGGGCCTGTCCGGGGAGGACGCGGGAACCTTCGTAGCGACCCGGAGGGGGCTACTGCTCGACGGCGAGCAGGTCGACCTGGGCCTGGTGGGTGAGGTGACCGAGGTCCGTCCCGGCCTGGTGCGCGAGTTGCTGGCTGCCGGCCGGGTGCCGGTCATGGCGAGTGTCGCCCCAGACCGGCAGGGAGTCGTCCACAACGTCAACGCGGACACCGCAGCGGCAGCGCTCGCGATCGCGCTAGGGGCCTCCCGGCTGGTGATGCTGACCGATGTGGCCGGGCTGTACCGCGACTGGCCAGCCTCGACCGAAGTGGTGGAGCAGATCACGGCTGGTGAGGTGGAGCAGCTGCTGCCCACGTTGGAGTCGGGCATGCGACCCAAGATGGAAGCCTGCCTGGCCGCGGTCCGCGGCGGGGTCGGCCAGGCCACGGTGATCGACGGTCGAGTCCCGCACGCCGTGCTCGCGGACCTGACCCAGGGCGGTTCGGGAACCACCGTGGTGGCCGACCAGGAAACCCAGCCATGAGCTGGCAGGATCAGTACGCCGCGGCGCTGATGAACACCTTCGGCACCCCGCCCCGGGAATTCGTCCGCGGTGAGGGAGTCTGGCTTACCGACCGGCACGGCAGGCGGTACCTGGACTTGTTGGGCGGGATCGCCACTAATGCGTTGGGCCATGCCCACCCGCATTTCGTGGCTGCCATCAGCGAGCAGGTGGCCACGGTGAGCCACGTCTCTAACCTGTTTACTTCCGCCCAGCAAATCGCCCTCGGTAGCCGGCTGGCTGGTCTGCTGGGGCATCAGACGCGGGTCTTCTTATGTAATTCCGGCACCGAGGCCAACGAGGCCGCCTTCAAGCTGACTCGCCGAACCGGGCGGAGCCGGATCGTTGCCGCCGAAGACGGCTTTCACGGCCGAACCATGGGTGCGCTCACGGTCACCCACAAGCCTGCCTACCGAGAGCCCTTCGCCCCGCTGGCCGGGGAGGTCACCTTCGTCCCGTACGGGGACGCCACGGCCTTGGCGGCCGCGGTCGATGAGTCGGTCGCGGCGGTGGTACTGGAACCGATCCAGGGCGAGGCCGGGGTAGTGGTCCCGCCCGCGGGCTACCTGGCCGCCGCCCGTCAGATCACCACTGACGTCGGGGCGTTGTTGTGGCTGGACGAGGTGCAGACCGGGGTCGGGCGGACCGGTGCCTGGTTCGACCATAGCCGCGAGCAATTGGTGCCGGATCTGGTCACCTTAGCCAAAGGGCTGGGTAATGGCTTCCCGATCGGGGCCTGCCTGGCGACTGGGACCGCGGGCGAGCTGTTCCAGCCCGGGATGCACGGCACGACCTTCGGTGGCAATCCGTTGGCTGCGCGGGCTGCGCTGACTGTCTTGGACTTGCTGGAGCCGCTGCTGCCTCAGATCGTCCGCACCGGAGATTGGTTGGCCCAAGCCCTGACCGGGCTGCCTGCGGTGGCGGCGGTGCATGGGCGGGGACTGCTGCGCGGGGTTGAGCTCAGCGAGCCGATCGGCCCGGCCCTGGTGGCGGTGGCGCTGGAGGCGGGGTTCGTGCTCAACGCCCCCCGGCCCAGCCGGATCCGGATCGCTCCGCCGCTGATCATTACTCCGGCCGATCTGGAACCCTTCGTACGGGCCTGGCCGGGCCTGGTGCAGGCGGCTCGCCGGTGAACCGTGCCGAGGTCCCCAAGGCTCGTCGACAGGCCCGGATCGCTGAGCTGCTGGACCAGCATCTGGTGTCGTCGCAAAGCGAATTGCGTCGGTTGCTGGCTGATGATGGTTGGGATGTGACCCAGCCCACTGTGTCGCGGGATCTGGTCGAGCTTCGTGCGGTCCGGGTGCGTCGGGCTGAGGGGGTTGTGGCGTACGCGATTCCCGACGACCAGGCCTTCGGCCACTCCGAGACGCAGTCCCGGCTGGGCCGGCTCTGCCAGGAGCTGCTGCTGCGGGCCGAGGCGTCCGGCAATCTGGTGGTGGTGCGGACTCCGGCCGGGGCCGCCCAGTACCTCGCCTCGGCGTTGGACCGGGTGGGCTGGTCGGAGATCCTGGGCTGTGTGGCCGGGGATGACACGGTGCTGTTGGTGACCCGGGAACCGGCGACCGGGATGGCTGTGGCCGAGCGCCTGCTCGGTCTGGGAACAGAAGGAGAGTCGTGACCCACGGGATGCTCTGGGGAGGCCGCTTCGTTGGCGGCCCGGCGGAGGCGATGTTCGCTCTGTCGCAGTCCACCGCCTTTGATTGGCGGCTGGCGCCGTATGACCTGGCTGGCTCCGCCGCCCACGTCAAGGCCTTATTCGCGGCAGGGCTGTTGACCGAGACGGAACAGGCTGGGCTACTGGCGGGGATCGACGACCTTGCAGATCAGGTACGGTCGGGACGGTTCGTCCCACTGCCGACCGACGAGGACGTGCACGGGGCGCTGGAACGAGGGTTGACCGAACAGCTCGGGCCGGATCTTGCCGGCCGGCTCCGGGCCGGGCGCTCCCGCAACGACCAGATCGCGACCCTGATCCGGATGTACCTGCGTGACGCGGTGGAGGTCCTCGCAGCCGATGTCCGCTCGGTGGTAGCAGCCGTGGCCGCCCAGGCCGAGACTCACCTTGGTGTGGCGATGCCGGGCCGGACCCACCTCCAGCATGCGCAGCCGATCCTGCTCTCCCATGCGCTGCTGGCGCACGCCTGGCCGCTGGTCCGGGACCTGGACCGGATCGGCGATCTGCAAGGACGGTTGAGCCTGTCGCCGTACGGTTCGGCGGCGCTGGCCGGTACTTCGCTCGGCCTGGATCCGCAGCTGGTAGCGGCTGAGCTGGGCTTCTCCGATTCGGTGCCCAATTCGATCGATGGGACTGCGGCCCGGGACCTGGTGACTGAGGCCAGCTATGTCTGCGCCCAGATCGCGGTCGATGTCTCCCGGCTGGCAGAGGATGTGATCATCTGGTGTACCCACGAATTCGGCTTCGTCACTTTAGACGATGCCTGGTCGACTGGGTCCAGCATCATGCCGCAGAAGAAGAACCCCGACGTCGCCGAGCTGGCTCGAGGCAAGGCCGGTCGTCTCATCGGGAACCTGTCCGGGCTGCTGGCCACCTTCAAAGGGCTTCCGCTCGCGTACAACCGTGACCTGCAGGAGGATAAGGAGCCGTTGTTCGACTCCCTAGACCAACTTCGGGTGCTGTTGCCGGCGGTGGCGGGCATGGTGTCGACCCTGCAGTTCCACCCGGACCGGCTCGAGCAGCTGGCTCCGCAGGGTTTCTCGCTGGCCACCGATGTCGCTGACTGGCTGGTGCGGCAACGGGTCCCGTTCGCGCAGGCCCATCACATCGCCGGCGCCGCGGTGCGGTACTGCGAGCGACACGGGCTGGAACTGTCTCAGCTGACGGGCGACCACCTGGCCGAGATCGACCCGGCGCTGCACGCCGAGGTGAGCCAGGTTCTGACCGTGGCCGGTTCGATCGCCGCCCGTGACGGTCGTGGTGGCACCGCCGAGCCACGAGTACGTGAGCAGCTGACGCAGGTACGCCTGGCGGCCGGCCTGGTCTGATCCTGCGACAACCGTCGCAGCGTAAGCGGCGCCGTCGAGACATCGCCGCCGCCCGCAGGTCGCTCGGTAGAGTGACGCGGGTGAATGACCTTCTGGACGAGCTGACGTGGCGGGGTCTGCTGGCCGAGTCGACCGATCGGGCCGAGCTGGCCAGGCATCTTGACGCCGGGCCGGTGTCGTTCTATGTGGGCTTCGATCCCACCGCGGCGTCGATCCACTTCGGGAACCTGGTCCAGCTGATGGTGGCCCGGCTGTTCCAGGCCGCCGGGCACCGCCCGTACCTGCTCGTCGGAGGCTCGACCGGGCTGATTGGCGACCCGAAACAGACTTCGGAACGGTCGCTGAATCCGGCGGAACTGGTGGCGGGCTGGGTGGAGCGGATCCGGGCCCAGGTCAGTCGATTCGTCTCCTTCACCGGCCCCAATGCGGCGACCATCGTCAACAACTACGACTGGACCGCGACGCTGGGGACGTTGGATTTCCTGCGCGATGTCGGCAAACACTTCTCGGTGAATCGGATGCTGGCCCGAGACGTGGTCCGCAACCGATTGGAGTCGGGCATCTCGTACACGGAGTTCTCGTACGTCCTGCTGCAGGCGCTCGACTACCGCGAACTGTTTCGTCGCCATCAGGTCACCTTGCAGACCGGTGGCTCTGACCAGTGGGGAAACCTGACGGCGGGGGTGGAACTAATCCGACGCTGCGACGGAGCCCGGGTGCACGCCCTGGCGACACCGTTGCTGACCAAGGCCGATGGGACCAAATTCGGCAAGACCGAGAGCGGGACGATCTGGCTAGATCCTGAGATGACCTCGCCTTACGCCTTCCACCAGTTCTTCCTGTCCGCTGAGGACAGCATGGTGGGGACTTATCTGCGGGTTTTCAGCCCCCGCAGCCGCGAGGAGATCGAGGACCTGGAGCGGCAGACCCGGGAGGCAGCGCATCTGCGTGCCGCGCAGCGAGCACTGGCTGACGACGTCACGGACTTGGTGCATTCGGTGGCTGATCGGAAGGCTGCTGTCAGCGCAGCCGCTGCCCTGTTCGGCCAGGGAGATCTCGGTTCACTGCCAGCAGACGTGCTGAGGGCTGCCGCCAGAGAGGTCGGCGTCGCCACGATCCCCAGCCTGAACGGCCTGACGATCCCGCAGGCTTTGCACAGCGCCGGGGTCGTGCCCAGTCTGTCCGCCGGTCGTCGGGCGGTCGCCGAGGGAGGGGCCTACCTGAACAACGTACGGGTTAGCGACCCTGGCTACGAGCTAGGAGCCGGCGATCTGCTGGCGGGAGATCATGTCGTCCTGCGTCGCGGCAAGCGCACTGTCGGGATCTTGCGGATCGGTTCCGACAAGGGGTGATGCCCGCGACACGCCCGGGATGCAGAGCCGATTTGACGTTCCCCGTTCGGGCGCGTAATCTCTACCAAGCCTCGCCGGTGCAACGGACGAAGCGGAGGCCTGAAGCTTACGAAGCGGAGGGGGCCGCGGCGGCCGACTGGGGGGACTTCTTCTCACTCGATGATCTCAGTCGGGCTCCTGGGTTGCCAGGCTCGGCCGGGGTTCAGCGTGGGCAGAAGGAGGTCAGAGGGCCCGAGTTGACATCGGCCGAAGACCTCACTAAAGTAAGACGAGTTGCCCCAAGCTGAGGCCGGAAGGTCGAAGCGCAGGACGCACCCGAAACTTGAGAACTCAACAGCGTGCTTAAAGTCAATGCCAAACAATGCACTTTCGAGTGCCCCGTCCGGCTTGCTTCTCGGAGTAGGCCGACGGTTCCTTTGATGATTGATTAAAGATCCAGCAACGGGTCTTTTGTCAGGCATCAGCCCTTTGTTGAGACGGTAACCGAGCATAGCTCGAACCGATATTCTTCAACGGAGAGTTTGATCCTGGCTCAGGACGAACGCTGGCGGCGTGCTTAACACATGCAAGTCGAACGGTAAGGCTCCTTCGGGAGTACACGAGTGGCGAACGGGTGAGTAACACGTGAGCAATCTACCCTTGACTCTGGGATAACAGTTGGAAACAACTGCTAATACCGGATACGACCTCGGCGGGCATCCGACGGGGTGGAAAGTTCCGGCGGTCAGGGATGAGCTCGCGGCCTATCAGCTTGTTGGTGAGGTAACGGCTCACCAAGGCGTCGACGGGTAGCCGGCCTGAGAGGGCGACCGGCCACACTGGGACTGAGATACGGCCCAGACTCCTACGGGAGGCAGCAGTGGGGAATATTGCGCAATGGGCGAAAGCCTGACGCAGCAACGCCGCGTGCGGGACGACGGCCTTCGGGTTGTAAACCGCTTTCACCCATGACGAAGTGAAAATGACGGTAGTGGGGGAAGAAGCACCGGCCAACTACGTGCCAGCAGCCGCGGTGATACGTAGGGTGCGAGCGTTGTCCGGAATTATTGGGCGTAAAGAGCTTGTAGGCGGTCTGTTGCGTCGAAAGTGAAAACTCAGGGCTCAACCCTGAGCCTGCTTTCGATACGGGCAGACTAGAGGAAGGTAGGGGAGAACGGAATTCTTGGTGGAGCGGTGGAATGCGCAGATATCAGGAAGAACACCGGTGGCGAAGGCGGTTCTCTGGACCTTTCCTGACGCTGAGAAGCGAAAGCGTGGGTAGCAAACAGGCTTAGATACCCTGGTAGTCCACGCCGTAAACGGTGGGTACTAGGTGTGGGGAGCATTCCACGTTCTCCGTGCCGTAGCTAACGCATTAAGTACCCCGCCTGGGGAGTACGGCCGCAAGGCTAAAACTCAAAGGAATTGACGGGGCCCCGCACAAGCGGCGGAGCATGCGGATTAATTCGATGCAACGCGAAGAACCTTACCTGGGTTTGACATACACCGGAAACACCTAGAGATAGGTGCCCCCTTGTGGTCGGTGTACAGGTGGTGCATGGCTGTCGTCAGCTCGTGTCGTGAGATGTTGGGTTAAGTCCCGCAACGAG
>ERZ772967.113-NODE-113-length-65091-cov-9.546651_pt1 | contig 65091 bp, 43 predicted proteins | sample MGYA00511677_ERZ772967 | MGnify/ENA primary metagenome ERZ772967 (study PRJEB29015, sample SAMEA2737931) | human oral metagenome | biome: human oral; feature: human-associated habitat; material: dental | place: China | collected 2146 ...
ACTGGTTGTCGATGTTCTTCTCCAGCCGGAGCAGCGCCTTGATGGCCTGCCCCAGAATGAACACCTTGTCCTGGTTCTTGCGCGACATCGTCGTCAGCAGCACCTGCTCGACCACGTTGTCGGTGCCCAGGTGATCGATGGCCTTCCAGCGTGGCAGGATCACGGGGATGTAGTCGAAGAACGCGTGGCGTCTGTCCAGCGGCCCCATGTCGAGCCGGACGGGAATGTCCCGCCCATCACGCAGGAAGATGACGATCGGCGTGATGATGTCGGTATGCAAAACCTCCGACAGGTTCACGTAATACGTCAGCAGCTTCTTGATGCGAAACCGGCTGGGGACGGTCTGATGCTCGATCAGAATCACCATCGTCTCGCGTGAGCCATCCGGCCAGCGAACCTCCAGCGGGATGTCCAGCTCGAAGAAGCGCTCGCCCAACCGGTCCGGCGGCAGCTCCTGCCGCAGCGGGGTGATGACGACGCTGTCATCCAGCGATGCAAAACGCGCCGGGTCGAACAGGGCCAGCGCCTGCCGGGGGTACTGGGTGATCAGCGACTTGAAATACTGGTCGTGGCTGATGCGCCTCGTGCGGGAGCCGCTGCCGGCCGGCACGACACTGAACCCGGCGCCGGGTACACCCTCGCCTGACCCCTCATCCGGTGAGGGTGGCGGGCAAGCCTTTGGCTCATCGTTGTCGGTTGTCATGATGAATGCCTCGTGGGTTGAAGAAAACAGCCCGGGCATTGCAGCAGGGACGGCGATGGGTAGCGAGGAACCTGTCACGCCGGTGGCCAAGCGGATTAGGTCGAACGAATTAGGCCATCTGGATACACCTGCACCTCACGGCCACTCTCACGCAATTCTGTAGACCACGAAAGAAATTGCAAGGAAACGAACTGTCATCAGGGCTCCGGCAAAATAAGTACAGACAGCCATTCTCGTTACAATGTGTACCGACAATGCAACAATAGACACAAATAGCCGCTCGTTGATACCATTCATCCGCTGATTTTGACCGACCGTCATGTCCTGGTCCCAAATCTCCTGCGCAGCCTGACCGGTTCGCGCACCCCCGCCATGGGGCATGGAGTGCCTCCACCATCACCCCGGACCTGCCAAGGTTCCATTCGTGGCCACCATGCCCAGCTCTTTCGAGGGAGTCCCTTTCACCGTGCAACCTGCGCTTGTCGTCGATCTGGACGGAACACTCATCCACACCGACATGCTGCACGAGTCGGCCCTGCAGCTGCTGCGGGAACATCCACTACAGACCCTGCAGATTCCGGGCTGGTTGCGCCGGGGCAAGGCCACACTGAAGGAACGGCTGACCGAACGCACCCGGCTCGACCCCAGAACCCTGCCCTACAACCAGCCTCTCATCGAGTGGCTGAAGACACAGCGTGCCGAAGGACGCACGCTGGTGCTGTGTACGGCCTCCGACCAGCGTATTGCCCGGCAGGTTGCCGACCATCTGGGCATTTTCGATGACGTGATTGCCAGCGACGGCCATGACAATCTGGCCGGTACCCGCAAGGCGGCCGCACTGGTGGAACGCTACGGCGACCGTGGTTTCGACTACGCCGGCAATTCCAGCACCGACCTCTACGTCTGGCGCCACGCACGGCAGGCCATCGTGGTCAATGGCAGCCCGAAGCTGGCCGATCAGGCCGCCGCCGTAACGGAGGTGGCCCGGGTGTTTCCAGCCCGCCCGCAGGGCTTCAATGCCTGGCGGCGCGTGCTGCGCATGCACCAGTGGATGAAGAACATCCTGCTGTTCGTGCCGCTGCTGGCAGCGCATGATCTCACCAACCTGCATGCCTGGGGGCTGCTGGCGGTGGCCTTTGCGTCGTTCAGCCTGTGTGCATCGTCCGTCTACATTGCCAACGACCTGCTGGACCTGGAAAGCGACCGGTTGCACCCACGCAAGCGCAAGCGTCCCTTTGCCTCCGGGCTGGTGCCGGCCTGGAAGGGGGTATTGCTGGCCCCGGTGCTGCTGGGCGTAAGCCTGACGCTGGCCTGGCAGGTGGGTACGCCCTTCCTGTCATGGCTGCTGCTGTATTTTTCGCTGACCTGCGTGTATTCGTGGCGGCTCAAGCGGCTGCTGCTGATAGATTGCCTTACACTGGCCATGCTGTACACGCTGCGCATCGTGTCCGGTGCAGCAGCCATTGGCATGATGCTGTCGTTCTGGCTGCTGGCCTTCTCGATTTTCCTGTTCCTGTCGCTGGCGTTCGTGAAGCGCTATGCCGAACTGCGCCTGCACAAAAAAGGCGCCGGTTCGCTGCACGGCCGCGGCTACCACAGTGACGATGCCCCCATCATCCAGATGATGGGCATTGTGGCCGGTTATGCCGCCGTACTGGTGCTGGCCCTGTACGTGAACAGTGATGCCATCATGGCCATGTACGAACATCCGAAGCTGGTGTGGGGCGCCGTGCCGGTGGTGCTGTTCTGGGTGAGCTGGGTATGGATGCGCGCCCACCGTGGCGAGATGCACGATGACCCGGTGGTATTTGCCATCAAGGACCGGACCAGTCTGGCCACGGGCGCCATTTTCGCGCTGGTACTGGCCATGGGCACGGGCGTTCTGGGGCACATGCCGTGGTAAGCCGTTTCTCGGCCTGGGGGCGCCTGTCGCGCGAGCCGCATCTGCCGCTGTCACTTGACGCCGCCCGGGTGGCCGCGCAGATCGGCGCGTCATCTCCCCAGCGCGGCAACGGCACTGCCACACCCGCCGGTGCACCGCACCGGCCGGGGCTTGCCTTCGGTAACGGTCGCAGCTATGGCGATATCTGCCTGAACCCCGGAGGCCCGCTGTGGCTGACCCGCGGACTGGACTGCTTCATCCACTTTGATGAAGAGACAGGCCGGCTGATCTGCGAGGCCGGCGTACTGCTGCGCGACATCCAGCGGCTGACGGTTCCACGCGGCTGGATGCTGCCGGTATGCCCCGGCACACAGCTGGTCACCGTGGGCGGCGCCATTGCCAACGACGTACACGGCAAGAGCCACCATTCGGCCGGCTCGTTTGGCGACCATGTCCGCCAGCTGCAGCTGGTACGCACCACCGGCGACACCATCACCTGCGGTCCGGACACACAGGCCGACTGGTTTGCCGCCACCGTGGGGGGCATGGGGCTGACCGGCGTGATCGTGCAGGCCGAACTGCAGCTTCGGCCGGTGCCTGGCCCATGGCTGACTTCGCAGACCCTGCCCTACACCAGTCTGGACGAGTTCTTCCAGCTGTCCGACGCCTCGGCCAGCACGTGGGAATACTCGGTGTCGTGGATCGACTGCCTGTCCAGCAAGGGACGGGGCCTGTTCATGCGCGGCAACCACGTGGACGCCGGCGACCGCCCCCTGCCCCGGCCACGTGCCCTGACCATGCCGGTACAGCCACCGGTGTCGCTGGTGAATGGCCTGTCGCTGCGGCCCTTCAACTGGGCATACTTCAACCTGCACAAGGGCAGGACCGAGCCGGCTATTGTGCATTACGAGCCCTTCTTCTACCCACTGGACAACCTGCTGGAATGGAACCGGATGTATGGGCCCCGCGGCTTCTACCAGTACCAGAGCGTCGTACCGGTGGCACAGGGACGCGACGCCGTACAGGCCATGCTGCAGGCCATCTCGCAGTCGGGTGAAGGCTCGTTTCTGGCCGTGCTGAAGACCTTTGGCAACCGTGCCGCACCGGGCATGCTGAGCTTTCCGGCACCGGGCGTGACGCTGGCGCTGGACTTCCCCAACCGGGGCGAACGCACCCTGCGGCTGTTCCAGCGGCTGGACGCCATCGTGACCGAAGCCGGTGGGCGCCTGTACCCCGCCAAGGATGCCCGCATGCCCCGCGCAATGTTCGAGTCCGGCTATCCGCGCCTGCCCGAGTTCCTGCCCTTCCGCGACCCGGGCATCAGCTCGGCCATGTCCCGCCGCCTGATGGGAGCCTGAATTGAATACCCCCAACCGTATTGTCATCGTGGGCGCCACCTCGGCCATAGCCGAACAGTGCGCCCGCCTGTGGGCTACCCGCACCCCACGCGAGCTGGTGCTGGTAGGTCGCAATCTGGAAAAGCTCGAACCCATCGCGGCCGACCTGAAGGTACGCAGCCCGGCATCCAGCATCCGCTGCCTGACCGTGGACTTTCTGGACCCGACCGCCATTGCGGCACTGGTACAGCAATTGGATGCCGATGGGGGCATCGACATTGCACTGGTGGCGCACGGCATGCTGCCCGACCAGCCGGCCATGCAACAGGACCTGGTCGCCAATGCACAGTCCCTGCAGGTCAACGCCCTTTCGCCCGTGCTGTTTGCCGAAGCCTTTGCCGGCGTAATGCAGCCGAGGGGCCGCGGCCATATTGCCCTGATCGGCTCAGTGGCCGGCGACCGCGGCCGCAAGTCCAACTATGTGTACGGTGCCGCCAAGGGACTGGTGGAGCGCTACGCACAGGGCCTGCAGCACCGGCTGGCCGCCACCGACGTAAAGGTGCTGCTGGTCAAGCCCGGGCCGACCGATACGCCGATGACGGTACATCTGAAACAGGATGGTGCACGGCTGGCCTCATCGGAACAGGTAGCGGCCGATATCGTGAAGGCCGTGGATGCGGGCAAGGCCGTACTGTACACCCCGGGAAGGTGGGCGTTCATCATGTTCGTCATCCGCAACCTTCCGGGAACAGTATTCAACAGAATTGATATATAAAGAATGCCACGGATGAAGAACCAAAACTCAGACAATAGCGGCTGGCTCTATTATCTGCCAACTCTCGTCTTGGCTACACTAGCCCTATTCTTGAGGGCGGACTCACTCCACCACTTCTCGGCAAGAAGTCTTTGGGCAGAAGATGGCCCTATTTTCCTTCACGATGCAGGCGAGCATGGCATCACATCACTATTCACCCCGTATGCAGGGTACTATCACCTGTACCCAAGAATAGTTGCATTAATATCAAGCCTTTCTCCTATCACAAACCGCCCGGATATCATGCTCGGAGGATGGTTCTTGGCCTTCTACTTCAATTGCGTTTGTGCTGCACGTTTTCTTAAAAGCATCAATGCTACCATAATCCATTCGGCTGCTACCGTATTCCTTATTTCCATGCAACCCAACAATGGAGAGGTATTTTTCACGGTAACAAATGCCCAATGGCACCTCGGCACTGCATTGGCATTCATAGCCTTTAGCCCCGTTAAATATTCAAGCAAACTCCAAACAGCACTGATCGCTGGAGTATCCCTCCTGATTGGATTGACAGGCCCCTTCTCTGTCGTCATCGCCACGGCCATTATGGCCATGGCACTCGTCACACCAAATACGGACTGGAAAAAATCCAGGCTGATTCATTTATCAATAGTAACTGCGGCAATCATTCAGATATACTGCCTGACTCACGAGCCCAGACTATCGAAAATCAGTCCGAGCAGCGAAATAAGCGCCTGGATCACCGGGTTCTGGCGTTACACTTCGCTTGGCACGAACACAAAAATTGGTTACATATTATCAATGATTCTTTTGTGTAATTCAGTTTTTATGTTCTTCAAGATTCATCAGTGCAAAAATGTACAATTTGCAGTTCTTGGTATTTTGCTGACAGCCATCGGCTTGAGCAGTGCATCAATGCTTTCTTTTCCAGACCCTACCATCGCCACCCCACTGGGCGAAGGAGGGCGATATACGTGGATCCCATATTCCCTGCTGATCGCGGCATCAAGCTCTCTTGCAATCAGGAGTGTACGCTGGCACGCTACGGCACTCGCTTTGACAGTTCTCATTCTCTGGATACCAAACTTCTCAAAAGCTCACAGGGAAGATTTGAACTTCAAATCATTCTCGAAGCTTGCAACCATAACGGAGGTAATAATTCCAATAAACCCCGTCTGGCCGGCATACCCGGGATGGAGTATTAAGATGTCGCCTGACTCTTCAACCACAGTCCCATCTCATCAGTCAATAAACGCGACACAACAATCCCTTCAGGGAACCAACGGCGCCACCACCGCAGCTGCCATCGATCAGAAACATATCGATAAAAAAGCAGCCGAAGCAGGACTCCCAACAGGCATCTCCTGTAGCGGCGCAACCGATATTGGTGTTGAAATCTATATGACAAGAAGCGATGAAGGCCAAGTGACCCTGTTCTGGAGCGACAACAACACTTTTGATGACAAGTATTCGTTCCAACGCTGGTACCCAAGAGGGAGCATCAAGGCGCAGTTTGCGTTTCCTTCTTTCCCTGGGACCATTTTCCTTCGTATCGACCCTCATCAATCCGGCGCTGAGCACGCAGACATCAAGGAAATCCGCATCTACTGCCTGAACTGACACAATGACAGACCTGCTGAACAAAAAGATCATCCTCCCGGGCGGCGCCGGACTGGTCGGCCAGAACCTGGTCGCCCGTCTGAAGGACCGGGGCTATCGCAACATCGTCGTGCTGGACAAGCATGCCAACAACGTGGGCGTGCTGCGCCGCATCCAGCCAGACATCACAGTCGAGCTGGTGGATGTGGCCGAGCCCGGAAACTGGCAGAAGCACTTCGAAAATGCCGATACGGTGGTGATGCTGCAGGCACAGATCGGCGGCAACGATTACAGCGAGTTCGTGCGCAACAACGTCACGGCCAGCCAGGTGATTCTGGACACCATCCGTCAGTACCGGGTGGCGGAACTGGTGCACATCAGCTCGTCGGTGGTGGAATCGGTGGCGGATGACTTCTACACCAACACCAAGAAGGACCAGGAGAAGCTGGTGGTGGACAGCGGCATTCCCTGCCCCATCCTGCGGCCCACACTGATGTTCGGCTGGTTCGACCGAAAGCATCTGGGCTGGCTGTCGCGCTTCATGAAGAAGGTGCCCGTGTTCCCCATTCCGGGCGACGGCAGGTACATGCGACAGCCGCTGTACGTGGGCGACTTCTGCGACATCATCATCAGCTGCATCGAGCACCCGGACATCCGCGGCATCTTCAACATTTCGGGACACGAGAAGGTCGACTACATCGACATCATCCGCGAAATCAGGAAGGCCACGAAGGCAAAGACCCCCATCGTGCGCATCCCTTACGGGCTGTTCTACGCCCTACTGTGGACCTGGGCGCTGTTCGACAGGAACCCGCCCTTCACCACCCAGCAACTGGCTGCACTCTCGGCCAAGGACGAATTCGAGGTGATCGACTGGCCGGGCATTTTCGGCGTGCGGGCAACGCCGTTCAGGGAAGCCATCGATGAAACCTTCAACGACCCGCGCTACGGCAGCGTGGTGCTGGAGTTCTGAACATGGCCACACCGCAACGCATTGCCGTATTGGGCGCCGGCCCGATGGGGCTGGCCGTGGCCTACCAGCTGACGCAGGATGGGCATCACCCCGTGGTGTTCGAGGCAGACGACCGCGTGGGGGGCATGACGGCCACCTTCGACTTCGGCGGCCTGGACATCGAACGCTACTACCACTTCCACTGCATTTCGGACCATGCCTTCCTGCAGGTACTGGACGAGCTGGGCCTGAGCAGCAAAATGCACTGGACCGAAACGAAGATGGGCTACTGGTTCCAGAACCGGCTGCAGCCTTGGGGCAACCCGGTGGCACTGCTGAAGTTCAGGGGACTGAGCCTGCCGGCAAAGATCCGCTACGGCCTGCACGCCTTTCTGTCCACCCGTCGCAATGACTGGAAGCCACTGGACAACGTGGAAGCTACCGGCTGGATCAGGCGCTGGGTGGGCGACGAGGCCTGGGAAGTGCTGTGGAAAAAGCTCTTCGAGCTGAAGTTCTACGACTACACGCCCAACCTGTCGGCCGCCTGGATATGGAGCCGCATCCGGCGCATTGGCCGCTCACGCTACGACCTGTTCCGTGAAAAGCTTGGCTATCTGGACGGCGGGTCCGCCACGCTGCTCAACGGTATGAAACAGGCCATCGAGGCGCGCGGTGGCGAGTTCCGTCTATCCACACCAGTCACACGAGTCACCATGGACCATGGCAAGGTCACGGGGGTGCAGACACCTGCTGGCATCGAAGCCTTCGATCGTGTGATCAGCACCATCCCGCTGCCCTATGTGCCGCAGATCATGCCCGATCTGCCCGCCGACATTCTGGCAAGGTACCGGGCGCTGAAGAACATTGCCGTGGTGTGCGTGATTGCCAAGCTGAGAAGGCCACTGACCGACAATTTCTGGCTCAACACCAACGACCCGGACATGGACATCCCGGGCATTGTGGAATACACCAACCTGCGGCCGCTGGGCCATCATGTGGTGTACGTGCCCTTCTACATGCCGGGCGAACACCCGAAGTACCAGGATGACGACAATGTGTTTCTGGACAAGGTGCGCCGCTACCTGAAAAAGATCAACCCTGCCCTGCTAGACGATGACTTCATCGACATCCGCGCCAGCCGCTACCGCCATGCACAGCCCATCTGCGATCCGGGGTATCTGTCGAAACTCCCTCCAGTGAAGCTGCCCATCGAAGGTCTGTGGGTGGCCGACACTTCGTACTACTACCCCGAAGACCGCGGCATTTCCGAAAGCATCGGCTTTGGCCGCCAGATGGCCCGGGACGCGGTGCGATGATCGGCGCCTTTCGGTCCCGCCAGTTTCTGGTCTTTCTGCTGACCGGAGGCATTGCCGCGGCCGTCAACTTCGGCAGCCGCATCCTGTACAACCAGTGGATGGGTTTTTCGGCCGCCATCGTGCTGGCCTACATCACGGGGATGGTCACTGCCTTCGTGCTGGCCAGGCTGTTCGTGTTCCGGAACAGCCAGCGTGCGCTGCACCAGTCGGCCCTGTACTTCGTGCTGGTCAACGGGGTGGCGGTACTGCAGACCTGGGCCATCAGTCTGCTGCTGGCCGACTGGCTGCTGCCCCTGCTGGGTGTTGAGCACTTCGTGCACGAGATCGCCCATGGTGTGGGGGTGGTAGTTCCGGTGTTCTCCAGCTACCTGGGGCACAAGCACCTGTCGTTCAAGTAACCGGGTGCTGGCCAAGGCTGCCTGCATCCATCCTTCACGTAACCTCATTCCCATGAAGACCAGGGGACCACTGATTGGCTTTGCGCTGATCACCCTACTGTATCTGGGCACCCTGATCTGGCTGGATGCACAGAAACAGGTATTTGCCCGGCTGACGCAGCTCGGACCAGCACTGGTAGTGATGGCGTGCCTTGCGCTGGGCAGCTTCGTCGTGCGTTTTGCGCGTTGGCAGTGGTTGCTGCACCGCATGGGACACTACCCTCCCCTGGGCTACAGTTTTCTGGCCTACATGAGTGGCTTTGCCTTCACGGCCACGCCGGGCAAGGTGGGCGAATTGGTACGCATCCGGTACCTGCTGCCCGCAAGGGTCCCGGCACAGACCACACTGGGCGTGTTTGTATACGAGCGGCTGTTCGATTTGCTGACCGTGTTGATGCTGGCGACCTTTCATGCCACGCAAAGCCCGGTATTGATGGCGAGCGTGTCTGCCTTTGTGCTGGTACTTGCGGTTGTGGTGCTGGGCTGCACCTGGAACCCGCGGTTGTTCAACCAGGTCATCGTGCCGCTTCGACGGCTGCATGCCTGGCGACTGGTGCTGCTGCTTCGCACGCTGCGCGACGGGTTGTGCCAAAGTCGACGACTGGCCACACCACTGGATACCGCCATTTCGCTGGGTACGGGGCTGATGGCCTGGCTGTTCACGGCAGGCGCCCTTGTCTGGCTGCTGCACCAGCTGGACATCGTTCTGCCCTGGCATGTGAGCCAGTCCATTTACCCCATCGCCATGCTGGCTGGAGCGGCTTCGATGATTCCGGGCGGCATGGGATCTACCGAAGCCACCATCGTAGCACTGCTGATGTCACAAGGTATCGAGCCCGCCACGGCAGGACTGGCAGCAGTGGGAGCACGACTGGCTACGCTCTGGTTCTCGATTCTGCTGGGATTTCTGGCCATGCTGTGCCTGAATGTCCGATACGGCAAAGGAGAGAAGACTCCTCACCCTGCACCTTTCTCCATCACATCCCTCTCCCCTCGGGGCAGAATCTGAGCAGATTTCTATTGGGTCATTACAGATCTTTCAACGAAACATCATGCAATTCCCCCTATCAAAAGACACCACCTCTGCCCCACGCGCACTTTCAACTCGGCCAGGGAGCCGTTACATCCCGGTGCTGGTATTCATTCTGATGTTTCTTCTGAACCTGAGCACAGGCACTGGACCTGCGGGGGATCAACTGGACCCCTCCTGGACAACGGTCCTCTCCTGGGCAAATACACACGGCCAACGCTTCGGGGCAGATATCGTATTCACGTATGGCCCTCTGGGATTTCTGATTCCCCGTACAAGCTATCTGCCGGACGCCTATCCGGTGTACCTTCTTGGTAACGCATTGCTGGCACTCATTGTTGCGTGGCCGCTGGCTGCACTAAGCCTGTATCTCCCGTATCGCTGGCAAGCCACTCTGTTAGTTCTTTGCACGATCTGGGCGCCGTGGATTGCGTCCGATCCAAGCTGGATGATTTACTTTGCGGCCAGTGCCGTACTTCTGGGCATTGCTCCCACCAAAGGAGGAATAAAGATGACACACGTCATTCTGCTCGGACTCGGCACCTCTTTCGTCGCACTTGTCAAGTTCAGCATGTTTCCTCTGGCACTGATATGGATGGTGATGATGACCGCCTCCCTGCTCTTCATGCGTCAGGTATCCCGCGCCCTAGCACTGCCAACCAGCCAGATAGTTGGATTGGTACTTTTCTGGACACTTTCCGGTCAGTCTCTTGGTGACCTGGCTGATTTCATTGGAACAGCATTCGAAGTTGCACACGGCTACAGCGGCGCAATGGCCATCTACCCACCATCCAGAATCAGTGCCATCGGTATTCTGTTGATGCTTCTGACCGGAGGGTGGCTCATTGCCCAGATGTGGCACCTGTATCGCAAAGTATCTGTCATTTGCACATTGGCAGTTCTGGGGTTAACGCTTTTCCTCGCCTGGAAGGCAGGGTTTACACGAGGAGACGCACACACCAACATGACAATGCCTGTAATCTCCTTTGTTTCCCTGCTGGGGCTCGTCACCGTAACGAACAGCGATGGTCGTTGGGCACGCGCGTCGACAAAGGCCAACGTCATTAGATTAGGAATCACCGTGCTTTTGGCTCTTGTAGCCATCAGGCCCTCTGTGAATCTGTCTCCCTGGGTTGACACCGCCAACCGGATCATCTCAAACACCGGCGAACTCTCGAACTATGACGCATTGACTATGCGGAAACTCGGCGAATGGAACGCTGCTCGCAAAATTCATGCCATGCCGGAGACCTTGAAGTATGTTGGAAATCAGCCTGTTGACTTGATATCCTACAGCCAAGGAGTTCTGTTCCTGAACGATCTCAATTACAAACCACGCCCAATATTCCAATCGTACTCTGCTTACACCCCCCAGTTACTCCGAATGAATGAGCTTAATCTGCATTCAGCCAATGCCCCAGTCTGGACGTTGTTGCAACTGGCAACCATCGACAACCGGTATCCAACATTGGACGATGGCCTGCTGCTGACACAAATCCTCAGCAGCCACGAACTGGTGTTGGAAGAGCGCGGATACCTGCTCATGAAGCGACCCGCCACTCTCGATAGTATTCCTGAACCTGTTGCAGACAAAGAGGGGCAAATGGGCACCTGGATCGACGTGCCCAGCACAACCAAAGGTCAGCTGATTACTGCCATTCTCGATATTGAGCTTGGAGTAAAGGGGAAGTTGCACCAGCTACTACTTCGTGGCTCCAACGCCAACATTGAGGTTGAGACCACCGCCGGTACTGTTGAGAAATACCGCGTGGTTACGGAAATGACAAAAACCCCCTTCATCCTATCCCCTCTTCCCAGAACCAATCATGATATCGTTGAGGTGTTGAGCGGAGATGTGAGAAAGCGTGGAATCAAACGCTTCAGGCTTGTTCCTGAACGCGCCCTCGACAAATGGCTAATCAAGGCCGGCTTCCGATATGGTTTGGCAACCATACCTCACAAAGTACTACCTCCAACACGCAAAGAGGAGTTCTCTGGAACACGTTCAGCCGGATTCACGCAAGCACCATCATTCATGTCTGACGGCATTGAACTAATGAAAGAGCGAGATATGCTAATCATGGCGGCACATGCACCATCCATCATTAAGTTTGATGTCCCTGCCGGACATTATTCGATCAAGGGCCAGTTTGGCATTCGCATGGACGCACTCTCTCAACCAATCTGTCTCAGCTCGGAAACTGACGGAATTGAAATGGACGTTCTGCTAACTGTTCAGGGGGATGAAGACAATAAACGCCTCTTGTTCAAACGGGCGATCAACCCCTTCAAAGTTGGGAATGATCGGGGACCCATTCCTTTCCTGATTGAATCACTGAACCTTAGCAAGCCAGGCCAGCTCGAGATTCATATCAATGCAGGCCCAAACGGCAGCAAAAACACGGCTTGCGATTGGGGATACGTGCGGGGGATTGATATATCACATCACAACTAGGTTGACTTTAACCGTCCCCTCTCGGGCATCGCCAGCGCCCCGGTGTAGTTACCGAAATGTGGAGATCTCGCGTCACCACATCCACAACAGCGTTCTCCGGTGGCGCCAGTCTGGCCACTGCTCTTTCCTTGAATGTCTTTCCGTATCCGGCCACATTCTTTGTCCCGTTTCGCTCTCGGGTTGCTGGTTACCATCGATCATACAACTATTGTGAACTATATGGTTTACGATTCTCTTGTTTTCTCTCCGATTTTTGGAGAGAAATCCCTGCTACTGACTGCCAACACATCCGCTCGTCACCATACGACTACGCTTCTCGGTCATGAGAGAGACACAGCTCTGCCATGATGAAGGATTGGCGGCCGGTTCGTACTCCTATACACTGAGGCCACCCTCGCCTGCATGCAAAACAATTTCAGCGGCGACTCAGTTGGAGGCAGGCAGATCGAAATACATGTATTCGTTATCTCGCACATCATCGAGACTGAAATCCCGGGTAACGATTGCGCCATCTTTGGACAGGAAGGCAATGTTCGCTTGCCCCGTCAGTTTGCGCTGATAGGTAGCCAGCAATACCCCGATCCGGTTTACCGACGGAGCAAGCGCTTCAGCAGTCTTTTCGAAGCGAACAGGAATGGCACTGTCTGGATGAAGCGGTTGGCTTGCACGCGTTTTACCGAGCACCAACTTGTTCTGGGCAGTCCATGGCATGTAGTACGAAGCCAGAAGTCGATGTGTTATTGTGGCAAAACCAAAGGCGAACAGAATCCACAGCAACAGAACAAGAAGGGCACGGCGCCATCCGGCAGGAAAACTCCAGCGGGAAACTGCAAGCAAAACCATCATGACTGGGATGAGGAAGTAGCGACCCTGCACACCGTTGATGATCTGTGCCGGATAGTCATTCCACGAAACCAGCAAGGCAAGAAAGACTAGAAAGATACTGCTCATGCCACACAGCAGGAGCGCCCCCCTTGCCAGAAGCGCTTGCCTGATTTCCATCGGACCAGCCAGCGACAGCAGCACGATTCCGCCCAGAAGTACCGACAGGACATCATAGACAACAAAGGGTACTGGAACACCCATGAATGCACCAATGAACGACATCCAATAACCGACTCTTGTAACGTAGTCGGAAAGGGTTCGGTTCAGCACCGCTATAAGCTCGGCCGGGTCATGCAGATAGGCGCTGGCCACCTGCCCCGTAGTCATAGCCCGCTGTATGCGAAAATCAACAGCGGAGGGCAGAGCAACAGCCATCCATACCAGTACAGCAAATACGATCACCGATGCAACAACCCATACCCACTTCTTGCGAGATGCCCAAGCGCCCACAAACGGTAGCAAGAGCATACTGATCAGATGCGCCCGTGTCGTTGCCACGACGAACAGGGAGGAGGCCATCAGTATCATCACAGAGCGCGGTGTGTCCTGCCCGGACTTCATGACTCGCTGAAAGCAGGCGATAGCCAGAACCGAAAGTGCCGATGAAAATGGATCAAGACTATTTGACACGACCTGAAACATACTCATCGGCAACAACAGGATCGCCAGAGTAGTAAAAGACGGCGAATATATCCGAAACGCAAGCGCCAATACCAGAGCAGTGGATATCAAAGTGACGATACGCGCCAAATAATAGCTGAAATGAACGGGTATGTTGAGTGCCTTGCCAATCCCAAGGCCAATTGTTTGTGGTACATACACCAGTGGGAAATAATAGGCAGTACCTGGCGTCGTCGCAAAAACATCATGACCCGCCCACATGATCTTGCGCGCCTCCTGCTCTGCCGACAGGGTTATTTTTGCTCCTTCTGCATTCTGCCTCTCACGAAATGCAAGGTAATTTTCAAGCCCCTGATCTATATATCCCCCCGACATAGTCCGCCCATTCCGGCAACGTGGTTGACCATCCGTGCAGGAATTCGTCTCAAGCATAATCTGTCCACGCAGAAGCAGATAGGCTCTGCGCACGTGATCCTGCTCGTCCACCGATTTGAAGGGGGGGATGATCAACGACCACACCAGCGCGAGCAGCGCTGCGAGCAGCCATAACCACTTCATGCCGCAGAACGCATCTGCGGCGGCGACGACTTTAGCTCGAAAACCAGAAAGTCGATCAGTCATTACGACAAGCTCTCTTAAAATCTGCGGCAAATGCACAACAGTGTGCACACCCATGGTAGAACCGGAATCCATTTCTTCTGACATTCAGTCAGTGCAAAATGGTCAATGTAAAGATTCTACAACATAGAAACAGATAAAAAGAGAGTATTACAGACTACATCTACGTCGTCTGGCTGATCACCCCGGAAACCCGCGACGGCCAAGCCATCGAGAAGTCATCCCCAGCCAGCGTCAGATTTGGACTATACGCCGGGTCATCGGAAATCAGCGCCCCCCAGCGTCCCTTCATGATGGCGGCCTCGGCCAGCAGGCGCTGCTGGTTCTCGCCATCCAGGTCGCTGCCGCGGCTGGCAGATTCGTGGTGTACAAAGGAAGCAAACGGATTGTAAAGGTTCCGTAACCCTTTGGCACGAACTTTCAGGCAGAAGTCCACATCGTTGTAGGCCACCTTCAGCGTCTCGTCGAAGCCGCCCACGGCCTCGTACACACGTTTGCGAACCATCAGGCAGGCAGCTGTCACGGCACTGAACATCTGGTGTGCCGAGGCCCGGCCGAAGTAGCCAAAATTGTCGCGCGGAATGCCCTTGTGGGCGTGCGAGGCCACGCCGCCGATGCCCAGCACCACGCCACCGTGCTGCAGCGTGTTGTTGGGGTACCACAGCTGCGCCCCCACACAGCCGATGTCCGGCTGGCTGGCAAAGCCCAGCATTTCCTCGATCCAGTCGTTCTGGGTGATTTCGATGTCGTTGTTCATCAGCACCAGATACTCGCCGTCGGCCTGTGCCACGCCCAGATTGTTGAGTGCCGAATAGTTGAACGGCATGTCGGCCCGCACGATCCGGATGTTGTCGTGCGCTTCCAGGCCCTTCAGATAGGCCACGGCGCGCGCTTCGGTGCTGCCGTTGTCCACCACGACGATCTGGTAGGGCTGGTAGCTGGTCTTTTCCAGGATGGAGTCGATGCACATCGACAGCAGTTCCACCCGGTCCCGCGTGGGGATGATGATGCTCACCAAGGGTGCGGGGCTGGGCAGCCTGTGCCGGATGCGCAGCAGGCCCGGAACGCGCGGGGCGGGGAACACTTCGGAGCCGGGCTTGCCCATGCGCTCGAGGTGCGAGGAGATGGACTTGAGCTGGGCCTGCAGGGCGTAGTCCTTTTCTTCCAGCGCCAGGGCGGTGCTGCCGGGGAAGATGCGCCAGTGGTAGAGCACGCGCGGCACGTGCACGATGTTCTCTACCCCCACCTTCTCGATGACGCGCAGGGCGAGGTCCCAGTCCTGGGCGCCTTCGTAGCCCACCCGGAAGCCGCCGATCTCTTCCAGCACGCTGCGGCGGTACACGCCGAAGTGGCTGATCATGTTCTGCGACAGAAAGAGTTCGTAGTTGAACTGGCACTTGAAGTACGGCGCCTGGCGGACGTTGTCTTCGGTGACCTTGTCTTCGTCGGAGTAGATGAGGCCGGCGTTGGGATGTTCGTGCACGGCCAGCGCCATGTACGCCAGCGCATGCGGCGGCAGCAGGTCGTCGTTGTCCATCAGCGCAATGTAGTCGCCGGTGGCAATTTCCATGGCCGAGTTGGTGGCTGCCGAAATGTGGCCGTTTTTCTCGCGGAAGACCAGCTTGATGCGGCTGTCCTTTTCGGCCAGTTCGGTGAGCAGCGTGCGCACCTCGGGGTTGGGCGAGGCGTCGTCGGCAATGCAGATTTCCCAGTGCGGGTACACCTGTGCCTGGACGGATTCGATGGCCTGCTTCAGGTAGCTCAGGGGCGGGTTGTAGACAGGCATCACCACCGAGAAGGTGGTGGTCAGGTCCATGGCGTCGATTTTTGCCTTCAGCGCCGCCATGGTGTCGGCATCGGTGGGGTCATACAGGCGCAGCCAGCCGTGGTAGGGGTCTTCCCCCGGCTGCAGCAGGGCGGCCTGGGCGGCAGCGGCCGGCACGTTCAGCAGGCGTTCGGCGTTGCCGATGCGGGCCTGCAGGCCCTGCATGCCTTCGTTTTTCAGGATGGTCACGGCCTGGCTGGCCGTTTTGGCCACGCCGCCACGGAGGGCAATGGAGCGGCGCAGCAGCGCGGCCTTCTGGCGGGTGCGGTTGATGGGGGTGCCCACCCAGCGGATGGGGGCCGTGAGGCGCCAGCACAGCGACTGCTGCATGGCGGTGGCCAGGTGGTGCAGCTCGACCGCATGACTTTCGGCGGCGGCACGGGCGGCGCGAGCCTCTTCCAGTGCCACGCGGGCTTCGTCCAGGCGCTGCTGCAGCCTGTCGGCCTCGATTTTCTGCAGGCCGGCAAACTGCTGCTGCAGCTGTGCATGTTCGGCCTGTTCCTGCCGGCGTTCTTCCTGCAGGCGGGCCAGCTGGCTGCGGCTCTCCTCCAGTTCAGCCTGCAGGCCGTTCACCTGCAGCTGCAGGCAGGCGGTACGTGGGATGACCGTCTGGATGTCGGCCATGTTCTGCAGCTGGTTCTGCCCCTCGGGAGTGCCGACCCGGGCCAGGGCCTGCAGGATGTCATCGGGCACCTGGCTGCCCAGGGCCACCACGCCCATGCCCTGGTCGTAATCAAAGCGCACGTGCGGGTGACTGGCCTGCAGCTGCGGCCAGAGTTCGGCTGCACCCGTGCCGGCTTCGGCCGTGCCCAGCAGCAGCACGACGGCGCGGTCGGAGAGGCGGTCACGCCAGCTTTCGAACTCGTTGCGTACGGTGTCGGGCGAGTAGCGGCCATCGATCAGCAGCAGGTCGATGCTGCCTGGTTCGAAGCGTGGCAGGGCCTGGGCGCTGCCCATGCGCAGCAGTGCAGAAAACCGGACGTAGTGCTGGCGGTTGTATTCGGTGGCACCGGGAATGGCGGGCGGCTGCGTGACCTTGCCGCCTGCCGCCGTGCCCGCCATCGAACCGCTTTCGGCGACGCTGGCCGTCGTACCGGTTGCGGCGCTGTCCATCGCGCCATGTGTGGCACTGTCCGTCGTGCCGGTTGCTGCGCTGCCCGTGGTGCCGGTTGCGGCGCTCTCCGTCGTGCTGCCGTCTGCAGCGCGGGAAGCAGTTTTCAGCTGCTTCAGGGCCAGGTCTTCGGCCTGCCAGGTTCCCACGGCACAGCAGCGGGTGGACAGCTGGTGCTCGGCCACGGTCTGGCAGACGGCAAAGTACAGGTTGCCCGACTGGGTGCCCAGCTGCACGAACTGGCCGGGTTTGAGCTGCCGTACCAGCCACACCACGAAGGGGATGTGACCCTGCTGTTCAAAGGGCGGCGCCAGGCGGGCCGGGCGAAAGGCGAGCACTTGGGAAAGAAGCGATTCCATGGTGTCCTTTGGACAGGGCATGCTGCGGTAAGAGAGATGAAAAGCGGAAAAAACGGTTCGGCCCGGCAGTGCCGGGCCGTGACCGGAGAACAGGCCGGTGGGCGCTCAGATGCGGCTGCGGCGGCGGAGCGTGCGCAGCCAGCCGGACCAGCGCCAGCTGCGCGAGCCCAGCAGGGTCTGGATCTGGGCTTCCAGCGCCTTTTCGCGCTGGCGGCCCTCGTCGATCTGCTTCAGGCTGGCCACGTTTTCCTGTTCGCGGGCCGCCAGCTGCTGGCGCAGGCCCTCGGCCTTCTCTTCGGCCCGGAGGGTGTGCTGCTGCTGTTCGTGCAGGGCGTGAGCCTGGCTGGCCAGGGTCTGGAACACCATGGGTACCGGGCGGCGGGTGCCAGTATATAGGCCATGGCTGACGGCCTTGACCGATACGGCGCGCAGAAACTGTTCTTCCAGCGCCAGCCAGCGTTCCACGTCGTCGGGTGTGGCATGGTAGCCACAGGCATCGGCCAGGGCGATGACCACCCGGGCAATGGAGCCCAGTTCATCGTGTGGCACCAGCCCGGTCTGCAGGGCATGCATCACGCCGCGGGTGAGCACCCAGCCTGCCGGCACCGGACAGGAGACTTCCCATTCCTGGTCGATGACCTGGTGACGGCCCGTGGTCTCGCTGGCCAGGATGTTGAACGGCACGAGGTCCATCATGCCGCCGGGCAGCGACAGCAGGCGCAGCGGTCGGCCGCGGGAGCCGAGCTGGCTGCCCGGCGCGCCGCCAGCGGCCGGTGTACCGGCAGCCTGTGTACCGGATGTGCCGGGCGGGGTGGCTGCATGGCTGGCGCCGGGTTCTCCGGCTGTCTCACCGGCCCCTGCCGTGGCGCCCTGCCCCGGGGCCGCACAGGGCATGCCGGCGGCGGCCAGGGCGGCGGCTTCGTCCTCCACCGGCAGCAGCGGAGAGGCACCGACCTGGGCGGCAAACAGCAGGGTTTCGCACCACGGGCGCAGGGCCTCGACCAGTGCGGGCACGTTGCCGTCGCGCACATGGGCGGCCAGCGCCGCCCAGGCCATCTGCTGGCCGGGGAAGTAGTCGGAGTCCTGCGTGTTCAGGCTGATGGTGTGGCCATCGGCCAGCGGCAGCGTGCTGGGTTCGTGCGGCAGGATGCGCCGTTTGGTGACGCGGATGCTGCCGCCCGCCTGCGGGACGAAGCGGGTTTCGGTGGCCATGCCGCGGTGCCGGTGCACGGCCGCAAAGGTCCAGGCCATGGCGGCAGGCTGCCATGCCTGCTGTTCCGGCCGCTGGGCCACGACGAGGAAGGAGTTGCTGAAGTCGCCCAGCAGGCCGTTCTGCGCCAGCACGCGGTTGACCAGGGCCTCGTCGAAGATGCGCTGGCGGTTGTCGCTGTAGTCTTCGCTGTCGCTGCGCAGCAGCAGGTCGTGCGCCTGAAAGTCGGGGTGCGCAAGCGCAGCATCGCTCAGCACGATGCTGGGCACCTTGTAGTCGGGGTACGGGTACAGCCACTGCTGCTGCGGCAGGCCGGCCCGGGCCAGCACGCGGGACAGGGCCTGGCGACCGAAGGTGCGCGGGCCGCCGTGACGCTGGTAGAGATCCTGGATACCCATGAAGGGCTTGCCGAGGTGGTCTTCACCACAGGCATTGAAATACTTGAGCCCCAGCTGGTTCTCGATGGCCACCACCAGTTTGCCGCCAGGCTCGAGGTGGCGCATGGCAGCCTGCAGGTAGGACTGGTAGGGGTCTTCGGCCGCCGAATAGGCCGCGGCGTATTCGAGCACGCCGATGAAGGTGACCCAGTCGTAGGGGCCTTCCACCTCGGCACCCTGCAGGTCGTCGGCAATGACGGTGACGTTGGGCAGGTCGGCGCAGCGGGCCGCCGCCACGCGGGCACGGGCCAGGCTGCCTTCCACGGCCGTCACCTCGGCCCCCGTTTCGCCCAGATAGCGGGTGATGGCACCGGTGCCGCAGCCCAGCTCCAGCACCCGGTCGCCGGGGCCGATGTCCAGCGGGCGCAGCAGACAGTGCCGGGCGCGGCTGAAGTGGTAGCGGGTGGACCAGTCGACGATGTTGTCGAGATACTCGGGCGAGAAGGTGCTGCGGTCGTGCAGGCGCTCGACGATGTCGAGCAGGCGCTGCTCGGCCTCGGCGCCCTCGGAGTAACCAAAGGCTTCCGCCTCGGGGCGGAAGTACAGGTTGTACCGCGTGTCTTTCTGGTAGCTCATGAGTCTGCCTGAATGTCCACCCGCATGTCGAAATCGGCCAGCCCGTAGCAGCGGGACTGGCGGCTCACGTGCAGCAGCATGCTGTCGTAGCGGCGGTCGAGCGGTTCGACCTCGCCCCCACCGATCTCGTGGGCCACGCCCAGCGACAGCAGAAAATCACCGGCGCCGATGCGCAGGTCCAGCGAGAACACCACCCGCACGGTCTGCCCTGCCCTGGCCGGCTGCATGACCGGGCCGTCGGGGAAGTCGCGCGAGTTGCTGCCGTAGACGGTGATGCCGTCCGGCGTCTTGATGGTGAGGCCGTAGATGGGCGCGTTCACGTCCACCCGGAAACGTACCCACACGACCACCAGAACCTGCTCGCCGGTGTTGAGGCGCACGGTGTGGTCGTGTCCGTTGGTGGTGACCATCACGTCGGTGATTTCCACCTCGCGGCTGCCCCAGCGGTACTCGTCGGTGTTGTAGCCGGGGCGGTCTTCGAAGCGCGAGGGAGAAGCGAGCGGAATCAGCGACAGAGGGCTGTTCTGGCGGGTGTTTTTTGAATTATGGGCGTCGCCATCCTGCATTTCGCCGTGCGATGACAGGATGCCAGCACCCGTCTGGGCGCCATCGCCGCCCTGCTCTTGCACCCCCGGTGCGTCCAGTGCCGCGCTTTCCAGCTCCGACGCCCGGATGGGCTGCCGGGCCGCGGCCCGGGCTATCCGGCCGGAAATGTCGTCGTCACCCTCGATGTCCGGGCGTCGTAATGCAGCATTATTGTCGCTGTTGACCGCGTCAGCTCCGGCATCATCCTGGCCTGCAGCAGCACCCTTGCCGGCCGATGGGCTGCCCTTGCCGTCCTTGCCCGGTTTGTCGCGACGCTGTACGCCGAAGAGCAGGTCCAGATAGGTGTTGGCCACGTCCCTGGGTGGGCCTTCCTGGTGCACCACGCCCCCTTCGAGCAGGATGGCGCGATCGCAGTGGCGGGTGATCTGCTCGGTGGAATGGGTGACGAGCAGGATGGTGGTGCCGCGCGAGACCAGCTCTTCGAAACGGCGAAAGCACTTCGCCTGGAACTTGGCGTCGCCCACGGCCAGTGCCTCGTCGACGATCAGCACGTCGGGGTCGATGCAGGCCGACACGGCAAAGGCCAGCCGCACGTACATGCCGGACGAATACGACTTCACCGGCCGGTCGATGAACTCGCCGATGTCGGCAAAGGCCTCGATGTCGGCAAAGCGGCGGGCGATTTCCTCACGGCTCACGCCCAGGATGGCGCCATTGAGGTAGACGTTCTCGCGCCCGGAAAACTCCGGGTTGAAGCCCGCCCCCAGCTCCAGCAGCGCGGCCACACGACCGCGGATTTCCACATGGCCGTCGGTGGGGGTGAGCGTGCCGCAGAGGATCTGCAGCAGGGTGCTCTTGCCGGCACCATTGCGGCCGACGATGCCCACGGTTTCGCCACGGCGCACGGTGAAGTCCAGCCCCTTCAGCGCCCAGAACTCGCGGAAATACTGTGGCGGCGTGCGGCCCACCAGCCGGGCCATGCGCCCCACCAGCAGCTGCTTGAGCAGATGGCCCGGGCTGTCGTAGAGCTGGAAGCACTTGGAGAGGCCCGAAACGCGGATGGCCACGTCGTCGTCCAGCCCCGGATCCCGCGGGACGGCCGGGGGCTGGTCGGGAAAGGCCGGACCGGAAGCGCTGGCCGGGACTCCGCTGGCCTGGGTGCCACCGGCCGGGACCATGCTGGCAGTGGCGGAGGCGCCTGCCACGGCGGAACCGGTCGCGGCGGAGATACTGACACCAGCCGCCGGTGCGCTGCCGGCCACGGCAGGGTTGGGGGTGCGTTCAGAGGACATCGGCAAACCCCCTGCGGATGCTCTGGAACCAGACGAAACCCAGCCATGCGAACAGCGCCATGCCGGCGGTGAACAGGCCCCACTCCGTCCAGCTGGGCAGGTTGCCCCAGATGAGCACGTCGCGCGACTGCGTCATGGGGATGGTGAGCGGGTTGAGCTTGACCCACGGACGCAGGGTTTCGGGGATGGCCTCCAGCGAGAAGAAGGCCGGCGAGATGAACAGCATGACGGTGAGCACCACGCCGATGGCCTGCGACACGTCACGCACATACACGCCCAGCGCGGCCAGCCACCAGCTGGTGCCCAGCGAGAACAGCACCAGCGGTATCCAGACCACCACGATGAGCGGGGCGGTAAGCGGAATGTGCCCTTCCATGAGCAGCAGGGCCACCAGCAGTACGGCAATGCTCACGCCGGCCTGAAACAGCGCCGACAGCAGGCTGACGGCGGGCAGGATTTCGAGCGGGAACACCACGCGCTTGACGTAGCTGGGGTTGGAAATGATGAGGGACGGTGCGCGGCCGGCCACCTCCGAGAACAGGGTGTGCACGATGACACCCACGAACAGGATGATGGCGAAGTCGGTGTGGCTCTGCTGGGCGCCCGTCTGCCAGCGGGCCTTGAACACCACCGAGAAGACGAAGGTGTAGACCACCAGCATGAGCAGCGGGTTGAGCAGCGACCAGAACACCCCCATGACGGAACCGCGGTAGCGGGCAACGATTTCCCGCCGGGCCATCTGCAGGATGAGGGTGCGGTGCCGCAGCAGGGTGGACACCATGAAGCCCGGTGAGGTGGGTGTGGTGGCGTGTGGATTCAACGTTGTGCGAACCAGATCGAAAGGGCTGCGGGAGCACCGGACCGGATGTGCCGCCAGGGGCACGCCCCGGGACGGACCGGCAGCGGAGGTGGATTATCATGCAAATGATACGGCCATGGTCCGTCGGCCACGCCTGCATGGCCCCATGGATGGGCGCAGCTGTGCCAAAGCCTTACAAGCACGTCCGTATGCGTTACAAAACCGGTACGGTGGCGTACACAGGGAGGCCAATGACCTGCCCTGCTGCGCCATGGCTTGCCGGCACTGCCACGCACGGCAACCGGACATGGCAGCCATACACGGCCATCCGTACCAGGCAGCGGCACACGGCAGCCCTGCATGGCTGGCGGATGCGTGCTGCGGCGGCAGCGTACATGGGTTGCCGGGCTTTGCACCGGGTTTTTGTCACACCGGAGGTGATGTGTTTTTCGACGCTGCATCCCTGCTGCCTTCCCTGCGCGGCGCTTTCCGGGGCCGGCTGCTGGAAAGACCGGATGAGATGACTCCCTTCGTGCGCGACTACCGGCAGCGCTGGGGTGGTCCGGCGCTGGCGGTGGCCCTGCCCGACAGCACGGACGATGTGGCGGCGGTGGTACGCTGGTGTGCTGCGCACGGGGTGGCCATCGTGCCGCAGGGGGGCAATACCGGGCTGACCGGGGCCTCGGTGCCGGCAGGTATCGTCGGGGGCGCGGTTGCGGGACATGACAGCATGCCCACGCCGACCTCACCGAACACGACGGCACCGAAAGCATCGGCTGAACCATCAGCCACGGACGCCGGGGCCAGCCCGCAGCCGGACCGTGAGCGGCCCGTCATCGTGCTGTCGCTCAAGCGTCTGCAGCGGGTGCGCGGCGTGGACGTGGCAGGCAGCACGATGGTGGTGGAGGCCGGCTGCACACTGGCAGCGGCTCAGGCGGCCGCGGCGGCGCACGGGCGGCTGTTTCCGCTGTCGCTGGCCTCGGAAGGCAGCTGCACGGTGGGCGGCAATCTGGCCACCAATGCGGGCGGTGTGCAGGTGCTGCGCTACGGCAACATGCGCGAGCTGTGTCTGGGACTGGAGGTGGTGACGGCCAGCGGCGAGGTCTGGCACGGGCTGAACCGCCTGCGCAAGAACAATACCGGCTACGACCTGCGCGACCTGTTCATCGGCGCGGAGGGAACGCTGGGCATCATCACGGCGGCGGTGCTGAAACTGTTTCCACAGCCGGCGGGCCGGGTGGTGGCGCTGGCGCAGGTGGCCTCGCCCGAACAGGCACTGGCGTTGCTGGTGCAGGCGCAGGGCCGGCTGGCGGCCGAGCTGACGGCCTTCGAGCTGATGTCGGCCGACGCCCTGGGGCTGGTGCACCGGCATTTTCCGGAGCTGCCGGTGCCCATCAGCGCGGCCGCGGACGCCGCATCTGCGGGGCGGGACACGGGTACCGGAAAGGACACGGGTACCGGACAGGACACGGGTACCGGACAGGACACGGGTACCGGACAGGACACGGGCATCGGACAGGACGCAGGCACCGGACATGACGCAGATACCGGACACGGCGGGGCCCGTGCGGCCTGCCAATCGGTGGCGCGTCCCTGGTACGTGCTGCTGGAGGCCAGCAGCCTGCACAGCGAGGCGGCGGCGCGCGAGGGGCTGGAAAGCGTGCTGGCGGCGGCCATGGAGGCCGGCACGGTGCAGGATGCCGTGCTGTCGGGCTCGCTGGCGCAGTTTGCCGCGCTGTGGGCGCTGCGCGAGAACATCTCGGCCGCGCAGAGCCGCGAGGGGCGCAACATCAAGCACGACATTTCGGTGCCCATCGGGCGGATTGCCGAATTCATGGTGGCGGCAGAGGCGCAGCTGCGGGCGGTGTATCCGGCGGTACGGCTGACGGTATTCGGGCATCTGGGCGATGGCAACCTGCATTTCAATGTGTCGCCCCGTGCGCAGTTTGCACGGCAGTATGACGAAGCGTTTGCAGCGGACGAGGCGCGGGTGAATCACATCGTGCACGATGTGGTGGCGGCCCATGAAGGCGCCATTTCGGCCGAGCACGGCATTGGCGTGCTGCGGCTGACCGAGCTGGCGCGCTACAAGCAGCCGCTGGAACTGCAGATGATGCGTGCCATCAAGGCGGCGCTGGATCCGGACAACCGGATGAACCCGGGCAAGCTGCTGCCGGCCGGGTGAATCCCCGTGAATACCAGGGTCTGCCATGAATCAGGGAGGCCTCCTGCACGGGAGACGGTACGCAGGCAGGACAGGCACCAGAAACCATGGCAGAACGAAACGGACATGCTGCAAAGTCATGAAATAACGCCCTCCTATAATGCGCGGTGACCTCCTATTCAGAGCCACGGACGCTGTCACCATGCTTTATCCTCCTCCCGATCCCACCCCTGCCCTGCCCGTTGCCGTGATCACCGGGGCCGGCAGTGGCATTGGCCGCGCCGTGGCGCTGGCCTTTCTGGCCGCCGGTTACGGGGTGGTGCTGGCCGGGCGCCGGCAGATCACCCTGCAGGAAACGGCCGACCAGTCCGTCCAGCCGGGCCGCGCGCTGATCATGCCCACCGATGTGACCGACCCGGATGCCGTGACGCGCCTGTTCGACCGCACAGTGGCGCATTTTGGCCGCGTGGACGTGCTGTTCAACAACGCGGGCATCAGTGCGCCGGCAGTGCCGCTGGAATCGCTGTCGCCCACGCAGTGGCGTGCCGTGGTGGACACCAACCTGAGCGGGCCGTTCTACTGCATTCAGAACGCCTTCCGGGTGATGAAGGCGCAGAACCCGCGCGGCGGGCGCATCATCAACAATGGTTCGGTGTCGGCCCACGCGCCGCGGCCGATGTCGATGCCCTACACGGCGACCAAGCACGCCATGACGGGGCTGACGAAGGCGGCCTCGCTGGACGGGCGGGATTTCGACATCGCGTGCAGCCAGATCGACATCGGCAACGCGGCCACCGACATGACCCGCCCCATGGCCGAGGGCATCCTGCAGGCCGACGGGCGCGTGGCCACGGAGCCGACCATCGATGTGCATCTGGTGGCGCAGGCGGTGCTGGACATGGCCCGGCTGCCGCTGTCGGCCAATGTGCAGTTCATGACGCTGATGGCCACGAAAATGCCGCTGGTGGGACGCGGCTAGCGCATGTCATGGACGGGCTCGTCCCCGCGCCCGCCCCGGATCTGCGCGTGGTCAGGGCACCATGCACGGGCCGGGGAGGCAGGCGGCAGCGCCGTGCTTCCGCACACACCGCTGCCATTGCCGCTGCCGTTGCGCGCACACACGACAGTTGTTGTTTTGCAACCACCATATGCCCGCCCGTGCCGTTAAAACGACCCCGTAGCCCATTCATGCCGCCGGGATGATGCAGGGGAGGACAATGCCTCCTGTCGGCCGCCGTCGTGCGCGGACGTTGAATGAGGCTCAGCGCGTGCCATGGACCCCTGTGTGTCATGGACGCTTTCGCCCCCGCGAAAACCCTTTCACAAGAACCAGCCAGCCAACCTCGACCATGACGAACAGACATTCACCCCGGGCGCTCCACACGCCCCCCCTGCCCCCGTCTGCCGCGCCGTCCGTACACGGGCACGGCCAGGCCGGCACTGCGGCCGTTGCGAAGGGGCTGCCGTCGCCCGGCAGCCACGACGCGCCGCGTCGCCGGCGCCTGCTGCCCGCCCTGCTGGCGCTGCAGCTGGCGGCAGGTGGACTGGCTGGCGGCTGGCAGAATACCGCCCGGGCCGAGACGCTGCCGGAGGCGGTGGACATTGCACTGAAGCTGCACCCGGCCGTGCTGGGCGCGCGCCGCAATGCGGAAGCCATCCGCCACGAGGTGACGGGCGCAGCCAACGGCATGAATTTCCGCTTCGGCGTGATTGCAGAACCTTCGGTGGCTTATCAGCGTGGCGTGGGCCGTGACAAGCGCAGTGGCGATCTGGGCGCACAGGCCATCAAGCCGCTGTACGACGGCGGCCGTACCGACAACGAGACCGACCGCCAGAAGGCGCGGCTCTCCAGCGCCAACTACAGCACCGAAGCCTCGCGCGACGACATTGCGCTGCGTGTAGCGGATGCCTATATAGAAGTGGTGAAGCAGCAGGACCTGGCGGTGCTGGCCCGCGATTATGTGGCCGGCATCGAGGCGCTGCAGGCCCGGGTACGCGAAATCGTGCGCATCGACAAGGGCCGCGGCTACGACCTGCTGCAGACCAATTCCCGCCTGTCGCAGGCGCAGCTGACGCTGGCCGACCGCGAGGGGCAGCTGGCCGAGGCCCGCGAGGCGCTGACGCAGCTGGTGGGCCAGCCCGTGAAGGGGGTGACGGCCGCCACACCACCGGGCGAACCGGTGCGTTCGCTGCAGGAGGCCATGGACCTGCTCAACAGCCACCCGGCCATTCTGGCGCGGCGTGCCGAGGTCAATGCGGCCCGCAAGGCGGCTGCAGTGGCCGATGCCTGGGTCAAGCCCACGGTGAACCTGCGGGCACGCGTGACCAGTCCGCGCAATTTCGATGGCAAACGCGAGTGGTTTGGCGGCTATGACCTGGGCCTGGTGACGGACTGGAGCCCCTTCGATGGTGGTGTGGGTGCGGCCACGGCAGCGGCTGCCAATGCGCAGGTGCTGACGGCCGAAGAGGCGGTGTCGAACACCCGCCGCTCGCTGCAGACCGAGGTGGCACGCCACTGGACGCAGATCCAGTCACGCGTGGGCCGCGTGAGCACCCGCGAGGAGCTGGTGGAGAGCACGCGCAAGGTGCGCGAAGCCTACTGGGAGCAGTTCCAGATCGGCAAGCGCAGCATCATCGACCTGCTCAATGCCGAAAACGAAATCTATGCCGCACGGCTGGGGGCTGCTACCGAGCGGGCAGAGCTGACCCAGGCGCGTTACCGGCTGCTGGGTGCCACCGGCCAGCTGCTGCCCCGGCTGGGCATTGCCCCGCTGCCGCCGGTGACGAGCGAGCAGGACATGGCCGAACGGCAGCAGCGCAATGGCATTCCGGCGCTGCCCGATCTGAACTGAGTGCGTGTCATGGACCCATTCCGTCCATGACACGCCCTGAAGGCCCGGCACGACACGGGCCTGCCTGACCGGTCCTGCGACGCCTCATGGCGAACGCCCGACCGGTGACCCGAAACCGACACGGGCAAGAAACCAACCACGACATGAGTACACAACCCGAGATTGCACTGCCCTCGATGCAGCCACAGCCCGATCCGCTGCTGACGGCGCTGTCGCAGATGCTGGCGCGCTTCGACATCCACAAGAGCGAGGAGGCGCTGGCCACCGGCATTCCGCACGAGCGGCCACTGCAGCCCGCCGGCATGATGCGCATTGCCGAAGCGCACGGCTGCAAGGTGCGCATCCAGCATCGCGCGCTCGACAGCATCAATCCGCTGCAGCTGCCGGTGGTGCTGCTGCTGCACGACCTGCGCGCCTGCCTGCTGCTGGAATGGCGCCGTGACGGCAAGGCAGTGATCCTGCCCTGCGAGCAGGGTGCCATCGAGCTGGAAGTGAAACACGAGGATCTGCAGCGCCAGTACATCGGCACCTGCCTGCTGATCCGTCCGGCCATTGCGGAAGACAAGCGCAGCCCGATCGAGATCGACAAACCGAAGGGTCACTGGTTCTGGAGCACGATCTGGCGTTTTCGGGGTTATTACATGCAGGCGGCCATTGCGGCGCTGCTGATCAACGTGCTGGCGCTGGCAGGCACGTTCTTCACGATGAACGTGTATGACCGGGTGATCTCGAACCAGGCCTACACCACGCTGTGGGCGCTGGCCAGCGGCGTGATGGTGGCGATGCTGTTCGAATACCTGTCGCGCAACCTGCGAAGCTGGCTGCTGGACAACGCCGGCAAGAAGGCCGACCTGCTGCTGGGCTCGACACTCTTTCGCCAGGCGATGATGTCACGGCTGGAAAACCGTCCGCAGTCGGCCGGTGCCTTTGCCAACACCATCCGTGAATTCGAATCGGTGCGCGATTTTGCCACCTCCGCCACGCTGGCCACCATCACCGACCTGCCCTTCGTGCTGATGTTCGTGTGGGTGATCCACGCCATTGCGGGGCCGCTCTTCTGGGTACCGCTGGCCTGCATTCCCATTCTGGTGATCGTGGGGGCGCTGGCGCAGATTCCACTGTCGCGCTACGTGAAGGAACATCTGCGCGAGGGCAGCATCAAGCAGGGCATTCTGGTGGAAACACTGGAAAGTGCCGAGGCCATCAAGGCGCTGCGCATGGAAAGTCAGGTGCAGACCCGCTACGAGCGCGCCTCCGCCCTCACCGCCCGCACCTCGATGAAGAGCCGCAACATCACGGCCATGGTGAACAACTTCACCGCCCTGCTGCAGTCGATGTGCACGGTGGCGATGGTGGTGTGGGGCGTATACCTGATTGGCGACGGGACGCTGACGCAGGGCGCACTGATCGGCGCGGTGATTCTGGCCGGCCGCACCATTGCACCGGCTGCGAGCATCACGGCCCTGGCCGTACGCTACCAGCAGGCCAAGACGGCGCTGACCTCGCTGAACCGTGTGATGAACACGCCCACCGACCGCGATCCGGAACGGAATTATCTGCGCAAGCCCACCACGACGGGCGCGCTGTCGGCCGAGAATCTGGCCTTCCGCTACGACCCGATGTCGCCCGATTCGGTACGTGAAGTGAGCATGACGCTGAATCCAGGTGAGCGGGTGGCGGTGCTGGGGCGCATCGGCAGCGGCAAATCGACGCTGCTGAAGGTGCTGGCCGGGCTGTATCTGCCGCGCGAGGGCTCGGTGAAGCTCGATGGCATCGAGATCCAGCAGATCGAGCCGGCCGACGTGCGCCGCCACGTGCTGTATGTGGGGCAGGATACGCGACTGTTTTTCGGGACGCTGCGCGAGAACCTGAAGGCCGGCAACCCGCACATCGATGACGATTCGATGATGCGCATTGCCGATGCCTTCGGTGTGCACCAGATGGCCAGCCGCCATCCGCGCGGCTACGACATGCCCATTGGCGAAGGCGGCAATGGGCTGTCGGGCGGGCAGCGTCAGGCCGTGGCCCTGGCCCGCGCCGTGATTGCCAACCCCGCCGTGATGCTGCTGGACGAACCGACCAGCGCCATGGATACCGCCACCGAGACGATGGTGATGCAGGCGCTGTCGCGTCTGTCCACCCGCCAGACGATGGTGTTCGTGACGCACAAGCTGCAGCTGCTGGATTTCGTGAACCGGGTGATGATCATGGATGGTGGTGTGCGCGTGGCCGACGGCCCGAAAGAGGCAGTGCTGCAGGCCCTGAAGGAAGGCAAGATCCAGGGGGTGCGCCGTGTCTGAACGTTCCACCCCTAATCATGAACAACCCACAGGAAAACCCGTGAACACACAGGGTAAAACACAGCCCGGCACGACACGGCCGGAATCCCGTGCCGTGGCGGCTGCAGCGCCCACCGGGGTCGCGGCCGGCCGCAGCGGCAGGCGCCCTGCCCCGGGCAAGGACGTGGTGGTGGCCGGCCAGCGTGCCGTGGAACCGCGCGATACCTTTGCGCATCCGGTCTATGCCGGCAGCGGCAGCGATTTCGATTTCATGCGCGACATGCAGCAGGCGATGGTGAATGATCGCCAGAAAAGCAGCTTCCTGCTGCTGGCGCTGATGCTGTCGCTGCTGGTGGCGGCCGCCGTGTGGGCCAATTACAGCAAGCTGGAAGAAATCACCAAGGGCGATGCACGCATCATCGCATCCAGCCGCGAACAGGTGATCCAGTCGCTGGAGGGCGGCATTCTGTCCGAGATGATGGTGCGCGAAGGTGCCACCGTCGAAAAGGGCCAGCCGCTGCTGCGCATCGATGAAACCAAGGCACAATCCTCCTACCGCGAAGGGCTGAGCAAGGTGATCAGCCTGAAAGCCTCGGCTGCCCGTCTGCGTGCAGAGGCACGCGGCACGCCGCTGAAATTCCCGGACGACGTGCTGTCCGATGCGGAAGTGGTGGACAACGAGACGGACACCTACAACGCCCGCCGGCAGGCGCTGCAGCAGGCCATGGAAACCTCGAAGGCCAGCCAGGCACTGGTGGCCCGCGAGATTGGCATTACCAGACCGATGGTGGCCAAGGGGCTGGTGGCCGAAACGGAACTGCTGCGCCTGCAGCGGCAGTACAACGACCTGCAGGCCGCCATGCAGGAGCGGGTGAACAAGTACCGTGCCGATGCGGCCAACGACCTGTCGCGCGTGGAGTCCGAACTGGCCCAGGTGCAGCAGGCGCTGACCGCCCGGCAGGACCAGGTGACCCGTACCGTGCTGACGGCGCCGGTGAAGGGCATCGTGAAGAACATCCGGATGAACACGCGCGGCGGGGTGATCCAGCCGGGTCAGGACATCATGGAGATCATTCCGCTGGAAGACCAGCTGCTGGTGGAGGCGAAGATCCGCCCGCACGAGGTGGCCTTCCTGCGCCCCGGCCTGCCGGCGACGGTGAAGATCTCGGCCTACGACTACGCCATCTACGGTGGCCTGCATGGCGAGGTGGAGCTGATCAGCCCGGACACGCTGCGTGACGACGAACAGCGCACGGCCGGCAGCAACCGCTACTACCGCGTGCTGGTGCGCACCACGTCATCGACACTGAGCGCGGGCGGCAAGGAGCTGCCGATCATCCCCGGGATGACGGCCTCGGTGGAAATCCGCACGGGCGAGAAGACGGTGATGGACTACATCCTGAAGCCGATCCTGAAGATGCGGGAGGCGTTCCGGGAGCGGTGACCGCTCTGCCTGAGCAGCCGCAATGGTCGCCCCGGCTGCTGCACGATACCGGCCCGCGCTTCGGGGCTCAGGCAGGTGCAGGTCCGATCCATGGCAACACTTCATCTGGGGAAGGGGTGTTGCATCCGAAAGTGAGTCCTGGGCCTTCCGCGCCCTTCCCCGACAGGGCCCGCCCGACGTGATCCGTCCGGCGGGCCTTTCTGTGCCTTGACCTGAAACAACGCCAACCGCCATTGGAACTTTGACCGCCACGGCGGTTGGCCCGACAATGCCGGCATGTCATCCCCTGCCCTCTTTCTCTGGCTGCTGGTTGCTGCAGCCGTTCTGGTCAGCCTGTATGTGGTGTGGCCGCTGCTGCGCCGCGGTACGCCATCCGATGCCGCAGCGGCCGGCCACATCGGCGACGACGGGGCCAGCCTGAACCGCGACATCATCCGCGAACGCCGCCAGCGGCTGGACGAGGAGCTGGCTGCACTGCCCAAGGATTCGCCCGAGCGCGAGGCGCTGGTGCGCGAGTTTGCGACGGCCGCGCTGGCCGATCTGGCGCCGGAGGGGCACGGCCCCGGGCATGCCCCCCTCGAGGAACAGGGTGCCCCCAGCAACACGCCAGCCGGCACGGCATCCCTGCAGCGCCCCGGCATGACCCGCCGCCGGCAGCTGCTGGCGGTGGTGTTTGCCACGCTGCTGGTGGCCCTGCCACTGGCCTTCTACCGCACCACCGGCATGCCCGAGGCCGTGGTGCCGGGCTTCGACCAGCAGGCGCAGATGCCGGATGTAAACAAAATGCTGGCGCAGCTGGAAGCCAAACTGGAGGCCGAACCCGATCTGGTGGAAGGCTGGCTGATGCTGGGCCGCTCACGCCGGGCGCTGGGCGATCTGGACAAGGCCACGGCCGCGCTGGAAAAGGCCCTGAAGCTGGACAGTCCCGATCCGGCGCTGGCAGCGCAGATCCGCACCGACCTGGCCGACACGCTGGGCCAGCAGGCCGGCATGAAGCTCGAGGGCCGGCCGTGGGAACTGATCCAGCAGGCGCTGAAGCTCAACCCCGGCAATGGCAAAGCGCTGGCGCTGGCCGGTGCCCACGAGATGAACCACGGCAACGCCAGGGCAGCCCTGGGCTACTGGGAACCGCTGCTGGCGCAGCTCAAGCCCGGTACACCACAGTACCAGCAGGTGCAGCAGTACATCGACGCGGCACGGCAGCAGGCGGACGGCACGGGCGCTGGCCCGCGGGCCAATCCGGATGGTACGGCCGGCAGCGGTACATCCGCACCACCAGCGGGCAATACGGCCGGCAACGGCACATCCGCGCCACCAGCGGGCGAGACGGCCGGCCGTGGCACTTCCATGCCCCCAACCAGTGAGGCGGCCGGCAAGCCATGAGCACGACGACGGCCCGCGCACCTGCAGCAGGCGCCTGCGCTTCCACGGCGGTGACCGGCAGGCTGCTGGCCAGCGGCCTGCGCATCGAGCGGAGCCGTCAGGTGCTGGTCGATGCACTGGACTTCACCGTGCCATCCGGTGCGGCGCTGATGCTGCGCGGCGCCAACGGCAGCGGCAAGTCCACGCTGCTGCGGGCGCTGCTGGGGCTGACACCGGTGCAGGCCGGTGAGCTGACGTGGGAAAACGAAACCTTCAGGCCCGGCACCCGAAAACTCTGCCCGCACGCCCTGTGGCTGGGCCATGCACACGGGCTGAAGGGCGAACTGTCGGCCATCGACAACCTGCGCCTGCTGGCCGAACTGGACGGTGCCCGCCCGGACCGTGCCCGGCTGCGCAGGGTGCTGGAGCGGGTGGGGCTGGCGAAGCGCACGCATGTGGAAACCCGCCGGCTCTCGCAGGGCCAGCGGCAGCGGCTGGCCCTGGCGCGGCTGCTGCTGGCGCCACACCGGCCGCTGTGGCTGCTGGACGAGCCCTCGGCCGCGCTGGACGCCGAAGGCAGTGCGCTGCTGGATGCCCTGCTGAACGAACATCTGGACGCCGGTGGCAGCGCGCTGATTGCCACGCACCTGCCGGTGCTGGCGGCACGGGCGCCCAACGAACTCTGGCTGGGGGCAAAAACCGCACCGGGCGCGGCCCCTGCCTCCAGGCCAGCATCCGCCTCCGGGCCGGCATCCCCGGCCAGGCAGGTATCCGCACCGTCGCAGGGACATACCCCATGGCGAGGGCATGCACCATGAACGGAGCGCCTGCATGAGGGATGCACCACGATGAAAGGCACCTTCCGCTGGGCGCTGCAGCGCGACCTGAAGCTTGCGCTGCGCCGGCGCGCCGACACGCTGAATCTGCTGGGCTTTTTCGTACTGGCCTGCCTGATGGTGCCGTTTGCCGTGGGGCCGGAAACCGAATGGCTGGCGCGGCTGGGGCCGGGGCTGATCTGGGTGATGGCGCTGCTGGCGCAGCTGACGGCGCTGCCGATGCTGTTTGCCAACGACCATCAGGACGGCAGTCTCGAACACATGCTGGCCAGCGGCCGCTCGCCCACGGCGCTGGTGGCAGGCAAGCTGCTGGCGGTGTGGCTGGTGTCGGCCGTGCCACTGGTGATCATCACGCCGCTGCTGGCACTGGCGCTGTCGGTGGACCTGCCCCGTGCCGGGCTGCTGGTGCTGACGCTGCTGCTGGGCACCCCCACCCTGCTGATGCTGGGCGCGGTGGGTGCGGCGCTGACGCTGGGCGTACGTGCGGGCGGCGCCCTGGTGGCGCTGCTGGTGCTGCCGCTCTACGTGCCGGTGCTGATTTTCGGGGCGGGCGCCGTGGACATGCTGGCAGCCGGCCTGTCGCCTTCGTCCCACCTGGCGCTGCTGGGTGCGGCCATGGTGGCGGCCGTCTGGGGCGGGCCGTATCTGGTGGCGCTTGCGCTGCGCACCTCGCTGGAATGAGGGCCTGCCCATGAAACATGATGTTCACGTCACATCCCCCTACTGCCCCAGAGGCCGCGCAAACCCCGTGCACCTCACCGGCATGGGATGCAGCGCAGACACGACACAGAATTTGCAGGAACGATTGCAGGACGCACACCCATGAACCTGTTTGCCTACGCTGCCCCGCAGCGCTTCTATGGTCTGGCCGGCAAGCTCATTCCGTGGTTTGCCGTGAGTGCCGCCGTACTCTGCCTGCTCGGCCTGTGGCTGGGCTTCGTGGAAGCCCCCACGGATTTCCAGCAGGGCGAGGTGTACCGGATCATCTTCATCCACGTGCCGGCCGCGTGGATGGCCATGTTCATCTATCTGGTGATGGCCTTCTATGCCATTCTGAATCTGGGCTTCCGTACGCGCATGTCGGCCATGATGATCTCGGCCCTGGCCCCCACCGGCGCACTGTGGGCCGCCATTGCGCTATGGACCGGGTCCCTCTGGGGCAAGCCCACCTGGGGGACCTACTGGGCCTGGGATGCGCGGATGACCTCGACGCTGATCCTGCTGTTCCTGTACTTCGGTTACATGGCGCTGACGCACGCCATCGAGGACCAGAACCGCGCCGACCGGGCCGGCTCCATTCTGGTGCTGGTGGGCAGCATCAATGTGCCGATCATCTATTTTTCGGTCAACCTCTGGAACACGCTGCACCAGGGCTCGAGCGTGAATCCGGTGAGCGGCTCGAAGATGGCCACGGTGATGCTGCTAGCCATGCTGGTGATGATGCTGGCGGCCTGGTGCTACAGCGTGGCGGTGGTGCTGCACCGGGCCAGAAGCATCATCCTGATGCGGGAGGCGCATACGCAGTGGGTGCAGCAGCTGTCGAAGTGAAGCCACGCCATCCTGTTGATTTTGGTCAAAAAATTCTGAACGGGAATCAGTCCACACCACACCTTGCGCCTGTCCGACACACTTTCTGACCGTCTGCCGGATGGAAAGCCCCGACCGTTGACCTCGATCAACGAGTGCGGATGCACCGGGGGTATCGTCGGTTCTCCTCTTGCGATATCTCCGTTATCCGCCATGACGCACTGGCACTACGTCCTCATCGCCTACGGTCTTTCCCTGGTGGCCCTGCTGGCCGAGCTGGTCCTGCTGGCCGGCCGTCGTCGCCAGGCACGTCATCAACTGGAAGACAGCGGTTCATGACCCCCCGCCAGAAACGTTTCGCCTGGATTGCCTCCGGTCTGGTGGCGCTGGCGGTGGTGGCCGGACTGCAGCTCTACGCCCTCAACAGCAATATCGTCTTCTTCTATACCCCCACGCAGGTGGCCAACCACGAGGCCCCCGAGGGACGCACCTTCCGCATTGGCGGGCTGGTCGAACCGGGCAGCCTCAAACGCGAGGGCACGCGGGTGCAGTTCGTGGTCACCGACGGTGACCACCAGATCACCGTAACCTACGTGGGCACGCTGCCCGACCTGTTCCGCGAGGGCAAGGGCGTGGTGACGCAGGGCCGGCTGGGGGCCGATGGTCTCTTCACCGCCTCGGAAGTGCTAGCCAAGCACGACGAGAACTACATGCCGCCCGAGGCCGCCGAAGCCATGAAGAAGGTCCACCCCGATACCATCGATACCTTCAAATCCCAGTGATTGCAGAGATTGGACACTACGCGCTGTGGCTGGCGCTGGCGCTGGCCGTGGTGCAGTTTTTTTCGGGCATCTGGGGGGCCCACCGTACCGATGGCCGGCTGATGCAGGTGGGCCATCGCGCCACCGTGCTGCAGATGCTGATGATGCTGCTGGCCTTCGGCTGTCTGGCCTGGTCGTTCGTGCATCACGATTTTTCGCTGCGCAACGTGGCGGCCAACAGCAACCGGCTGCTGCCCCTGCCCTATCGCATCGCCGCCACCTGGGGCTCGCACGAGGGCTCGATGCTGCTGTGGGCGCTGATGCTGTCGGTGTGGACGGGTGCCGTGGCCGGCTTTGGCCGCACGCTGGGCATGCAGGTGCGCAGCCGGGTGCTGGGCGTGCTGGGCTTCGTGTCGATGGGCTTTCTGCTCTTTCTGCTCACCACGTCCAATCCGTTCGAGCGCGAGCTGCCGGCCCCGGCCGACGGACGTGACCTGAACCCGCTGCTGCAGGATCCGGGCATGGTGCTGCACCCACCCATGCTGTATCTGGGCTATGTGGGCTTTTCGGTGGCCTTTGCCTTTGCCATCGCCGCCATGCTGGGCGGCCGGGTAGATGCGGCCTGGACACGCTGGGCCCGGCCCTGGACCATCGCGGCCTGGTGCTTTCTCACGCTGGGCATCACGCTGGGCAGCTGGTGGGCCTATTACGAGCTGGGCTGGGGCGGCTGGTGGTTCTGGGATCCGGTCGAGAACGCCTCGTTCATGCCCTGGCTGGTGGGTACGGCGCTGATGCACTCGCTCATCGTCACCGAACTGCGCGGCACCTTCCGCAACTGGACGCTGCTGCTGGCCATTGCGGCATTCAGCCTGAGCCTGGTGGGCACCTTCATCGTGCGCTCGGGCGTGCTCACCTCGGTGCATGCCTTTGCCACCGATCCGGCGCGCGGCGTGTTCATCCTGGCGTTCCTGGTGGTGGTGATCGGCGGCTCGCTGGTGCTGTATGCGTGGCGCGCCCCAAAACTGGCGGCCGGCAATGCGCCAGCGGTGTTTTCCGTCAGCTCGCGCGAGAGCCTGCTGCTGGCCAACAACCTGCTGCTGGTGGTGGCCTGCGCCGCCATTTTCCTGGGCACCATGTACCCGATGCTGCTCGACACGCTGCAGCTGGGCAAGATTTCGGTGGGGGCGCCCTACTTCGAGGCGGTGTTCGTGCCGCTGATGGCGCCGGCCATTTTCCTGATGGGCATCGGTCCGGTGGCCCGCTGGCGCAATGCGCCGGTGCCCGACCTGTTCCGGCGCCTTCGCTGGGCGCTGGGCGTGTCGGTGATCAGCACGGTGCTGGTGGCCGTGCTGTCGGGGCGGTTCTCGGCCGCCCGGCTGGCGCCACCGGCCGAAGGTGGTGCCGGATTCGGCGGCGCGATGGTGTTTGCCGTGGGCGCGTTCATCGGCTTCTGGGCCATTGCCTCGGCACTGGCCCTGCTGGCCGAGCGGCTGTGGCCGGCCGGCAGGGCCGGGCAGATGCAGGGCAATCAGGCGCCGGCCCGGCAACCGCAGCAAGGAGCTGACACGCAGCCCTCACCTGAGCGGGAGCCGCGGGGGAATCAGGTTCAGCCGATGCAGCAGGTACATACCCGGCGAACGCTGGCCGAACGTGCCCGTGCCCTGCCGGCAGCGTTCTGGGGCATGCTGGTGGCGCACATCGGCGTGGGGGTGTTCATCATCGGCGTGGCCGGCGTGACCACGCTGGAACGCGAGGCCGACGAGGCCCTGGCACCCGGCCAGAGCATGCAGCTGGGTGATTATGAATTCCGGCTGCAGGACATCCGCGAAGTACCCGGTCCCAACTACCTGGCCATCCAGGGCAAGGTGGAAGTGCGGCACGACGGTGCGTTCTTCACCCTGCTGCACCCCGAAAAACGCGCCTACACCGGCCGCATGGGCATGGGTCAGACCGAGGCCGCCATCGAGACCCGCCTGACCGGCGACGTGTACGTGGCCCTGGGCGAGAAGCTGCCCGACGGCCGCTGGACGATGCTGGTGTGGATCAAGCCCTTCGTGGACTGGATCTGGGGCGGCTGCGTGCTTATGGCACTGGGCGGCTTCATCGCCATGTGCGACAGGCGATATCGCCGCAAGCTGCGGGAAAGGCGGAGCGGCGCAGGCATGGGCGGGCACTGAGCGCGTGCCATGGTCATGGACATGCCCGTCTCCGCAACAGGTATGAATCTGCGGTGGCCGCCGATGCGCACCGGCTGTTCAGACATGTCTCTGCCAGCGGTGTCCTGACAGACTGGAGGCGGTTCCCGACAAATCCGCCAGAGATCCCTTCCATGAAATTCACCGTGGAGCGTGTGTCAGCGACCGCCCCGAAAGGGCCGTTACACTGGGGGCCGGAACGGCGCATGTCTTTCCCATGTCCTCTGCCCCGTCGCTACCATCCTCTCCCTCGCCTCTTTCCCGTAGCTTCGCCCCACTGTCCCCACCATGAACGCTTCCGCCTCCCCCCGAAAACGCCGGAAAAAACCTGCCCGCAAGGCCGGGCTGTTTTCGTGGCGTTACCTGCTGCCTGCCGGTTTTTTCGTGGTGCTGGCGGTGTTTCTGCTGCTGGGGCTGGGGCGCAATCCCAACGAAATTCCATCGCCGCTGATCGGCAAGGAAGCACCGGCCTTCGAGCTGCCACGACTGGCGGGCGTGGCGGCGCCAGACACCAGCAGCATCAGCTCGGCCAGCCTGCGGGGCAAGCCCTATCTGCTCAATGTCTGGGCCTCGTGGTGCATGCCCTGTCTGCAGGAGCACCCGCAGATGATGGCGCTGGCACAGCGCCACCGCATCCGGATGGTGGGTATGAACTACAAGGACCGGCCGGAAGACGCACGCCGCTGGCTGGCCCGCAACGGCAATCCGTTCGACGAGATCATGGTGGATGCGCAGGGGCGTACGGCCATCGATTTTGGGGTGTACGGCGTGCCCGAAACCTTCCTGATCGATGGCGAGGGTCGCATCCGGCGCAAGATCGTGGGAGCCATCTCCATCGAGACCCTGCAGAACGAGCTGCTGCCGGCCATCGAAAAGCTGGAGGCGGAAGCCAAATGACGACGGTACACCGACAGGCGGCGGTACTGCCGGCAACATCCATCCCGCAAGGCCCGGTGCACACGCGCACGAAAAACCCGGCTGCATCTGGCCCGGCTACAGCTACAGCTACAGCTACAGCTACAGCTACAGGTACAGGTGCTGGTGCTGGTGCTGGTGCTGGTGCTGGTGCTGGTGCTGGAATGAGTATGGCCATGGGCCGTGTCGTGCTGGCCACGGCCGCCCTCACCGCTGCCCTGATGGCCGCACCACTTCAGGCCCAGACATCGGCCCCCATCAATTCGACCACACCAGCCACCGCCCTCCAGGAGGGCGGAGGTGAAACGCCCGGTACAAGCGGGCTGCCCGCAGGCAGTGGTATGCAAAATGGCAATGAGACGCCAGCCGCCAGCAATGGCAGCGGCGCCCCCGCGGGCAGTGAAACGGAAGACCCCCACGCCGAGGCCGTGATGCACACGGCGCGCTTCCGGGCATTGGCGCACGAGCTGCGCTGTCTGGTGTGCCAGAACCAGACGCTACTGGATTCGCACGCCGACCTGGCGAAGGATCTGCGGCTGGAGGTGGTGCGGCTGATCGACCGGGGCCTGGATGACCGGCAGATCAAGGACTATCTGGTGGACCGTTATGGCGAGTTCGTGCTGTACCGGCCTACCTGGTCGTGGCAGAACAGCATCCTCTGGGCAGGTCCGGCTGTGATGCTGCTGGCCGCCGGCGCCGGTATCTGGCGGCTGACCCGCCGACGCCGGCTGACGGCGGATGAGGGTGATGAAGTGGACGACACTGGCGACACGCTGGACGGAGCCAACGCCAGCGATGATGTCGATGACGACGAGCCTACTCCCCTGTCCGCCGAGGAGGCACTGCGACTGGTGGATGCACAGCTGGCTGCAACGGACTCCGGCGACCGGGAGCGGCCCCCGCGCTGACGTCCTCACGCCCTCCGCACCGCACTCAAAACCTCCGCCGCACACCTCGTACGTTGCACGCAACGCATCTCACAGCGCGCATTCCATAGCGCACATCTCATCGCACGCGTCACACGGAACGCACTGCAAGGCGCAGCGTGCGCCATGGTCCCGGAAATCACCCGGGCAGCACGCCGCAACGCAGCACCCGCCCCGATTGGCCACCGGCCGCCAGATGGCGTATCGTTGGCGGGTCAGGATCCAACGGGGATGCACCATGAATGATGCGCCGCACAGCTCCCTTCAGCCCTTTGCCCGGCTGACACCCAACACGGTATTGGCCGCGCTGGAAGAGATCGGTCTGCGTTGCGACGGCCGGCTGCAGGCCCTCAACAGTTTCGAGAACCGGGTGTATCTGGTGGGGCTGGAAGATGGGGACAGCCGGGTGGCCAAGTTCTACCGCCCCGACCGCTGGGACCGCAACCAGCTGCTGGAAGAGCATGCCTTTGCCCACGAGATCGCCGCCGCCGAGATTCCGCTGGCCGCCCCGCTGCATCGCGAAGCGCTGATGGACCCCGACCGGCACGCCCCCGAGCGGCATGACTCCGGCCGGCACGAAAACGCTGGCACTGCAACCAGCGCTTCCTCACGAAAGAGCGGCCTTCCGGCACCAGACAACCTCTCCACACCAGACAGCCTCCCCTCACCAGGCAACATCCCCTCACCAGGCAACATCCCCTCACCAGGCAACATCCCCACACCAGACAGCCCCCTGGCCGACACGCTCTTCGAGAGCCATGGCTTCTACGTGGCGGTCTACCGGCGCCAGGGCGGACGGGTGCCCGAGCTGGACAACATCCACCAGGGGCCGGCCATGCGGGAACGGATCGGGCAGTTCATTGCCCGCATCCACCAGGTGGGCGCCCGGCGCGGTTTCGTGCACCGGCTGCCGCTGGACGTGGAGCGTGCCGGCTGGGCCTCCATCGAACGGGTGATCGGCTGCCCGTGGCTGCCGCCCGAGGTGCGCCACAACTGGGAAACGCTGGCGCGGCGCTGCTGCGAGCTGGCCGAGCAGCGGCTGCATCCGTCGCTGCACCAGCCCGGGGTGGCCGACTTCACGCAGATCCGCCTGCATGGCGACTGTCATCTGGGCAACCTGCTGTGGACGGAGGCCCATGGCCCGCACTTCGTGGATCTGGACGACTGCTGCAGCGGCCCGGCCATGCAGGATCTGTGGATGATTGCCGATGCGGCCGGCCAGCAGGATGCCGAGGCCGACGGCAGCAACGCGGTTTCGCAGGCCATGCAGGAGCTGCTGGCCGGTTACGAGCTGATCCGCCCGTTCGAACGGCGTGAACTGGCGCTGGTGGAACCGCTGCGGACGCTGCGCATCATCCGTCACAGCGCCTGGCTGGCCGAACGCTGGGAAGACCCGGCCTTCCCGGCCGCCTTTCCGTGGTTCGGCTCGGTGCGCTACTGGCAGGGGCAGATCATCAGCCTGCAGGAGCAGCTGGCCCAGCTGCAGGAAGGACTCTGAACCCCCAAAAAAACAGGCGCCCAACCCTGCGGCAGGCGCCCACGCAGTGCGCCTGCCGGCGGAAACGGCCGTTTCCGGGCTGGCGCGCGGCCGATGCGTTTACTTCGCCTTGTTGGCGGCTTCCTTGAAGGCAGCGCCCGGGGTGAACTTGGGCACGTTGGCGGCAGCGATCTCGATCTTTTCGCCGGTACGCGGGTTCAGGCCGGTACGGCCGGCGCGCTTGCTGGCGTGGAAGGTGCCGAAGCCCACGAGCGTCACACGATCACCGCCGGCGACGGCGTCCATGATGGTATTCATGACCGAGGTCAGCACCCGTTCGGCGGATGCCTTGCTGATGTCGGCGTCGCTGGAGATCTTCTCGATCAGATCACTTTTGTTCATTCATACCTCTGACTGGTTGGCTGTGCCTTGTCATTTGCCAAACCCGGCGGGCAAACAGGCTGGCGCCATGCGGGCCACCAACGGCCACGGCACCCCTGCCCGTTGGCGCAGAAAAACGCCGGGCTGCCGCCCAGAAGCGGCAATATGCGCGGATTCTACCTTGATTCAGGGACCGAACGCGCCAAAGCCGGAGGCCAATCTGCCCCGCCCCCGGCCATATCCGTGGCATGTATCGTTCTGCCACATTTTTCAGCAGAAAAGCGCCCCTTTTGCCCGCAGGGGAAAGCCGTCGGCCCGTGATGCGAACCATGGCCAGACCGGGTCAGCAGGGCTTCAACTCCATGAAAGAACCGATGTCCCTGGGCTCCCGCACACTGGTCAGGTGCTGGCCGGATGCTGACCGGGTGTTGACCAGGGACCGGCTGGGTGCAGGCGAAGACGTTGGGGCGGGTCTGCCCCCCGCGCCTGGAGCGTGAGCGGGGCCACCAGTCCTGTGCCGGTTTCAGCAGAACCCCTATTTGCATGCAACGACAGCCCCATCAGCACGGACCGCCCTGACCGGTCTCCCTGCTGCGGCCTGCCATGACGGCTTTGCACGGACGCAACACAGGCAGACCGCCGGGACATGTCCACCGGTCAGGAACCGAACGGAACGGGGATGAACCATTTATGATGCGCTCCCCGACACGGCCGCCCGTACGTGCCATGGACTCGTTCATCACCACGCAGACCCCGGTCGCGTGCTCACGAGCCTCTGTGCCCAGGCGAGGCTGGCTGCCCTGTCAGGCCCGTCTTTCCCTTCATCCCTGCCATCATCATGACCTCTCTTCGTCCGCCCCTGCGACGTTGCGCCCTCCCTGCCCTGATTCTTTCCCTGCTGGCCGCCTGCGGTGAGGGTGGCACGGGCAAAGAACCGAACCCGTCACCGACGGCCGTGCACAACGCCCTCAAGGCCCACCGTCACGGCCACAGGCACGACCGGCTGGCACAGAACCTGGGGCAGCCCCACCACCCGGGTACTGGGCAGCAAGGTGCAGCCGGGCGACACGATCAGCCCGGCCGAATGCGCGCTGGTCTACAAGGCCCCCACCCCTTCGCCGCTGATTCTGGGCAAGGATCCGCTGCTGGCCACCCAGTGGCACCTGTACAACGACGGCTCGCTGCCCGGCACGAAGGCCGGCGAGGATCTGCACCTGAACGGCATCTGGCGCTGGGGCCGGGGTGAAGGCGTACGCGTGGCCGTGGTGGACGACGGGCTGGACGTGATTCACGAAGACCTGGTGGAAAACGTGGTACCGGGCGCCAGCCACAACTATGGCCCATACAACCGCGGCAATGACCTGCCTCTGCCCTGCCGTGCCGGCCAGACCCACGGAACGGCCGTGGGCGGGCTGATCGCGGCCCGTGATTTCAACGGCACGGGCCTGTCGGGCGTGGCGCCGCGTGCCTCGCTGGTGGGCTACAACCCGCTGGCCACCGGCGCCGCCGCCGACGTGCTGGACGCCCTGACGCGCGACCTGAAGCACAATCACATCTACAACAACAGCTGGGGCCAGAGCAACTGGGGCCACTTCCAGCACGCCAACCCCAGCATCAGCGCCTGGCAGGCCCTGCTGGCCCAGGGGCTGCGCGAGGGGCGCAACGGCCGGGGTGCCATCTATGTGTTTGCCGCGGGCAATGGCGGCACGTTCGGCGATTTTTCCAACTACGAATCGGGCGTGTCCACCATGGGTACGGTGGGCGTCTGCGCCACCAACTCGCTGGGCAAGCGCGCCTCGTACAGCGAGCCGGGCTCGAACCTGCTGGTGTGCGCCCCCAGTGGCGATTTCCCGCAGCAGGGCCAGCAGACCCCGGCGCAGCTGGGCGCCCCGAGCACCGGGCTGCAGAACACCTACAGCACCGATTTCAGTGGCACCTCCGCGGCCGCCCCGATGGTGTCGGGCGTGCTGGCCCTGATGCTGCAGGCCAACCCCCGCCTGACCTGGCGTGATGTGCGTCTGGTGCTGGCCCGCAGTGCCCGCAAGGTAGACCCCGACCACAAGGGCTGGACCCACTGGCGCGGCCTGAACTACAACCACGAGTATGGCTTTGGCGTGGTGGACGCCGAAGCGGCCGTGACCATGGCCCGCCGCTGGAACAGTGTGGGCGGCAGCGACCAGCAGAAGAAGTGTGGCCCCTATCGCGTCGAGCTGAACCAGCCCATTGCACAGGCAGCCATTCCGGCCATCGGCCTGGGCATGAACCAGGCGCCCGAAGGTGGCATCCAGCACGCCATCCCCGTGCCGGCGGACTGTGACATCCGCCACATCGAGCACACTTACGTGAAGATGAGCGTGCTTGACGCCACGAAGGACGAAGAAGCCTTCGATGCCGGCAGCCTGCAGATGACGCTGACGGCCCCCAGCGGCCAGGTGGCCACGCTGGCCCTGCCGCACCTGTGCTTCGAATCCCCCGAGGGCGGTGCCTATCCCAAACCCACGCCCTGCATCGGTCTGGGCAGCTTCACCTTCGGCGTCACCCGCTTCCTGGACCAGCCGGCCCGGATGCAGAAGAACGACCAGTGGATGCTGTCGGTGGTGGACCGCAATACGCTGCCCACGGCCAGACCGGCCCGGCTGCGCTACTGGGAGCTGACGCTGTACGGCCGCTGATCCTGCAGCGGGAAGCATCCGGGACATGTGTGACCGCATGCGTCCCTGCGCAGGCGCATGGATGGTCGCCTTGGGAGGTGTCATCCATTTCCGCCCTCCCCGCGTTGACACGCGCACCGGACACACGCCAGGCGCGCACCGGACCTGCATGCCGCCCTGTGCGGGCGGGGGATGCCCGGCATACCCCTGCCTGCAGATCAACCATTGCCGGGCAGTTGTTGTGAAGAGCGTACAAAACCGGTGATTTCTGGCCACGCGCCCACACAGTGATCACATGGCGTCACACGGGCGCAGCCCCAATCCGCGACAATGGCATGTTCGCCGTTTTCTGGAGCCTCCATGAACGCTTCCTCCCTTCCGTTGCTGACCCGCAGAACCGTTCCCCTTCTGCTGACCGCCCTGCTGGCCGCCTGCAGCGGCAGTGGTGGCAACGGTGATGACGGTGGTTCCAGCAGCAATACGCCCCGCCAGGGCACCCTGCTCAATGGCAGCAGCTGCTCGCTCAAATACTATGCCCAGGCGGCTGCATCCCAGGGCAGCGGCAATGACCCGCTCTTTCCCTCCCAGTGGTACCTGCAGAACACCGGCAGCCTCACCGGCTACAGCGGCATGCGGGCCGCCGAGGATCTGGACGTGACCCAGGTCTGGAACTCGCTGGGCGCCCGGGGTGAAGGCATCCGCGTGGCGGTGGTGGACGACGGTCTGGAAGTGACCCACGACGACCTCGCCCCCAACGTGGTGGAGGGTGCCAGCTACAACTACATCAGCGACGGCAGCTGGAAGCGCGGCAGCCCCTGGCCCATGCCCTGCGACGCCGGGCAGAGCCACGGCACGAATGTGGCCGGCGTGATCGGTGCCCGCGACAGCAACGGCATCGGCGTGCGTGGTGTGGCCCCGCGGACCAGCCTGGTAGGCTACAACGCCCTGCAGAGCGGCAACAGTGCCGACGCGCTGGACGCCATGGTGCGCGACCAGGACAAGAACCACATCTACAACAACAGCTGGGGCGCCAGCGACGACGGTCTCTTCAATGCACCGACCGATGGCGCCACGCATGCCAAAACCATTCGCAACGGCCTCGACAACGGCCGCAACAAACTGGGCAGCATCTTCACCTTTGCAGCCGGCAACGGCGCCGAGTACGGCGACTATTCGGTGCTGGATGGCAACGCGAGCGTGCTGGGCGCCCTGCCCGTCTGCGCCACCGACGCCTCGGGCAAGCGCGCCGCCTACAGCGAACCCGGCCCGAACCTGCTGGTCTGTGCCCCGTCCTCGGGCACCGGCCAGAAAACCGCCAGCAACCTGCCCAACGTGAGCACCACCGGGCTGCAGAACGCCTACAGTGACGAATTCAGCGGCACCTCGGCGGCCACGCCGATGATCTCGGGCGTGGTAGCCCTGATGCTGCAGGCCAACCCCAACCTGAGCTGGCGTGACGTGCGGCTGATTCTGGCCAAAACGGCCCGGCAGGTAAACAGCAGCAGCGCCGGCTGGACCAGCTACGAGGGCTACCACTTCAACCACGAATACGGCTTTGGCGTGGCCGACGCGGCCGCCGCCGTGGCCCAGGCACGCACCTGGCAGAGCGTGGGCGGCAGTCAGACGATGAAGCAGTGTGGCCCCTACAACGTGACCGCCAATACGGGCATCCCCGAGGTCAACCCGGTGACCGACAGCCAGCTGGCCAACCCGTTCCAGAACCCCGCCAGCCTGAACCAGCCGGTGACCGACGGCATCACCTCCAGCGTCAGCCCGTCCACCTGCACGCTGAGCCACATCGAGCACATCGATGTGACCGTCACGGCCACCAATGCGGCCGGCACCGGGGACCACCCCAACCCGGGTGACCTGCAGATGACACTGACCAGCCCCAGTGGCCAGACCAGCACGCTGACCGTACCGCACCAGTGCTATTACGTCACCAACACCTCCCGGACCGCCCTCAACGCCTGCAGCGGCCTGAAGAACTTCACCTTCGGCCTGAGCCGCCACATGGAAGAACCCGTGGTGGCCACCTCCGGCAGCAGCACCTGGACGCTGGGCGTTGCCGACCGTCGTGCAGGCAATACCGGCCGGCTGGGCAACTGGTCCATCACCTTCTACGGCCGGTGACAATCCCCCACAATCACACCCTTTCTGCCCACGGAAGACCTCACCCATCATGCGCAAGAACACCCTGATCCAGACTCTGGCCATCGGCCTGTCCGCCCTGTTCCTGGGCCTGTCGTCCGTACAGGCGGCCGATGCCGGCGTCGTCCAGCTGATCGGCCCCGACAGCACGGTGCGCAGCTTCCAGATCGATACCGCCCACGTGGTGCAGTTCGGCAGCCGCACCCAGGTACGAAAGGCCAGCACGGCCGAGGCCAAACAGCTGAAAAGCCTGAAGGCCACCAAGGGCACGCTCAAGAGCAGCAGCAGCGCCACCGTGTCACCGGTACTGCGTGATTCGGCCGGCCGCAGCTATGGCCTGCCCGGCGGCCTGATCGTGACGCTGAAGGCCGACGTCTCCGAGGCCGAGGGCCGTGCCCAGCTGGAAAGCGCCGGCCTGACGCCGGACCGCATGATCACCCCGCGCGTCTGGGTGGCCAAAAGCCCGGCGGGTCTGGAAACCATCGAGATGGCCAACCAGGCCAACGCAAAAGGCATATTTGCGGACGTGAGCCCGAACTGGTGGACCAGGCGGGCGCTGAAATAATAGAAGGCGCTGAAACTGCCTCGCCGCCCCCGGAGAGCCCCCCAGGGGCACCACCCGGGGTGGGTACAAAAATGGCTGCGGCGAAAAAAGACCCAGCCAAACAGGCCCCGCCACCGGCCATACATGACTCCGGCGCACGGATGTCAGGCTGATCAGGCGCTTCTGCGACACAACCGCAGCACAGGCCCGGATGGGTACCGGTTTTTCCGGTATGCATCCGGGCTTTTTCATTGCGCGGCACGCGTCCTGGCCCTGTTCATCGCTGCAGAAGGAAACATCGACCACAGCCTGCCCCTGCTCATCACGGCAGAAGGGAACATCGATCCCCCCTGCCCCCACAGGAAGGCATTTCTCGCGCGCTGTCTCCTCAGAAGAAATGCATCGGTCACGCTTCATCCCTGCAAATTTCACGGGCACACCGGATTTTGCCAAAAGGTTCACGCACCCGGCACCCGCCTGCCGCCCGCAAAACTCAACCGCCCGTCAACCCCTTCGGCCCAAACTGATGCCATGAAGCAACGGCGTTGCTAGAGTGCCGCATTGTGCGTGCAAACCCGTTTTGCACCGAACCTTTTGCGGAATGCCAGCCTCGCCATGAAACTGAAGCACCTGCCCAGGTCGTACCTGTCTGCCCCCCTGCTGCTGACGCTGCTGGCTGCCTGCGGCGGCGGAGCCGGTGGTGGTACCAGCCCGGCCAACCTGTTCCCGGATAACGGCAGCCAGCCGGGTGCCTCGTCCCTGCAGCCGGCCAGAGGTGCCACACAGGCTGACTCGCAGATCACACGGCCGGGTGACCATGGCAATGCGGCCGGCACCGGCAATACCACCAACACCGGCAACCCGGGAAGCGACACCAGCACAAACACTGGCACGGGTACCGGCACTGGCACGAATATCAGCAATGCCAGCAGTGGCGGAACCACCTCTGCTGCGGGCGGCAACGGAGCAGGCAACAACACGGCAACACCAGCCGGCCCGCTGAAGGTGAGCCCGAAGGAATGCCCGCTGCAGTACGAAGTGGACAGCTCCCAGCGCAGGGCCGAAAGCGCCGGTGCCGACCCGCAGGAATTCCTGCAGTGGCACCTGAAGAACACCGGGAGCCTGACGGGCTACGCTGGCATGAAGAGCGGAGAAGATCTGCGAGTGACGGGCGCGTGGAATCAGGGCGTCGATGGGCGCGGCGTGCGCGTGGCGGTGATCGATGACGCGCTGCTGCTGATGCACGAGGACCTGCGGGCCAACGTGGTGCCCGGCAGCCACAACTACCGCAAGACGGCCAATGGCACATCCGACGGCCATGCCGATTATCCAGTGCCCTGCACGAGCGAAGAAGCACACGGCACCTCGGTGGCCGGCGTCATTGCCGCCCGCAACGGCAACGGTGTGGGCATGGTAGGCGTGGCCCCGCATGCCAGCCTGGTGGGTCTGAACGCCCTGGTGACCGAACAGGAAGCCGACAAGCTGGACGCCCTTGTCCGGGATCTGGACAAGAACCATATCTACAGCAACAGCTGGGGAAATCAGGACTGGGGGCACTTCTTTGGCTATGAAAATGCCTCTGCACACCGGGATGCGCTGGAACGGGGGCTGAGCACCGGACGGGGCGGTCTGGGCAGCATCTACGTGTTTGCCGGCGGCAACGGTGCAGACAAGGGAGATTATTCCCTCCTGGACGGTTATGTGGGTGAACGGGGGGTGGTTACCGTATGTGCCACCAATGCTGCCGGCGAACGGGCCTTCTACAGCGAACGCGGCCCCAACCTGACGGTGTGCGCCCCCTCGGCCGAAGCCAGTGAAGGCACCACCCTGCCCGGCGTGGCCACGACCACCGTCGGAACCGACAACGAAGAGGAAGGCACGAAAGGAACCGACCTGAATCTCTACACCGACAACTTCAACGGCACCTCGGCAGCCGCCCCGATTGTGTCGGGCGTGGTGGCGTTGATGCTGCAGGCCAATTCGAAACTGACCTGGCGCGACGTGCCGCTGATTCTGGCCCGTACCGCCCGCAAGGTGGATGAAGAAAACGGCCAGTGGAAGGATTACAACAGCCCCATCCGCGCCGCCAGCAATGCCTGGAACACGCTGCACTACAGCCACAGCTACGGCTTTGGCGTGGCCAATGCCGAGGACGCCGTAAAGCTGGCCCGTGACTGGCAGAGCGTGGGCGGCAGCAGCACCCAGAAAAAATGTGTGGTGCGTTCGGTGAGCGTCAACCAGCCCATTCCGGAAGCCGGCACCTTCGGTACCAACCGCGACAAGGGTCAGGGACTGGACGGAACGGCACGACTGCAGCTGCTGGCCGTCACCGAGACCCTGGACTACAACCAGGCCGTGACCGATGGCATCAGCTCGACCGCAGAAGTGGACAGTACCTGCGCCATTCGCCACATCGAGCACATCGATGTGAAGGTGAACTTCACGAATGACGCCGGCTCGGACCAGCACCCCAGCATGGGTGACCTGCACATGACACTCCAAAGCCCGCTGGGTACGGTGAGTACGCTGACCGTTCCGCACGCGTGCCAGTCATCCTACCTGAAAAAGGATGGTACGCAGGGTCTCGTCACATCCCTCTGCAATGAACCGGGCGACGGTTTCCAGTATGGCGTGCGCCGCCACCTGGAAGAGCCCGTGGCCAATGGCAGCAACCGCACCTGGACGCTGTCCGTGGCCGACCGTATCGGCGGTCATACCGGCAGGCTGAAGGACTGGAGCATCACCTTCTACGGCCGTTGAACACCTGATGGCACGATCTGCTGTGCACGCCACACCAGCCCGTGCCCATTCCGTGAATTCCTTTTTGCGCCTTTCTGCCTCCTTCCCGTTCTGCCCCGCAATTTTCCGGGCGGACGCCCCCCACGCTGGCCGTCCATCATGAAGAAGACACATCTTGCCCACACGCTGGCCCTGGGCCTCTCCACACTGGCGCTGAGCGCCTGTGGCGGTGGAGGCGGTGACGACGGGAGCACGAAGATCACGGTGCTGCAGGTGGGGGATCTGGTGATCGAAAGGCCCGCCGATGGCACGCCTGCCTCGTTTCTCGCGGGTAACGACTCGCCTGTATCCCTGCCCTCCACGCCGGTGGTACACATCACAGGTAATACGCACACGAACGATCTTCCCACAACAAACACGGCACCGGAACACCCGGCCGCAGGAAAACCGGCAGCGGGAACGACGGGCTCGGCCACACCAATGGCCGGAACTACGCCAATAACCGGAACCACGCCAACAGCCGGAACCATAACCGCAACGGCGAACACCCCCACTCCCGGAACAGCCCCGGGCACGAGCGGCACCGGTCGCCCCCCCGGCGCGGCAGCCTCTACCCAGACGGACACGACCACCACGGGCGCGGCCTCTGCCAGACCCGGCCAGGGTTCTGCCGCTGCGCAGTCCTCCACCACCAGTACGCTGAAGCCGGGGGACCTGATCAGCAGCACCAGCTGCAGCCTGAAATACACGCTGCCCAACCCCAACCGGACCATCAAGGCCGGCACCGACCCGCGCCTGACCGAAGCATGGCATCTGGAAAACCATGGCAACCTGTACAGACGGGCGGGTATGGTGGCCGGCGAGGACCTGCGCATCAAGCCGGTATGGAACCTGGGCTACCGGGGCGAAGGCATTCGCGTGGCCGTGCTGGATGACGGGCTGGAAGTGACACACGAAGACCTGGCTCCGAATGTCGTACCCGGCAGCCACAATTACCGGAAAAAGGCGGGGGCGACGGAGCTGCCCCTGTTTCTGCTGAATGTGGGCAGCCAGGCTACCGACGGCCCCGAAGACTATCCCATGCCCTGCTCGGAAAACGACAGCCACGGCACCGCGGTAGCGGGCATCGTGGCCGCGCGTGATGGCAATGGCGTGGGCAGCACCGGCGTGGCGCCCCGGGCCAGTCTGGTGGGCTACAACATTCTGGCCAGCAACCTGCTGGACGACCAGCTGGGTGCCCTGACCCGCGACATCGACAAAAACCACATCTACAACAACAGCTGGGGTCCGGATGACAACGGCCAGCCGGGTTTGCCCTCCGGCAGCTGGGAACTCTTCAATGCCACCCTGGACAAGGGCCTGAAGCAGGGACGCGAGCAACGTGGTGTGATATACGTGTTTTCGGGCGGCAATGGTGCGCAGGAGGGCGATTATGGCTCGCTGGACGGTCTGGTGAGTTCGCTGGGCATAGTCACGGCCTGTGCAACCAACGCAGCCGGCATTCGGGCGCAATACAGTGAACGCGGTGCCGACCTGACGGTGTGTGCCCCCTCGGGCGACCGCAATGATGCCCTGCCCTATCTGCCTGCCACGGTGACCACCGGCCTCAAGAATACCTACATCGACGACTTTGCCGGCACCTCGGCCACGGCACCGATGGTGTCGGGTGTGATCGCGCTGATGCTGCAGGCGCGACCGGAACTGACCTGGCGGGACGTGCCGCTGATTCTGGCCCGTACCGCCCGCAAGGTGGATGCGGAGAAAGGCGGCTGGCGCGAGCGTCGCAGCCCATTGGGGTATGGCAATGGCACCTACGACACCCTGCACTACAGCCACAGTTACGGTTTTGGCGTGGCCAATGCCGAAGCGGCAGTGGCGCTGGCCAAAAACTGGCAGAGTGTGGGCGGCAGCGAATCGCTGACGAAATGCGGCCCGGTGAAGGCAACGGTGAACAAGACCATTCCGGAAGTGCATATCGTGGCGCAGCAGGCTGTCAATGGGACCCCGAAGGTAAAGCTGGACGGCAGCACGGAAGACCAGTTCTTCATCAACACGCTGCTGGATCTGGCCGACACGCTGGATTACAACGCCGCCCCGCAGGGTGGTCTGGAATCGGCCATCCAGGTACCGGCCGGCTGCGGCATCCAGCACATCGAGCATGTGGATGTGCGGGTGACCACCACCGGCGCCAACGGCAGCGGCCAGCATCCCAATTCGGGGGATCTGCAGATGGCACTGGTCAGTCCGCTGGGCACGGTGAGCACGCTGATGCTGCCCCACCCCTGCACGGGAAGCACGCCGACCGGAAGCGATGACGAGGAGCAGCTGACCCTCTCGGCCTGCGAGGGCCTGAGCAATTTCCACTTCGGCGTACGCCGGCATCTGGAAGAGCCGGTGGCCAGTAGCAGCAACCGGACCTGGAAGCTGGTGACCTCGGACCGGGTGCAGGGCGGCACCGGCCAGCTGAAGGACTGGGAAATCACGTTCTGGGGGCGTTGATCCCGCTTCAGCCGCAGTTCCGACAGGGGCCGCCGCAGGGTGGCCCCTGTCGTTTTTCCAGTCATCTGCCCACAGTCAGGCAGGGCCGCCACGGGGCGACCACTGTTTTTTCCCAAGTCCCCCCTTCCGGTATCCGGTCTGACGGCTTTGCTGGCCCTTCATCTACCGTCCCTTCGTTCGTTCCTGTGGCCACGCGCTGCACATGACGACCAACGCCCCGTCCGTTGGCACACAGCAACGCCACGGACGCACCACCCGCCGCACAGGGGGCCATTTCAGTCCGGCCGGAAGAACGGCAGGAACACATGGGCATGGCCTTCCCTAAGCTGAAGGCACCGTCACGGGACTGAGCGGGATGCCGGGAGGAGATGAAGGTCTGGCCATCCGTTGTCTGCGCGGATGGTTTTCTGGACTTTTTTCTGCGGGGCCGTTTCGCTATCCCTGTGCTGCCCTGCCCTTTCCGTGTTTTCTGCCATGAAGCTGCCAAAACAGACCCTGTTGCCCTGGTACGCGCCCTTTCTGCTCTGTCTGCTGGCGAGCTGTGGCGATGGCCCGATTGCGCGCATGGGGGATGGCACCTCCGGCGCACCTCCGGTCACGCAGCCGGGCGGAACACTGGCGCGCGGCGGCACGGGCAGTCAGACCGGCCCCGGATATGATCCGTCAACGAACAATGGCAGCGGCTCCACCGGCTCATCGGACGCTCCCGGACGTACACCGCAGAGCGGCACAGGCAGCGTGACCAGTCCGTCAGGTACAGGTTCGAACAGTGGTGCGAACGGTCGAAACAGCGGTAGCAGCGAAGCAGGATCGAATGGCAGCAGCGGGGCAAGCGGTACCGGTTCACCCGGCGCAGGCAGCTCGTCGGCCAGCGGCTCGTCTGCTGGCGGAACATCTACAGGGAACGCCCCAGGCACACCCAGTGGCACGAGCACGAACAGCCCGAACGGTGTTACCCCCGGAACGAACGGCTCACGTGATGCGGACAGCAATGATCCGGACGGTGTGGACACCGGCAAGCCTCCGGCCGTCAAGCTGCTGAGTTCGGCCGAGTGCCCCCTGCGCTACGAAGACAAACCGGCCCCGGCCGCGCTGACCGGCGCGGATCCGCTGACACATCTGCAGTGGTACCTGCACAATGACGGCAGCCAGGCCGGCACGGTGGCCGGCGAAGACCTGCATCTGGGCACGCTGCACAGCCGGTACCGGGGCGAGGACGTGCGCATTGCCGTGGTGGACGACGGCATCGAGATGACGCACGAGGATCTGCGCCAGAACATGGTGCCCGGCGGCAGCTACAACTATCTGGCCGAGCTGCCGGACTGGCCCGTGGGCAGCCCGTGGGCCGTGCCGTGCACGAAGGACCAGGACCATGGCACGGCCGTGGCCGGCATCATTGCCGCACGCGACGACAATGGCGTGGGCATTCGCGGTGTAGCGCCCCGGGCGCAGCTGCGCAGTTTCAATGCCATGTCGGGCGGAACGGATCTGGACATTCTGGACGCGCTGCAGCGCCATGTGGAGGACACCGACATCTACAGCAACAGCTGGGGTGGTGACGACACCGGCCAGTACCAGGACGCCCTGCCCAGCCGCGTGGCGCTGTCCGGCGTGATCAATGCAGGACTGAAAAAAGGCCGCAACGGGCTGGGTTCCATTTATGTGTTCTCGGCAGGCAATGGCCACAGCCTGGGTGACTACAGCGCCTACGATGGCAACGTGACCCTGTATGGCGTGATGGCGGCGTGCAGCACGCATGCCGCCGGGCTGCGCGCCCACTACAGTGAGATGGGGCCAAACCTGCTGGTCTGTGCCCCCGCAGGCAGTGCCGGAGATGAAGAGGAACGCAAAACGCTGCCGCTGGTGGAAACCACCCATCTGAACGACACCTACACGGCACGTTTCAGCGATACCTCGGCGGCAGCGCCCATGGTGTCGGGCGTGGTGGCGCTGATGCTGCAGGCCAACCCGAAGCTGACCTGGCGGGACGTGCCGCTGGTGCTGGCGCAGAGTGCACGCAAGGTGGATGCGCAGTCGGCCGGCTGGACGCAATATGGCCCCTGGCATTATCACCACGCCTATGGTTTTGGCGTGGCCGATGCGACGGCAGCCGTGGCACTGGCACGCACCTGGCCATCGGTGGGCGGCAGTGACACGGTGAAGCGCTGCGGCACGGTCACGCACGAGGTGGGCCGCACCATTCCGAAATCCACGCCGCTGACCGATTATGACGCGCTGGATGATTTTGCAGAAAAGCTCGACTACAACGCACCGGTTGCCGATGGCATGACCGACAGCATCACGCTGCCCGACGACGGTTCCTGCCCGGCAGGCACCGTGGAACACGTGGAAGTGACGCTGGAAATCACCGACGCCGGCGGCAAGGCAGAGCATCCGGATTCCGGCAAGCTGCACATTGCGCTGACCAGCCCGAGCGGACGCACGAGCACGCTGATACTGCCCCACCCCTGCTACGAATACAACGCCCTGGGCGAAAGCGTGCTGGGTACCTGCGAAGGACTGACGAAATTCAGCATCGGCATCACACGCCACATAGGCGAGCCCTTCTTTACCGGCGACAGCCGGGACTGGACCCTGTCGCTGGCCGATCACAGCGCCAGTGCGGGCGGTCAGCTCAAACGCTGGTCGATTCTGCTGTCCGGCCATTGATCTGAGGCCATTGACCTGTCGGACCATTGACGGCTGCACAATTTTCCGGACCCTTTGCATGAAAAACAACGCCCGTCAGATCGTGCTGCATCTGTCCCCCTGGCTGCTGCTGGCACTGGGCGCCTGCGGGGGCGGCGGTGACACCTTGCAGACCGTTTCCCCCATCGCCGAAGGGGAGCAATTGCCAGCAGGGATGCCCGTCATCGGGGACAGTTCCCTGCAGACAGCGCCCCCCGTCACCGAAGACAGCCCCTCCGGCACGCCCGGTAACCTGGTAACGGTTGACCCAACGCCGGCCCCCAATGGCCAGCCCCCCGGCAGCATGACTGCTGGCAGCACGACAGCGAGCAACACGATGGCCGGCCGCACGGCAGCAGGGAGCGCAATGGCCAGCAGTACAGCCGCCGATATCCCGCCCGTGACCCGCGCCACGGCCATGAGCATGTCCATGACCTCCGGAATGGTTACAACGGCACAGGTCGCCTCCGCTTCCCCTAATCCCGCCCCGTTCACCACCAGTGACCCGCTGCGCGCCCAGCAATGGCACCTGCGCAATACCGGCAGCACGCTGAATGCGGTGGCCGGTGAGGATCTGAACCTGGGCGGGCTGCACCGGCAGTTCCGCGGCGAGGGCATCCGTCTGGCGGTGGTGGACAACGGGGTGGACGTGCTGCACGACGATCTGCTGCCCAACGTGGTGCCGGGCGCAAGCCACAACTATCTGCCCGAAGGACAGGGCAACGCCCTGCCACTGCCCGTCACTCCCAGTGATGATCATGGCACTGCGGTGGCCGGCATCGTGGCCGCGCGGGACGACAATGGTCTTGGCGGCGTGGGCGTGGCGCCCCGGGCCGGACTGGTGGCCTACAACGCGCTGGCCCACCAGACGGACGTGAGCCTGCTGGATGCGCTGACACGCGGACTGGCAGACAACCAGATCTACAGCAACAGCTGGGGGGCGCTGGATACGGGCCACTTCGAGCATGTGTCGGCCGGAGACGGGGCGCTGGCCTCGGCACTGGGCCGCGGACTGCGCGAGGGACGCGGCGGCAAGGGGGCCGTGTATGTATTTGCGGGCGGCAATGGCGCGCAGACCGGCGACTATTCGGTGTACGACAGCAACGTCAGCCACTACGGCATGGTGACGGTATGCGCCGTGAATGCGGGCGGCAGGCGCACGCTGTACAGCGAGGCCGGCCCCAACCTGACGGTATGTGCGCCCTCGGGCGATTCACGCACGGGCTACGGGGACTGGCAGGCAGGCATTACCACCCTGCTGCCCGGACAGGGCTACCGCGACAATTTCAATGGCACCTCGGCCGCCGTGCCGATGGTGTCGGGGGTGGTGGCGCTGATGCTGCAGGCCAACCCCGACCTGACCTGGCGGGATGTGCCGCTGGTTCTGGCGCACTCGGCCCGGCAGGTGGATGCCGGCTCGCCGGGATGGCGCAGCCTGCCCGGATCGTCGCTGCGCTATCACCACCACTACGGTTTTGGCGGGGTGGATGCGCAGGCTGCGGTGAAGCTGGCCCGGCAGTGGTCCAGTGTGGGCGGCAGCGAATCGGTGCGCCAGTGCGGGCCGTACCGGAAGAAGGTGCGCGGCGCCATTCCGGAACGGATTCCGGCCACGACCGGCGCAGCCCCGGACAACACGGACAGCTCCGGAAGCATGGAGGACACCAGGAGCAAAGGCAACGGCGGCATCGACGAGAACGTGGCCGTGCAGGATGGGCTGCTGTCGGCCATCGACATTCCGGCCGACTGCCCCATCCAGCACATCGAGCACGTGGACGTGCGGATGACGGCCGTGTCGGACAACTACCGGCGCCAGCACCCCGGCCCGGGCGACCTGCACATCACCCTGACCAGTCCGCTGGGCCAGGTGAGCACGCTGGCCACCCCGCACGACTGCTACCGGCTGGGCAGCGACGGTTCCCGGCAGGGTACGCGCTGCGTGGGGCTGAAGGACTTTCGCTTCGGGCTGCGCCGGCACATGGATGAACCGGCCGCCACCGCCACCAGCCGCAGCTGGACGCTGGGCATGGCCGACCGCCGGGCAGGCAACCACGGCAAGCTGTACTGGTGGGAGATCACGCTGTATGGGCGTGAGTGAGCGTTGCAGCCCTTGACAGGGTCGTGGCACCACCCGATCACGCGACAAGGGCAGTGCTGTCGTGGCGCCACCCGATCATGCGACAGGGCACTGCTGTCGTGATGCCACCCAGTCACGCGACAGGGTACGCGAGCGGGGTGAGGAGGCGCACGGGGTTGGCAGACGCTGCCTGCCAGACGCTGCCCGCAAGGCTGGCGCACGCGTGAATGCAGTACAGGCACAGCCGGCACGGCTGAGACTGGCATAATGGAGGGAAGCGGGTGCAGCCTGACGGTGCGGCGCCTGCTGCCGGATGTGCCCGGCCACCGCAGGTGGGCTGAAAAGGCGCATGAACACTGGCTCTGGCCAGTGCGTGCCTGCCCCGGAAGCCTGTGCGGGGGCGGCAAAAAAGGTTCGGCTGGGTCCGCCTGACACCGGGCGTCCATGTACTTCTGCCCGCCGCCCGGTGCGCGGAGGAAAGCGGACCCGCCGAAAAGACCGTGGAAGAACCTCACTGCCCGGGTTGGCGCCAGACAGCTAAATTCTTCGATTAATCATATAGTTATTGCTTCAACCTAGAAATGATCTCACATTTCGGGGTTGCTTCGCAAGGTGGCGTTTCGCCAACAGTGCAAAAAACCAACGTTTCCTGCCGTCCGTCGGGCCGCAACGGCCCGTGATGCCCCAAGGGGTTTCATGACCTCATTCGCCCCCACGCTCCCCTTGGGCGTGTCATGAACGCTTTTGCCCCCGCGCTCCCCCTTTGGACGTGTCATGACCCCGAAAGGATGGGACAGGCGTGAGGGATGAGGCATCCCCTGCCCTGCCGCTTCTTTCCCGCTCGCCTGTTTCTTTCCCACTCGCCTACACCCTGCCGCGGCTTTGGTCCAGCCCCGGCGAAACGGTTATTCTTTGCAGGTTCAGAACATTTTCCTGCACCTGCCCCCATCCATGACCAGCACCACAGCCAACCCGCCACCCGTCCCTTCCCGGAGCCCGGGTGCCGCCCAGTCCGCAACCCGGTCGCCAGCCGCTGCACATTCATCAGCCGAAGGCCAGTCATCGGTCGCCGCACAGTCCCCGGTCGAGGTCCGGTCTTCGGTGGCTGCCCAGCCTGCCTCGCCGGCCGATGCGTCCCTGCCCCAGTCCACCGTGGTGCGCCGCGAGGACTACCGGGCCCCCGACTGGCAGGTCGACAGCGTGGTGCTGCATTTCTGCCTGGACGCCGACAATACGGTGGTCACGGCCGCCTGCCAGTACCGTCGTCGCCCGGAGGCCCCGGCCGACGCCCCGCTGCGGCTGGATGGCGAGGCGCTGGAGACCCTGGCGGTGGCGGTGAACGACATCCGCCTGCCGTCGCCCGAATCGCTGATCGAGAACGGCCAGCTGGTGCTGCGCGACCTGCCCGAACACTTCGTGCTGCACACCCAGGTACGCATCCATCCGGCTGCCAATCTGGAGCTGTCCGGGTTGTACGCCACGCAGGGGACGCTGCTGACCCAGTGCGAGGCACAGGGCTTTCGCCGCATGACCTGGTTCATGGACCGGCCGGACGTGATGAGCACCTTCCGCGTCATCCTGCAGGCACGACGGGCGGATTATCCGGTGCTGCTGTCCAACGGCAACCTGCTGGCCGATGATGCGCCGGCCGCACGGGAGGCTCGCGCCGCGCTGTCGGTGCTGCCCTGCGGGCCGGCCACGCTGGCGGGTACGGCCAGCGCTGGTGGTGGTTCTGATGGCTCTGTTGCTGATGCGGCCGCCGGTGGTGCTGGTGCTGGTGCCGGCAGGGATGCTGCGGCCGGTGCCGAATGGCACGAGGTCGTGTGGGAGGATCCGTTCCGCAAGCCCTGCTACCTGTTTGCGCTGGTGGCCGGGAAGCTGGCGGTGAACGAAACCCGCTACCGGCTGGCCTCGGGGCGCGAGGTGCTGCTGCAGGTGTGGACCAGGCCGGAGGAGATTCACCGCACCGGCTTTGCGCTGCAGAGCCTGGAAAAAGCTATTGCCTGGGACGAGCGGCGCTTCGGGCTGGAGCTGGATCTGGACCGGTTCATGATCGTGGCGGCCCCGGATTTCAACATGGGCGCCATGGAAAACAAGGGGTTGAACATCTTCAACGCCAAGTACGTGTTTGCCGATCCGTTCGTGGCCACCGATACCGATTTCGAGTGGATCGAATCGATCATCGGTCACGAGTATTTCCACAACTGGACGGGCAACCGCGTCACCTGCCGCGACTGGTTCCAGCTGACGCTGAAGGAAGGGCTGACGGTGTTCCGCGACCAGGAATTCACGGCCGATCAGATGGCCGCCGGCGTGGATCCGCAGGCCGCCGGCAGCGTGCGTGCCCTGCAGCGCATGGACAACGTGCGGCTGCTGCGGCAGGTGCAGTTTGCCGAAGATGCTGGCCCGATGCGCCACCCGATCCGCCCGGACAGCTACCAGGCCATCGACAATTTCTACACCGCCACCGTGTACGAAAAAGGCTCGGAGGTGATCCGGATGCTGCAGACGCTGCTGGGCGTGGACGGCTTCCGGCGCGGCATGGACCTGTATTTCGAGCGGCATGACGGACAGGCCGTGACCTGCGAAGCCTTCGTGAGCGCCATGGCCGATGCCAACGGACGCGACCTGAGCCAGTTCATGCGCTGGTATGGCACGCCGGGCACGCCGCGGCTGGTGGTGCGCAGCCATTACGACGCCACCTCGAAACGGCTGGTGCTGTCACTGACGCAGCAGCTGCCGGACGCCGACGGCAATCCGGTGACGCCGCCGGCTGAAAAGGCGCTGCACATTCCGGTGAACGTGGCGCTGCTGGCACGCGGGGCTGGTTCGGCTGGTTCGGCTGGTTCGGCTGGTTCGGCTGGTTCGGCTGGTTCGGCTGGCGCTGCTGGTTCAGCTGGTTCGGCTGCTGGTGTTGCTGGTGTTGCTGGTGTTGCTGGTGTTGCTGGTGTTGCTGGTGTTGCTGGGGCTGCTGGTGTTGCTGGGGCTGCTGGGGCTGCTGGGGCGCAGGGTACGACCGGTGGCCAGCCGCAGGGTGCCGCGGCCGGTTCGGTCATTGCCCAGCGGCTGCTGGAACTGAAGGCCCCCTCGCAGGACTTCGTGTTCGAGGGGGTGGAAAGCGCCGATGCGCGTGGCCCGATCCTGTCGCTGCTGCGCGATTTTTCGGCGCCGGTGGTGGTGGATTTCCCGGCAACGGATGCCGATCTGGCCTTCCTGCTGCAGCACGACGACAACCTGTTCAACCGCTGGGAAGCCGGCCAGCAGCTGGCCGAGCGGGCCCTGCTGGCAGCGGTACGCGGGAGTGCGCCGGCAGCAGATACAGGTATCCCATCCGGCGGCGTCACGTCCTCTGCCGATTCCGCGGTAACGGGTGTCTCCACCTCAGCAGGCAGCGCCCTGCCAACGGGTGGCTCCACACCGTCTGCCGGCGCCGCCCGGGACTCCCTGCAGGCGCTGGCCGATGCACTGATGGCCTCGCTGCCGGATGCCCGGCTGGACGACGGCCTGCGCCAGCAGATGCTGCTGCTGCCCGACGAGCTGCGCCTGGCCGAGCAGCTCACGCCGCTGGATCCGCAGCGGCTGCGCACGCGGCGCAATGAGGCCGTGCTCCGCATCGTGCAGCCACTGGTACCGTGGCTGCGGCAGGTGGCAGAGCGCAGGCACTGGCAGGCGCCGTATTCGCTGGACGTGCCGAAGGTCGGGCAGCGGGCGCTGGGCAACACGGCGCTGCAGCTGCTCACGCTGGCAGGCGCCGACGGCGCGGCCGGACTGGCCCGTGCCCAGTTCGATGGTGCGAACAACCTGACCGACCGTCTGGGTGCCCTGCAGGCGCTGCTGCGCGCCGGGGCCGATGATGCCGAATGGGCGCTGGCCCGCTTCGAGGAGGTCTACCGCCACGAAACCCACGTGCTGGACAAATGGTTCACCGCACAGGCCACCATGCACGGCACCCACGAACCCACGCTGGCCCGGGTGAAGCGGCTGATGGCGCATCCCGGCTGGGACGCCCAGAATCCGAACAAGGTGCGCGCCCTGCTCTACGCCTTCTTCAACAGCAATCTGGCCGAATTCCACCGGCCCGATGGTGAAGGCTACGCCCTGTGGCTGGAGCAGGTACTGCGTCTGGACCGTAGCAACCCACAGGTGGCGGCACGCATGGCGCGTACGCTCAACCGTCACCGCCGTTTCGTCCCGGCACTGGCCGACCGGATGCAGGCCGTCCTTGCCCAGGCCGCACAGGATGCACAGTCCCCGGATGTCCGGGAAGTGATTGCCAAGGAGCTGGAATCATGAAAAAGCACATCAGCCTCACGCAGTACCTCGTGGAGGTGCAGCGCAGCAAGGGTCTGATCCCCGGCGAGCTGCGCCTGCTGCTGGAAGTGGTGGCGCGCGCCTGCAAACGCATCAGCCAGGCCGTGGGCAAGGGCGCGCTCACCAACAGCCTGGGCGATGTGGGCACCCAGAACGTCCAGGGTGAAAAGCAGATGAAACTGGACGTGATCGCCAACGACACGCTGCTGGAAGCCAACCTGTGGGGTGGCCAGCTGGCGGCCATTGCATCGGAGGAAATGGACCAGCCCTTCACCATTCCCGACCGTTATCCGAAAGGCGAATTCCTGCTGCTGTTCGACCCGCTGGATGGTTCGTCGAACATCGACATCAATTCGGTGGTGGGCACGATATTTTCGGTGCTGCGTGCACCGGAAGGCGTGAAGGAGCCCTCCGAAAAGGACTTCCTGCGACCGGGCAGCGAGCAGGTGGCCGCCGGCTATGCCATCTACGGCCCCTCCACCATGCTGGTGATGACGGTGGGCGACGGGGTGGCCGCATTCACGCTGGACCGCGAGATCGGTGCCTGGTACCTGACCGAGCGCGGCTATCGCGTGCCGGAAGCGACGCAGGAGTTTGCCATCAACATGTCGAACCGCCGGCACTGGTATCCGCCGGTGCGCAAATACATCGACGAACTGCTGGACGGTAAAACCGGACCGCGCGGCAAGGACTACAACATGCGCTGGATTGCGGCCCTGGTGGCCGAGATTCACCGCATCATGAACCGCGGTGGCGTGTTCATGTACCCGGCCGACCTGCGTACGCCCGACCGTCCCGGCCGGCTGCGGCTGCTGTACGAGGCCAACCCGATGGCCATGCTGATGGAACAGGCCGGCGGTGCCGCCACCGACGGGCGCCAGCGCATTCTGGACATCCAGCCCACTTCCCTGCACCAGCGGGTGCCGCTGTTCATCGGGGCGAAGGAAGAGGTGGAGCAGGTGACGAAATATCACCTCGAGTCATGATTCGAACCACTGCCTGATGCCTTGATCTGCCAACGGCGTGAGTCGTTTGGAATGGTGAAGTATTCCCAAATCGTCTGACGCCCCCGTTTTTTTCAGGTTTCCATGAACTTCACGAAAGTCCTTGCCCGGCTGGCGGCCCAGATTCTGCTGGGCATTGCCGTTTTTCTGTGGGGCGCCATTGCGGCGCTGGATCCGGCACGCGGCGACAGCCGCTGGGTGATCGGTGCGGCCAGCGTGCTTTCGCTGGCAGCGCTGGTACGGCTGAGCAGGGGCGGCAACTGGGTACCGTGGGCCGGCGCGGTGGGGCTGGTTCTGCCGATTGGGATGCTGGCCCACGACAATGGGGGCTCACCGTGGCTGTGGGTGCTGTGGGGGCTGGTTGTGCTGGCGACGCGGGGGTGGATTCGGGAGGGGCACAATGTGAGGGATGTCTGATCTCCCGAACATCCTTTTCATGCATTCTGGATGCCCGTATGCTTCGTTGCGCTGGAGGGCGGACATTACTGCCAGATATGCCCGGCAACCTGATGTGGACCGAACTCTGTCGCATCATGAAGTAACCGGCCGATCACGACCAGATCACCCTCGACACGATAGATCAGAAAATGTCTCAGGTTCTTTACACGACCCGAAACAAGATCTACGTGATCACGACTCAAACGCAAATGCCAAATACGAACCCCCTCGCCCAACCGGGGTTCAGCCTTGCTTCCCACGCGGAATGGCTGAGCTGACACATCCTGAACTGCAATCGTGATCAGTTTTCTGTAACGGGTCCGGGCCGAAATTCCAAAAAATGCCTGAGACCATTGGAGCGCACCCGAAATGTCGATACGCGCTTCGGCAGACAAGCGGTAACGCATTTCCTTATCCCTGTGACCGCATGGCCTCATCGACCTCAGCTTCGATCTGTTCCATGAATGAGTCCAGATCTTTGTCTTCTATGTCGTAATACCGGCCAGCCGCAATATCAGCCCAGCCTTTGTCTGCAGCAGCCTTGAGCACCTGAATTCGCTCCTCTTCCCTGCGTTGTGCATCCTCCAGGAGACGCAAGCTGGCGCCAACGACATCCCTGGCGCTCTGAAAACGACCTGATTGCACAAGGCTGTTCACGAGCAGATCCTCCTGCTCGGTCAGTTCAACGTGTGAGGGTGGCATAAGCAAACTCCGGTAAAACCTGTGCCAAGGATAGACAAATCCGCGTGATCTGCCAACGTCCTCTCGCTGTTGACTGCCTGGCAGGTTGTTTCACCCCCGGCGACGCCAGAACGCAGTACCTCGTCATCACGCGGATTCGGGGCCAACGCGGAAACCTGTGAATCCATGACACGCACTATCGCCCCCCACCGATCCAGCGCCGGTGCACCAGCGGCGTGGTGAACAGCACGGCGATCATGCGGGAGATCTGCAGCGCGGTGACCATGGCCACGCCCAGTTCGAGGGAGCGGGCCAGCAGGGTCATTTCGGCAATGCCGCCGGGCATGAAGCCCAGGATCAGGGCTGGTGCCGGCTCGCCGCTGGCGTGCGCGAGACCGCTGCCGATGGCCACCGACAGCGCGATGAAGCAGACGGTGGACAATGCCACGGCCGCCAGCAGGCGCGGCGCCGAACGCAGAAAATCGGGGCGGTACTTGTCGCCGAAGGACCAGCCAACACCGAACTGGCCCGCCCGGACGAGCCAGGACGGCAGGTCGGTATGGGACAGCACGTCCGGCAGGCTGAAGTGAGCCACGACAAGATTGCAGCCTGCCACGAACAGGAAGGCGCCCAGCATCCAGACATTGGGCAGGCGCACCCGCCTGAAGACCTGAACGGACAGCAGGCTGCCGGCCATGAGCAGCAGCAGCGTGGGCCAGTGCACCACACGGCTGGCCGCGGCGGCCGCCCGGGCGGCCTCGGCATCGCCACCCCAGAGCCATTGCACGCCGAAGGGAACGATGACGACCACGATCAGCACCCGCATGCTGTGAGCCGTGGCCACGTGATCGGCCCGGGCACCGGCGCGCTGCGCCATGTTGACGATTTCGCTGGCCGTGCCCACAGCCGAGGCAAACCAGGCGGTACTGCTGTCAACCCCGCCGTAACGGCGATATATCCACCAGCCGGCGACAGCCAGAATCTGGGCATGGAACATGCCAAACAGAATGAGCGCCCAGTGCCCCGCCAGATTGTCGACCACTTCCGGCGTGAAGTAGACCCCCAGCGACAGGCCAATGACCCAGCGGCCGAACTTGTTGAGCGCAGGCGGGCAGCGGGTATCGACACCCGCCACACGGGTGGCGGCCGTGGCAAAGAGCGGGCCCATCAGCCAGGGCAGTGGTGTGTGCAGCAGGTTGGCAATGACTGCGCCGGTGAGGGCGATGAGGAGACCCCGGAAGATGGGGGGATATGAAGCAGTAGTACGGATCAGGTCTTTCTGGAGGCGGGGAGACTTTTTCCTGGTCACTGCAGCCGGAACACCTCTTCCAGCGTCCGTGCCGTCAGGATGCTGTCGGTCCAGCGATCCAGTTCGCCCTGCGTGGCACCCTGCAGCCGGGCTTCGGTGGCTTTGTCGAGTGTGCCGA
>ERZ772967.114-NODE-114-length-64796-cov-68.450688_pt1 | contig 64796 bp, 57 predicted proteins | sample MGYA00511677_ERZ772967 | MGnify/ENA primary metagenome ERZ772967 (study PRJEB29015, sample SAMEA2737931) | human oral metagenome | biome: human oral; feature: human-associated habitat; material: dental | place: China | collected 2146 ...
CATGTGTTAAGCACGCCGCCAGCGTTCGTCCTGAGCCAGGATCAAACTCTCCAAACAAAACCACAAACAGCAATGAAAGAAAACCATCACCCAGCCCACCCACCACACCCACCACCACACACACGCAACACACGCACGCACAACAGCAGACACAGCAGGCAAACCAAAACAAAACAAACACGCCACAACCAGACCCACAAACAGACCCAGCCACAACGCATCCATGGCATAAAAAACATGACACACTATCGAGACCTCAAACAACACACCCACCGAAATTCAGCACTCGCCGACAGCGCGGCGGCTTCTTTCCGGAAGCGCCCGATGAACTTTAGCGAGCCATCTCCGCCGAATCAAATCAGAAACTTGTGATCCCGATCTCATTCCTCGGTGGCTCGTTGTAAGCCCTCGGATCCCGAACGACTGCGACTGCCGTCGCGCGTCCGAGCCGTCGAAGAGACTACGCAGAGACCGCCCGCCGGTCAAACGAACGATCGGTGACGGTACCCACACGGCTGTCCACACGGCACCGCCGCGCCCACGGCTCCCGAACCGAGTCACTCTTCAGCGGCTCCTCCGACCTACCGCGAGCCCGACGGACCGATTCGGCCGCCAGGCGGCCGACCCGACCAGCACAATCCCGCGATGGCGCACCCTTCTCAGGCCCGCCGCGCCACCGCGAGATTGCGCCGCCCCTTGCGCACGAGAACCACCCCGCCGGCCAGAAGCTGCTCGGCGCCCACTGGTGCATCCTCGTCAAGAACTTTGCCATTGTTGAGATAAGCGCCGCCCCCCGCCACCGTCCTGCGAGCCGCACCACGTCCCCGCTCCAACCCGGTGTCCACGAGCAGATCCACGATGGTGGACTCCCCCACCACCAGCTCGCCCGCGGGCAGGTCGGCGGTAGCCGCCGTCATCGTCGCCTCATCCAGTTCGCGCAGCTCTCCGTGCCCCCACAGGGCCTCGGTGGCGGCCTGGGCGGCCCGCGCGGCGTCGGCCCCGTGCACCCAGGTCGTCACTTCGCGCGCGAGCGCCCTCTGCGCCTCGCGCGCCCTCGGGTTCTCGGCCGTAACGGCCTCAAGGCGTTCGATCTCGCGGCGGTCCAGGAAGGTGAACACCTTGAGGAACCGCACAACGTCGGCGTCATCGACCTGCAGCCAGAACTGGTAGAAGGCGTAGGGGCTGAGCATCTCGGGGTTGAGCCAGATCGCCCCGCCCTCAGACTTACCGAACTTGGTGCCGTCGGCCTTGGTGATGAGCGGGTTGGTCATCACGTGGACCGAGGCGCCCTCGACCTTGCGAATGAGATCCATGCCACCCACGAGGTTGCCCCACTGGTCGTTGCCACCGATCTCCAGGGTGCAGCCGAAGCGCCGGTAGAGCTCGAGGTAGTCGTTGGCCTGGAGGACCTGGTAGCTGAACTCGGTGTAGGAGATGCCCTCCTCGCTGGCCAGGCGTCGGGCGACGACGTCCTTGGAGAGCATGGTTCCCATGCGGAAATGCTTGCCGAGATCGCGCAGCAGGTCGATGGCGCTCAGGTCGCCGGTCCAATCGAGATTGTTGACGATGCGAACAGGGTTACTCCCGTCGACGTCGAGTAGGCTCTCCAGCTGGGCCCGCAGATCCTCGGCCCAGCCCGCGACCACGTCCTCAGTGTTGAGCGTGCGCTCGCCCTTCGCCCGAGGGTCGCCGATGAGACCGGTGGCTCCGCCGACCAGGGCGAGAGGATGGTGCCCGGCCATCTGGAGGTGACGCATGACCTTGATGGCGACCAGATGTCCGTGATGCAGACTCGGCGCGGTGGGATCGAACCCGCAATAGAAGGTGACGGCCCCGTCAGCAAGCGCCGCTCGCAGCGCGTCAATGTCGGTGTGCTGGGCGATGAGCCCGCGCCACTGCAGTTCGTCCAGGATGTCCGTCACTGTCCAGTCGCCTTCCGTGGGTTGTCGTGCTTCCCGCACGCGTAATCCCGGCGCGTCACGCCCGGGTCCGGCTGATACCTCCGGCGCAGATAGTCTGCCATGCTCCGATCCGACTCCCGTGATGAAGCGGGAGCGCAGAGCTGTGAGAGCTGTGAGACGGATACGGGGATTCCTTCACGAGACCCCCTGTGCCGGCCGGTCCCATATGAGGGTGTATCGGTAGTAGAAGCGCCGTCGAATGGTTGCCCCGGGAAGCATCCGGGATGCCGCTGCACGAATCTCGGCCAGGGTCTGTCTCGGAGGACGCGTGACCACACCGATGTCCGGCGTCTCCCGGCGCAGGGTACCGACCACGCGCAGAGGTAGGACAGCCAGCGCGGACAGCACCCAGTCCCACAGGCTCCCGTTGGCGGCCAGGCCGACGACGATGAGCCGCCCGCCGGGTGCCACCAGCTCGCTCAGCCTCGCCATGGCGGGTTCCAACGGGAGGTGGTGCAGCGTGGCCACGCAGCTGACCGTCTCAAAGGTTCCGATGCGCTGAGGCAGGTCGGGATCCATGACGTCGTCGAGTAGCACCTCGGCCTGCGGATTCTGTTCCAGACGTCTACGTGCTCGAGCAACCACTTGCACGTCGGGATCAAGTCCGACGACGCAGCGACACACCGTTGCCAGGTGTGCGAGCAGGAGCCCGTCACCGCATCCGACATCGAGCGCGTTCCCACCGCGCAGTGCCGCGTCCCGCACGATGCGCCGGTGAAAGGCGACGTTGTGGTTCCAGTAGTCACCGGCCACTGCGGGAGCCTGACGGAGCGGCAGCCTTGGTCAGGCCGACCGTGTCACTCAAGGTGTTGGGGCTCGCGTTCCGACCGATGGACGCACCGGTTTCCTCGTTGGGCTGCGCTGCAGATCCGCGCACCACGGCACCGGCGTCGCCTAGCAGCGCCTCGCGCAGGCGGGGCATGGTGGCGAAGTACGCCTCATCGGCATCCTCCACCAGACGCGTTGCCCGGGCCCCGACATCCCTCCCTGCCGCTGTCGTGGTCACGATCCGGGCACGGGCGTCCTTGGGATCCTGCTGGCGCGACACCAGGCCGGCCCGCTCCAACCGGCGCAGCACCTGGCTAGCGGTTTTCACGTCCATTCCCGCCTGGGCCGCAATCATGACCTGGCTGGCCCCGTCCCCTTGCTCCTCGAGCCACTGCGTGCAGGCCAGGAGGACGAACTGGGAGTGCGTCAGTCCAACCGGTTCCAGGGCGGCAGCGATGTCGCGCTGCCAGGCCAGCGCGGTCCTCCACATGAGGAAGCCGGGGCTCGCCTCCGGCCCTTGGAACCGTGTCTTCACATATCGACCCTAGCAGCCTCGATGAGTGCGTCGATGGCCTGCGGAAAGTCCTCAGCGATTTTCGGACCGATCGCCGGGCCAACATCGTCGGCACCGGGGCCGTCGACGTCGAGGCGAGTGACAACAACGCTCTTCCCCTGCGTTCCTGTGGGCATGAAGGAGTGTGTAAAGGTCAGCTCCACTCCCCCATAGGAGACCCGGTCCGCCTGGACATGAGGCGGCTCCCAACGCGTCACCGTGATCTCGACGCTGTCCTGCCCGGCCGGTGTCATCGTGATCGACGCACCAGGTCCCACTGACTCGCGTGGTTCGTAGCGGTCTCCCTGCGGGAGCTCGATCTCACCGGAGAGCACCTTGATCCAGGTCTCCCACAGGACCTCCACCGGGAGATCCGCCGTCCGTTCACACTCAGTCGACCACATCGCTCGCCTTTCCTCGGTGTTACACGACCACAATAATCTCTACAGAGACTGTCTGTGAACCTATTATTAATCGATGGTGGGTCCTCGCGCAAGAGGAAACCCTGCAGCGTGAGATTCGGTGAGGCTCAGCCCTGTGAACGTCGCCTGGTGACGGCGGCCCTGTACGGGGAGACGGTCGGCTCGCCATCGAGCCAAAAGCGCCACGGGTAGGCCTCGCCGTCGCCGCCGGGCCCGGCCACGCCCGTGCGCGGGCCAGAGCGGATGAGCGCGGCGTCCGGCTCCCGTCCCGCCTCGGGCGGGACCAGCCAGATCCGAGTACCGGCTCTCCCCAGGCGGAGCCCGTTGTCGGCCCGTGTCAGCCCCAGAGCTTGACACAGGCGAGCCGGGCCGCGGGCCAGGTCGCGATCGACCCTGGCGGCGCTCCGGCGCCGTCGGGCGAGGCCGATCCCCTCGACCACCTCACCGGCGCGCACGAGCACGGCCCGCGACAGGCCCTCGGGACCGCACACGATATTGACGCAGTGATGCATGCCGTAGGTGAAGTAGACGTAGATGCCGCCGGCCGCCTCGAACATGACGGCATTGCGGCTCGTACGGCCTCGATAGGCGTGCGAGCCGGGATCAGCCTCTCCCCGGTAGGCCTCGACCTCGGTCAGGCGGACGGCGACGACGCCGTCATCGCCTCGAACTGCCATGACCGCCCCGAGCAGGTGCGGTGCGACGTCGACCGGATCGCCCGCGAGCAGGGCGAGAACATCCGGCGGCGTCGCGACGGGGGCGGTTCTCGGATCGGACCGCACGTTCACGCCTCCGAGCCGCCCGGCTCGCGCCGTGCGGACCCTCGGGCGGGCGGGACGGCCGAATCTCCCGATCTATCGGACGGCGAGCCCTCCCGGCTGAACGCCCGCAGCTCGGCGCAGTGCTCGATAGCGCGCGCCAGCTGCTCGGCAACGCGCTCGGGTGCCGTCCCGCCGCATCCGCGCCGGGCCGCCACCGAACCGGTGACCGAGAGGACCTCGCGCACTTCAGGAGTCAGACGAGGGTCGATGCCCGCGAGGTCGGCATCGGTCAGGTCCCACAGCTCGATACCGCGCTCCTCGCACACGCGCACGCAGGCTCCGCAGATCTCGTGGGCCGACCGGAAGGGCACGCCCCTTCCGACCAGCCACTCGGCGACGTCGGTCGCCAGGGAGAATCCCTGAGGGGCGAGCGCGGCCATCCGGTCCAGGTGCAGAGTCATGGTTCCGATCATGCCGGCGACCGCGGGCAGCAGAACCGCGAGCGTGTCGAGCGCGTCGAAAACCGGCTCCTTATCCTCCTGAAGGTCGCGATCGTAGGCCAGCGGCAGGCCCTTGAGGGTGGCCAGCAAGCCGGACAGGTCGCCGATGAGGCGCCCGGCCTTGCCGCGGGCGAGCTCGGCGATGTCGGGGTTCTTCTTCTGCGGCATGATCGACGAACCGGTGGAGAACGAGTCGTCGAGAGTAACGAAGCCGAACTCCTTGGTGTTCCAGATGATGATCTCCTCACTCAAGCGGGAGACATCCACTGCGATCATGGTCATTACGAAGGACAGCTCGGCGACGGCGTCACGAGCGGAGGTCGCGTCGATGGAATTCTCCGCGGCCGCATCGAAGCCGAGCTCGGCCGCGACGGCGTCCGGGTCCAGCCCCAGGGTGCTGCCGGCCAGCGCACCGGCCCCGTAGGGGCTCACGGCGGCGCGGGAGTCCCAATCCTTCAAGCGCTCGACATCGCGCATGAGTGGCCAGGCGTGGGCCAGCAGGTGGTGGGCCACGAGAACCGGTTGAGCGTGCTGCATGTGGGTGCGCCCCGGCATGATCGCCTCACCGGCACGGGTCGCCTGGTCCGTCAGGGCGCCGACGACGTCGAGCACGAGGCCGGCCACGTGGCGCGCCCGATCGCGCAGGTACATGCGGATGAGGGTGGCGATCTGGTCGTTGCGGGAGCGGCCGGCGCGCAGCCGCCCCCCCAGATCCGCTCCGGCCCGCTCCATGAGGCCGCGCTCCAGGGCGGTGTGGACGTCCTCGTCGGCGGGCGCGGGGCGGAATGCGCCGGAGACGACGTCGTCCTCGAGGCGGTCGAGAGCGGCCAGCATGCCGTCCAGCTGGGCGGCGTCCAACAGGCCGGCGGCGGCCAGGGCTCGAGCGTGAGCGCGCGAACCGGCGATGTCGTAACGAGCCAGGCGCCAGTCGACGCGGGTCGACACGCTCAGCGCCGCGAGCGCGTCGGCGGGTCCGTCCGTGAAACGCCCGCCCCACAGACTGACGACGGCGGAGACCTCGGCGTCGGCGGATTCGCGCTGGTCGGGTTCACTGGTCATGGCCCCATCATGACCCATCATGGCGCGGACCGGGCGGACCCGCAGAGCCGCGCCGGCGCCCGGAACCACCCGACCCGCTCACCGCGGCTGCGAGACGGTCTCCTCCAGAGCCCAGGGGTCGTCGTGCTCGCGCTCGACCATGCGGTGCAGGCCGAGCCAGGTGCCCAAGGCGCACACCGTCACCCAATTGCCCTCGGACAGCAGGCGGGATTCGGTCATGGACTGCACAACCATGGCGGTGATAAGCAGGGCCGGCAGAAGCACCGAGGCGTCGGAGTCCAGGTAGCGCACGGCCAGTCGGAAGGAGCGGAAGACGAGCAGCACGGCGAGAACCACGACGAGCGAGGCGCCCACGACGCCGGTCTGGAAAAGGGCCTCGATATAGGCATTGTGGGCGCTGAGCGTCGGCGTGCCGTCGGGGCGAATGACAAGGGTGGAGAACATGGGGATCCACGGGACCCAGTACATGATCCACCCCCAGCCGAGGAAGGTGTGCTGCTCCCATAGGTCGAGCACCTTCTGCCAGATCTCCCACCGACCGGTCATGTCGGGGCTGCGACCGAGCAGCGCCGCCACCTGGGAGTGTCTGCCAACAGCGAAAGCGACCAGCGCCACACCCGCTGTTGAGGCGGCCACGATGACAGTGGGCCGCTGATCGACCGGGACGTGGCGCAGCAGCCACAGGACGATCATGACGGCCCCGCACACGGCGGCCGCGACGATGACCGTGGCCGAGTCGGTCAGGGCGAGCGTGGCCACGGACAGGGCCGTCCACAGCATCAGGCTGATGAACCGCAGGCGGTGGTCCCTCCACCGCACGGCCACGCACAGCAGGGTGAGCAGGGCGATGAACGCCAGGGGGTTGCGGTTGCCGACCACGCCCTGGATCGGTCCGCCCTGGAGGATCTTGCCCTCGACCCAGATATAGGAGGGGGGGACGTCCCCCCAGTCATCCATGTAGACGGGGATCAGGGGGTGGCGCAGCACGAGGGCCACGTAGAGCTCAAGCAGGAGACTGAGAACCAGGGTTGTCTCGAGGGCGCGGCTGAGGGCGTCGGTGAGCTCGCGCAGCGACAGGCCGCAGGCGAGCAGGATCCCTGCCGCGGTGGTGGCCGCCATGAGGAGCCCGGCCAGGATGGTCTCGCGCGGATAGTGCGACCATATGACGCTCGCCATGCACAAGATGGTGTAGGCGCTGGCCACCGGCGGCAGCGCCCGCAACGGGACGCGGTGCCCCTCCCTCATGAAGACGACGAACAGCACCACGCCGCTGATCGCGGCGATGACGCCGAAGGCCCACCAGCCGACGACGTTGCGCAGCCCCTGACCGGAGAAGGTGACGATGAACGTCCACGTCCCCAGAGCGGGCATGAGGCTGCGTCGATTCCCGGCGAAGGCGGCTCCGCTGCGAGCCTCGACTGCTGGCACGTGGGAGTCCTCTCATGTCATCGGTCCGCGTGCACCGCACGACGGCGGCCGCCCTTGGACACGGCGGCAGTCCGCTGGTGGTCGGCTGCCGACCACCAGCTGATCGGCAGCCGGTTCACGATAGATCCGCGGCCGGTCCGTCCTGCCGCCCGATTGACGTCTGCATTGCTACCCGCATCGTAGGCGCATCACGGGCCGCGGCACGTCACCGACACCTTCCCGGCGCGCCCCGCAACGCCCGCTGCGGCCGGCCCGCCGGTTCACAAGCCGATCAGAAGCCGACGGCCTCGCCCATGCGCACGTCGCGGGCGGCCGCGAGCTTGGCCTGCATGCCGTAGATCTCGATGAAGCCGCGCGAGGAGGATTGATCGAAGGTATCGCCCGTCTCGTAGGTCGCCAGATTGAAGTCGTACAGGCCCGACTCGGCGCGCCGACCGTTGACCATGACCCGTCCGCCGTGCAGGACCATGCGGATCTCGCCCGACACGTACGTCTGGGTGTCCTCGATGAAGGCGTCCATGGAGCGCTTGAGCGGTGAGTACCACTGAGCCTCGTAGACCAGCTCGCTCCAGGCCTGCTCCATCCGCCTCTTATAGCGGCGCTGAAGCCGCTCCAGGGTCACCGACTCCAGGGCCCGATGAGCCTCGATGAGGGCGATGGCGCCGGGCGCCTCGTAGATCTCACGGGACTTGATGCCCACCAGCCGGTCCTCGACCATGTCGATGCGCCCCACGCCCTGGGCGCCGGCACGACGGTTGAGCTCCTGGATGGCCTCCAAGGGGGTGACCCTCTTCCCGTCGATCGCGACCGGGACGCCGTGCTCGAAAGCGATGACGACCTCATCGGGCAACGGCGGGTAAGTCGGGTCATCGGTGTAAACGTAGACGTCCTTGGTGGGGGCGTTCCACAGGTCCTCCAGGAATCCGGTCTCGATAGCGCGGCCCCACACGTTCTGGTCGATGGAGAAGGGGTTGTGCTTCGTGGTCTCGATGGGCAGGTTGTGCTGCTCGGCGTAGTCGATGGCGACGTCACGGGTCAGGGCCAGGTCGCGTACCGGAGAGATGCAGTCCATGTCGGGGGCCATGGAGGTGATGGCGACCTCGAAGCGGACCTGATCGTTGCCCTTGCCGGTGCATCCGTGGGCGACGGTCGTGGCGCCGAACTCGCGGGCGGCCCTGACCAGGTGTCTGGCGATGACGGGGCGGGACAGGGCCGACACGAGCGGGTACTCGCCCTCGTACAGAGCATTGGCTTTGAGAGCCGGCATGCAGTAGTTCTCGGCGAATTCATCACGCGCATCGGCCACATAGGCCTCCACGGCACCGCAGTCCAGGGCGCGCTGGCGAATGACCTCGAGGTCCTCCCCGCCCTGGCCGACGTCGACGGCGACTGTGACGACCTCCCGGCCGGTCTGCTCGCCGATCCACCCGATGGCCACGGATGTGTCAAGACCTCCGGAGTAGGCGAGGACGACACGGTCCTTGTGCTCGCTCATATGCTCTCTTTCTTCTGGGTGGTACCGCCGGGGCGGCGTCGGGGATGTCGAGGATGAGGAAACCGGGCCACGCGGGTGGCACCGGGCGGGGACGGATCCGGCGCGGGCTCAACGCGGGTCCGATGATGCCGGCTCACGGCCGGGCGCCGGGGTCGGCTAGGGACAGCAAGTGCGCGACCAGCCGGCTGGCGACGTCCTCGGACCGGGTGACGACCAGGACGGTGTCGTCGCCCGCGATGCAGCCCAGCACGCCGGGGAGCACGGCGTCGTCAACGACACTGGCCAGCAACTGGGCGGCGCCCGCCGGCGTGCGCAGAATCACCTGGTTGTCCGCCCATTCGGCGGTCACCAGCAAGTCGGTGCACCAACGAGTCAGGCGGGGGACTGCGTGCCCGGCCGGGGGCCCGCCCTCGGCGGTTTCCGCGTCCGGGGCCCCGGGGTGGAGCTGACCGGGGGCGCCGGCCTCCGGGACCACGTAGAGCTGGATCCCCCCGGGGCCGCGCACCTTCGTGGCCCGCAGCTCGACGAGGTCGCGCGAGAGCGTCGCCTGGGTCGTGGAGACCCCGCGATCGGCCAGGGCGCGGCGCAGCTCAGCCTGAGAGCGGATGCGCTCCCTACCCAGGATCTGGGCGATCAGGCCGTGACGGGCGGTCTTGGTCGCGGGCGCCGTGCCCGCCGACCGGCTCGCAGCCTCCGGCACGGAGGACCGGGGCCGAGTCATGACGCCCCCGTCCGGCCCCTGGTGGAGAGGAGGTCGGCCAGTGCCGCGGTGAAGGCGTCGGCGTCGGCGTCGGATAGGACGAAGGGCGGTGCCAGCCGCAGGGTGTCAGGTCGAGGGGCGTTGACGATGAACCCTCGCCGCCCCAGCTCGTCAGCCACCTCACCGGCCGGCCCGACGGCGTCGGCCAGGCCGACGCCGCGAAGCAGGCCGCGACCGCGCACCTGGGTCACGGCGTCCACAGCCTCCAGACGCTCGGCCCACCGCTCACCCAGCGACGTGACCCGCGCCAGAAGATCCTCACGACGGATGGTGTCGATCACGGCCAGGGCGGCGGCTGCGGCGACGGGATTGCCGCCGAAGGTGGTGCCGTGCTGGCCCGGCTCGAGAAGCTCGGCCGCCCGGCCGGTGGCGACCGTCGCCCCGATGGGCATGCCACCGCCGAGCCCCTTGGCCAAGGTGACGACGTCGGGGGTCACGCCCGGGGCGAGCAGGTGGTGCGCCATCCAGGCCCCGGTACGCCCCATGCCGGTCTGAACCTCGTCGACGACGAGCAGCGCGCCGACAGCCGACGTGAGCTCACGAGCGGTCTCCAGGTAGCCGGAGGGCAGTTCACGCACGCCCGCCTCGCCCTGGATCGGCTCGACGAACAGCGCCGCGACATCGGGCCCCAGAGCGGAACGCAATGCATCGACATCCCCGGCGGGAACGAACTCGACGCCTCCGGGCAGAGGCTCGAAGGGCCGGCGGTAGGCGGCCTTGTACGTCAACGCCAGGGCCCCCATCGTACGGCCGTGGAAGGCGTCGACCAGGGCCAGCACCCGCGGTCTGGCGGAACCGCCGTGGCGGCGGACGATCTTGAAGGCGGCCTCATTGGCCTCGGTACCGGAATTGGCGAGGAAGGCCTTGGACCGCCCCGGACGCGCCGCGGGGAAGACCAGCTCGACGACCTGCTCGGCCAGACGGACCTGAGCCGGCGAGGTGAAAACGTTCGAGACGTGGCCCAGTGTCGCGATCTGCTCGCTGACCGCCGCCACGATCGCGGGATGAGCGTGCCCCAGACAATTGACGGCGATTCCCGCGAGCAGGTCGATGTACTCGCGACCGTCGGCGTCCCATAGATGAGCACCCTCGCCGCGCACGAGGACGCGCGCCGGGGTGCCGAACGTGTTCATGACGGTATCTGCATAGCGCTCGCGCCACTGCTCGTTAGTGGCGGCGGCATCCCGGCTCCGGCCGGGACGACCGGAGTGATCGAACTGGTCAGTCATAGGGTCGGGCCTCCTTTCGTGCGCGACTGTCCGGTGTGCTCGGGATGGACGACGGTGCCCACGCCGTCATCGGTGACGATCTCCAGCAGTATCGAGTGGGGTCTGCGGCCGTCGACGATGTGCGCCTGCCCCACGCCCCCCCGCACCGCTCGAAGACAGGCCTCCATCTTGGGGATCATGCCGGAGTCGAGGTCGGGCAGGAGCGCCTCCAACGCGTCCACGCCGATGCGCGAGACCAGCGAGCTCTTGTCGGGCCAGCTGGAGTAGAGGCCCTCGACGTCGGTGAGCATGATGAGCTTCTGGGCCCGCACGGCGACGGCGATGGCGGCGGCGGCCGTATCGGCATTGACGTTCAGGACGGTGGTCGCGTCCGACACGACGGGCGCGACCGACGAGATGACGGGAATGCGGCCCTGGTCGAGCAGTTCGACGATGCTGCGCGGATCGACATCGACGACGTCGCCGACCAGCCCGACGTCGACTCTCTCCCCGTCGACGGTGGCCAGGCGCTGGCGGGCGCGCAGCATCCCCCCGTCCTCACCGGAGATCCCCACCGCCGCCGAGTCGGACTCGTTGAGGAGGGAGACGAGCTCGCGCTGGACCGAGCCGGTGAGCACCATGCGCACGACATCCATGACCTCCGGGGTGGTCACGCGCAACCCGCCCTTGAACTCCGAGGCGATACCCAGGCGCTCGAGCATCGAACTGATCTGAGGTCCGCCGCCGTGGAGGACGACCGGCCGCAGCCCCACCTGGTGGAGGAAGAGGATATCGGCCGCGAAGGCCCGCTTGAGGCTCTCGTCGACCATGGCGTTGCCGCCGTACTTGATGACGATGGTCGCGCCCTTGTAGGCGCGCAACCACGGCATCGCCTCCAGGAGGACGGATGCCTTCTGGTCGGGGGTCGGACCGGCGGGCGGAACCGCGCCGCCGGCGACGCCGTCCTGAGCGGATGCGGTGATGGAGGCAGTCATGTCGTGTAGTCCGCGTTGATGGTGACGTAGCCGTGGGTCAGGTCATTGGTCCACACGGTGGCGCGAGCGCCGCCGGCGGACAGGTCGATGTCGATACGGGTCTCGCGGGGACTCATGTCCACCAGGGCCCGGTCCTCCCCGAGTTCGCCGTGGCGGAAGAGCGTGACGCCATTGATGGTCACATCGACCTCATCGGGGTCGAACGGGCACGCGTCCTCGCTCACGGTGCCCAGCTGCGACAGCACCCTGCCCCAGTTGGGGTCCCCGCCCGCGACGGCGCATTTGAGAAGGTTGGAGGCGGACACCGTGCGGGCGGCGGTCTCCGCGGCGGCCTCGGTGATGGCACCGGTCACTGTGATGGCGATGTCGTGGGTGGCGCCCTCCGCGTCGGCCACGAGACGGCGACCGAGCCGGGAGAGGATCTCGGCGACGGCCGCATCGAAGTCCCCGGGCGCCGGGGCGAGGCCCGAGGACCCCGAGGCCAGGAGCAGGACGGTGTCGTTGGTCGACATGCACCCGTCCGAGTTGATGCGGCCCACGGTGCGGGCCGCGGCCGCCGACAGGGCGCGGGCGGCGGCGTCCGCCTCGACGACGGCATCGGTGGTGATGACGCACAGCATGGTGGCCAGGCCGGGGGCGAGCATTCCGACGCCCTTGATCATCCCGCCGACCGTCCAGGAGTCGCCGGCGGTGGTAGTGACAGTGATCGCGTCCTCCTTGGGGACGGTGTCGGTGGTCATGATCGCCGTCGCAGCGTCGTGACCGGCCCGCCGACTCGCGCTCAGGATGCGCACCGCCGAGGCGACTCCCTCCTCGAGCGCCGGCATGTCGATCGGGACACCGATGACGCCCGTGGAGCACACCAGAACATCCCCGACCGAGACACCGCAATCAGCCAGAAGGCCAGCGACGCGCTCGGCGGTGGCGGCCGCGTCCGCGGCACCCCGGGGACCGGTGCAGGCGTTGGCCGACCCGGAATTGAGGACGACGGCGCGGGCGGAGCCGGACCCGCCCCGCTCCCCGGCGATGACGCCGCGCGACCAGATGACGGGTGCGGACACGATCCGGTTGGTGGTGAACACACCGGCGGCCACGTCCAAAGGGCCGTCGTTGACGACCAGCGCCAGGTCTGGCCTGCCGGAGGCCTTGAGCCCGGCCCGCACTCCGGCGGCGCGGAACCCCTCGGCCGCGGTGACGCTCATGGGGCGACCCCCTCGACGGCGACTCCCGTGGTCTCGGGCAGACCGAGAGAGAGATTGAGGGACTGAACGGCGGCAGACGCCGTTCCCTTGCCGAGGTTGTCGATGGCGCACACCATGGTGGCCACGCCGGCGTCTCGGTCGTAGGCGACCTGCACTGCGGCCAGACCGGAGCCGACGACGGTCCCGGTGACCGGCCAGCTCCCCTCCCCCAGGAGATTGACGAGCCGCTCCCCTTCGCCGAGGGTGCCGTAGGTCGAGCGCCAGGCGCTGCGCAGGACCTCGTCGGGGTGCTCGGAGTCCAGAACGACGTCGGTGACCGGAGCGGTGACGGTGGCCAGGATTCCCCGGCTCATGGGAACCAGCACCGGGGTGAAGGACAGGCGCACGCATCCGGCGTCGGCCCCCGCACGGCAGAAGTTCTGGATGATTTCAGGGATGTGGCGGTGCGTGCCGCCGACGGCGTAGGGCCGGGCGCTGCCGAGCGCCTCGGATGCGGTCAGGTGCGGCTTGAGGGCCTTGCCGGCGCCGGAGTATCCGACTGCGAGCACGGCGGTCACCTGAGAGGTCTCAATCAACCCGGCGGCGACCCCCGGCTGAGCCGCGAGCGTGACGGCAGTGACGTTACAGCCGGGGACGGCGATGCGGCGGGTGGACCTCAGCTTCCGTCGCTGGGCAGCCGCGACCGTCTCGTCCGCGTGGAGGAGCTCGGGCATGCCGTAGGTCCAGGCCCCCGCATAAGGCGTGCCGTAGTACCGCGCCCAGGCGTCGGCGTCGGTCAGGCGGTGATCGGCGCCGCAATCGATGACGATGGGCGCCCGGCGGCCCCACTCGCCCGCCTTCACGACCTCATCGATCGCGGCGCACAGGCTTCCCGAGGCGCCGTGGGGCAGAGCGAGAACGACGATGTCATGGCCGGCGAGGCGGGCCGCATCGGTGGGCTCCACGAGTCTGTCGGCGAGCGGGACCAGATGGGGGTGGTGCTCACCGAGCTCGTCCCCGGCGGAGGAGTTCGCCGTGACGGTACCGATCGTGATCTCCGGGTGAGCCGCGAGAAGGCGGAGGACCTCGCCGCCGGCGTACCCGGTCGCGCCGGCGACTGCTGCTGTCCACGTCATGCGAAAACCATACGCATCAATGTATATAAATACAAAATAGAACGGTCTTCTCGTTCCATCGCCTTCCTCACACCTCGCGCTCAAGGATGCACGGCACGGCGACGGACCCGCTCATGCGGGAGAGGCGCGCGGGCGCACGGCCAAGGACGGCGTCTACGCCGAGCGGATCAGACCGGAGGAGTCATCGGACCGGAGAGTCACAGACCGTTGCACAGCGTCGCCGCGATCGAAGCGCCCCATTCGCGCACGGCGTCGAGGTCGCGGAAATCCCCCTCGGTAGCACCGCCCACACGGGCGATGCTGCGCTCCCGCAGGCTGAGCCTATCCGGCTCGAAGCGACCGGGGAAGGTCAGGTGATCCTCCGGCTCGATGGGCAGGAGGACAGGACCGATGCGGTTGAGATCGGACAGCCCGCCCTTCGGCAGGACGGACAGGCCCACCGAGAAGGCCCACACGGGACGATCCCGAAGAGCATCGCGGAAACGACGGGTGAAATCCACGGCCTCGTCGGTCCACTGCGTCATGTAGACGGCGCTGCCCAGGACGAAGGCGTCGTAGCCCTCGATATCCGTAACATCCTCGGGACGGGCCCGGACCACGTCAATCCCGGCGGCGCGCAACTGCTCGGCGATGACATCGGCCACCTCGTCGGTCGTGCCGTGACGGGAGGAGACGGTCAGAAGGATCTTCATGGGGGTAGTATCACAGCACGATCGCATCGGCGTCAGCGACATGTCCTCACAACCGCAGCGACGGTGATGATCGGCACACGCTCGACCGGCGTCCTCGCCCGGTGTCACGGGCCCGCAGCCCGCGGTCAGGCGCGCAGCTCGGCGCCCAGGCTCTTGGCGGCGCATTCGACCACGCGCCTGCGCACATCCTCCAGCTCCTGGGCCGTCAGAGTCCGATCGGGCGCCCGCAGACGCAGGGAGAAGGCGAGCGACTTGCGGCCCTCGCCCAGCTGGGGCCCGCGGAAGACGTCGAACAGCCGCACCTCCTCGGCCAGATCGCCCGCAGCCCGCCGGATGACCTCCTCAACCTGGGCGGCCGTCACCGCCTCATCGACGACGAGAGCAATGTCCTCCTTGCCCATGGGGAAGGTCGAGATCGCGCGCACCTGGAGCGCCCCCGCGGCTCGGGCGGCCTCCAGCAGCGGTTCCAGGTCGACCTCGGCGGCGCAGGCGCGCTCCGGCAGGTCGAACGCGCGCACGACACACGGATGCAGCTCCCCCGCGTAGCCGACCACGGGCCCCGGCAGGATGGTCCCGCCCCTGCGCTCTCCGGGCAGGCGCACCTCGGCGGTGCGGCCGGGATGCCAGGGCGCCATAGGATCGGCGGGGGCCGCCACCTCGATGCTCACGCCCAGGGTGCGGGCGATGGTCCGCACCACCTCGACGGCGTCAGCCCAGGTCCACGGCCGGCCCGCGCCCAGAACCCCGGTGTGCTCGCGTTCCCCTGCCAGGATCGCGCCCACGTGGGTCGGCTGAGCGGGGATGCCCGCCTCGACAGCGGCGATCTCCTCCTCGGAGGGACGCGACTGGACTCCGGGGACCGGCGCGGGGAGGGTGCCCGCCGGGTGCGTGACGGAACCGACCTCGTAGACGGCGACATCGTCCAGACCGCGCGAGACGTTGCGGCGAGCGACCTCGACCAGCGAATCGAGCACGCTGGTGCGCAGGTACGGTGCGTCCCGCGTCAAAGGATTAGCCAACCGCACCGCCCGCCTGCGCGGGTCGTCGGCGGGCAGGCCGAGCGCGTCGTGCACGTCGCCGACGAAGGGGTAGGACAGCACCTGGGTGAGACCGGCCCCCGCCAGAGCCCGCACCGCGTCGCGGCGGGCGCGTTGACGCGGCGTCAGTCCCGTCCCCGCCGGGGCGAGAGGCACGGCCGCGGGGATGTTGTCGTAGCCGTCGAGACGGGCGACCTCCTCGGCGGCGTGCGCCGCGCCGACGAGATCGGGACGCCACGTGGGCGGGGTGACGGCGAGCAGCTCGTGGCCCTCGCCATCGGTGCCGGCGGGCTCGACGGCGCAGCCGATCGTCTCCAGCAGCTCGGTGACCCGCCCGGTACCGTAGGCGACGCCGGTCAGACGCTGCGCGGAGTCAGCCCGGATGATGAGGGTGGGCGGGGCGACGGTCCTGTCGATGTCGGTGGCGGACGGATCGGCGACGCCGCCGCCGTACTCGATAAGCAGGTCGACGGCCCGCTGGGCGGCGACGGGAGCGAGCGCGGTGTCCACCCCGCGCTCGTTGCGCTTGGAGGACTCGGTGGGCAACTTGTGGCGTCGTGCGGAACGAGCGACGGACACGGAGTCGAAGTGGGCGGCCTCGATGAGGATGTCAGTGGTGCGCTCGTCGACCTCGGTGTCGGCGCCGCCGAAGATCCCGGCGAGCACGAGGGCGCGCGAGCCCTCGGCGTCGGGCGAGTCAGAGATGACGAGATCCTCGGCATCCAGGGCACGGGTGACGTCGTCGAGGAACGTGAGAGTCTCGTTCTCGCGAGCCCTGCGCACGACGATCGGCTCGTGCAGCTTGTCTAAGTCGAAGGCGTGCAGCGGCTGGCCCAGGTCGAGCATGACGTAGTTGGTCACGTCCACGGCCAGGCTGATCGGCCGCATCCCGGCGGCGGTCAGGCGGTTCCTCATCCAAGGGGGCGTGGGGGCCGCAGGATCCAGACCGCGCACGACGCGGGCCACGTAGCGGTCGCATCCGGGGCGTCCGCGGACAGGGCTCGGGTCCCGCGGCACGACGACGTCGAAGCCGCCATCGCCAACGGGTGCCAGACCGTGGGGGTACAGATTCTCGTCGGCGGCGTCGGCCGGGTCGGTGAAGCGTGCCCCGGTGGAGTGGGAGTACTCGCGGGCGACTCCGCGCATGGAGAAGCAGTAGCCGCGGTCCGGGGTCACGTTGATCTCCAGAACCTCTTCGCCCAGACCGAGCAGCGCTATCGCGTCCGTGCCGGGGGCGGGCGGCTTCTCGCCGTCGCGGCCGTTGGCGGCCAGCCAGCGGTCGAGGACGATGATGCCGGACTCGGCGTCGGGGCCCTCGCCGATGCCCAGCTCGCTCTGCGAGCAGATCATGCCGTCCGAAACATGCCCGTAGGTCTTGCGCGCCGAGATCCGGAAGTCCCCCGGCAGAACCGCTCCGGGCAGGCTGACGACGACGCTGTCCCCGACACCGAAGTTGCGGGCTCCGCACACGATGCCGCGGCTGGGCAGATCGGAGGGCTCCGCGCCGGTGCCGGGGGCGTCGTTGTGGGCGGAGCCGACGTCGACGCGGCAGTAGGCGATGACCTTGCCATTGGTCTGCTTCCGCGCCTGGCAGGTGAGGACCCTGCCGACGACCAGCGGACCGGTGACGGCGGGGGGCACGATCCGCTCCTCCTCCAGGCCCACCTTGACCAGGTCGGCGGCGAGCCGGGCTGCAGTGGTGCCGGCGGGGAGGTCGACGTGCTCGCGGAGCCACTCGACGGGGACGTAGGGCATGTCAGATTCCCTTTCCGGTGGTGCCGAACTGCTGGGAGAAGCGGACGTCGCCCTCGACGATGTCGTGCATGTCGGCGATGCCGTGGCGCAGCATGAGAGTGCGCTCCAATCCCATGCCGAAGGCGAAACCGGTGTAGACCTCGGGATCGATGCCGCAGGCGGTGAGCACGTTGGGGTTGACCATGCCGCAGCCGCCCCACTCGATCCATCCCGGCCCGCCCTTTTTCTGCGGGAACCACAGGTCCATCTCGGCGCTGGGCTCGGTGAAGGGGAAGAAGGAGGGGCGCAGCCGGGTGCGGGCCTCAGACCCGAACATGGCGCGAGCGAAGTGGTCGAGGACGCCCTTGAGGTGGGCCATGGACAGGTCCGTATCGATGGCCAGACCCTCGACCTGGTGGAAAACGGGGGTGTGCGTAGCGTCCAGCTCGTCGGAGCGGAAGACCTTGCCGGGGCAGGCGACGTAGATCGGAGGCCGGTCGGCGAGCATGACGCGGGCCTGCACCGGTGAGGTATGAGTGCGCAGCACGAGATTGGCCGTAGCCCCCGGTTCGCCCCCCACAGAAGCGCCGTCGACGTAGAAGGTGTCCTGCATCTGGCGGGCGGGGTGGTCGGCGTCGAAGTTGAGGGCGTCGAAGTTGAACCATTCGTGCTCGAGCTCGGGGCCCTCGGCGATGGCCCAGCCCATGGAGGTGAAGAAGTCGGAGACCTCGTCGACCAGGACGTCGAGGGGGTGACGGGCGCCGGGGATCGTGCGCGCAGTGGGGATGGTGACATCGACAGCCTCGGTGGCGAGCATCTGCGCCTCGGCCCGGGCCTCGAGGACATCCTGGCGCTCGGCCAGGGCCGCGTTCAGCCGGCCGCGGGCGGCGCCGAGCAGCTTGCCGGCGGCGGGTCTGTCGGCCCTGTCGAGCGACCCGATGCCGCGGCCTGCCCGGGCCAGAGCGGAGGCGTCGCCGGTGTAAGCCAGACGCACCTCCTTAAGAGCGGGCAGGTCTCGCGCGGCGGCGACGGCGGCGAGGCCCTCCTCGACGAGGGCGCTCACGCCCGCCTCATCCAGCGGCGACAACACGTCGGTGGCGTCAGTCATCTGGGACCTTCCGGTGGTCTGGGCTGCGGTCCGGGCGATCCGGGCTCACGCCAACAGTAGCCCGCGCCGGGTGGAGGCCCGAAATCGCAGGCCGGACGGCGGCTCGCGCCGCGGACCATCATCCTCCCCGGGAGGGGCGCCCGTCGGGCAGCGGGCCAACCGTCGCGGAGGCGGGCGGACGAGGCGCTTGACGGTGACGCTGCGTCACCTGCTGGGATGAGAACATGCGCATCACCGAGATCGCCGACCTGGCCGGCACCACGCCCCGAGCCGTGCGCCACTACCACCGCCTCGGCCTGCTCGAGACGCCCCCGACGATGCGCGGCCGCAGGGAGTACGGCGTCGAGCACCTGGCGCGCCTGCTGCGCATCCGATGGCTGGCCGACGGCGGCCTCACCCTGCGTCAGGTGGCCCAGGTGCTCGCCTCCGACCCGTCGTCCCCCGCCGACACGACCGGCGCGAGCCCTCGCCGCGAGGCCATCCTGCGCGACCTGCGGGCCACGCGCGGCGCCATCGAGGCGCAGAGGCGCAGCCTGGCCGAGCAGGCGGTGCGAATCGACGAACTCATCACTCGAGTCGAGGCCGGGGAGGCGCTCATGCCGGTTCCGGCCGCCCTCAACCGCTTCTACGAGGCGCTCGAGACCCGTGTGCGGGCTCTGGGAGGGGATCTGCGAGCACTGCGCACGGAACGGCAGATGATGCAGATCCTGGGATCCCTCGGCCTGGTCCCGGCCAGCACGATCCCCTTCATCGAGGCCTTCGACGAATCGGAGCTCGATGCGAGCGCGCAGCAGATCACCGCCTTCGCGCACCTGACGCTCACCCGCGACGAGGAGGGCGTCCGGGCGGCGCACGCGCTGGCCGCGCGCACCTACGAGCTGTCCACCCGCCACAAGGACCTCGCCCTCGCAGTCCTCGACGACCTCCCGGACGGGGCCATGGGCCGGGCCCTGTGGCGCCTGGCCCACGTGCTGTCGACCACCGGCTACCCCCATCCCGCTCAGCAGGCCTTCGCCGCCCGGCTGCTGGAGTTGCTGCTGGCCGACCCCGACTTCGCCACCACGATCCGCCGCTCAGCGGGATCGGCGGGAGAGGACCCGGTGCTATGAGCACACGTGAAACAACTGAGACCACTGAGATCACTAAGACCGCTAAGACCGTCGATGACGTGGAGGCGGGCGCCGACGACGACGTGGGCATCGTCGGCGCCCGGACGCCCGGCGTGCCCCGCCCCGACGACGCTCCGATCCGCGTGCGCGGCCTGGTCAAGCGCTTCGGTCCCTCGGCGGCCCTGGACGGTCTGGACCTGGAGGTCGCCCCCGGGTGCGTCCACGGCTTCCTCGGTCCCAACGGGGCGGGCAAGTCGACGACGATCCGCATCCTGCTGGGCCTGTACCGCCCCGATGACGGGCACGTGCGCGTGCTGGGCCGGGACCCGGCCCGCGAGGCGCCGGCCATCAACCGTGAGATCTCCTACGTGCCCGGCGACGTGGCGCTGTGGCCGAACCTGACCGGCGGTCAGACGCTCGACGCCCTGGCGGGCCTGCGCGGGGTGCGCGAGAAGGCCTGCGAGGATGAGCTGATCGAGCGCTTCGACCTCGACACGTCCAAGAGGATCCGCACCTACTCCAAGGGGAATCGGCAGAAGGTGGCGCTCGTGGCGGCCCTGGCCGCCCCGACCCGCCTGCTCATCCTCGATGAGCCGACCAGCGGTCTCGACCCGCTCATGGAGCGCGTCTTCTCCGAGGAGGTCGCCCGGGCGGCGGACGCCGGGCGCACCATTCTGCTCTCCAGCCACATCCTGGCCGAGGTGCAGCGAGTGTGCAGCGCCGTGACGATCATCAAGAATGGGCGAGTCGTGGAGAACGGAGATCTGGAGACTCTGCGGCGCCTGTCCCGCACCCGTATCGAGGTGCGCGCGCACGCCGATCAGCTGGACGCCCTCGTGCGGGCTCTGACGGACGCGGGCGTCGGGGCGCGGCGGGACCGGGGCCGCCTGGAGGTGCAGGTGGCGGCCGACCGCGTGCCCCGAGTGCTGGCGGCGGTGGCCGAGCAGCGAGTGACGGACGTGACCTGCGAGGCAGCTAGTCTGGAGGATCTGTTCCTGCGTCACTACGAGGACGTCCGGTGAGCGCCGCGACGCGCGTCCACCGCCGTCCGACCTCGGCGGGCGCGGCCAAACGACCCGGTTCGCGCGGCGGAGCGAGCGGGCTGGTCCCGGCGCTGCGCCTGACGGTCAGACGCTGCCGGTTCCAGGTGCTCGCCTGGGTCCTGCCGCTGTGGGGCCTGGTCATGGCGGTGCCGAGCTACGTCAGTGTCTACCCGACTATTCAGCTGCGCGGCGCGCTCGTCGAGGGAATGCGGAACAACCCTGGCACGCGGCTGCTCTACGGGAGGCTCCCCCTGCCCGGCACGATTGGTCAACTCGCGCAGTGGGAGATCGGCTCCTACCTGCTCGTGTGCACGGGCCTGATGACCGTCCTCCTGACCTGCCGGCTTCTGCGCGCCGACGAGGACGACGGGCTCGTCGAAGCGGTGCGCGCCGCAGGGGTCGGACGGCGGGTACCCTTCGCGGCGCCGGTCGCCGTCGTGCTGACCGTGGTGACGCTGCTGGCCGCGGGGGTCGGCGGCATCCTCCACATACTGACCCTCACCGTCGCGGAGCTGACCGTCGGCGGAGCCTGGGCCGCGGCGGGGACCCTGGCCGCGACCGGCTGGGCCTTCACCGCCCTGACGGCGGCGGCCTGCCAGCTGACCCGCGACGGCTCCGCGGCGCGCGCGCTGGCGCTGATGACGCTCGGGGTGTCCTTCGGCCTGCGGGTGACGGCCGATGAGACGACGGCCTCATGGCTGCGCTGGCTCACCCCCCTGGGCTGGCGCGACATCATCCGGCCCTACAGCGAGAACCGCACGTGGCCGCTGCTCGTGTGCACGGGCGTCTCGCTGGCGGTCCTGGCGGGCGCGACGGCCCTGGAGCGGCACCGGGAGTACCTGGGCGGATACCTGCCGGACCTCTCGGCCACTCGGCGGCGCTGGCGGGTGCGCTCTCACGCCAGCCTCCTGGCCCGACTGACCGTACGATCGACGGCGACCTGGACGGTGTCGGTCGCGGCACTGTCGGCACTCTTCGGCACCATGTCGGGGACTATCACGGACCTGCTCGCTCCGGGGTCCCGGACGGCGGCCTACGTCGGCATGATGACCGCGGGCGACCCGGTGGTGCAGTTCATGTCCCTGCTGACGGTCTTCACCGTTCTTATGGTCTCAATCGCCGTAGTGCAGCGGGTGACCGGCCTGGTCGCCGACGAGCGCGCGGGTCTGACCGAGGTCGAGGCGGCCGCCGGAGTCTCCCGCACCCGTCTGCTCCTGACCCGGGCCTGCGCGGCGCTCATCGAGGGCGCGGGGCTGCTGGCGGTCTCCGGCGCGGTGCTGGCGGCGTTCACGGCCGCCCAGGTGACGCAGGATCGGGCTGTCGAACGCGCCCTCGTGTTCACCGTGACCCAACTGCCCGGGGTGGCCACCACCGTCGGGCTCGCCCTAGCGCTCGTGGGGGGTGCTCCGCGGCGGGTCCCCCTGGTGTGGGCGGTCGTGGCCTGGAGCGCATTCGCCCAGTTCCTCGGCGGGCTCGTCGAGCTGCCCGGCTGGGCGATCGACCTGAGCGTCATCGGGCACCACCTCGACGTGACCGGGCCGGCGAACTGGAAGCCGCTGGCCGTGCAGGCGGCGGTCGGGGCGGCGGGGGCGGTCATCGGCCTGGTCGCCCACCGGCGCCGCGACCTGGTGGCGTGGTGAGTCCCTGCCCGATGCGCGGGCCCGCACGCGTCGGGCCGCCGGCTCAGCGCAGGAGAGACGGCCCTCGCGTCCGGACCGACGGCCCTGAGGTCTTCCGCGTCTAGCGCGTGCGCGCCTCGATGCCGCGCGCCAGCGCCCCGAGCGCCCAGTTCATGACCGTGTACAAAAGCGCGATGATGACATAGGTCGGCAGGTAGACGTCCAGATGCACGGCCGCCCGCGCGTTGGCGATGAGGAGCTTGCCAGCGTACATGAGCTCGGCGTAGGACACGGCGTAGCCCAGGGAGGAGTCCTTGAGGATCGTCACCAGCTGCGTGATGAATGTGGGCAGCATAAGACGCAGCGCTTGCGGAGCGAGGACCAGACGCATGGTCTGACCGGGGCTCATGCCCAGGGCCATGGCGGCCTCCCCCTGCCCGCGGTCCAGGGCCAGGACACCGGAGCGGAAGACCTCCGCGGTGGTCGCCGACGTGCACATGACGATGGGGATGGCGAGCATCCAGAAGGACGGGAGCGTCGGCCCGAAGCGGGGGACGGCCAGGAGGAAGAAGTAGATGAGCAGAAGCATGGGCACAGCCCGCATCGCATCGACCCACGCACCGATCACGGCCCGCCCCAGCCGGCCGGCTTCCAGCCGCGCCCAGCCCAGGGCGACGCCCAGCGGGAAGGAGAGGGCCGCCGAAACCGCGGTGACGGCGAGGGTCTCGCCTAGGGCTCTCCCCAGGAAGCGGATGACCGACTGCCCCAGGAAGTAGCGCCACTTGGGATAGGCGAGTTGCCCCTCGTGGCCCAGCTTGAGCACCACCACGGCGAGCAGTGCGAGGACGGCGACGGTGGTGAGCCCTGAGATGAGGGCGATGCGTCGACGCCCTCTGGGCCCGGGGGTGTCGAAGAGGAGATCGGCATCGGTGGGCCCGCTCGCGCGGCGACGGCGGACCGGTGAGGAGGTGCTCATGGACGCACCTCCGCTCCCCTGGTCAGGCGGCGCTCCAGGGCGCCGCCGATCCTGGTGGCCGCGAAGGCCAGAACGAGGTACGTCAGGCCCGACAGCAGGAAGGTGCCCACGGCCTCGGCGTACTGCAGGTTGAGCTGCTCGGTGACGTTAGTCAGCTCGGACACGCCGATGGCGGCGGCCAGAGCGGAGCCGATGAGACAGGAGATGAAGACGTTGACCAGCGGCTGGATGGTGCGCGTCAACGCCTGGGGAAGCACGATCGCCCGGATGGTGAGTGCGAAGGGCATGCCCAGGGCGCGGGCCGCCTCGATCTGCCCCTCGGCGACCGAGTTGATGCCCGAGCGAACGATCTCGCACACGTAGCCGGAGCCTGCGAAGATGATCGCGCCCACGGCGGCCCAGAACAGGGAGATGGGCACGCCCGCCCGCGGTGCGACCAGACCCAGCAGGATCATCAGGCACAGGGTCGGGATGTTGCAGGCGAGCGTCACCCATACGGCGCCCAGCACCCGCAGGGGCGCAATGGGGCTGACCCGGCACACGGCGATGAGCGTGCCCACCGCCAGGGCCCCGACATAGGCGAGCAGGGCGATGACGAGTGTGGTCAGCAGACCGGACCCGATCATGCCGACGTTGTCGACGATGATCCACCAGGTCGTCTCGATGAGTCTCACGACCCCCTCCTCATGTCATGGGATGGATTGGGCGGGAACGGATGTGGCCGACGAATCGGCCCGACCGCCGTGCACTCCCGATCCGGCGCCCCGCCCTGATGCCAGGACCGGGCGGGGGTCAGTCGCTCGACGGCGCGGAGGCGCTCGGGGAGCCGGTCTCGGCCCCCGGCACGGAGCCGATCACGGGCGGCTGCGGACGCTCGCCCCCGATGGTGGTCCCGATCGTGGCGTCCCAGATCGCCGCCCACGTGCCATCGTCCTCAATGGTCTGGAGGAAGGTGTTGACGAAGGTCTGGGCGTCCGAGTCCTTGGGCAGGCCGATGCCGTACGACTCCTTCCCGAAGGAGTCGCCGACGACCTTGACGGCGTCATTGCCCTCGATCTCGCTGGTCAAAAGCGACTCGTCCACGACGTAGGCGTCGACCTGTCTGGTCTCCAGAGCGGACACGCACGTGCTGTGATCGGTCATCGGAACCTGCTCGGCCTCGGGGGCGGCGGTCTTCAAGGCGCTGATCGAGGTGGAATCGGACTGGACGGCGACCTTGACGCCCGCGAGGTCGCCTACGCCGGTGATCGTGTCATCGTCGGCGCGCACGAGGACGCCCTGCTCCGAGGAGTAGTAGGGTCCCGCGAAACCGATCTTCTCCGCGCGCTCGGGATTGATCGTGTAGGTGGCCACGACGGCCTGGACGCTTCCGTTCTCCAGCATGGTCTCGCGAGTGGCGGAGGAGACCTGGGTGATCTCCAGTAGGGAGCGGGCGTCGTCGCCGCCGATGATGTAGCGGGCGAGGGTCTGAGCGATCGCCGCGTCGAAGCCGGAGACCTGACCGGTGGCGGAGTCCTCCAGGGAGAAGACCTGGGAGGTCTTGGTCCCGCCGGTGGAGAGCACGCCGGCTTCCTTGACGGCGGACGCCCAGGCCGAAGCGGCCACGGCGTCCGCGGACGCCACCGGCCCGGAGTTGATGACCGTGGTGTAGTCGCTGCTGTGACCGCCGCCGTCGGTTCCCGAACCGCTCTGCGAGACGGACTGGCCGTCGGCGCCCGTATCGGAGCAGGCGGCGAGCACGGCCGACAGCGGGAGCGCGCTGGTCGCGCAGAGCAGGGTGCGGCGGGAGAGAGTCGCCATGATGGGGCTCCTTAGTCGTGTTTTAGTCGTGTTCTGTCGTGTTCCGTGATATTCGTGATGGCTGTCGGGCGGGCCCTGAGTCGGGTGAGGGGATTCGCGCGGGTGAGCGCGTGAGGCGCGGAGTGCGGGGTCTGAACGCCTCGGCCCGGCGGGTTCAGTGGCTGAGCACCTTGGCCAGGAAGTCACGGGCGCGCTCGGTGGCGGGGGCGGAGAAGAAGTCGGCCGGAGCGCCCGACTCCACGATCCGACCGGCGTCCATGAAGACGACCCGATCGGCCACAGAGCGGGCGAAACCCATCTCATGGGTGACGACCAGCATGGTCATGCCGTCCGCAGCTAGGCCCTTGACGACGTCGAGGACCTCATTGATCATCTCCGGGTCCAGGGCGGACGTGGGCTCGTCGAAAAGCATGACCTTGGGGTCCATGGCCAGAGCGCGGGCGATGGCGACGCGCTGGGCCTGGCCGCCGGAGAGCTGGGCCGGGCGCTTGGCGGCCTGGTCGTCCAACCCCACCCGCTCCAGCAGACGGTGGGCGGTCGCCTCCGCCTCGGCCCGATCGATGCCGCGGACCCTGATGGGGGCCAGCGTGATGTTGTCGAGCACCGTGCGGTGCGGGAAGAGGTTGAAGGACTGGAAGACCATGCCGACGTCAGCGCGCAGACGGGCCAGCTCTCTGCCCTCCTCGGGAAGGCGCTCGCCATCGATCTCGATGGTGCCCGACTGAATGGTCTCCAAACGGTTGACTGTGCGGCACAGGGTTGACTTGCCCGAACCGGAGGCCCCCACGACGGCGACGACCTCACCACGGCGGATATCCATCGAGACGTCGTCGAGGGCTCTGAAGGCGCCGTAGTACTTGCTCACATGGCTCAGTCGCACCAGAGGGACGACGGCCCCGGGCGGGGTCGGGTCGGCGGGTGCGGAATCGGGATCGGACACGAGTACCTCGTCTCGGTCGAAGGAGCGGATGGGTCGAGGGGCGTCTCAGCGACACCGACAGCAACACATCCGCATGCGCACTGCATTTCCTCCCGCATCATCCAACCGCGGACCCAGGGGCGGCCCCGCGACCTACGGACCATAGCATCGCCGTCGCCCGCCGGGCCAAGGCCCGCCCGGTGATTGAGACGCGCCGTCAGGAGCGGGAGGGTCGGGCGGGCGGACGACGCCGGCCGAGCCCTCCCGCCGCCCACGGCCTCCGACGAAGACTGCGCGGCTCCTGCCCGTCGCCGGTGCGCGGACCCGACCCGCCCGCGCACCGGCTCGAACGGGCTCCGCCGGCACGCGAGCATCGGCCTTGAGGAGCAGCAGTCCCGAAGACGCGGGGCGGGCACCGCCCCGCTCAGCGCTGAGCACGGGCCGAGGCGTACAGGCACAGCGCCGCGGCCGAGGCGACGTTGAGGGACTCGGCCCGTCCGTACAGGGGAATCGAGACGACGGTATCGGCCCGGCTCACAACCCCGGGCGCGAGCCCGCGGGCCTCGTTGCCCAGCATCCAAGCGGTCGGCGCCGCCAGCAGCCCGTCGGCGTCGAACAGATCGGTCCGGCCGCGACCATCGGCCGCAAGCAGCTGGAGCCCCGCTGAGCGCAGCGCCTCGACAACCGCCTCCAGCCCCTCCCCCGCCAGCACCGGCAGGTGGAACAGGCTACCCGCTGTGGCGCGCACGACCTTAGGACCTGTGGGGTCCACGCCGCCGCGCACGAGCACCACCGCGTCGGCCCCGGCGGCGTCAGCGGTGCGGATGATCGTGCCCGCGTTGCCCGGGTCCTGCGTCTGAGTGAGCACCGCCACCAGATGGGCACCGGTCAGGACATCCGCGAGTCCCGCGCCACCGGCCAACGCCTCGGTGCCGACCACCGCGATCACTCCCTGGGCATCCGTGCTCATAGCCCCCACCACCTCGGGAGCGGCCATGTGCGTGTGCAGGCCGGCGGCCTCGGCCTCCGCGAGGATCTCGCCATGCCGTTCAGCCGTCTCCGGGGTGAGGTAGACGTCGTGAACGTGCTCGGCCGCGCACCGTACCGCCTCGCGCACCCCCTGCGGCCCTTCGACGAGGAAGCGCCGATGTTTGACCCGCGCCTGCCGGCGGGCCAGGCCCGCCACCCGGCGCACCCGGACGGCGCGGGGACTGCTCATCAGCGAATCCGGGTCGAGGAGCGCGGGTGCCACGGACCGCAGCCTACGGCAGGTTCACAGGCCCTCGCGCGCCCCGCGAGGAACCGGCGCCGCCTCCTCGTGTGGGAGGCGGCGCCGCCGCGCTGTGATCGAACCCGACCCTCAGGGCGGGCCCGAGGCGTCAGGCTCGGGGGGCGTTGACATCCTCCGGCAGAGCCTTACGAGCGGTCTCGACGAGCGTCTTGAAGGCGGCCGGCTCATTGACGGCCAGCTCGGCCAGCATGCGGCGGTCGACCTCCACGCCGGCCAGGCCCAGGCCCTGGATGAACCGGTTATAGGTCAGCCCTTCGGCGCGGGCGGCGGCGTTGATGCGCTGGATCCACAGGCGACGGAAATCGCCCTTGCGGGCGCGGCGGTCGCGGAAGGCGTACACGCCGGAATGGGTGACCTGCTCCTTGGCCTTGCGGTAGAGGCGAGAGCGCTGGCCGCGATAGCCCGAGGCCTTCTCAAGAACGGTACGACGCTTCTTCTGGGCGTTAACAGCCCGCTTCACACGTGCCATGATGACTCCTTCTGACGTGTTGTACGCGATGGGACGGTCAGCGACCGAGCAGCTTCCTGACCTCCCGGCCGTCAGCCTTGGCGACCGGCTGATCCATCGAGATCCTGCGCTTGCGGCGGGACGACTTGGCCTCGAGCAGGTGGCGCTTGTTGGCCTGCTCCCGCATGAGCCTGCCGCTGCCGGTGACCCGGAAGCGCTTCTTGGCACCGGAGTGCGTCTTGTTCTTCGGCATGGTGAATTCCCTCTTCTCGGCTCGGGCCGCGGCCCGAGCTGCGGGCCCCTGACGATCTGCCGCAGGGGCGGATGGTGGACTGTGGTGCGTCAGGCCCCGCTGCGGTGGCCGCGCCGGTTAGAGCCGGCGGCGGGGGCCCTCCGGGCCCTGCCCGCATGCTTCTCGGCACGACGGTTGGCGCGAGCCTCCTCGCGGCGCCGGCGCTGGTCGGACTTGACCTCGGCCTTCCTGCGCGTGGGGGCCAGGACCATGACCATATTGCGGCCGTCCTGACGCGGGTGGGACTCGACGTTTCCCAGTTCGCTGACCTCCTCCGCCACACGCCGAAGCAGACGGATGCCGAGCTCGGGACGGGACTGCTCGCGACCGCGGAAGCGGACGATGCACTTGACCTTGTCCCCGCCTTTGAGGAACCGCTCGACGTGCCCCATCTTGGTGGCGTAGTCGTGCTGGTCGATCTTCGGGCGGAACTGGATCTCCTTGAGCTGAGTGTTCGCCTGGTTGCGACGGGCGTCGCGCGCCTTCATGGCCGACTCGTACTTGAACTTGCCGTAGTCCATGAGCTTGCACACCGGGGGGCGCGCGTCGGGGGCCACCTCGACGAGATCGAGGCCGGCCTCCTCGGCCAGGCGTAGGGCGTCCTCCACGCGAACGACGCCGACCTGCTCACCACTGGGGCCGACGAGACGCACCTCGGGGACGCGGATCCGTTCATTGATACGGGGCTCGCTGATAACTATTCCTCACTCTCGGTGACAATGACCGTCGCAGCAGAAAGGCCCTCGCCGCGAATGCGTGCGAAGGCCTCACATGTGCTCGTCGAGCACGGTCATCGGTGCCTGAGCACCGAACCGCCGAGGATCTCTCCTCGTCATGACCCGGTTCCATCGAGGAACCCAGGTGGGATTTCTCCGCTTGCGTGCCGGAGCTGGAGCTCCAGCCGGTCGCTTGGCACTCTACCAGGTCATCAAACGTCGCCCCAGAGGGCGGACACCGCCTGCGGGCGTGAACCCGCACACCCCGGTGGACCGACCGGTATGGTCGTACCGATTCCCATTCGCTCGAGCAGGCTCAGGCCGGTAGGGGGCACAGCTCGACGGTATCGATGAAATCGCCCCACGCCGGATCGACCATGATGTGTTGGCACGCCTCCAGCGCCGCGGCCACGGCCGGCATGCCCCCGCCGGAGGCGATGCGCACGAACACCCGCAGCTCCGCCTCCTCACCGGGGGCGAAGGCCACCCCCGTCACCCCCGGCACCTCGCCGAGCTGGGCGGCCACCTCGGCCTGAACGGGACCGTTGCGCCATGACGGCACCCAGGACTCACCCTCCGCCAGGGCGAGGACGGCCGGACGAGGCAGGCGCAGATCGTGCGTGCCCGGGTCCAGGACCCACAGCTGGTCGGTGGCCGCGCAGGCGACCCGCGCGGCGCGCACCGGCTCGACCGGCACGGGCCGCACATCGGAGCGCCAGGCCGCCATCGCGGCGGCGCTGGTGAACACCGGCAGTCCGACGTGCCCGTCCGGCAGGGAGAGGGCCGGGGCGGTCGCGTCCCGGGCGGCATCGTCAGGGCGGACCTCACGGCCCCGAGCCCGCGGCATCGAGGGCACGGCATCGGAAGCCCCCAGGCGCACGGCGTGCGCGCCGGGCGGGGCGTGGGCGATCACGGGCACAATGACGCGTGAGGCCGTCACCGCCCTCCACACCGCGTCGAGGTACTCGTGGCGCGGTCGATCGGTGGACTCCAGGACGGCGGTCACGGCCGGGTCGGCCTCACCGGTGTCGGCGCGGAAAGGGGTGGGCGCCGCCAGCAACCGCTCCAGCCTGGCGCGGGCCGCCAGCGCGGCGTCGACCTGCCCCGCACCCGCACCGGGGCCCTCGTCCCCCGCATTCCGCTCCGAGGCCGGACTCACCGCAGGTCCTGCGCCTGCGCGCCAGCCTGACCGGCGCCCTCAACGCCGCGCGCGACGGCCAGCGCGTCGGAGAGGGTGAAACTGCCGTGATACAGGGCCCTGCCCACGATGGCGCCCTCAACGCCGTCGGGCACGAGGCGGGCGAGCGCCCGCAGATCATCGAGCCGGGCGATGCCGCCCGAGGCGACCACAGGGGCGCTCGTGCGCGCGGCCACCTGGCGCAGGAGATCGGTGTTGGGACCGGTCAGGGTGCCGTCCCTGGTGACGTCGGTGACGACGTAGCGGGCGCAGCCGGCGGCGTCCAGACGCGCCAGGGTCTCCCACAGGTCGCCGCCCTCCCTGGTCCAGCCGCGGGCCGCAAGCCTCGTCCCGCGCACGTCCAGGCCGACGGCGATCCTCTCACCGTGCTCGGCGATGACCCGCTCGGTCCACTCGGGGTTCTCCAGGGCAGCGGTGCCGAGGTTGACCCGGGCCGCTCCGGCGTCCAGGGCGCGGAGCAGGGAGAGATCGTCGCGGATGCCGCCGCTCAGCTCGACGTTGATACCGACCTCGCCGACGATGCGGGCCAGCAGCGGTGCATTGGAGCCGCGGCCGAATGCGGCGTCGAGATCGACCAGGTGGATCCACTGCGCACCGGCGTCGACCCAGTCGCGGGCGGCGTCGACGGGGTTCCCGTAGTCGGTCTCGGATCCGGCCTCTCCTTTGAGCAGGCGGACGGCCTTGCCGTCGGCGACGTCGACGGCGGGCAGAAGGGTGAGCATGACAGGTTCTTTCAAGGTCTTCACAGGGTGGTCAGCGGATTCACGGCAGGAGGATCACAGGGTGGTCAGCCAGTTGCGGAGCAGCTGGGAGCCGGCGTCACCGGACTTCTCGGGATGGAACTGGGTGGCGGACAGAGCCCCGTTCTCGACGGCGGCCACGAAGTCCTCTCCGTGGGTGGCCCAGGTGGTTCTCGGCAGCCGCGCGGGACCGGACTCCAGAGGATCCAGGAGCGCGGCCGGGTCGGTCGTGGCGGCGTAGGAGTGGACGAAGTAGAAGCGCTCGCCGGCCACGCCGTCGAAGAGCACGGTGTCCCGGGGCGCACGAACCTCGCTCCAGCCCATGTGGGGGACGACACCGGCTCGCAGCCGCGAGACGGTCCCGGGCCATTGACCGAGTCCCCCCGCCCTGCGCGTCCCGTCCCGCGCATCCCGCCCCTCGCGGTGCTCGCCGAGAGGCTCGAAGCGCTCGGTGGAGGAGTCGAACATGACCTGCATGCCCACGCAAATACCGAGCACGGGCCGTCCCCCGGCGAGTCGCCGGTCGATCAGGCGCGGGGCGTGCGCACTCCTCAACTGGTCCATGACGGCTCCGAAGGCGCCCACGCCGGGCACGACCAGGCCGTCAGCGGCCCCGACGGCGTCCGGGTCCGCAGTCAGCTCAACGTCTGCGCCGACCCTTTCCAGGGCGCGCACGGCGGAGCGGACGTTGCCGCTGCCGTAGGACAGGACGACGACGCTGGGGTGGCTCATGCGACCCACCCTACCGAGGTGCGGGAGACACGCCTGTCCCGTCTCGGAGGACGGCCCGCCAGCACTCCCGCGGCCTGCGGCGGCCCGCCGCATTCACCGGTGCGGGCCGGGGCGGGCGGACGTCAGTCCTCGTCGCCGCGGGGCCGGCGCAGACCGCGGCCGAGCCACCGCATGGTCCGGCCGGGCTTGATCTCGCTGGTGCGCAGGGCGCCTCTGACGTCCTGCGCACGAGTGATGCCCAGCAGAACGTCCTCGGCCTCCTGGTCCACCGAGGCCAGCAGCAGCCCCGCCGAGGCCTCCTCACCGGCCTCGCCGTCCGCATAACGGCGAGCCGTGATAGTACCCGACAGCCCCGATTCGATGCCGACGTCGGTGGCCAGGTCGGCCGTGAGCAGGACGACTCCCGCGCGGCTGAGCCGGGAGAGGGCGGAGGCGAGCTCGGCGGCCTCAGCGGGCTCGGTGTCCGCTCCCCCGAGCAGCTCGCTCACGTCCCACTCGGCGTGGGCCGACACGAGCTCCTTGACGGCGAATGCGCCCGAACGCGCGGGCACGACGACGCAGTCCAGATCACTCATCGCGCACAGGGTCGCCAGGGCCTCGGCGCTCGCCAAGGGAGTAAGGACCACGGCGACCTTGACGGCCCGGGGAGGGTCGGGGGTCTGCGCGTCCAGCGCGGCGGCGAGCGCGTCGATGTCGGCGGCCTGCTCCGGAGTCAGGGCGTCCGAGCCCTCATCGTCCGCCCCGCCGCCCGCGCCGTTGCCGGCGCCATCGTCCGCCCCCTCCTCCACCTCGTCGATCTGCGCGCGGCGATCGTCGGTCGGCCGTGCCCCCGGCGCCGTATAGGTGTTGTGGGGTACGTCCGCCACGGAGACGAGGGCGGGTCCGGTGTCCTCCTCACCTGTATCGTCGTCCTCATTCTTCTCGTTCTTCTCATCGAGGGACTCCAGGTCGGCCTGCATCTCATCGGGCAGGCTCAATCCCTCCATCATGGCGGCGAATTCGGCGTCGATGTTGTCGGATTCGCCGACGTTCCCTCCGCCGGCGGGGCCAGACGCTCGGTCGGAGCCGTCGGACTTACCGCGCTCATCGGCCCGGTCCACCCGGTCGGGCTCGTCGGGATCATGGCGGGGTGCAGAGTCGGAGTCGTGCATCACAGTGCTCCCTTCGTCGAGGGGATGTCGTCGACACGCGGGTCGGGTTCGATGGCGGAGCGCAGGGCGCGGGCGAGAGCCTTGAACTCGGCCTCGGCCACGTGGTGGGGATCGCGGCCGGAGAGGACCCGCACGTGCAGGCAGACGCCGGCGTGGTAGGCGATGGTCTCCAGGACGTGCCGGACCATCGAGCCGGTGAAGTGCCCGCCGATGAGATGGTGAACGAAGGCCTCGGACTCCCCGTCGTGGACCAGGTAGGGCCGCCCCGACACGTCGACGACGGCCTGGGCCAGAGCCTCGTCCAGGGGCACGAGAGCATCGCCGAAGCGCCGGATTCCGCGCTTATCGCCTAGAGCGGCGCGCAGCGCCTCGCCGATGCAGATGGCTGTGTCCTCCACGGTGTGGTGGACGTCGACGTCGGTGTCGCCGGTGGCGCGCACGGTCATATCGATCAGGGAGTGCCGACCCAGGGCCGTGAGCATGTGGTCGTAGAAGGGCACGGACGTGGTCACGTCCGTCCTCCCGGCGCCGTCCAGCTCAAGCTCGACGACGACGGTCGATTCGCTCGTCGTGCGCTCGATGCGTGCGGTACGGCTCATGTGCTCTCCTCCTTCTCCTCGCCGTCCGGGCGATCGGGGCGGGATGCCAGCACATCCACGAGGGCGGCGCGGAAGGCGTCCATCTCGTCGGGCGTGCCGACGCACACCCGAAGGTACCCTGCCGGGCCGACCACTCGGATGAGGACGCCGCGCTCGAGCAGCGCCTCGAAGATCGCCCCTCGATCCTGGAAGGGCCCGAAGAGCACGAAGTTGGAGTCGGAGTCGTAGGCGGTCAGCCCCCGCTCGCGCAACCAGGCGACCAGAGCGTCGCGCTCCGAGCGCAGGGAGGCGACCTGGCTCATGAGCTCCTCACGGTGACCGAGGGCGGCCAGCGCCGCCGCCTGCGTGGTGGCGGACAGGTGATAGGGCAGGCGCACGACGCGAAGGAGGTCGACGAGCTCGCGGGAGGCGGCGAGGTATCCCAGACGCAGGCCGGCCATGCCGAAGGCCTTCGACATGGTGCGGCTGACCACCAAGTGCGGGTAGCGTCCGCCGCCGTCCTCAATCAGCAGTTCCAAAGCGCTGGGCACGCCGGGACGACGGAACTCGCCGTAGGCCTCGTCGACGACGACGACCGCGTCCGACGGCCCGGCGGAGCCTCCGTTGCGGATGAGCGGCCCGCCGCCGCGGGCGATCTCCAGGACGGCGCGCACGTCCTCCAACGGGAGGGCGGTGCCGGTGGGGTTGTTGGGGCTGGCGAGGATGAGGACTGCGGGACGGACGTCCTCGAGCGCCTCGCGCACGGCGGCGATATCGAGCGTGAAGTCCTCGGCGCGCGCTCGCGTCACGTAGCGCGTGAGCGTGTCGCGAGCGTACTCGGGGTACATGGAGTACGTGGGGGTGAAGGACAGGCACGCCCGGCCCGGTCCCCCGAACGCCTGAAGCACCTGGAGCATGACCTCGTTGGAGCCGTTGGCCGCCCACACGCGCTCCGGGGACAGCCTGACCCCCGACTCGACGGCGAGGTAGTCGGCCAGGGCCCGCCGCAGGGCCGGGAAGTCGCGCTCCGGGTAGCGGTTGAGGCGGCCCGCGGCCCCGGCGACGGCCCGGGCGATGGAGTCGACGACCGCCGGCGAGGGCGCATAGGGGTTCTCGTTGACGTTGAGCCGCACCGGCACATCGAGCTCGGGGGCCCCGTAGGGCGCTGCGCCCTCAAGACCGGGTCGCACGGGAAGGGTGCTCATGGGCGGGAGTCTACGAGTCCTCCCCCTTGACGTCCCGTCCGCTCCGCTGCGGCGGCCGGACCGGCCCCGGGAAGAGGACCCGCGGGTAGTCTGAGGTCATCAGCCGATTCAGGGAGCGCGATCCTCATGAGCCAGCCGCCGTACCGGTCCCAGCAGACGCGCCCGCCAGCGGTGGCGGGTCTGTTCTATCCCGCCGAGCCGGCACGTCTGCGGGCGGATGTGGAGTCCATGCTGGCAGGGGCGCGGGCCGATGCCGACGCCGCCCCGACTCCCCCGGCGGCGCTAATCGTCCCTCACGCCGGCTACGTCTACTCGGGACCCACAGCCGCCCTGGCCTGGGCGCGGGCCGAATCCCTGCGAGGACGAGTCCGCCGGGTCGTGCTGCTGGGGCCCGCGCACAGGATGGGCGTGCGAGCCCTCGCCCTGCCCGGCCACCGCGCCATGGACACCCCGTTGGGTCCCGTGACGGTGGAGGTTCCCGCGCAGATCGAGGCACTGGCCTCCAGCTCTCTGGTGGTCGCCAGGCCCGACGTTCACGCGGCCGAGCACTCCCTGGAGGTCCAGCTCCCCTTCCTTCTCACCGTCCTGCCCGAGGCCAGCGTGGTGCCCTTGGCGGTGGGCCGGGTCGACGCCGACCGGGTCGCCGAGGCGATCCGCCCGTTCCTGGGCGGATCGGACACCCTGGTCGTGGTCAGCTCCGACCTGTCCCATTACCTGCCCCAAGCTGAGGCTCGCCGTGTGGACGACGCGACGATCGAGCGCATTCTGGCACTGCGCGCCGATATCAGCCCGGACGAGGCCTGCGGCGCCACCTGCATCAACGCCCTCCTGCTGGCCGCCGGCGAGCAGGGTCTGGGCCCGCGGCTGCTCGGCACGGCGACCTCGGCCGACACCATCGGCACCCCGGAGAGGGTGGTGGGCTACGGCGCCATCGCCTTCGACGCCCCAGCGGCCCCGTGAATGCGGAACCCACGTCCACCCCTCGCCAAACCCCCGTCGAGGGGTGGACGTGAGTGGGGTCGCAGCCGCACCATGGATGGAAGAACCTATCGAGGAGGCGCACCGTCATGACGTCCCCGCTGCCCGCCGACGCCGGCCTGCTCCTGCTGCCCCTCGCCCGTCGCGCCATCGCCCGGCATCTCGACGCGGTCCCCCTCCCGACACAGGAGAACGCCGCACTCCCCGGGACTTCTAAGGGCGCCGAGGACCCGAGCTGGCTCCGGGCGCCGGGAGCCAGCTTCGTGACCCTGACCTCGGGCAGAGCGCCCGGCGGCTCCCTGCGCGGATGCATCGGCAGCCTGGAGGCCCACGAGCCGCTGCGCGCCGACGTCGAATCCAACGCCGTCGCAGCGGCCGTCGGCGACCCGCGCTTCCCGCCCCTGACCGCGGGCGAACTGGCGGACACCGTCATCGAGGTGTCCGTCCTGTCCGCGTCGGTCCCCCTGCCGGCCGTCGACGAATCCGATCTTGCGGCCCGGCTGCGCCCCGGTGTCGACGGCGTCATCCTGTCGACCCCCCGCCACCGCGCCACCTTCCTGCCCCAGGTGTGGGGTCAACTCCCCGATCCGGTCGACTTCCTGATCCATCTGCGCCGCAAGGCGGGCCTGCCCGCCGACTACTGGGGGGAGGACGTGTCCGTACGGATCTACACGGTGACCGCCTGGCAGGAGACCGAAGCGGGCACCGCCGGCGGCCGGCCGCGGGAGACGGGCCGGCCGTGACCGGGCCGACCGGGCGGGCGATGCCGTCCGCCGATCCCCATCCGGCCCGGTGGTGGCGGACTCTGCCGGACGGACGTCTGCGCTGCGAATTGTGCCCCCGCCGGTGCACGCTGCGCGAGGGCCAGCGCGGATTCTGCTTCGTGCGGGCACGGGTCGGGGACGCCATCGTGCTGACCACCTATGGACGCTCCTCCGGCTTCGTCCTGGACCCCATCGAGAAGAAGCCTCTGGCGCACGTGCTGCCGGGCTCCACCATCCTGTCCTTCGGGACGGCGGGCTGCAACCTGGCCTGCAAATACTGCCAGAACTGGGAGATCTCCACCTCCCGGGATATCGACACCCTCACCGCCCCCGCCACGCCCCAAGCCCTGGCCGCGGCCGCCTCCGACGCGGGCGCCGCGGGCGTGGCCTTCACCTACAACGACCCGGTGATCTTTGCCGAATACGCCATCGACACGGCGGCCGCCTGCCGCGAGGCGGGACTGGCTAGCGTGGCCGTCTCCGCAGGATGGATCAGTCCCGAGCCGTGCACTGAGCTGTTCGGAGCGGTCGACGCCGCCAACATCGACCTCAAGGGCTTCACCGACGACTTCTACCGCCGCGTGACCGGGGCCCGCCTGACCGACGTGCTCGACACTCTCACCCGGGTGCGAGCGCTGGGGACATGGTTGGAGATCACCACACTGCTCATCCCGGGGCGCAACGACTCCGATGCCGAGATCGCCGCGGAGTGCGCCTGGATCGCCGCCGAGCTGGGGGCCGAGGTGCCCGTGCACTTCTCCGCCTTCCATCCGGCCCACCGAATGCGCGAGACGCCCCGCACACCGGCATCCACCTTGGAGCGCGCCCGCGCCATCGCCCGTGACGCCGGGCTGGCGCACGTGTACCTCGGGAATGTGCGCACCCGCGACGGCGCCTCGACCCGCTGCGCCGGCTGCGGAACACTCCTGGTGGACCGCGAGGGCTATCGGGTCACCGATTACCGGATCACCTCCGAGGGCGCCTGCCCGCAGTGTGGCCGGCGGGTCCCGGGCCTGTGGGATCCGGCCGGCCCGCCGCCGGCGGCGGGCCAGTGGCTCCCGCGTCGGGTCGCCGTCGGCGTGTGAACCCGGCGATCTCGTCGAGCCCGGCACCAACGGCGATCAGGGCCGCGCCCGGGCCGCGGGCGCGGCCGGCGGTGCGCCGGCGTCACTGGGGGCGGGCGGTCAGCATGACCTCCTCGTAGTCCAGGCGCTTGAGGGCATATTCGATGGAGCCCGCTGAGTACAGGCCGAGCTCTCCGGCGTCCAGAAGCGCCTCGCGCTGGGCTCGGATCATGTCCAGGGTCATCCGCCGAGTCGCGGCGGCGAACTCGCGGCGGGCCGCGGCGTCCCTCCCCGACTCCTCCGATCCTCCCGTCCGCGCCGGCTCCGCCCTCCTGCCCGCGGAGGCGTCCTCACCATCGCCCCTGCGCAGGATGTGGGCCGCCAGAGCCGATGTGCTCTGCGGGATGATGCCCGTCGCCGCACCGCCGCGCCGCGAACTGCTGAGCTCTAGAGCGGAGCCCGCGGCGGCCCGTTCGGGGGCGGCGGGGTCGTCGTGCTCAATGATCGCCGCGGAGCCGCCCGCTGCCCCGGGGAGGGCCCCGTCCCGCTCGTCGTCGCGCTCGGCGACGACCCCCTTGGCCGCGATGATGAGAAGGCGGAGGAGTTCGCTGCGCTCTTCCTCGTCGGCGGGCCCCTCCATGGAGGGCTTGACGACCTTGACGACCCACGGGAGTGTCAGGCCCTGAACGATGAGGGAGCCCGCGGCCACCAGGATGGCGATGAGGAGGAGGAAGGATCGGTTGGGGGCCGAAGCGGGTAGAGTCTGGGCGGCTGCGAGCGTGACGGCCCCGCGCATGCCGGCCCAGGCGATGACCGCCCCCTCCCTCAGACCGAGCGGTTCGTCGCGGTAGTACTCCACATCCGCGCTGCGACGGCGGAGCCGGTCGACGGCCTGCGAGGCGCGGCGCCTGCTCCGCTCGGGGCTGGTGGGCAGGCGGTGCAGTCTGAGCGCCCGATTGATCCGGCGTCTGAGCCCGCGCCGACTGCGGTCCCAGGGGATCTGCATGTCGTCGGGAATATCGCCGCGGGCGATGGCCGAGCAGCGTCCTTCGAAGGCCTGGACGGATTCGCTCATCTCCTCCCAGCGGGTGGCGTAGCGTTCGTCGCGGCGACGCAGCCACGCCAGCATGGGGGCCACGACGGCGGCCCGGACTAGCACCGTGAGTCCTCCGGCGAGGACGGCCAGCCAGACGGCCGTGGTGATGCTGGGGCCCTCGGCCAGGACCTCCTCGACGATGCCGAAGAATTGCAGGCCCATGATGAGGAAGATGAAACCCTCCAGGACGAGTTCAGCGGTGTGCCAGGTCTCCTGCCCGGCGATCCGGTGGTCGGGGGGCAGGACGCGCGGGCCTCGGTGGCCGGTGACGAGGCCGGCGATGACGGCGGCCACGAGCCCGCTGCCGCCCATGTGCTCAGCGGGGATGGCGGCGAGGAAGGGGATCGTGAAGGAAACGACCGTGTCCACGCTGGCGTCCGTGATACGGGCCCGCAGATGGAGGGTCAACTCGCCGACCGCCCAGCCCACGGCGAGGGCCACGAGGACGGAGGCGGCGAAGCCCTCCACGACTCCGCTCACAGTCACGGCGCCCGCCGTCGCGGCGGTGCTGGCCGAGGACAGGACCACGAGGGCGGTGGCGTCGTTGAGCAGGCCCTCGCCCTCCAGGACGGTGATGATGCGCTGCGAGACCCCCAGGCGTCTGGCGATGGAGATGGCCACGGCGTCGGTGGGGCTGAGGACCGCGCCCACGGCAATGGCCCATGCCGGGGAGAGGCCGGGGATGACGAGGGTGAGGACTCCGCCGATGACCGCGGCGGATACGATCACGAGGAGGATCGCCAGGACGACGACGGAGGCGAGCTCGCGACGGAAGTTGATGGTGGAGATGCCCACCGCGGTGGCGTACAGAAGGGGCGGGAGAATCCCCTCGAGGATGATCTCCGGCTCGACCTCGATGGCGGGCACGACCGGCAGGAAGCCCACGACGATGCCGCCCGCGAGCAGCAGAAGCGCCGGGGCCACTCGGACGCGGTCGCTGATCTGGGTGGCGCCGGCGATCGCCAGCAGGCCCACCACGGCGATGATGAGGAGATCCATGGGGGCAAGCCTACGGTTCGCGGGCCCCGCCCCGGGAAGCCGGATCCCGCCACGTCGCGCACCGGGGCGGGGTCGGGACACGGAGTTGACGACTGTGTTGGCCTAGCGCCCCGTCGCGCGCACCGGGGCGGGGTGGCAGGATCGCCCCATGACCTTCCGAGCCCTGACCTGGCGCGACGGCCGTCCCATCGACGAGGCCCCCGCCGACCTGCACGACCTGAGCGGGGCCCTCGCCGATCCCGGGCTTCTCGTGTGGGCGGACCTGTCAGCGCCCTCGCACGAGGAGCTGAGCCTCCTGGCGGCCGAACTGGACCTCGACCCGCACGCGGTGGAGGACGCCATCGCTCCCAAGGAGCGACCCAAGGCGTCCCAGCACGACGGCTACATCTTCTTCGTCACCTACATGACGCTGCCCGGGTTCGCCTCCACCGAGGGCGATGAGACGGACCAGCTGAGCAAGGTGGCGGGCTTCTCCTTCCCCGGCGGACTCGTGACGCTCGGGGCCGCCGACGGCGTCGACGCCCGCACGCTGACGCAGCGCCTCAACGCCGACCGCGACTTCGTACGGCTGGGCCCCTGCGCCCTGGTGCACGCCCTGCTGGATATCATCGTCGACGGCTACTTCACGACCGTGCAGGACCTCGACGACGCCATCGAGGATCTGGAGAGCGCCCTGTTCTCCCCGCACTCGCACTCCACGGAGTTCCAGCGCGCCGCCTACGACGTGCGGACCAAGCTGGTGACGCTCAGGCGCGTCGTGCTGCCGATGCGGGAGGTCGTCAACGTGGTGTGGCGTCACCACGGGAACGCGGTCCGCGACCTGGGTCCGTTCTACGCCGACCTGAGCGACCACATCCTGCGGGTCACGGAGTGGACGGAATCGCTGCGGGACATGGTCACGACCGTCTTCGAGACCCATCTGTCCCTGCAGGACCAACGGCTCAACAATGTGATGAAGAAGCTGGCCGGATGGGCCGCGGTCATCTCCGTGCCCACACTGGTGACCGGCTGGTTCGGCATCAACGTGCCCTACCCGGGCGCCGAGCGGCCTTCGGGCCTGGTGGCCGCGACGGCCCTGGTGATCGTCCCGGCCGTCGTCGTCTACATGCTCATGCGCAGGAACGACTGGATCTGACTGGATCCGATCACCATCCTCCGCAGGCCCGTCCCGGCGCGGGGACGAGTCGAGCGCATCCTCAGCGTCCGGTGACGACCATGACGATGAAGCAGTAGAGGCAGTAGAGGTACATCGCGCTCCGCAGGAGGCGCTCGCGTGCGCTGCCCGCGTCGCCCAGGAGGGCCGGCAGATTGGCCAGGCGAGCCCTGAACAGCGGGTAGAGGAGGCCGTGCACCGATTGGGTGGTCATGTCGTCTCCCACCCGATGCACCCACATACCGGCGGCGACGAGAGCCGGCATGAACCATAGGGCGCTGCCGCCGAGCGCCCAGGCGCCGACGACGAAGCCGACGAGGAACAGGGCCCACAGCGCCCCCTCGCGGCTGCGGGGGACGCCGAGAGCCCGGGCGGCGACGGCCAGGAGCAGTCCCAGAAGGATACCGTTGCCGGGGCGGACGTCGATGCCGTTGACGGTGACGGTCCAGAAGGTGATGTCGTAAGTGAGGAAGGCCGCCAGGGCGAAGCCGACGAGGCTGTGGGTCCAGGTCCGGTGGCCGCCCCTGGCGATGACGCGACTGACGGGTCCGGTAATGCCGGGCAGCGCCGTGGACACCGAGGAGGACGGCGAATCGATGTCCGGCAGGAGCGCCGTGACGCCCATGACGAGCGAGGCGACGACGACGGCGGACAGGGGCAGGTGCCCCAGACCGGCGCCGAGGGGGATGGTGGTCGTCCGCCCGCCGGAGTCCGCAGGGGGAATGCTCAGGGTCGCGGTGCCGAACAGAGCCATTCCGGCGGCGACTCCGGAGACGGCGTGGGAATGCCCCATCATGGCAGCATGATGCCAAATCGCGCCGCGTCATGCCGATACGCCAGTGGGCGATGGGTCGACCGCGAGGAGGTGACGGCCCCTCGGTCGGAGCGGTGAGCCCGGTCCGGGCGATCCGGGGCGGAGCCGGCGGCCCCGCTGCGCGGCGCCCGGGCGGCGTCGGGGCGCCAGATGCCCGGGGCCGCTCGGGACGGCGTTACCGGGCTGCGCGGCGGCGAAGCGGGTCCGCGCCTCCACGAGGCGGGCGCTCTCACTCGTTCCATCCCCGTCCACCGCGGAGACGACGTCCGGCGAACCGGCCCTCCCGAGCCATGGCCATCGGACTGCGGCGGGAGCGGAATCCGCGCTCGCCGTCTCCGAAAGCGCACTCGCCGAACGAGTCGGAACCCGGGCCTCGGCGCCGGCTCCCGCCACCGCGTCCGCGTCCGCGCTCGCGCCTGGAATGGCCGCCCCGGTCGCCGAAGGGACCGAGGCCGAAACCCTCCTGGCGCATGCGCATCATGACCTCGAAGCGCTCCTCGCCCATGCGCCGCCGGGCGTCGTCCATCCAGCGGGCGGGCTCGTCATCGGGGTCGACGCCGAGCCGGTCCTTCAGGGCGTCGATGAGCTTGTCGAGGAGGCCGGACAGGGTGTCGGTCTCCTCGTCCGTCAAGACATCGAGGTAGTCGTCGGTCGCGCCCCCGATCCTGGCGTTGCGGCCGGCGCCGGTCAGGGCGACCATCATGACGCGGCGGTCGGCCTCGGAGGGGGTGCGCTCGATGAGGCCGTCGCTCTGAAGCTTCTTGAGCAGCTCATTGAGGGACTGCTGGCGGATGTCGAGCAGGTAGGCGAGCTCGCGGGTGGGGATGGGGCTCTGCATCTTCAGGGCGGCGAGTACCCGGCCGCGCCCCCGAGTGGTGTCGGACAGAGGCCCGTCGTGCACGAGGGCCTCGTCATGGCAGCGGCGCATGAGCCGATGGAGCCGGCGGAGCCGCTCGTGGAGCCCCGCGCGCTCGTCCCGATCCGGGTGCTCCAGCTCTCGGGCGTCACCGGTGTGCTCTATGTGTTCTGCATCCATGGGGTTTCTCCTCACTCAGTTCCGCACCAGTTTCAATCTGGTCCCTGTTGTTTTTGACGAGAACGAACCTACAGGTACCCTCTCCTCACAACAACAATATTTTCCAGGTACCTGTATGATATACGTCATATTACATGTGTGGGCGGGCGGACGTACCGAGCCCCCGTACCGAGCCCCGCGCCGGTCCGCGCTAGCGTGGAGGCATGACTGCCGGCCCCGATCCCGCGCCCGACACCTCCGCCGCCTCCTCCCCCTCGCCGGTCCGCGAGCGCGCCGAGTCGGTCCTGCGCGTGCTCGTCGGGCGCGATGACGCGGCGCTGCGCGAGGATCAGTGGCGCGCCATCGAGGCGCTCGTCATCGGTCGCCGCCGAGCGCTGGTGGTCCAACGCACGGGCTGGGGCAAATCGGCCGTCTACTTCGTGGCCACCGTCCTGGTGCGCGAGGGCTGGGCGTCCTGGCGACCCGGCCGGCCGACGCCCGCGCCCGGATCGCGCTCCGGAGTCGGCCCCGGATCAGGTCCAACGGTCATCATCTCCCCGCTGCTGGCCCTCATGCGCGACCAGGTCGCGGCGGCCCGGCGGGCCGGTATCAGCGCCGTCGCCATGAACTCGGCCAACGCCGCCCAGTGGCCGGCGATCGAGGAGCAGGTACGCACCGGCGACGTCGACGTGCTGCTCGTGTCCCCCGAGCGCCTCAACAACCCGACCTTCCGCGACGAGATCCTCCCCCGCCTCGCCGCGGGCGCCGGCCTGGTCGTCGTCGACGAGGCCCACTGCATCTCGGACTGGGGCCATGACTTCCGCCCCGACTACCGACGCATCCGCACCTTACTGGCGGGGCTGCCCCCGCGCACACCCGTCCTGGCCACCACGGCCACGGCCAACGCCCGTGTAACCGCCGACGTCGCCGAGCAGCTCGGCGGCACCGCGCCGGGACTTCGGGACGCCGAGGTTCTGGTCGTGCGGGGGACCCTGGAGCGCGACTCCCTCCATCTGGGCGTGCGCCGCCTGCCGGACGCCGCCGCGCGCCTGGCGTGGCTGACCGACTACGTGCGGCGCGCACCCGGCAGTGGGATCGTGTACTGTCTGACGGTCTCGGCCGCGCAGGAGATCGCCGAGCGCCTGCGGGAAGCGGGCCTGGAGGTGGCCCCTTACACCGGCAGAACCGATGCGGCCGACCGCGAGCAGCTGGAGGAGGACCTCAAGACCAACCGGGTGCGGGCGCTCGTGGCCACCTCGGCCCTTGGCATGGGCTTCGACAAGCCGGATCTGGCCTTCGTCGTTCACATGGGGGCGCCGGACTCGCCGGTCTCCTACTACCAGCAGGTGGGACGCGCCGGCCGCGGAGTCGACCGGGCCGAGGTCGTGCTCCTGCCCGGGGCCGAGGACCGCTCCATCTGGGACTGGTTCGGCTCGCAGGGATTCCCGCCCGAGCCCGAGGTGCGCGCGGTGCTGACCGCCCTCGATGAGGCGACCCGGGAGGGCGGGGGACCGCTGAGCACGAACCTGTTGGAGACCGTCACGAGCCTGCGTCGCACTCGTCTGGAATCGATGCTCAAGGTTCTCGACGTCGACGGGGCGGTCCGGCGCGTGCAAGGCGGCTGGGAATCCACCGGCCGTCCCTGGGCCTACGACGCCGAGCGGTACGCGCGCGTCGAGGCCGCCCGGATCGCCGAGCAGGAGGCGATGGAGCGTTACGAGGCGCTGGAGGCGCCCGAGTGCCGGATGGCCTTCCTGCGTTCGGCCCTGGACGATCCGGTGATGCCCGCGCACTGGCGCTGCGGGAGCTGCGACCTGTGCGGCGGGCTGGTGCTGAAGAGGGCGGCGCGGGCCGACGATGTGGAGGCGGCCCGGGCCTCGCTCGCCCGTGTCGGGGTGGTTCTGACGCCGCGCAGGCAGTGGCCGGCGGGCATGGATCGGCTGGGGCTGCCCGCCTTGCGCGGGCGGATAGCCGCCTCGGAGCGGGCCGGGACGGGCATGGCCGTGGGCCGGATGGACGGCCTGGGCGTGGCCGCCGCCCTGCGCGGACTCATCGAGCAGGACGATGCCGCCGAGGTTCCCCTCGGGTTGCGCCCCTCGGTGCTCCAGGTCGCCGAACGCCTCACAGCTCTCATGGCGGAGGACGGGGACGATACTGGCGGGGACGCGGGATCCGACGACGGGCCCCCGCCTTCGGGGGTGGTCGTCATCGAGTCGCGGCGTCGGCCCCGTCTCGTACGGCAGGTGGGCCGAGCGCTGTCCCGCCACTTGTCCGCCGCACCCCTGGGGGTCGTGGGGGCCGCCGGAGAGCCGGGCCGGCACGACGTGGGCAGTGCCTTCCGTCTGGCGCAGGTGGCCCGCTCCCTGACCCTGGCCGACTGGTCGCACGAGGCCCTGACCGGCCTCCAGGGGGCGAGCGTCGTCCTGGTGGATGACTGGACCGACTCCGGCTGGACGCTGGCCGTCGCCGCCCGCCTCCTGCTGCGCGCCGGCGCGGCCCGCGTGCACCCCTTCGTGCTGGCCCAGCGCTGAGGCGCCCCGCCATCCATCCGCTCTACCGGCCCGCGTCCCGGGCGACGGAGGCGAGCACGCCGCTGACCGGTCCGCCCGGCGCGCCGGGCCGCTCGTCCTGGAGGTAGTACCACCAGAAGGGCGCGCCCCAGGAGCCCTCGCGGCCCAGAGCGGCGCTGGTCAGGTGGCGGGCGGTGGCGGCGCGGGCGGCCGCGGCGTCCTGAGCGGAGCCGAACCACCACGGTCCGGGATCGAGGTCGTCCCCGCCGTAGCCGAGCTCGGTCAGGGCCACTCGCTGGTCCGGAAAGGCCTCCGCGAGGGCGGAGATGACACGATCGGCCCCTGTTCCCAACGGATGCCACTGGGGGTAGACGGACAAACCCAGCACATCCGTCACGGCGAGGAGCTCAGGTGTCAGTCGACGGCGCGCCCAACTGAGCACGGAGGCCTCGGCCGACTCCTGGCCGAGCTGGTAATACAGGGTCACGACGGTGGCGGCCCTCGCCGTCGCCGGATCGGCGCGCACGGCCCGCGCCGCCCGTACGGTCTTATCGACGACGTCATCCCCGAGCCAGGAGCCGCCCAGCTCGTTGCCGACCTCCCAGGCGTCGGCCTCGGGCAGGCCGGCGATCAGGGCGGACACGCGCGCATCCCACTGGTGGGAATCAAGATCGGCCATCGCCCGGGAGTCGCAGACCTGCACCAGGGCGAGGGCGTCAACGGTGTGCAGGGCGGCAATGGTACTGCGCCAGGAGTCCAGCTCGTCGGCGTCGTGGGCGTCGTCGACGACGATGCGCGCCGCCATCCGCCGCCGTCCCGCACCGACGCCGGTCGCCTCGATGACCTGATCAGGGTCGGGGGGCTCGGTGAAGGTCACGCCGATGACGGCATCGCCCGGAACCAGAGCCCGGCACGCCTCATCGAGTGCGAGCTGGGCGGTGGCGGCGGCCTCCAGGGCGCGGGTGCCGCGCACGGCGCGCTCGACGGGGTCAACGGCCTCGGCGCACTCCTCCAGGGCGGTCGACGTCCTCTCCCGCATCGACTCCACATCCGCGCGCGTCCGACCGGCGGGCAGGGCGGTGAGGCGCGGGGGCTGACGCTCATGCAGAGCGCGGGCGGCGAGCTCGGCCAAGCAATGGCGCCCGGGCCCGGGAATGTCGGCCAGCAGGGCGGAGTATCCGTGGCTCGTGGGCCATGACAGCGTCAACGTCGCCGGACGCCCGTCCGGCAGGTCGACGGCGGCGCTGGCCTCCTCATCCTCGTACAGGGGCGAATGGGTGAGAACCTCGAGGGTGTCGGTCGTCAGAAGCTGGTCGTCCCAGCCGTCCCGCCCCGCACCGTTGGACTGGATCCGGCGCAGCCCCTCCAGGTCGAGCAGGTCGCCGGATCCGTCGACGACATCGAGGCGCGCAGCCCCACCCCCATCGGTCCGGTCGGTCTCCCCGGCCCGGGTGCGTCGGTGCGCGAGTACCACCGCCGCGACCGCTGTCAGCGTCCCGGCCGCCCAGGCCAGGAGACGACGACGAGCAAGTCGATCCCGTCGGCTCGGTCCGTGCTCGCTGCGTGCCCCCACGGCTCCTCCTGATGGTTCCTCCTGTCGGTGCGGGTCGACGGCCGACCGCGGCCGGACCCGCTCGGCTCGGGGCGGTCGCCCGGCACGCGGGTGCGCTCAGGCCCCTGATTCTGGTAGCACCATCCTTCGACGCGTCGATGTCATGGAAATGGCGGAAGAGGGGCGCGCCAGCTCGCGTGGGCGCTGCGTTCATCCGCGTTCACCCACGCCGGTCGACTCCACCGGAGACGGGCCGGACCCGCCGAGCCCGGACGGCCTCCGCATGCGCGGGAAGATCCTCGCAGACCGCCAGCGCCGTCAGCGGACCGGTCATCGACTCCAGGGCGGCGGCAGTGTACTCGATGAGCTGGACGGGTTTGAGGTAGGTCATGACGTTCAGTCCCGCGGCGAAGCGAGCCGTTCCTCCGGTGGGCAGGACGTGATTGGAACCGGCGAGATAGTCGCCCAGCGGGACGGGACTGCAGGGGCCGACGAAGATCGCGCCCGCATTGCTCACGCGGCGGGCCACGGCGGGGGCGTCGGCCGTGTGGATCTCCAGATGCTCGGGGGCGTAGGCATCGACGACGGCCAGCCCCTGCTCCGCATCACGCACAAGGACGATCCCGGATTGCTCGCCCTTCAAGGCGCGCGCGGCCCGCTCGGCATGTCTGGTGGCGGCAACCCTGCGAACCAGGGCCGTCTCGACGGCGTCGGCGAGGCCGGGGGCGTCGGTGATCAGGACGCTCCCGGCACCGGGGTCGTGCTCGGCCTGGGAAAGCAGGTCGGCGGCGACGTATTCGGCGTCGGCGTCCGCGTCGGCCAAGATGGCAATCTCAGTAGGACCGGCCTCCGCATCAATGCCCACGATGCCACGCACGGCGCGCTTGGCCGCGGCCACATAGATGTTCCCGGGGCCGGTGACGACGTCGACTCCCTCGCACAGCGTGCGGCCGCTGCCGCCCGCGGCCACCGCGTCGGCCCGGTCGATGTCGTCGTCCGCCGCGGCCCCGTAGGCGAGCATGGCGATGGCCTGAGCTCCGCCAACGGCGTAGATCTCCGTGATGCCCAGCAGAGCGCAAGCAGCCAGGATCGTGGGGTGGGGCAGCCCGCCGAAGGCAGCCTGCGGCGGGGAGGCCAGCGCGATCCGCTCGACGCCCGCGACCTGGGCGGCGACCGCGTTCATCACCACCGAGCTGGGGTAGACGGCGAGTCCTCCGGGCACGTACAGGCCCACGCGCCGCACCGGGATCCACCGCTGGATCACCCGCCCTCCGGGGACGATCTCCGTGACCCTCTCGGTGGGCATCTGAGCGGCGTGGCCGGCCCGGTTGTGAGCGATGGACAGCTCCAGACCCTCGCGCACCGCCGGGTCGAGGCCCGCCAGCCCCGCCGCGATCGCCTCAGCGGGCACGCGCAGGTGCTCGGGGCGCACGCGGTCGAAACGCTCGGAGGCGTCGCGCACGGCGGCGGCCCCGCGCACGCGCACATCCTCAATGGTGGGGATGACAGCCTCCAGAGCGGCGGCGGTGTCGAGGCGCGCGCGAGGCAGGGTCTCGGCGAGTTCGCGGGCGGACAGGTCCTGGTCGCGCAGATCGATTCGGGTGAGCATGCGGGCATGCTAGCCGGGCCCTGCGCCCGAGGCATCAAGGACGGACGGGCGGACGAACCGGGCGCGCCGCCCATGCGAGGCCGGGCCGCTCGTACACACTTCCGGCATCCCCACGAGGCCGGAAGCGCACGGTGCCGCGAGGGGCTCGGGCGAGCGGAGCGCGCCCGCACCAGTGACGTCGGAGATGCGGATGCTCTCTGAGCACTTTTCGGCGCCCCGCCCGCGCAAGTCGGATCCGCTCGGCCGAATGAACGCCGGCTAGGGTACCCGTATGAGTACCCGCGAGGTCCCGACACCGCCACCGTCCGCCTCCCAGATCGATCGTGCCGAAGGGGTTCTCCTGACGCAGGCCTGCGGCGACGCTCTCGGGGTGCCATGGGAGCTCGGCCACCGCCCCGCCGATGGCGGTTGCGGATCCCGCCCGGGCGAGGCCCACATGCAGGGCGGCGGCCTGGGTCCCTACTCGCCCGGCGAGTGGAGCGACGACACCCAGATGGCGGTCATCATCGCCCGGGTGTCCGCCACCGGAGCGGATCTAACGAGTCGCCCGGCCCTGGACGCCGTCGCGGACGGCTTCATCGACTGGTACGAATCCGCGGCTTCCGACATCGGCGCCCAGACGCGCGCGGTCCTGGGAGCCGTCGCCCATCACCGCGGCGAGCCGGATGTGTCCGCCAGGATGCGGCGGGCGGCGTGCGACTACCACAAGACCTCAGGCGGGCGCAGCGCCGGCAACGGAGCGCTCATGCGCAACGGCGTCATCGGCCTGACTCGGTTGCGCGATCCGCGCGCCACCGCCTTAGCGGCGCGCGCCGTGGCGGCTCTGACCCACGCCGACCCCCTGGCGGCGGATTCCTGCGTGATCCAGGCGGAGATGATCCGCGCCAACGTCGCCGGCCCCGCCTGGCAGGGGCTCCCACTCAACGGGGCCAACCCGTTGGCCGCTCTCGCCCTCGTGCCCGAGGAGCGGCGCGCCTACTGGCACGACCTGTTCGACGGGGGCGTCTACGACCCCATGAATTGGGACTGGCCCGGCCTGCCCGCTACCGACGGTTTCACCGTCGATGCGCTGGGCAAGGCCTACCTGTCATTCATCTCCGCCAACCGGGCGGCCGCGTCCATGCCGGCGACATTCCACGAGAACCGGGCCGAGGCGGGCAGCACGTGGTTGCGGCTCATCTTGACGCGAGCCGTGCACTCCAGCGACGACTCGGACACGGTGGCGGCGATCGCCGGTGCCGTGGCGGGCAGCTACCTAGGAGCCTGCGCGGTTCCATCCGAGTGGGCCGACAAGGTTCACGGCCTGCCCACCGGTGAGGACGGTGAGCCGCTGCACGCCGCCGACCTGAGAGAACTGGGCCGGGCGACGGCACTGGCCGGCCTGACCTAATGTCATGTCCGGCCCTACTTGCTCCCCCGGCATTCGGCCGGAGCCCATCGCCGCCTCGGCACCGCATGGCATCGCATCGGACGCCCGCGGCCCGTCGCCCCGGAACCTCATTCGGGAATGGACCACATGTCCCAGCAGGCCAGCCGTGCCGTCCGAGCCCATGTATCATCGGCCGTGCCCACCTCGCCCGTAGTCGCGCTGACGACGAGGGAGGCCAACTCCGGCTCGTTCCGCATTCGGCAGTCGTGACCGAGCATGTGCAGCAACGGCCCCATGTGACGGGGTAGGACGAGAGCGTCGATGGCCTCACTCAATTCGCTGTAGGTGATGACTTCACGGTGGGCCGCGACGTCAAGCAGGACCGTCCGGGCGCGCGCAACGGCGTCGGCGAGCCGGGGGGTGAGGGTGAACATCCGATCCCCCACCGGATAACGCTCGCCGACGTCGAGCGCCATGTCCTCCCGGCTCCCCGCCTGCGCCGTCACGCGCGCCCCGGTCTCACAGCAGTCGGGTCCGAACGGCGTAAGCGACAGCACCCAGGAGCGTGAGGGTGCCCAGGCCGACTGCACCGTACCCGATGATTCTCTCCGGACCCGACGTCGTCTGCCCCCCGGTTCCGGACTGGCCCTCGGCGATCCGTCCGCCCGGAGCCGCGGCCCCGGTTCCATCCACCGACGAGCCGCCGGTGAGCACGCCTCGCGTCGACTCCTCGCCGGCCTGCGTCGCAGCCGAGCCGTCCGGTGTCGTCGTGGCGTCGTCACCGCTCGCAGGGGCGGCCTGTCCGGAGGCGTCGTCAGTGGCGGCGTGCTGGTCCTGGCCATCGGCACCGGTGGGAGTCTGGCCGCCGTCCTCCCAGGCGGCATTAACCAGCGCCCCGCGGTCGACGACCATGCTTTCGCTGATCCCGAGCGCGTCGGCGACGTCCTGCGTCAGCTGAGTGCCCGAGTCGGCGGCGGGCCCATCGGGCGCCACGTGCAGGTCGGAGGTCTTCCAGGCCGTGGGGTCGGAGGATTCGCTCACGAGAACGGGATTGGCGTCTCGCTCACCCTGCAGATCGAGACCATGGGCCTCTCTTCCCTCTACAGTCACATCGGGGCTGTTGGAGAAGTCGGCCAGGGACTCCGCATTGAGACTCTGAGTCTTGCGGTCCTCGCCATACTGCCACAGGATGGTGGTCGAGGGCTGACTCGTGGGCTGACGGTAGTAGACGTTGTAGTCGATGCCCGAGATCATGTCGTTGGCGTACACGGCGCCCGAGCCATCGGCATTCTTATCGCCGGTGACCTGCACCATGGCGGAGTAGCGCCACACGTCGCCGTCGGTCGCCGTCTGCTCGGAGGACATGATGTTGTTGTAAATGCCCGTGCCCACGGTGTCCCACGTCAGTCCGTGTTCCATGGACCAGCGCTCGGGCAGAGTGCACGAGCCGTCATCGCCGCGCGCATTGCAGCCGTCCGAGCGCGTGTCCTCATAAACCGAGATGCTCGTCAGCGCGTGGCTGATGGTGTTGTTCCACACCTGGTTGTTCTCCGAGCCGGCGACCTGGATGCCGATGCCGGCACCCTCGATCACGTTGGAGGCGATGATGTCGCCGCGCGAGACCTCGGTAAAGATCGCCATGGGCACATTGACGAAGTGGGAGGCCACGATCTGGGAGTCGATGACCCCCTCATCGAACCAGATGCCGGCCAGCCTGTTGCTCTCCCACGAGGAGGCGTCGGAATGGTCGGTGTCCGACTGGGAGTAATCGACGGTGTTGTAGGCGTAGCGCACCTTCTCCGCGTGCGTCACCTTCATGTCCGCCAGGGTGCAGTAGCCCCCGCAGCCCGTGGTGATGAAGCCCGCACTGTTATTGCCGGACCAGGTGTTGTTCTCCACGTCGATATTGGAGCCCTGGTTGATACCCATCCCGACACCGGCGTTGTCGGTGATGGTGTTGTTCGACACCGTCGCGTCGCGCGCACTGGTGAGGCCCAGCGCCGTGCCCCCGCCGGAGTACTTGAAGGTGTTACCGCTCACCTTCAGCCCCGCGCCGGAGGCGAAAACCATGACGCCGCCGGTGTCGCCGCCGATATCGGGATCTTCATAACTCCACTCCTGGACGGGGGAGTACTTCTCCACGTCCAGGCCCTCCAAAGTGCTGTGGTCCCCCAGCAGCGTCAGCGCCCGGGAGTGCTGAGAGACCTCGACCGTGTGCTGGCTGGGATCGACGCCGATGACGTAGCTGGCGCCGCGATGCTCCGCGGTGTTGAAGCCGGCCCGGTTGTTCCCGGGCTGCTTGAGGGTGACCGGGTGATCATCGTCGACGTAGAAGGTCGACTCGGTGACCTCCTCGCGCGAGGCGACCTGGGTCAGCGGCTCGCCGTCGACGAAGACCTGCTCGGGGTGGGCCGCCATGCCCTCGGCGGAGGGGTCAGGGTTGGTCGTGCACACCGTGCAGAACCGGACCATGTCCGCCGGCGTCGACCAGGTGCCGTCGGAGGCTGTCCAGGAGGCGGGGACCTCCGCGCCCGACAGGACCGGCGCCGCACCCTCCGCGGCGCGGATGGTCACGCTCTTGTCGGCCTTGATCTCGCCCTCCCGGTAGGTTCCGTCACCCACTTCGATGGTGGATCCGTCCGGAGCCGCCTCGACGGCCTCCGAAATGGTGGCGTACGGGCTGTCGGCTGAACCGTCGCCACCCGGGGAGGCCGAGGCGGACACGTGGATGACGTCGTCGTTGGCAGCCCGAGCCGGTGCGACCTGGGTCGTCAGAACCGTCAGCGGGAGCGCGACGAGAGCAAGTATGGAAGTGGCGATAGCAGTGATGCGACGCACACTGAATCTCCTCCTTGAGGCTGTAAGGGATGTCGTCACCATACCGTTATCAGCGCGCCAGCGCGACCAGGTGTGCTCGACCGTGCACTTGACGGCGTGCTCGACAGCGCGTTCACGTGCGTGTTCACCCGCCCCGCCCGCAGCGCGTGCCGCGGGCGGGGCGGGCGGTGTCCGCCCGGCGACCTGCGAGAATGGGGGCATGGTGTCCCGAAGGTCCGCCCCGCCCGCGCCGCCCGTGCCCGTGCGCGGCCGAATCAAGCTCGGACAGTTCCTCAAGCTGGCCGGCCTCGTCGAGGACGGCGGTCAGGCCCGTGTAGCGGTCCAATGCGGCGACGTGAGAGTCAACGGCCGGGTCGACACCCGCCGAGGGCGCATGCTCGCCGACGGCGACGTCGTCACGGTGGATCTGCCGATCGGTGCCGCGGGCGCCACCGTCGAACACGTCGGACGGGACTGACCGGGCCCGCCCCAGGCGCCGCGGCCGCGCCTCAGCACCGTCCTCCCAACGCCTTCAGCGCCGCAGGCAGCCGGGGCCGAGCAGCGCCTTGATATCGGAGTAGAAGGCCGCACTGGCCTCTACCCGCAGGGAGGAGTCCAACTGCGTGCGCACCTGCCTGCCCGGACTGGTCAGGGTCAGGCGCACCGTCGACATCCCTGGATGGTTCTCGAGGACCGCCTTGAACCGCTCGACCAGCGGAGCGGTGCAGCGGTTCGTCGGCAGCGAGATGATGACCGCCTCGTGGGTCGCGCTGGAGACGTCCGGGATGGTCATCTCCTGAACGTACAGGGCCACCTGACCGTCGCGACGGTTGAGCCGTCCGCGTACGGTCACCACCGTGTCCGGCGAGAGCATCGTCGAGACGGTCTGATAGGTCGAGGGGAAGAAGAGCGCCTCGATACTCCCGCCCAGGTCCTCGATCTGGGCGATGGCCCACAGATTGCCCTGCTTGGTCGTCTTGCGCGTCAGAGCCGTGACGAGTCCGGCGATCGTCACCGTGGCGCCGTCGGGACGCTCGTCGTCCTCGACCAGGTCGGCGATCTGGGTGTCGGCGAGTTTGCCCAGGATCCCCTCCAGACCCAGCAGCGGGTGATCGGAGACGTACAACCCGAGCATGTCGCGCTCATAGGCGAGTTTGTCCTTCTTATCCCACTCGGGCAGGTCAGGAACCTCGGAGGAGAAGACCGGGCCGGACCCGAAGGGGTCGTCGCCCCCCCCTGCACCGGAGCCATCGCCCATCATGGAGGCGAACAGGTCGAACTGACCGGCGGCCTCATTGCGCTTGACGCCGATGATCTCATCGACGAGGTCCTCGTGACAGGCCTGCAGAGCCCGCCGGGTGCGGCCCAGGGTGTCGAAGGCGCCGGCCTTGATGAGGGAGTCGATGGTGCGCTTGTTGCACACCACGGCGGGGACCTTGTCGAGGAAGTCCTCGAAACTGGTGAACTCGCCCTTGTTCTCGCGGGCTGTCACGATGGCGTCGACGACATTGAGGCCGACGTTGCGGACGGCGGCCAGTCCAAAGCGGATATCCTCCCCGTCGGCGGAGAACTGGGCGCGCGAGGCGTTGACATCGGGGGGCAGAACCGTGATGCCCATATGGCGGCACTCGCCGAGGTAGATGGCCAGCTTGTCCTTATTGTCCTTCTGACTGGTCAGCAGCGCCGCCATGTACTCGGTCGGGTAGTGCGTCTTGAGGTAGGCGGTCCAGTAGGACACGACGCCGTAGGCCGCCGAGTGGGCCTTGTTGAACGCGTACTTGGCGAAGGGGACGACGACGTCCCACAGGGTCTTCACCGACTCCTTGGAGAAGCCCCCCTCCACCATGCCGGCCTCGAAGTCGACGAACATCTTGGCCAGAATGTCCATCTTCTTCTTACCCATGGCCTTGCGAAGGGCATCGGCCTTGCCCATCGAGAAACCCGCCAGGTCGGTGGCGATCCTCATCACCTGCTCCTGGTAGACGATGAGGCCGTAGGTGTCGCCGAGGATCGGCTCGAGGGCCTCCTTGAGCTCGGGGTGGATCGGAACGATCTCCTGAAGCCCGTTCTTGCGCAGAGCGTAGTTCGTGTGGGACTCCGCACCCATGGGGCCGGGCCGGTACAGGGCGCCGACGGCGGAGATGTCCTCGAAGTTGTCGGGCTTCATCAGACGCAGCAGGGTGCGCATGCCGCCGCCGTCGAGCTGGAAGACACCGAGAGTCTCACCGCGTGAGAGCAGCTCGTAGGTGGCGGGGTCGTCGAGCTCGATGTGGTCGATGTCGAGCGGTTCCTTGCCATTGGCGACGATCCCCTCCAGGGCATCGGAGATGACCGTCAGATTGCGCAGGCCCAGGAAATCCATCTTGAGCAGGCCCAGGTGCTCGCAGGTGGGGTAGTCGAACTGCGTGATGTAGGCGCCGTCCTGAAGGCGCTGCATCATGGGGATGATGTCGGTCAGAGCCGCACTGGACATGATGACGGCGCAGGCGTGCACGCCCCACTGGCGCGTCATGCCCTCTAAGCCCTTGGCGAGCTCGACGATCTTCTGGGCGTCGGGGTCCTCGCCGTGCAGCTCGCGGAACTGCTGGGCCTCGCCGTAGCGCTCGTCGTTCGGATCGAACATCCCCTTGATGGAGATGTCCTTGCCCATGATGGTCGGCGGCATCGCCTTGGTCAGGCGATCGCCCACCGCGTAGGGGTAGCCCATGACGCGGCTGGAATCCTTCAGGGACTGCTTGGCCTTGATGACGCCGTAGGTGACGACCTGGCTGATCTTGTCCGAACCGTACCTGCTTTTGACGTACTCGATGACCTCATCGCGCCGCCGCTCATCGAAGTCGACGTCGATGTCGGGCATGGAGATGCGCTCGGGGTTGAGGAAGCGCTCGAAGATGAGACCGTGCTTGAGGGGGTTGAGCTCGGTGATGCCCATGGCGTAGGCGACCATGCTCCCCGCTCCGGAGCCACGTCCCGGGCCCACGCGAATGCCATGGCTCTTGGCCCAGTTGATGTAGTCGGCCACGACCAGGAAGTACCCGGGGAAGCCCATCTGAACGATGACGCCGATCTCGTACTCGGCCTGCTTGCGGCACTCGGCGGGGATGTCGCCGTGGAAACGGCGGTCCATGCCCCTCCAGCACTCGCCGATAAACCAAGATTCCATGGTCTCGCCCTCGGGCACGGGGAAGGCCGGCATGAAGGAGGCGCCCTCATCGACGGTGGCGAAATGAACATCGCACTGCTCGGCCACGAGCAGGGTGTTGTCGCAGGCGCCCGGCATCTCCTGGAAGAGCTCGCGCATCTCGCGGCCGGGCCGCAAGTAGTAGGTGTCCCCGTCGAACTTGAAGCGGTCGGGATCGGTGAGCACGGAACCGGAGTTGATGCACAGCATCGCGTCCTGAATGGTGCGGTCCCCGGGGCGCACGTAGTGGGAGTCGTTGGTGGCCAGCAGCGGAGCGCCGATCTTCTCGGCCAGGCGCAGCAGGTCCTTGGTGACGCGCCGCTCGATCTCCAGGCCGTGGTCCATGAGCTCGACGTAGAAGAAGTCCTTACCGAAGATGTCCTGGAGCTCGCCGGCGGCGCGCAGGGCCTGGTCCCACTGACCCAGACGCAGCCTGGTCTGGACCTCGGAGGAGGGGCAGCCGGTGGAGCCGATAAGACCGGCGGAGTAGCGCGACAGCAGCTCGCGGTCGATGCGGGGGGCCTTGCCCATCTGCCCCTCCAGGGAGGCGTAGGAGTCCATTCGCATGAGGTTGTGCAGGCCTTCGTTGGTGCGCGACAGGAGGGTCATATGGGTGTAAGACCCGCGCGCCGAGACATCGTCGGACCGCTGCGACTCCTCCCCCCAGAAGACGCGGGTCCGATCGAAGCGGGAGGTACCCGGGGTCATATAGGCCTCCACGCCGATGACCGGCTTGATTCCGGCTCTGGTGGCCGCCTCGTAGAACTCGTAGGCGCCGAACATGTAACCGTGGTCGGTGATGGCCAGGGCCGGCTGGCCCAGGCGCTTGGCCTCGGCGACGTAGTCCTTGATCTTCCCCGCCCCGTCGAGCATGGAGTAATCGGTGTGGACGTGAAGGTGGACGAAGTCGTCCGCGGGCGTGTTCGGAGTGTCCTCGTTGCTCGTCTGCGCCATGGGCCCCATCCTAGGGCCGGTCAGGGGTGCGGGCGCGACCTCACGGGCGGGTCGTCGCCGTTCCCGCCCGCGCCCTGGCGGCGGCCTCGCGCGGGCCCAGGACGGCGGCGACGAGGTCGAGCACCGGGGTCGGCACGTCCGCCCCGTCCCCGGCTCGCACGACGGCGCCCACCTGCGCATCCAGCTCGCTGGGCGCCCCCGCCGCCAGGTCGCGCTGCATGGAGGCGGTCGCGTCGGGCGGCTGGGCGTCGGCCATGGCCAGCACGGCGGCGACAGGATCGGGCGCCTTCGGGGTCGCGAGCCGGTGCCCCAAGGCCTGCCCGACCGAGACCACCTCCTCCACCGCCGCCGTGTAGGCATCGCGCAGCTGAGTGCGCAGCCGGCCCACGGGAGCGTCGGTGAGCGCGCCGAGTCCTCCCTGAGGAACGACGAAGGCGGCTTTGCGCCACAGTTCGGCCCAGATCGAGTCGGGGACCCACCCGCGGATGCCGGCGGCGTTCAGGGCGTCGACGAGTGCGCGCACCCGGACCGAGTCGGTGCCGCCCCACTCGCCCACCGCCAAGGAACCGGAGGTCCCTAGGACGGCGATCGTGCCGCGGCGCACCACGGAGGCGTAGACTCGTGCAACCCCGGGAAGCACGTGCTCGGCCCCCACGGCATCGGCCAGAAGCCCAGGGGCCGTCAGCCCGTTCTGGGTGGAGACGACGCCGGTGCTCGCGCCGGTGAGAGCCCGCAGCGGGTCGGCCAGAGCGGCGACGGCGTCGACCTTGGTCGTCACCAGGACGATGTCGGGCGTCCCGCCCAACGCGTCCAGGAGCCGGGCCGGATCCGCATCGACCACGGGCGCCTCGATGCGGGAGGCGACTTTCCCCGGGGGCCCGCCGGTGCGCTCGAGCAGGGTCAGGCCGCCGGCACGCAGCGCCTCCAGAGTGGCCCCGTGGACCAGGAAGGCGACTCGCTGTCCGCCGGCCGCCAGCCGGGCTCCGAGCCAGCCGCCGATCCCCCCAGCGCCGACGATAACGATCTTCATCGCGGGTCTCCCTCGGCGGCGGGCGCCACAAGGACGCGCGACATGCGCCGATGCCAGATGCCGACATCCAGGCAGCGCTCGCCCGGCACCGTGCGATAGCCGCAGCGCTCGTAGAACCCCTTGGCCCGCTCCTGGGCGGACAGGACCACGGCGAGCCCGGACGACGCGGGCATCGTGTCCGCCGCGGCGCGGTCGGCCCTGTCCCCGCGAACGGTCGAGAAGGCGACCGGCTCGACGACCGTATCTACCGGCACGACGGTCAGGGCGGAGAAGCCCGGGCGGGGGACGGACGGCCGTCTTATCGATTCATTCGGACTCATGCTGATTCGTGGCCTCCTCGGAAGCGGTCCGGGCGGGCACCGGCGTCGGTTCTCCTGCCCCCACCGTCTCACGCCCAGGGGACGCGGCGCAGGACGTCCAGGGCGTGCACGAGGTCGTCGGGGTAGGGAGATCGGAAGGTCATCCTCTCCCCGGTGATCGGGTGGGCCAGAGCGAGCTCGCGGGCGTGCAGCCACTGACGCGCCAGCCCCGTACGCCCGCTCAGGCGGGGATCCGCGCCGTAGGCGGCGTCGCCCACGCAGGGGTGACCGACCGCCGCCATGTGCACCCGGATCTGGTGGGTCCGCCCGGTCTGGGGGCGCACCTGCGCCAGGCAGGCCGCGGGCATCAGTTCGACGACGTCGTAGTGGGTGACCGACTCGCGACCGCCGTCGACGATCGCCATCCGCCACTGGCGGCCCGGATGACGCCCGATGGGCGCGTCGATGGTTCCCGAGGAGGGGTCGAGGTGCCCCTGAACGAGCGCATGGTAGACCTTGTCGACGTCGTGCTCGCGGAAGGCGCGTTTAAGAACCGAGTAGGCCTGTTCCCCCTTGGCCACGATCATGACGCCGGAGGTGCCCACATCCAGACGGGAGACGATGCCCTGGCGCTCGGCGGCCCCGGAGGTCGCCACCCGCACCCGCATCGCCTTGAGGGCCCCCAGCACGTCGGGGCCGTCCCACCCCATCGAGGGGTGGGCGGCCACTCCCGCGGGCTTGTCGACGACGACGATGTCCTCGTCCTCGTAGAGCAGGCCCAGGCCCTCGACCGGGGTCGCCGCGGGTTCGGGGGCCCGGGGCGCGGGCAGATCCGCTTCGACCATGGCGCCCGCCCCCACCCTCTCGGACTTGCCGACCCGGGCGCCATCCAGACGCACCGATCCGAGCGCGCACAACTCGCCGACCCTGGAACGCGACAGTCCCGTCATCCTGGAGAGGGCCACGTCGATCCTCTCGCCGGCCAGCCCGTCGGGCACCGGCAGCATCCGCAGGCTCATGGCCGCGCGACCCCCGCGTCCCGATGGCCCTCGCCTCGCACCGGATCATCGACGGCCGGGGGGTCGCCCTCAGACTCGTGGACCGCCCTGAGAACCGGCATCCGCTCCACGGGTTGCCTCAACGATTCCGCAGGCTCGACCGGTCCAGGGGCGGTGCCGGCGGCATCGCCCCCACCGCCGGCGCCGGACTCGCGCCCCGACGAAGTCGTATCGGGGCGCCCATCCTCATGGCGGTCGCCCGTCCGCCGACCGTCGAGCTCGACGCCAACCAGGGACAGGGCCATGATCGCCAGAGCCGCGCCGACGATGGCGACATCAGCGATGTTACCGACGAAGAAGCCCCCGTAGTCGATGAAATCGACGACATACCCGCGGAAGACTCCCGGATTGCGTATGAGCCTGTCGATGAGGTTGCCGACCGACCCTCCCAGGACGAGGCCGAGGGTGGTGGCCCACCACATGGATCCCAGCCGTCGGGAGACCCGGAGCACGACGACGGTGACGACTACGGCCACTGCGGTGAACACCCAGGTCCATCCCGTGGCGAAGGAGAAGGCCGCTCCCGGGTTGCGGACGAGCACGAAGCCCAGCCAGTGCCCGAGCAGACTGATGCGGCGGGAGTCGGCCAGAGCGCTCATCGCCCAGGCCTTCGTCAGCTGATCGACGACGACAACGATGAGTGCGAGCGACCACAGGACGGCGACGTACCGACCGGAGGTCTTGCTCATAGGTCCGTTACTCGGCGAGCTGTACGGATAATACGAGTAGGGACGGCGGTCCTTCCCGGGCTACTGGGACCACAACCCCTGATCACTGACGGACGCGTCGGCGGATGCGTGGCGCAGCGCATCCGACACGGTTGGTTCGGCCGACTCACAGGCTCACGACATCCGACTCCTCGCCGTCCTCGACGTTGGTCAGGAGCCCCTGCAGGTAACTCTTGAGACGGGTGCGGTAGTCGGACTCGAACCGGCGCAGCTCGTCGATCTTGTGCTCGAGGCCGGAGCGCTCTTTCTCCAGCTGCGCCAGGGTGCGGTTGCGCTGGTCCTCGGCCTCACGGACGATCTGCTCACCGGTGGCGCGGGCCTCGCCGATGATGCGCTCGCCCTCGGCACGGCCGTTGGCGACGTGCTCGTCATGCAGGCGCTGAGCCAGCTCGAGCATGCCGGACGCGGCTGCGGGCTCCTCGCCGTTGGCGCCCGGGAACATGGGCGCGGCGGCGACCGGAGCCGCCGGCACCGGTGCCTCGCGAACGGCCGGCTCGACGATGCTCGTCTCCGTCACGGAGCGCGACGCACCGTCGCCGAGCTCGGCGACGCGCTTGTTGGCCGCGTCGAGCTTGGCCTTGAGATCGGCGTTTTCGGCCTCCAGCTGTCGCATGGCCTCAACGACCTCGTCGAGGAACTCGTCGACCTCGTCCTGCTCGTAGCCCTCGCGGAACTTGGTCGCCTGGAACTTCTTGTTGAGGACGTCGTCTGCCGTCAGCAGCGTCATGGTCGTCACCTCGGTGTCGTTACGGAAGATGCCACGGTCACCGGATCAACCGGTCACTCATGCGGCTAGAGTACCTGAACTCGTGGTTGAGGCCAGTTTGGTTGTACTGGCTCATGTCACGGTGTGATATCGAAAGTCCAGGCAAAGCGCCCGGATCATGCGGTTCGCAACCCTATGATCCGCTGTCGGAAAAGCCGGACGAGGAGCGTGTCACGGCTGGTCCGAAGGGGGCGCTCCGGCGTCTGCGCCGAGGCCACGGCGGATCAGTGCAGGAGCGCCAGCACGCCCTGAAGGAGCATGATGCCGAAGACCAGGACGAGGAAACTCAGGTCCAGGCCCACACCTCCTAGCCGTAGCACCGGCACCACCCGGCGCAACCATCGCAGCGGCGGGTCCGTCATCCCGTAGACCAGATTCGCCAGCACCAGCAGGACACCGGTCGGGCGCCAGCTGCGGGCGAACACCTGCACCCAGTCGATCACGATGCGCACGAGCAGGACCAGGATGTAGAGGCTGAGCAGGCTCGAGACGATCGAGGCGGAGGCGGCGATCACCGGCGAGGACCTCTCAGCTCTGGTTGAAGAAGCGGCCGTGGGCGTCGGCGGCGACAGCGCCGCCATCGATGTCGACCGAGACCGGCGTCAGCAGGAAGACGCGCGGGGTGACCCGCTCGATGGCGCCGTGAAGACCGAAGACCAGGCCCGCCGAGAAGTCGACCATGCGGCGGGCGTCGGATTCGCTCATGTTGGTCAAGTTGACGATCACCGGCACGCCGTCGCGGAAGGACTCGCCAATGATCCGTGCCTCGTTGTACGTGGAGGGGTGGACGGTGACGATGCGTCGCAGATCGGGGGCCGCCGCCGGCTCGGAGGCGTCTGTCTCTTCGACGAAGCCGTGGTCATAAGGCTCCTCGTAGGCCTCCTCGACGGGCGCGTACTCCTCCTCCTCGTAGCCCGCCTCCGCCTGGTGGTAGTCGCCCTCGTAGGCGTCCTCCGCGGGCTCGGAGTACCCGAGAAAGTTCGTCATCTTGCGCAGCGCGCTCATGGTTGCTCCTTCTCCGTCCGGTCCCTGAGCGATCCGGACATGCTGACGGTATCGGCGTTTCGGAGAGGGGCCGCTGATTCGTCGCGGCGTGTCCCGGCGCTCCAAAGCCGGGCGGGTCACGCTTCGATGACGCTGCGGGCGGGCCCGGCCAGGACGAGACCCGCGATACGCCCGGTGGTGCCATCGCGCCGATAGGAGTAGAAGCGACGGTCCTCCAGCGTGCACCACGGTGAGCGGGCGATATGAACGACGCCCGCCCGTCTCAGCTGAGCGCGCACCCCGGCGGCGACGTCGAGTCCGGGCGTGCCCCGCCGCGTCGTCACGGCGCTCTCGGGCTCCACGTCCGCGGCAGCGGCGCGCATCTCCTCGGGCACCTCGTAGCAGGCGCCGCACACCGACGGACCGATCGCGGCCCACACATCGGCGGCCCGCGCTCCGCGGGCAGCGAACGCGTCCAGCGTCCGGAGCACGACGCCGTCGAGCATGCCGCGTCTGCCGGCGTGGACAGCGGCCATGAGGGCGCCGTCGCCGGTGGCAAGCAGGAGCGGGACGCAATCGGCGACCAGGACCCCTGCGGCGCACGGAGCACGCGGATCATCACGGCGGAGCACAAGGGCGTCGGCTGTGGGCGTCTCGCCACGCCGCGCCGGCGCCACGACGGCGGAATGAACCTGGTTCATCCAGGCGACGCCGTGATCGGGCAGCCCCAGCGCCGCGGTCAGAAGACGGCGGTTGCGCGCCACCCGCTCGGGGTCGTCACCGACATGAGCGGCGAGGTTGAGCCCGGCGTAGGGGTCGGACCGCGTAACGCTCGCGGCCCGCGCACCGCGGGTGGTGAAGCAGCCGCGGACGCGGGGGCCCACAGGAACCTCCAGGAGGTCGATGGAGACCACGACCGGCTCCCCTGTTCTCCAGCGATCAGCGCAGGAAGTCGGGCAGGTCGATCTCGTCGTCCTCAGCGTCCACGCCGATGACGCGCGGGACCTCGAAGTCGGGGCCAGCCTCCGGCGCGGAGTCGTCGACGTAGGCGGGCACATCATCGGTCGTCGGGGGCAGCGGGGCGGGCGCCGGCATGGGGGCGGCCGGAACCGCGGGGCGCACCACGGGCCGCACCACGGGCTTCTCGGCGGCATGAGCCCCGCCCGCCCGTGAGACGAAGACGGGAGCAGGGCTGGGCGAGGCGGCGGTGGCTGGCGTCGGCGGAGTAACCGAGGCCGCGGCCTTGGCCAGGTTCGAAACCGTCTCGGCACGACCGCCGCCGGGAACGGGCTCCTCATCGAAACCGGCGGCGATGACGGTCACGCGCACCTCATCGCCCAGGGCACCGTCGACGACGTTGCCGAAGATGATGTTGGCCTCGGGGTGGACCGCCTCGCGCACGAGATTGGCGGCCTCGGAGATCTCGAACAGACCGAGGTCGGACCCGCCCTGGAAGAAGAGCAGAACGCCATGGGCGCCCTCGATGGAGGACTCCAGCAGCGGGGAGGCGATGGCCTGCTCGGTGGCGGACAGGGCGCGCCCCTCCCCCGTGGCCGAGCCGATGCCCATCAGAGCGCTGCCCGCGTCCTGCATGACGGACTTGACGTCATTGAAGTCGACGTTGATCAGTCCCGGGGTGGTGATGAGCTCGGTGATGCCCTGGACGCCCTGGAGGAGGACTTGATCGGCCTGGCGGAAGGCGTCGACGACACTGATGTTCCGGTCGGCGATCTGGAGGAGGCGATCATTGGGGATGACGATGAGGGTGTCGACCTCGGCACGCAGATTGGTGACACCGTCCTCGGCCTGGGCCGCGCGGCGACGACCCTCGAAGATGAAGGGGCGAGTGACCACGCCGATGGTCAGAGCCCCCAGGTCGCGGGCGACCCTGGCGACGACGGGTGCGGCGCCGGTCCCGGTACCGCCCCCCTCGCCGGCGGTCACGAAGACCATATCGGCGCCCTCGAGAGCCTCGCGGATGTCGTCCTCATGGTCTTCAGCGGCCTTGCGGCCGATGGAGGGATCGGCCCCCGCGCCCAGCCCACGGGTCAGATCCCGACCGATGTCGAGCTTGGTGTCGGCATCGGACATGAGCAGGGCCTGGGCATCGGTGTTGACGGCGATGAACTCGACACCGCGCAGTCCGGCCTCGATCATGCGGTTGACGGCGTTGACGCCGCCGCCACCGACGCCCACCACCTTGATGACTGCCTGGTAGTGCTGGGATTCCGCCACTGTCTGCCTCCGCGAGTTCGTGCCGAGCCCCGTGGGACTCACCTCAACCCTCAACCTCAAGTTAAGGTTTATGCTTATGTCATTCCGAGGATGACGAGGACAACGCTATGGGGGGCCCGGGCACCGCCGTCGCATTTGGGCCCGGCGTGTTCCTGCGCAGGCACAGTACCCCGAACGACGCCCTTCGCCGGGTCCGACGCGCCTGCTCGCCATCGCCTCACGACCCGTTCGCGACGTCCTGCGGACCCCCATGATCCTCATGACGTCGTCGGGCTACGCGGGCTGGAGACGTCGTAGGTCGAGGCCGTCTGCCCCAGCAGCACAGCGAGAACCTCCGCCTTGAGCGCGGGATCGGTCCGGTCGCCCCAGACGACGCGCGACCCCGAGGTCAGCACGAGCGAGACCTGGCCGGTCGCCGTCGCGCTGCCCGAGGCCACCTGCGCGCGGGTCGTCTCATCCAGGCTCCCCACGGCCTCGGCGACGGCGCCGACCTGCTCCTGCGTCAGCGCCGCTCCGTCATCAGAGGTAATCTCGGCCAGTCCCGGCTCAGGCCCGTCGGCGGTCTCCAGGACTACGGCCTCGCCGTCGAGCACTTCGTAGCCGGTATCGGTGCGGTGCTGCGCCACCGGCACCCGCATGGTCAGCGCGACGGTCAGCCCGTGGGGCCACGAGCGGGTGACGGCGGCCGATTTCACCCGGGGCAGGTCGTCCGCCACCTCATCACCCAGCGCGGCCACGTCCAGACGCACCAGAGAGGTGCCCTCATGCTCGGCCGCAACGTCCCGCACGGCGGCGGCGTCCGGGTCGGAATCGGAGCCGACCACGGCGACGTCGCGGGTGCGCAGGGCGAGCAGGGGCGAGAACGCGACGACCCACACCAGCAGCGCCACACCGATACCGACGGACAGCAGGCCCGTCGCACGACGCAGGAGCAGGGATCGGTTGGCACGACGCCGCTCGGCAAGCCGATCGGTCAGTCCGGTGGAGACCACCTGATCGCGCCGATCAGTACGCACCGGTTCGGAGGAGCGCCTGCCGAAGACGGCGAGTCCGCCCTCGCCCCGCTCCCCCGTCGCGGGTCGGGGCACGAGTTCCCGGCCGGCGCGCGCGCTGCCGACCCGGGAACCGCGGCGAGACGCCCGACCGGTCCGCGGAGCGCCGCGTCCGGCTCCCGAGTCCCCGGCCGGGGACTCGGGAGCCGGACGC
>ERZ772967.117-NODE-117-length-64095-cov-6.702951_pt1 | contig 64095 bp, 57 predicted proteins | sample MGYA00511677_ERZ772967 | MGnify/ENA primary metagenome ERZ772967 (study PRJEB29015, sample SAMEA2737931) | human oral metagenome | biome: human oral; feature: human-associated habitat; material: dental | place: China | collected 2146 ...
CAGCGCTATGTGCCGAGCTTCCTGCGAGGCCCCAGCTCGGGCGGGCCTTCGGCACATAGCGTCGCCCGGCGCATAGGAGAACCTATGTGCCTAGGCACATAGCCGCTCGACGGACCCCTTCTCGTTTCCCGAGTGGGGGTTGCAGAACCTCGACTCGAAGCGGTAGTGAGCCTTCATCTGCGAGAACAGCCGCGACTCGGTCACCTTCCCGAAGAGCATCCGACCGGCCTCGGTCGCGTTGTCGAGCACCATCACGCGCGGCACCCTGCCGACGAGCTCGAAGACCTCTACGAGCCCCTCGCAGAAACACTCCGCCCTCTCGCACCTCATCGCCACGCAGTACCTCGAGTTCGATTGCGGGAGCGTGACCGCGAGCAGCTTGAGCACGAGGCTCCTGCCCGCGATCACGGCAACGAAGCTGCCGTAGTCGACCTGCATGGTCCCCGGCGCCCAGTCGAGCTCGAGGTAGCCATCGCCAGGCGACGGCCTCCGCGCCAGCCTCCACTCCCGCACGAACCTGCAGACCGTCGCATAGGATCCGGTGTAGCCCTCCTCCTCGACGAGCCTGTCGTAGATCCTCCTCGCCGTATGGCGCTGCTTTCGCGGAGCCGAGAGGTCATCGGCGAGCACCTTGGAGACCCAGCCTGCGAACGGATCGATCGCGGGCTTCGCCCTCTCGGGCGCGAGCGGCGGCGCGGGCGACAGGTCCTCCATGCTCGCGTACTTTGCGGCGGTGTTGCGGCTGATGCCGAGCGCGCGGGCGATCTCGGTCGGTCCGGCCCCGTCGGCGTCCATTCGTCTGACACGTTGTCTTACGTCAAGGGGCATGGTCATCCTTCCCTTCCTCCTCCCGGCGGGTGGTCGCGGGTGTCTGTCCCGCCGGGAGGAATTGTGGGCCATGGCCGTGCCCCTTGTGCCGGGGCCTGGCCTAGGCAATGCGAATACCGCGCAGAAACCGATGAGCGCGTTGCCCGAAAGCTAATGCGATTTCTGCTCAGTTCTTATTGAACCAAAACAGCCGCACCTGGGCGCGATCCGAAGGCAGGTGCGCGCGTGGTCGGGGCGGGCGCCCCCCCGCCATCCCGGCGCCGCCCGTCTGGCCGGCCGGCATCCCGGGCGTCTCGCCGACCTCCCCTTCGGTCCCGCCGCACGGCACCCTCCCGCGACGCCTCGGCACCCGCGCCACGTGGCACGCGCAATGCCGGCTCGTGTGCGACAGGCTATCCCTGCCCGTGGCTCCCGCCCCTCCCGGACGGCGCAGCCGCCCCTCCGCGCCCCCCGTGGCAGGGCGGGAGCTGCCATCACGGAAAGACGACAGGGGTGGAACCACCGCTGGCACCACTGGCATAGCCAGCGGTTTTCTCACCAGAATAACTATGTATGCATTTTACCATCACTTAGTAATGTGATGTCCTTTCGAAACGACCGCCAATGCTCGATGTGCTTTCGTGCACAAGAAACCATTGGAGGTTAAAATTTTCCTCAGCTCAGAACCATCAGATTGAACGTGAGAAACGACATGTCCGACCTTACAGACAACTTTCATCCCTCATCTGCCAAACGGTATCAGTACTATCTAAACGCCCTCGATGCGGACGATGTTTACAACGCTCTCGTTGGCTACGGGATGTTAGGCAACAAGGTGCCTCCGGCCCTCACCACTGAAAACTTTCTCTCATATTTCGAAAATAACCAGATATCACATCCAAAGAAAAATCGGTGCCGATGGATCTCCTTCCGCTATATGCGCAACACAGGCGCTTATCGGTATTTCGGCATACCTAATCCATTTGCATACGAGAAGCTTTCGCAATGCATAAAAGACAACTGGAACGATATCCGAAAAGCGCTAATCAGCAACTCCTCCTCGCAACCCTACACAGTCAATAGGGTGCACCTTCGCAAGCTCCATAAAAGCAAAGCGATTTTCGAGATGAGCTACTCGAATTGGAGGGTTGACTACAACCCTATACCCGCCCTCTTCGTAGGCAAGAGATATGTCGTGCACTGTGACGTGTCGCAGTGCTTCCCGAGCATCTACACTCACGCCGTCGACTGGGCGATACGAGGCAAAGCAAGTGCAAAGGAAGATACAAATAACAACAGCGGAAGTTGGTCAGGGCAACTCGACAAGGTGCTCCAGTCGACCACGAATGGAGAGACGCACGGGGTGCTGATTGGACCCCATGCATCAAACATCATCTCCGAGCTTTTGCTCACACCAGTCGATAAAGCCCTCTTCGGTGCCGGATTCAGGTTCGAACGAGCAATCGACGACTACGCATGCTACGTGGAAACATACGATAAAGCAGAACAGTTCATAATCAAGCTTGAGACCGAGCTCCAAAAATACGGGCTCACCCTTAACCAGAAGAAGACGAAAATCCAGAGCTTACCGCAAGCCACCGCCGATTCGTGGGTTACTGCGCTGAAGAGTTATAGGTTTGCGAATGACCCGCTTAATTTCAAAGATGTAAGCAACTTCCTCAACCTCACTATTGGGCTCATGGAAAAGCCCGGGAACGATTGGCGGGTGCTCTTATATGCACTTAAGACGACCGGTAAGAAGGCGATGACTGGAAACGCCTCAAATTATTACTGCAGTATGGTTCTGCATCTCACATACATTTATCCATATCTGATGCCACACTTCGAGGACATGTTGGGCCCTCAAAACATCAGACTCATAGGCTCAAAGATGGGTAGCTTCTTTAAAGCAGCGTTTAGCGATGGGCTGCACAAAAGAGACTACCTGACCGCTGCTTTCTCTCTCTATTACGCAATGCACTTCGACAAGAACTTCGGGGACCTAGTAGACGAGCCATCTTCAATAGCGACATGCGACGATTGTTTGTTGAAGTTGTTCGCACTCCTCTATGCGAGAAAATATGGATACCAGCCACTAAGCGACTCTCTGGTAAATAATGCTCGGGATTTGGCCAGAAACACTGACGACTTTAACGAAAACTGGCTCTTTTGCTACGAAGCACTGACCAAATCCGATTTAGACAATTTCATCCCCAAAGAGAACTGCTATAAAGATAGCTGGAAAGCCATCAAAAAAGCCGAGATCTCATTTATTGACAATTCTCAGCTCTAGACGACATGACCCGAACTGAGGGAGTGGAATTTATTTATGGGTCGGGATCCCAAGGGGACCTCCCGTGAGCCAGAATGGTTCCGTCGCGGCTGAGTATTTCGTAGCGTGAGCACCACCCGTGATTATTCGCACGCGGCTGTGTTAACCCTATTCTGATACGGTTACCTCGTGTGACTTACGTCGGTGCACGAAGCCTGCCGCTCCGACGACCCGATCGAGCTGCTCGCCAAGCTGCCCCCATGTTTTCCGTATTGGTTGACGTGGGAATAGGGGGTTGCCGCGCCGTGTCAGAATAGGGTTAGCACAGCCTTGATCCAATAAGAACTGCGCATCCCAGCCTTTGGATCTTGCCCTGCTCGATTTCATCGATGAAGTCAACGCAACGCCTTAGTTACCTCCGTATAGGAGCCATGGAACGTCCTTGTCTTGGTGACATACTTGCCCGTTCTAGGGTCCTTACCCGTGGATACGCGAAACTGCCGCTTGCGGTACTTGCTCTTGGGCTTATCCTCCTCAAATTGGACGATTGAACCCTGGCCTTTAACGTCTTTCTTTGCCTTGGCCATGTCACATCACCGACCTGCGGGGCTTGTTGGCCTCAAGCTGCTCCAGGTAGCCGAGAAAGCCCATGATGGCCTCTTGGTTGGTAAGTGAGAGCACGGCCACACGCTCATCGATGGTTTTGGCGTCACGTGCGTCTATGTCCTCGCGGCCGACCACGAGGTCAATGGAGCAGCCAAGGGCGTCGGCTATCTGCCAGGCGGCGGCGAGAGGTATCCCGCACTCGGGACACTCGACGGCGCGCTCGTAGCGGGCATAGGTGGAGCTGGGGATGTTGAGGACTTCCGCGAAGTCCTTTGCGGAGCGGTAGCCGGCCTCGCGGCGCAAGCGCTGAAGCGTCCTCTTGCCGACGCGAGAACATGCGGAATTTGGAGATGCGGGAATCGATGACATATACTGTTACCTGTCCTTTCTTGGACTTGCCTCTGGGAACGGACTCTGGCCCGTGGGAGTTGCCGCTCCTGCGGGCCGCCTTGTTTTATGGGCTACTGGTTGTCACCTCCCTTCCGCGCAAGTGCGCCGCCGCATTCCATGCTGATGCGGGGGTTTCGCAAGTCGGTGATTTCGTAGTCGATGGTCCACTCTCCGTGCTGGAAGGTTCCGTGAGCGCGGTCGTAAGCAGCCATGATCTGGGCGACCGAGTCTCGTACCTCCGGTTCTTGTCTCTCGTCGATTCGCCTGCTCAGGAATTTTTCGAATTCCTTACGCATGCGCTCACCCGCGCCAAAGACGAAGAGGTCCGGGTCGTTCTCCTCAAGCTCCGCGAGGAAGACCTGTTCAAGGCGATAGCACAGCGTATCGTAGCGGCGTCGCCTTTCACTCGCTTGCTTGGCTGCATCACGCTCGTCGCGTTCTTCAAGGTAGTTTAGGTAATCGATGAGTGACGCTTGGGAGCGCTCGGAGAGGGCGTCGTAGGCCTCCTGCACCTCGCCACGCAGACTGGCCACGTCCACGGGTTGCCTACCCACGATGACGTCAATGGAGACGTTGAAGCGGTCCGCTAGCTGCCAAGCGCTCTTGAGGGGGATCTTCTCAGGGCTGGACTCGTAGCGAGCGTAGGTGGCCTCGGCTATACCCTCAGCAGCGGCGAAGTCCTTCGCGTTCTTGAATCCCGCTCGCTTCCTCAACTCCAAAAGGGCACTTGCCATAGCCTGCTGCCTCCTGTCTCTAAATGTGCACGCTGTGTGGCGATGTGTATCGTTCCGTTCGATGAGCGGTGAGACGCTTTGCAACAGAATATATCAATCACCAACAAAGCATTTAGCCTCTACGAACTAGTTTAAATCAAATTATGATTTTAATATCATATAGTAACAAATTCATGATATTCTTCACCTCACCGCGACCCATGAGCGCCACCAAGTGACAAGCGGCCTCAGGGATTGGGAGAGCGGTGTTCGTTCTCAGAGGTAACAGCAGAAAGGTTTGATACCATGCATTCGAATATGTCCTACTGTTCATGACGTCGGGGCAGCTCGCCCATGTCACGGGCGAGCACGTGGGCTCCATCATGAGAGGCATCCGCGAGGGCAGGATCCGGGCCTCGGAGGCGGCCTAGACCTGTGCGGTGTGCATGCGTGCGACGCACTCGAGGCACACGCACTCCTCCGCACCCAGCACCACCGCTGTCCTCGATCCTGCCAAACCATGTCTCCCATCCTCGCCCTCCGCCAATGGGAGCATGCCACACTTAGAGTGCCATTACTTCGTGGATACTATACTAGCCACGCCGACACCAGGCGTTCAGCCACTTCTCGTCGGCACGGTTGGGGCGGACGTCGGAGGTGACGTCGATGCGGTCGATCGTCAGACCATCCACACCGTCGATGAGGCTGCGGAAGGAACCCTCAGTCATGTCGGTGAACCAGCGGCCGTTACGCATGCCGTCGTGGTCACCGAGCTTGAAACTGAGGTAGAAGACGCCACCGGGCTTGAGGGCAGCCGCGTACTTGGAGATGATGACCGGAAGCTCGGCTGCGGGGACGTGGAGTAGGCTGCTGCAGGCCCAGACGCCATCGTAGACGCCTACGGGCTCATAGTCGGCGAAGAGCGCGTGCGCGACCGGCAGACCGGTGAGCTCGCTCGCGGCCTTGGCCATCTCGGTGCTACCGTCGACTGCATCGACTAGGAATCCCGCTTTTAGGAACGCCAGAGAGTCACGGCCACTGCCGCAGCCCAAATCGAGAATGCGGCCGCCCTCGGGCAACATTCCTGCGAACGTCCGCTGCAGTGCCCCGAACTCGACGTTGGCGGTATCCGCTATGAACCTCCGCGCGTTGGCGTCGTAGTAGCCGATCGTGTCCTGTGTTGCTGACATGCCTTCCATCCTAGAATACCGAGGCCTCGCGTTGTTCCGCTTTCCAACGCTCGCCGGGCAAAAGTCCCGATGTGATTCTATCAACCTTCTTGAGGAACTCCCAGCGCAACTGCGGTGTGGCGCCGGTCTGCGCGATGAGCGTCTCGCGCAGCGGGTGGTGGCTACCGATGAGGTACTCGTTGCGGCGGTTGAGGCGCTCCAGGTACTCGGTCGCGGGGATGCGCGCAAACTTGCCGCCCGCGCCGCGGTTGCAGTCGGGACACGCCAGCACGAGGTTCCACACGCCGTCCCAGTTAACCTCCGGTACCTGGCCGGCTAGGACATGCGGGAAGAAGTGGTCCATGTCGCAGAGATTGGGCTTCTTGCCTGGGGGTAGGACGAGGCCATCCTCGGTGCGCACGGTGCCATCGGCTGCGTCAATGGGCGCGTAGCAGTAGAAGCAGTGGCCCTTCTGGTAGCCGTTGAGCGAGCCGCGCGCCGAGGTGACGTCCTTACGGCGCGCGTCGGATTCGGCGACGAACGCTTGCCCGAGCTCGTCATAGGATATACGCAGGAGATTCGACGATATGCTCTGTTCCCAGGCCATCTCGACGAGGTTCCAGCGCGACTCGGTCTCCTGGACGATATTATCGGCCTCGCCAGAGTTCACAAGCTTGAAGACCTCATCGGTGAGTACGAGGCGCTTACGGCCGCGCGAGAAGTCCTTCTCGAAGAACTTCACGGGCACGTTGCCCTGGTTGACGACGTGAAAGGCGTCGAGTACGTTGTTGAAGCCGAGCTGCACAGCCGTGGCTATGAGCTGGTCGTGCGAGACCTCACCCTTGTTGTAGCCGGCGCACGCGTCGATAAACTTGCTGGATCGGCTGGTGGCCTGCTTGGGCGAGTGCGCCACGTGCTCGCAGAGATGGCGGGTGTAGGGATCGGCCAGCTGGCCGAGGGTGACCGCGTCCTTGTCCTGCTTGGCGAGGTCAAAGAGGGCCTGCGCGAGGGAAAACTTGTAGGACGCCACATTGCGCCCAAAGAGAATGACGCTGCGCCAGCTGGATTCCTCGGGAGAGCCCGTGCGGAGGTACTTGTCTATAGGGTTTTCTGCCATGGAATGACCGCCTTTTCGCTCAATGATTGAGCCAATTATCACTCAGTAAGCGTACAGCGGGCGGTCAGGTACTCTATTTGGGACCGAAAATTCAGCAAGCAGCCCTGATTTCACGGCACTTTGTGATGCACCAATAGCCTGTTCCCAACGCGAAATCGGAAGCAAGCTTTTCCTTTGCCTGCTTGATGTGAAAGGCGGTCTACATGGACGGTGAACAGGATGGCGCGCAAACGCAGGGTCAAGGACAGCGGGGCAGCAGGGCGGCGACGAGCAGCAGAAGCCGAAAACGCAGCGACAGGTAGCCTCATCTACCATTGAAGGGACCCGTACGGCGTTGACGGAGCGTGACGAGAAGACCACCGAGGTATACCAGCAGGAAACCGTCTCCACCGCGCTGAACTCTCCGCTGCCTAATGCGCACGGGAGGGCAACGCCAAGGAGATCATAATTTCCATGATCTCGGTAACGGAACTGAAAAACTACACCCGAAACGTCGGCTACAAGGCCGACTCCATCGACTTCTCCTACGAGACGAAGACCTTCGCCTACGACTGCGGCATCAAGCTCCTCGCCGACGTGATGGACATCGAGGAGGCCGGTGTCATAGGCTGCTTCGTGCAGACCAGCGCTGGACTCCAGCACATGCAGGTGGCCCCGAGGCCGACGCCTACACCTTCGCGAGTATCACGGGTCACGCGAGCGTGAAGAAGACGCTCGACGACTTCGGCTCTACGGAGCCCGTTGACGTGCTGGCGGCCCTCCGCGTCATGGATAGGGGATTGCAGATAATGCTCCCCAATGTACTTCATAATCACAGGTGACCCGTCTTCTGCCATATCGTGCCATGGTACCGAAAGATAGGGGTCGAGGCAGGGAGGCACGATGGGCAACACGAGGCGCAGGCAGGCCGGGGGATGGGTGGGATGGGCAGCCCCCGCGCTCTGCAAGCCAAGTGCCCGGACGATGTGGCTGCGAGAGGCGGCCGACGAGAATCAGGTGGCCGGAGGGCTGAGTGTGCCCGAGGTATATTTTGGTTCAATAAGAACTGTGCAATCCCATTTGTTCAAAACAACTTGACGGAACACACGCTGGCCCACCGAGGTCGAGGGCCTTCGCCCCCCTCCTGCCGAGCGAGTCATGAGGCGGGCACCTGTAACCGCAGCGAACCCTCAGCCCCACCTAGGCCAAAGGCCCCTCGCAGCACACTCTTGCTCGACATGATTTGTCTCTCTTCCGATACAGATCTTGGTTTGGCGGCCGGGAGCCATGGCAAGGACAGGCTGTGCCACCTGTAATCACATGGTATGGGCGGCCTTACGGTCGCCCATACCAACCCCTAAAGAGTCCCTAAAAGGCCCCGGGACCTCCCAGACGGCCAAAAGCAGGAGCATCAAGTCCTTCCAAACGACCGGCAAAAAGGGAGTCGGACAGGTTATTGGTTTGTCCCGCGTATCCCGAGGAATTTCACACTTGCCGATACACAACTACTACTCAGTAATTTCAATGATAGAATCAAGAAACTATATATATACTGGGAATCTAGAAGAAGACTGTAGTAAAAAGCTGGTAAAAGACAGCTGATCTGAATCTCGAAAGGTGCAACCGTGGATGCGGCGATGATCCGGCTCGACCCCGAGCCCAGCATTTTGATAGAGAGTCTTCGCGATATTGGCTATTCCTTCAACAGCGCACTTGCCGACATCGTTGACAATTCTATCACTGCCAACGCTTCCGAAATTTTGATTCTTGCAATACCCGGCGATGACTTCCGTATTGGCATCATTGACAATGGTGATGGTCTTTCAAGAGACGAGCTGAGGCATGCCATGCGGCTCGGCTCGACCGATCCGAGGCAGGAGCGTGCCCTAAACGATCTTGGCCGGTTTGGCTTGGGTTTGAAAACCGCTTCCTTCTCGCAGTGTCGACGTTTAACAGTGGTTTCCCGTAAGGAAAGAAATACTGCTGCCTTTATATGGGATTTGGATCTCGTTGTCGAGCAGAATGCCTGGAATGTAATCGAGCCAGATGACTTTACGGGAATCCCTTTTATCGAAGAGCTTGGCAACATTGGCACACTCGTGCTCTGGGAGAAGCTTGACAGACTTACTGGCGTGCGTGGCTCCGGAAGGGTTGACCATACACGGGTCATAAGCGAGGCGCAAGACTATCTGTCGCTTGTCTTCCATAGATACCTAGCCGGAGAGAAGAGCCTAAGCCGCGTAGCCATACGAGTGAACAATCTTTCTCTGAAGCCTATTGATCCGTTCAACATCAAGCACCGCGCTACCCAAGCCTCGCCCGTGGAGCGCATCTGTCCTGGCGTAACAATGCAGGCGTTTACACTACCCCATAGGTCGCACTACAATTCCCAACAGGAGTACGAACGCTATGGACTGAAAGGCGGCTACCTTAAGAGCCAAGGAGTCTATCTCTATAGAGCAAAGCGCCTCATTCTGTACGGCACTTGGTTTGGTCTGTCAAAGAAGACCACCCTGACGCAGCTCACGCGGGTGAAGATCGATATCGACATTAACCAAGACGAAATCTGGAAGATTGACGTCAAGAAAGTCTCTGCACAGATGCCGGAGATTGTCAGAGATCGCGTAAAGACGCTCATCACCACAATTGGCGCACCTTCGCGTAAGGCCTACCGAAGACGCGCTACAAGACTCACAAGCCCCGATGTTTACCCAGCTTGGAGTGTTGAGCAGGCAGGCGAGAAGAAGCTGTATAAGATAAATCGAAAACACCCCGTGATAGCAAGCCTGAAAGAGGCCCTAGATATCGAGGATGCCAGAAGTCTCGAAACGGTCCTATCGCTTATTGAGTCTTCCTTTCCAACAGAATCACTCTTCTACGACTTTGCTAACAACGAGGAGGGCGTGTCTTTTGCCATTCTACAAGACGAGGAGTTTATCGAGGCAGCACGGACCTTCTTTCTTTCGTTAAAACAGGCAGGACAAAATGAAGAGACAATACTTTCGATCATGAAGAGCGCAGAGACCTTCCGATCAAGATGGGGCGACACCCTGCTCGCCCTTGGATTAGAGGAGCGGTAGTGGTTATGGCTAAGAATGAGTTCATCGAGCAGATTGACAACTCCGTCCGCCAGCATTTTGCTGATCTCGATGACGTCCCGGAAGAAAGCGAGGTGCGGGAATGGTACGAACAGCTCTACGATGCATTCTCGACTTTATCCCAATACTCGCAGATGACCGGTGACCGAAACGCGATTATCGAAGCCCTTGTGCAACAGTATTGTTCGGAGCTTTCGATAACTAAAAGGTTTGGGTTTGCATTCAAGGATGAAGAAGTAAAGCCTTGGCTGAACGAAGCCGAGGAGGCAATCGAGGAACAGAGCGGCTGGTTCTACTGGGGGCGCTACAAGAAGTACCTTATGAACTCGAAAAAGTGGGCGCGAAGCACTGTTCGTACTATAGAGCGTGATACATGGAATGTACTTGATCTTATGGCAAACCCGAATGTTGAGGCCGGGTTTGAGCGTAGAGGTCTGGTCGTTGCCTCGGTGCAATCCGGAAAGACCGCCAACTACATCGGTCTTATCTGCAGGGCTGCTGACGCTGGCTATAAAATCATCATTGTTATGGCCGGAGTCCACAACGTATTGAGAAACCAGACGCAGGCCCGCCTTGAGGACGGCTTTACCGGCTTCAACATTATCGAACAGCAGAGCATCGAAGCTGTTGGCGTTGGCTTGCATAATGCCACGCGAAGGCCAATAACCTGCACCTCCCGCGAGGCTGACTTCAACAAGAAGCGTGCGAGCGCATTGAAGGGCATACAGACAGCGCATACGAACGAACCTTGGCTGTTCGTTATTAAAAAGAACAGCAACTCGCTAAAGCAGGTCTATGAATGGCTTCGTGACAACGCGAGCCCAGACGACCAGCTTCTTCTAGTCGATGACGAGGCCGACAACGCATCAATCAATGGGAAATACAAGAGGGATCGGCGGGAGGATGAGCCAACTAGGATTAACGGCCAAATTCGCAATATCTTGCATTACTTTACTAGGAAGTGTTATGTCGGCTATACCGCCACGCCATACGCGAATATTCTCATTGACCCAGAAACTGATACCGATATGTTTGGGAAGGATCTCTTTCCAAACAGTTTCATTTACACACTTGAAGAGTCAACTGACTACTTCGGAGCAGAGAAAGTCTTCGCCGATTTCGATGAGACGAACCCTAGGCACCTGAGGTTCATAGACGACATCGACCTTATCCTGCCACCTAAACACAAAAGCGACTACCAAGTCAACGCGATACCAGAATCACTCAAAGAGGCTATCAGAACGTTCCTGTTAGCCACAACTATCAGGGCGCTGCGTGGCGATGGCGACAAACACTCGACGATGATGGTGAACGTCTCTCCCTATAAACAGCCGCAAAAATCGGTGGTCTGGGAGATTGATGACTATATCAAACAGCTCAAGAACAGCATTAAGGCATATGCAGCTCTCGATGTCGATAGGGCGCTTCAACTCTCCGAAGACTTACAGTTCATGCATGCAACGTGGCTTTCCGAGTACTTTCATACAACAGAGTATGATTGGGAGTATGTACAGCATGCCCTATATAACGCGATCAAGGACGTTCACATTGTCAGCATCAATACCGACTCGACTGAAGCTCTCGAATACGAGAAGCATGTCGAACATGTTATAGCTGTTGGCGGTTATAGACTTTCCCGGGGACTGACGCTTGAGGGGCTTGTCGTCTCTTACTATTCACGCAACGCAAAGGCTTACGATGCGTTGATGCAGATGGCTCGTTGGTTTGGATACAGGTCTGGCTATGAAGAGCTCTGTAGGATCTGGATGTCAGAGAAAGCGGCCGGATGGTATAAGTTTGTTGCAGACTCAACTGCAGACTTATTCGACGAGCTTCGCAACATGAGACAAGTGCAGCGGACACCTAAGAACTATGGTCTGAGAATTCGTCAAAGCCCCGATTCGCTGATTGTTACGGCGCGAAACAAGATGGGAACCGGCACCAAGCTTACGGCCCCGATAGATCTAAATAATGGCTTCGTAGAGACGATTGCGTTCGATCGTCGTGTCGAAGCTATTGAAGCGAACAGAGAGGCAGTAAGACACCTGTTATCATCCTTGTCGGAATACGAGAGCAAGGAGCATTTTTACAGACACGTTCCGCCTAGCCTGATAATCAGCTTTATCGACGAATATGTAAACGAAGATGCCCGTTCTCCCAAATCGCAGAGCAAGCCGGTACGAAACTACATAGATGACCGCATGCTAGATGGCGAACTTAGAGAGTGGGACATCTACGTCGCAGAAGGCAATGGCAATAAAATCGAGTTGGCGACAGGTGTGATTGCTCAGCAGGAAATTCGATACCCTGGCGGCGATACGTCTCAAGACTGCCTTGTTGTCGGCGAGAAGCACCGCCTTGCAAGTCGTGGTGCCGAGGTTATGGGTTTGGATAACGGACAGATAGAGGCGGCGAAGGAAGACTTCCGAAACGACCATCCTGACAAGAAGAATCCTTCAGACCGCTATTATCGGCGTAGACGAACATACCCACTACTGATCATCCATCCCGTGCTCATGAAGTACACCAAGCAACAGAGAGAGCGACATGAGAGCAAGGGGGCTCACGAACCAGAAGCGGGAAAATGGGACACTTGGGAACATTCCGAGGAGGCTTTCGGCTGGAGTATCAGCTTCCCCTATACGCCAAATCAGACAAGGCCCGTCGAATATGTGTTTAACCAAGTCGCAATAGAGAGTATGAGGGATGACTACGAAGAGGACAGCGACGATGATATCGAAGACGACTAGATATCCTTGGGACGAACTCGCCGTACCAGCTACGCAGGGTGAGTACATCGCGCGGCTCGTCCCAAAAGATGCCAATCCACAGGGCAAGAGGGTCTACTGGGCGAAAGGCTGGGCAGCTCGCCCCGCACTGCTCGTCGAATATGGCTGTAATCCATGGATGTCTATTAGCCTACCAACATTCAAGAACATATTTGTTGCAGACCACCGTAAGGAGCATAGTATAGTCATTGAGCTCCTTGATCTAGACATGGTCGATATCTTTCTCAAGGTCTGTATCGATATAATCGCTGCTCTGCAGAACGTAAGCGCAAGGGTGAGTGCAAGAGCATGCATTCTCAGGTTGGAACGATGGAGCTCCTTTCTCCGGCCGTCTCGATCAAAGATGTCATCAGAAGCACAGAAAGGTCTTATCGCGGAACTCCATTTCCTGCAGCGGGACGCCCTTGCTGTGCATAATGAAGTCGACGCGCTAAAAGGGTGGATTGGACCAGAGTCGGGACCGCGAGATTTCGCCTATGGACAAGTCTTTATTGAGGTGAAATCAAAACGTGGCTCGGCAAACCCAAACATCATCATTTCGTCGGAAGAGCAGCTGAATGTCAACTCAACCGAGCGTCTTTTTCTGTACGTTGCGGAGTTCAACGATGCTCCATCGGGCAATAATGAGGGCTTCACTGTTACGGATGTGGTTGAAGAGACACGCGATGCCTTCAAATCGCCGATGCAACGTGCGGCCTTTGACAGCAAGCTCGCCAGCATCGGTTACTTTGACGAGGACGATTACACGGATGCTAAGTGGAACGAAGGAGGAGTCTATTACTACGCTGTTGTTGGAGACTTCCCGAAAATCGACTCGCATTCTTGCAAGCCCGGCGTCAGCAGAGTCGCATACCAGATAGACCTAGATTATTGTGATGAATACCTCATAGACAGAACCATTGTCATCGAGTCAATGGAGTAAGGAATGCCCACGACTGAGGAATTCTACGAGGAATTGTTTCAAGACATCAAGACGACAGCGGATACCTTCGGCATATACATCGAGGACGCATTCTTTGATGTGGTAACTGACTACCTCATCGATGCTGGGGAATTCAATGAGGCGGAGCGTTCTTATTTCCGGCCTCCCCAAGGGGGAATCAGGGTTGACGGCTATTGCGGTGACCCGATCGAAGCGGCGATGGTACAGGATTCTGACCAAGGTACCCTCGGTCTTATTGTGCTTGACTTCAATCAGGACACGAAATTGATAACACTAACTAACACGGATATGGAGACAGATTTTCGTCGCCTAGAGAAGTTTCTCAGACGTTCACTTGAAACGCGTTTCAGGAGTTCCCTCGAACCTACCGATCCTGGCTTCGGCCTAGCGGATCTTATCAACGCACGGTGGAACAAAATCTCTCACGTTAAGCTTTATCTTCTTACCAATAAGAGGCTGAGTACGCGAGTTGAGGGTAAAGAGCCTTCGTCTATCGAAGGCCGAGAGATTATTTACAACGTATGGGACATCACCCGTTTTGGTAGTCTTGTGCTATCTGGCCGCGAGCGCGAACGACTGATCATAGACTTTAACGATCTCCCTGGTGGCCCCTTGCTAGTTCTGCTGGCAAGCAAACAAAATGATAAGAACCAAGTCTACCTCGCAGCTATTCCAGGCTTGGATCTAGCTCATATCTACGACCGATGGGGTGAGAGGCTCTTGGAGCAAAATGTGCGTGTGTTTCTGCAGGCGCGCAGTAACGTGAACAAAGGCATCAAGCACACCCTTGAAAACGAGCCCGATCTCTTCTTCTCATTCAACAACGGCATTACTGCTACAGCCGAGGCGATAACCACCGAGGCGAGCGATGGCGGCCTCGTGATTACTGGACTCGAAAACTTGCAGATTGTCAATGGCGGTCAAACTACAGCCTCTATCTACGCAGCATTCAAGTCTAAGCACGATCTGAGCAGGGTCTATGTTCAGATGAAACTGTGCATAGTTAGTCCCGAGGCGGCCAAGGAGCTCGTCCCTCGGATATCGGAATACGCAAACAGTCAAAACATGGTGTCTGCCGCTGACTTCTTCGCCAATCATTCCTTCCACATACGTATTGAAGAGTTTTCCCGGCGCGTCTTAGCCCCTGCAAAGGATGGCACCTTCAATCTCACAAAGTGGTTCTACGAGCGCGCTCGCGGTTCATACCGCGATGCGCAAGCTTACCTTACCCCTGCCGCTAAACGCAAATTTGCGAAGGAATACCCAAAGACGCAGACCTTTACGAAGACGGATCTCGCCAAGTACCTCATGGTGTGGACGGACAAGGCATACATGGTCAATCGTGGCGCCCAGAAGAACTTCGCTGAGTTTACGAAGGATATTGCAGGCGCTTGGGAGAAGAACAACAGACAATTCAATGAGATATACTTCAAATGTCTTGTAGCAAAGAAGATCATCTTCGACCTCGCGGGCAAGGTAGTTCAGTCACGAGACTGGTACGAGGCCGGAGGCTATCGTTCGCAGCATGTTGTGCTTGCGGTCGGCGCACTCGCCAACGCTGCTCAAGGAATGGGAAAGTCCGTCAATTTCCTTTCCATATGGAACCGCCAAGGCGTGACGCCAGCATTCGAGAGATCTCTTGGGCAAGCTGCGGATATCGCGCATGAAGTCCTGATGCAGCCTGGTGAAGGATATAGGAACATCTCAGAATGGGCAAAGCAGCTAAAATGTTGGAACTCTGTCAAGCAAATGGAGATAGCTTGGGACGAAGGATGGATTTCGGAACTCATCAGCATCGAAGAGGAAAAGAGAATCAAGGGTGAGGGTGCCTGCAATCAAAGGGGGCTCGACGGCATCGAGGCTCAATCCATTGTTGTTGAGATGGGCGCACAGTTTTGGCAAAACGTACTGGATTGGTGCAAGAAGGAAGGCGAGGCGACCGACAAGGAAAGAGACATTCTAGTATCTGCTGCATCAATGCCCTCAAATCTACCTTCCGACAAGCAATCAATCATTCTCGTCCATTTGATGGCAAGACTTCGGAAGAGTGGCTATTCATATCGCTTAAGGTCACGGAGTCTGAGATTAAAGGGGCAAGTTGATCGCAAAAACCTTTAGCCTCAATCCCAAGGAAATTCGCAACAATCTTGCCAATTTGCTGTGCCAGTAACGGAGGGACAGCATTTCCGACCTGCGTGTACTGGGACGTGCGATTGCCTTCAAAGAGGTAGTCGTCGGGAAACGTCTGCAATCTTGCGGCCTCTCGCACCGTGAGGCTCCTGCATTGCGCAGGGTCAGGGTGAATATAATAGTGACCGTCCTTGGCAATGTGCGAAGTCACAGTTGAAGACGGTTTGTCCCAAAGTTGGACACGGAAACGGTCGTCAAACTTTATCTCCTCGCCCTCCCGTACATCTTGAACATTCTTGTGGTTTGGATACAGATAGTATGGAAATTCGGCAATACGTGCGGGTAATCCATGTTTTTCTGCATATGCGGCACAGAAAACGTATCTGTCAAGGTCAGCGGCGAGATGGGTGCGAGATTCGTGGTTGGCGAGAACGGTGTGAACACCCATTCGACCTCTATACCACTTTTCATATCGCCCTTTTTGTCCATTGACTTTAGTACGTCTCATGAGACGCGACAGGCTTTGGTGGCGGACACGAGATAGGATATCCTCTAAATCCTTTCCCTCCTTGGTGTCAAGCAGCCGCCCTATCGCGCCGTTTACGTACTGGCTCCAGTTTATCTTGCGCCATCCTTTATTTTTTCTCGAAAAACCGCTACGAATGCTAGGAACGCCAACGAGTGCTTCACGAAGCGTTATCTGAGTTGTCGGAATGAGAACAGACGACATTTTCTCGCTGCCCTCTTTTATTCCGAGTAAGATGACTCGATGCCGCATCTGGGGAATACCGTAGAGCTCTGCTTTCACAATAAAATCGCGAGGGTCTGACACCTCGGTCTTGACGAGAGACTTTATCTCATACCCGGCATCTTGCATGTCTACGCAGATGCGATCGAACACACCTTCATCCTTCCTTGTTGCAGAAAGTAGTCCCTTCACATTCTCCATAACGAAAACCGAGGGTTTTAATTTATTGATGAAGGCTAGGTAGCACTTGTAAAGGGTCTGCTTTGGATCCTGCTCAAGCCCTTCCTTGTCATGAGCCCTTCGTGAGCGACCAACTAGCGAATACGCCTGACATGGTGGCCCGCCAATGAGAACCCATTCACCATCCTCTCCACCACCGAATTCGGTTAGTCGCTCCCGTCCCTTCTCTACGAGTGTGTTATCGCCATCCTTTAGTGTTGCACAAATTGCTTCTTTTTCCGCCTCGGCCCATTCGTCCGCATAACGCTCTTTAAGTTCTCCAAGCCGACTCTCATCGTGCGTTTTCATGTATTGAAGGTATAAGCGCGGTATTCGACCACTGTTCGACCTCACAATCTTGTGAAAGAAAGAACGGAGCCGCAATGTCTTATGCGCCTGCTCATCTTTTTCGATAGACATAATAGTCTTGAAGACCGGGTTTCCATAAATGTCATTCAGCGAAGAGAAGCCTTCTCCTAGGCCACCTGGGCCCGCGAACAGGTCTATGATGGGTATCATGTGCGCGTTCCTCCCCTATGCTGTATCGACTTGTGCCCAAGGTACCGAGATTGAAAGTATAGGATTGAGCTACCCTGTACTGGGCACGGAAAAGCATTTAAAACAAACTTCTTTGTTAGACCACCGTTGATATGCCAGTATCCCGCATCTCCGCTACGATGTTGCCGGCAAACAGTGCGTCGAAGAGAGGCACGGAAATGTTTGGCATGATACTGCAAGAGACTAGGAAGCAGTGCGTCGGCAAGACGAAAAGACTTATGGAGCTGCTGTGCGCACAAGCGCTCGCCAAGCTCGATATTAAGGGCGCTACACACGCGAGGCTCGAGGAACTTCCCAATGTCATTAACCCGTAGTAGAGATCCCCCGGCGTAGCCGGGGGCTTTAGTGACGCCCCATAGGGGCCCGTCACGACAGCGGCATCGCCGCGACGGGCCGGTGGCCGCTGCCGCCGGGCCCCCGTCGGGGGCATTCCCGCCACCCCGTGCGGCTCCCGTCGGACTGCCGCCGGACGTGCCTCCCCGGTGACCGACTCGCTAAGGCCGACGGTGCCCGCGTGGTGGCCCCTCGCCCACGTCGTCCGGTCCCCGCCCGCAAGGCCCCCGCTCCTGGTGCCGCCCGTCTGGCCGGCCGGCATTCCGGGCGTCTCGCTGAACTCCCTCTCGGTCTCGCCGCACGGTACCTTCCTGCGACGCTTCGGTACCCGCGCCACGTGGCACGCGCAATACCGGCTCGCATGCGACAGGCCATTCCTGCCTGTGGCTCCCGCCCTGCCATCACGAAAGAACAATAGGGGTGGGACCACCAGAATAAAAGGCAGCCTCACAATTTTCTTGCATGAGGCCGCCTTTCGTTTTTAGTGGCGGAGGCTGGGGATTCGAACCCCTCGGCTATACTCATCACACATTACGGATGTCATTCAACTCTTCTTTGGTGGTAACCTCCGCATAGCCTTATACCCTCCACCAAAAGAATACTCAGATTCATTTTGACTACCTCCCTTATATTAAGGTGAGCTATCATAACAACAGCTACGAAAAACCCTACATATATCTGGAAGGTTACCGAGATATTCAAGCTAAAGTGACATACCATGGATGACAACCTTATACAGTTTATTATAATCTCACTGCAGAAAAAAATCAATAGTGAACTATGAACTTCGTAAATTCTTAAGTAGTACCGTCGCGAGACATAAAATCAGGCTCTTCGAGGTTTTTGGTAAGCAGTAGACTTGGTGTCACGGACCCTGACCCCCAAGGAGCCGTCCTGCTCCGCAGGCCCTGAGCTGCCGATTTGACATCTCAGGTCTTTTATTTCTCTAGGCTCCTCCGGATACGCCAAGTGCAGCACACTGCAAAATCCATACCTATTGCAACACGCTGCACTATCTGCGATACTTGCAGCACATTGCACAAGCCTAGGCACAGGACGGACCATGATCATATCCTCAAGCGTCGAGGCGGGCACGCTCATAGGCTCGCTGCGCGAGATGCGGGGCCTGAGCCGCAGGGAGCTCTCTGTGGCATCGGGCGTCCCCTTGCGAACCGTGTACGCGGCCGAAAACGGCGAGCTGCGTAACATGAGCATCGACAGGGTCATCTCGCTCCTGAGCGCCCTTGGGGCAAACCTTAACGTCGAGGTCGAGGCGGCAGATGCAGGCGAGGTGCGCGACGACGAAACCAACATCCTGGTGAATAAGGCGGCACGCGGGGCATACGACCCGGCAGACAGCTGGGGGATCGGACTGTGAGCAGCGGCACCCGCGAGATGGCGCTCTACATTGCGGGTCGTCTCGCCGGGCACGTTCGGCAGGACGAGAACGGCGCCCTCAGCTTCTCCTATGCCCCAGACTATCTTGGCGCTCCGGTCTCGCTCTTTATGCCACTCTCGCCCATGACGTACCGCCAGCACGTGGTACGCCCCTACCTCATGGGCCTCCTCCCGGACGATCCGACCGTTCGCGCCGATATCGCGGACAGGTATGGCTGCTCGGGCGAGAACCCCTTTGCCCTGCTTTCGCACATCGGCCTCGACTGTCCCGGAGCCGTACAGATCGTCCCAGAATCGGAAAGGGCACTCATTGACAACCGGGTGGGACACCTCATTGAGCTGTCCGCCAAAGAAATGGAGGACACGATCCGCGCCATGCGTCTGAGATCGTCCAGCCCCTGGCAAACCTCTAACGGGCAATCCGAGAGATGGTCCCTGGGAGGAGCGCAGTCCAAGATCGCGTTGCGGCTGACGCGAGGCACATGGTACCGCTGCGAAGGGGACGCGGCGACCACGCACATACTCAAGCCAGGTGTGTCCGGCTACAAGAACCAGGCGCTCGACGAGCACCTATGCCTACGGCTCGCCGCCTCGATCGGCCTTCCGGCAGCCCACACGTCCTTTGTGTCCTTTGGCGCCGAGAGCGCCGTCGTGATAGAGAGGTACGACCGCGTGACGGGCGATGACGGTTCCGTCACGAGAATTCACCAAGAGGACCTCTGCCAGGCCCTCTGCGTGGACCCAAGCCGCAAGTACGCCGAGCAGGGAGGCCCCTCCACGCCGGATGTGCTGGCCCTGCTGGCAAAAACGGGCAGACACGCACCGGCCAACCTGAGGACGTTTACGCTCTTCCTGATCTTTAACTACCTCGTAGGCGCAACCGATGCGCACGCGAAGAACTACTCCCTGCTATTGGGCACGCGCGGGCTCGCAAGACTCGCGCCGCTCTACGACGTGGCGTCCATTGCGCCCTACCAGACGCTTGCGCCCAGGCGCCGAAAGCCCCTGCGAGCCGCCATGTCCATAGGAGGCGAGAACCGCTTTGGCAGGCTCGGGCAAGAGCATCTCCGCAAGCTTGCCGCTGACCCCGCCCTTGCAAACAGCGGCGTAGGATACGATTGGCTCATGGCGTCCGCAAGGAGAATGGCAGAGATGGTACCGGGCGCACTGCGCGAAGTCGTGCACGAGTCCGCCAAGGATGGACTTGCCGGAATCGAGGTCGTGGGCCCGCTTCTTGAGCGGGAAGTATCCGCAAACTGCAGGCGGCTTCTCGAGAGGCTATAGGCACAGGCCGCACCGAGGGCCATCACAGCCATCTGTTGAAGGGCCTGTCGAGACCCACCCTCCCTGGCGAGTTCTCTTATCTCTGCGGGTCAAATACGTCGGCGGGGTGTCACCTGTCGTCTTGATTGTCAGAATTTTTCCTCGAGACAAGTCTATTGGGCAGATGGTTAAATTTGGGAGTATCACTACCAAATTTAACCATCTCATTGTTGCGTGACGTACTTACCTCCAAGGAAGGGGTCACATCATTGCCAAGGCATCGCAAAACGACGCTTTGGTATGCCGCAAAACGTAGAAAATAATTTCGCAATACGTCTTCTATACTGTTCGCAAAACAGAGAGATATAAAATGCTTCGGATCAAGATACTTATCTCGCCAGTAATCGCAGACACCTTCCTCGTCCATGATGCTCAACTTGAGTGTCCATACATAACGGCCTGCAAGGTATGGCGGATAAACGTCCAGTTTCTTTGCAATCCTATCTAACAGTTCAGGGCGTATCCTTTCGGCCTTGATGGCCCGACGGATCGTCTTGTCGGTCTTGCCAATATCCCTGTCTGCGCCAAGCCTGCGGATGCTCCAGCCCTGTTTGTGTATTACTCATTTGAACCATTCAGGGTCAAGTTTCTCGCCGAAAACATCGCTGTACTCATTGTCCATGACCTCTTCCTGTCTATCGCGAAGGTCGCGCTCGTGAGGTGCTGGCGGCGCGTCAGCCCGGTGACGCCGTCCCAGGGCGTGAAGCCCAGGCCCACGTACTTGCCGATGGCACAGATCCGCCCGAACGCCACGAGCTCGCGCGTAGGGTCTGGCGCAGAACTCGCGGTGAGTACGCCCTCGCCGTTCGCGTAGTTCGGGTCGGTTAGAACTCCGCCGGCGCTCAGCTTGCAGACGCTTGCACTGCTGGTCATAGAGGGTACGAAGCCGTCCGTTCCGCCGACGAGACGGTTGCAGCTGTTGAACATGAGGCTGCCCGAGAGCCCCGTGTTGCTGAAGCTCGTAGCGTAGATCGTCTCCAGGCTACCGCAGCTCGTGAACATCTGATTGGCGCTCGTCACGCCGGAGAGGTTCTCGGTCTCCACGGTCACGCCGGTGTGGCCCGCGATCTGCGCGAAGGTGAAGGCATCGGCCTCGGGCGCCACCTGCGTGCGTATGAGCTCGGCTCCCACTTCGATTGAACACGCCGGAGACGCCCGCGCGCTGGTATACCTCGTCGATGATGGAAACGTAGTTCTTTGCGAATGCGATGCTGTTAGGCATGGGCCGGCCCCTATTTCTCGTCGCTGTCGTCCAGGCCGGCGAGAGTGCGGCAGCGCCTCATGGTCTTGCCCTCATCTGAGCTCGTGCCCGCATTGGGGAGTCCGGTCCTGCCGCCCTGCGCCCTGGCGGGAACGTCGGCAAACAGCCAGGACTCGGCCTCCTTGCGCTTGTCGATGTCGTTTTCATGCTTATCCAGGATTGCACGTGTGGCCTTCACGTTTGCAGGTTTTTCTCTGCCGATGCCCGCTCAACCGTTCGCCGAAAAAGTTGGGCGTGTTACGATGCTTTCCGGAGGTTTTTATGGGTGGTAAGACGGCATATATAGAAGGGCTAGCTGATGCTGGGCAGCGTCTTTATGACGCTTATTCCACCGTCATGACCGAGACCAACCTATCGGGCGTTCTCGACGCTATTCTTGGTGCGAACCGCTTCGATTATCCTCAGACAACTGCTCGCGACCTCATAAATAGCATCGTTCTTGGCAGCTACCCAAACGAAGCAACCATCAAGGCAAATTTCATCAACGGCATCCTCCTGCCGCAAAGCCCAAAGACGGTCTCGGTATTTGAGCTTCCCATAGGCAAAAGCCGCGTGGACATGTGCAAGATCAACGGTCACAGCGCGGCATATGAGATCAAGACGGACCTTGATACTTTCTACCGTCTGGAAGGCCAGCTCAAAGACTACTTCGACGTTTTCGAGACCGTGTACGTTGTGACATCGGAAGCACGGTGGCGCGAATTGCCTGATTACGTTCCCGAGGCGTGTGGCATCTACTCCTATAGGCAATGCGAAGATGGCACCTACAAGTTCTGTGCCCGCAGACGGGCCATTAAGAGCAGCGAGCTTGATTCTGAAAAACAGCTCTCCGTAATGCCCAAACAGTTCCTCTGCTCCCTTTTTGGAAAGGAAGGGAGGAGGGTCTCCAAGACCTCGCTAATCCGAAGTTGCCTGGAAGAGCACGATGGACGGGAAATTAACCATCTCTTCAAGCGGTATCTCCAACAGCGTTATGGCTGTTACTGGAATAGGTTCCGCGAACTCCAGCCGGAGATATACGAGATTGACTACCAGTGGTTCTACCGTTATGGACTTAGCCCGCAGGCAATCTACTAGACGAACCCCGGCCTGCTCATTGCGAGCTGTTGGATATATCTGACAAGCGTGTACTTTATCCACTCGGCGAAGGTGTAGCCCTTTTCATGTCTCCGATACTTATCGGTAATTGCCGCAAGGGCAAGACAGGTATCGTCTTGAGCGAGCTCAGTATCAGCCAGCATGTGCTCGACAACGTCCCAAAACCCATTGGGACCGAGGCCGTAGTCATCCTTGACATAGATCTTGAATCCATTGACCTTGCCATCGTACATAATCGCAAGAGCACGACCCTTATTCGCGCCTCTGTCAGGCAGGTTGTCTCGAAGTCCGCCATAATCGCCCACGCCATCGAAGCCGTAGTTCTTGTAGACATCGAGATGAGCGTTATCAATAAGATTCGTCACCTCTCCGTCCTTGCAGTCCTTGAAGTCTTTGCCCGTGAGCTCCCTACGTCGCGGCGAGCAGAGTGCGACTGTTTGGGCGGGAAGGTTCAGGTTCTTGAGTCTCCTGCATTCCACGGGTTTAGATCTGATTGGCTGCTCGTTGAAGTCATAGATGAGGCAGTCTCCGTCACGCAACACCTGCTTTGCGACACTTTCGTAGCCATCTATATCGTCGAATCTAAGTGCGATTCTCTGAGACGGATTGTCTCGTCTCAGGTCATTGGCTAGCGATACGACCTGTTCAGGCGAGAGCACGTCATCCATTCCCTGCTTTACGGTGACGACGGGTATGAGGTGCGGATAGGCAGCGATGCCCAAGACCTTCCCGCCATACAGATTGAGGTCCCTATTCAGGCGTAAGACAAGCTCAATCTTACCCGCATCATAATGGTACTTACCGAGGTCACACCTAAAGTAGTCAACGAGCACATCCCTTTCCGGGAACAGATCCGCAATGCCCTGCAACGTGACATCGTGTTCGGTGCTTGGATCGGGAATTCTGCACTCACGAACGGTCCCATTTCCACAAGGCCGCTTGCGCTTCATAGGCTTTCCAGTTTCGGGGTCAACCAAATCGTCGTACTTGTACGTCTCTTTGATAATCTCAACAAGTGGCACCATGCCAAGCCGTAAATACCCATGTTTCTGAAGCTGCTTCATGGCCGAAATCTCGTAAGGTCGATTCTTCATCGCAATGACGTACATAAAGCGAGCCTCCACTACTAGAATCGGTCCTTGATGTAGTTGAACTCATTAAAGCCGATGTGACGGTCATGCTGAAGAAAGGCAACGATGATACCTGGCGCAACACCCTGTCCAGCGGCAAACTCCTTGATGTTGGCGCTTGAGAAGCTGTCATCACTTACGAACTGCCCATAAGCAGCAGAGTCAACGAAGAATTCGCGAGCATAAGCGTTTGCCCTGATATCTGCCTCGTCTTCGCTTTTTAGCTCATCGGTATCCTCCATGGATACCCCAGTCTTCTTGAGGTCGAAGCCGTCTAGAAGATGCCCGAGCTCATGGCATATGGCAAACCATGCGTCACCATGGGTCTTGTATCGCCCACTGATATAAATGGTCGGATGCCCCTCGTAGGACGTCAGCGCACCACGTACCTTCGCGTTGCCGATGGCCTCATGGTACACGAGATAAACGCCGACCGAGTTAAGCAGCATGCGACAGCTCTTGAGCGATGCGAAGAAGTCAGTGTTTGAAGCAACGTCCTTGAGCATTGGCAGCACGCTACGAAGCGCGTCTTCAGAGTATTCTGGCGAGCCTTCAGCATCGTTCTGCTCGGCAACCTCTTCCTCGCAGAGCTTAAGCCATACCACGACCGCCTCGTCCTCGCCACCGTCCTGCATGAACTCGATACCGCCCGGAATGGCGTACCGATAGCGATCGAATTTCGACACGCCAAGCAGCTTAAGCATGCTAATAGCCTGTTCAACGAGGGGACGCCCTCCCATCCCCAGAGCCTCCCTAAAGTGAAAACGCTGCGAGATCGCCTTGAGGTCCAGCCCTTCAAGCTCGTGCTCTTCCTTTTCCCTTGCTAGATACTCTTGGTACTTCACCTCGTAGTTGAGCCAAAAACTGGCCGGCACATCTGGCATGAGCTTTTCGAGCTTCAAGGCCATTTCCTCAGTGAGCCTCGTCTTGCCATTGAGCATCTTGGAGAGGTGCCTCTCGCTGACGCCGATGCGCTTTGAGACTTCCTTCTGAGTTAGACCGCGCGAATCCAAGTATTCCTTGATGACTTCGCCGGGTGCAACGATAAATCCACTCACATTACTCACCTCTCTCATCGCTCGTGGTAGTCCGTTATGTCCTCGATACGAATTGCCGTAATTGTCGACAGGTCCTCCTGGTCATAGTCACCGATTGGCCTGATCACCAACCGCTTGTTTCTGCTCACATCGATACCCCAGCATCCCTCCAGGTTGCCCGTGAGCTTGTGCCGTCGGGGTGGCGGTAGATGCGTTATCTCGCTGAGGTTCGAAGCAACGCGCAGGTCAGACATGCGACGAGTGAGCGTCTTGGCTATGTCCCCGTGCTTCCTAGCTATGAGGCGAGGGTCCTCCAGAACCTTCTTCATCGCATTGTTGGCGTATTCGATATCCATTGGCACCTCCTAGCGAAAGGATAACATGATTGACCTCATAGGTCAATTTTTGAGATATGTCAGCACGTCGCCGATTGCAAAGGGTAGTGTCTGCTATGGACGAGTTCTCTTATGGAACGCTCAAATACGATGCCTACATCCCGCGCATCCTCGACCGCCACGTCGCCTTCGCGCTTGAGGACTTTGGCGGGGTGAATATCAGAGGACCGAAGTATTGCGGCAAGACGTGGACCGGGCGCGCGTTCGCGAACTCGGCAACCGTCGTCATGAGCTCCGAGGGCGCGACGCCAAGCCGGGACATGATAGAGGCGGCACCAGAACTCGCCTTGCGAGGCGCCTCTCCGCACCTCATCGATGAATGGCAGGAGGTGCCGCAGCTATGGGACATGGTGCGTGCGGCTATCGACGCCAGTGGCAAGGAGCGTACCTTCGTCCTCACTGGCTCCTCAACCCCTCGCGAGCAGAGGCCCGCACACAGCGGCATCGGCCGCATCGAGCGACTGCACATGAGGCCGATGACACTACTTGAGTCGGGTACGTCGTCGGGCGAGGTGTCCATACGGGCGCTGTTCGCCGGCAAGAGCCCGCAGGCAATGGCGCCCAAGATGGACGCCGAGAAGCTCGCCAGTCTCGTCGTGCGCGGCGGATGGCCGGGCAACCTCTCGACACCGGGCACTCGCGCAGACAGACTCGCGCGTAATTACGTCGAGTTATTCCTCGGGGAGGACATGCACAAGATCGACAGCGTGCGGCGCGACCCCGCGAAGATGCGCCGGCTTATGCTGTCCTACGCACGCAACGCTGAGCGGGCTGCGGCACCGAAGACCCTCATCCGCGACATGACGGCGGAGCCTGGAGCCGAGCCACTGGCCAAGGAGACGGTGGATGACTACACGTCCGTGCTCGAGGACACGTTCATTCTCGAAGAAATCGGTCCTTGGGCGCCTCACCTGCGCTCCCCTTTGCGCATAAGCAAGAAGCCCAAGTACCATTTCGTTGACCCCTCCATCCCGGCCGCCCTGCTGAGGCTGACGCCCGGGAAGCTACTCGGCGACTTCGAGACGTTCGGATTTTTGTTCGAGTCACTGTGCATGCGCGACCTCCTTGTCTACGCGCAGTCGCAGGACGGCGACGTATACTTCTATAGAGACCGCGACGACCTGGAGGTGGACGCCATCGTAGAGGCGGCGGACGGAGCCTGGGCAGGCATTGAGGTGAAGATCGGCCACAACCAAGCGGAGAAGGCAGCGGCGAACCTGCTGCGCCTCTCGGACAAGATCAGACGCGCGGGAGGGAGGCCCCCCGCGTTCCTGCTGGTGCTGGAAGGCCTAGGCGACTACGCCTACCGTCGCACCGACGGAGTGTACGTGGCGCCCATTGCAGTCCTTGCCCCATAGATCTGCAAAAGCCCACCCATCGGCACTTTGCGGGAGGATGCTGGCAAGCTCGTGGGTTGAGCTTGTGAGAAGCCTGCGCGCGCCCATTGTCGCCAGCAGGCGCGTCAGGAGGGCGTCGGCAGGCACGTCAGGAGGGCGTCGCCTCCTGCGCCTTGAGGGTCGCGAGCAGCTCCGCCAGGCCACCGCAGCTCTCGCCTATGCTCGACGAGCAGACGGTGCCCTCCTTGGGCCCGTCCAGCTCGGCTTCGACTCGCGCGCGGTGGCTCGCACACTCGCCGGAGGCCATCATGAGGAAGATCTCGGTCGTAACCTGCGCGTCATAGAGGGCGCGGTGCGCGGAGAGCCTGTCGTTAGCGATGCCGCACCAGTCTGCGGCCCTGCCGAGAGACACGCACCCCTTGCCCATGCCCATGAGGCGGGGGTAGATCCTCTGGATGTCCAGCCACCTCGTGGGGAGGGAGGGCTCGATGCCCTTGACGGCGCACTCCCTGTCGATCTGCCTGCGATCGGCGTCGCTCCACGTGACGATGCGGACCCTACCGGCCCCCATCCACTCGCCGAGGGCCTCGAGCACCTCGCCGAGCGGTCGCGCGTACGCCACGTCCTCGCTGCCGATGCCGGTCATCCTGCGAACGTTCCCAGAGACGCCCGGGGCGAGGGTGGGCCTGACCATGTGGCTGAACTCCCCTGCGACGGCACCAGCGGCATCCACCTTCACGGCACCGACCTCTATGATCTCGGTGACAAGGCCGCCCTTTCTCCGCTTTTTGGGCACGTAGGTGAACTCCAGGTCGATGATGACGTTGCAGTCGTACAAAGCGCTCACGGTCTCCCCCTCCCTCGTGTCCGGCATGCGACGCTGGTGATGCGCCAGGCACCGGTATCTCTCATCACCTGGACACAGTGTGTCCATCGCCGGTGCCCGCCATTCAGACAAGGGGAGACTCGTTCGCACAAAGTAACATTGCCCCTCGCGGTCTTTGGCGAGGCGCGCGACATGACGAGGCCGACCCCGTGGGCTGCCCTGCCGCCAGGCCACGGGACCGTCACGCGATCACTGCGATGTCCCGGGCCTTAGCGCCGGTTGAGGTCTGCTCAGGCACAGAGCCATGACGCACCCCACCTCGCCGCCGTCGCGAGTGTACTCGATGATCTGTCCATCAGCACTCTTATCCCAGCGGCTGGGCCGGTGCGATCATAGAGTGCGGCCTCCTGCTCAGGGCGCAAAATGGTCCTCTCTCCCGCACGCGGCAAACATACCTCGCAGCTGATCCAGAAAGCGCTTTGCAATAGGAGTGAGGGTCTGGCGCCTGCCCCAGGCCAGGCAGAGCGGAACCTCCAGCGCCGGTGAAAGCGGTCGGAACACGAGCCCGCTTTCCGATGAGGTGTCGACCAGCCCGTCGAGCGCCAGGAGGTACCCCAGGCCCTCCTTGACGAACACTGAGCCGTTATAGGCAAGTCGAAAGGAGCCCTCGAGGCGGAGCTCCCCGAATCTCTCCTTTGCCCACGGGCGGATATCGCCCTCCCAGCTCTGCTCGGAGCAGAACAGCGGCAGCCCGACCAGATCGCCTACACGAATGCCCTCGCGCCCAGCAAGGCAATCATCTTTCCTCATCACCAGCCCAAAGTAATCCGCCTCAGGAAAGAGGAGGTGCTCATACTTCCTCTCATTCGGAAGCCCACACAGAACGGCGAAGTCCAAAAACCCCTTGTCCAGCCCCGGTATGTGGCCTCCCCTGACATCAACACGGAAGACTTCCAGGCGGTCGTCGATTTCCTGTCTGTGCAGGACCGTGTCGACCCAGGGCGCATCGGCATCTGCGGTATCTGCGGATGGGGCGGCATGGCGCTCAACGCGGCTGCCCTTGACACGAGGGTCAAGGCGACAGTCACATCCACAATGTACGACATGACCCGCGTCAACGCGAACGGCTATTTTGACTCGGAAGACAGCGAGGAGGCCCGCCACCAGAAGAAGGTGGCGCTGAACGCGCAGAGAACCACAGACGACAGTGTCAGAAGCTACGCGCTGGGGCGTGGTTGATCCGCTCCCAGACGACGCACCCTTCTTCGTAAGGGACTACTACGACTACTACAAGACGCGGCGCGGGTATCATGCAAGGTCACTCAACTCCAACGGCGGCTGGAACGTCACTGGCTGCATGTCCTTCATCAACCAGTCGATCCTGAAATACAGCAACGAGATCCGCAGCGCGGTGTTAGTTGTGGCCGGCGAAAAGGTGCACTCACGGTACTTCAGCGAGGACGCGTTTGCCAATATGACGAGGGAAAGCGACCACACCCAGAACAAGGAGCTGGTGATCGTTCCGGGCGCGGTGCACACCGACCTCTACGACGGGGGCGGGAAGGACGCCATCCCGTTCGACAAGATCGCGGCGTTCTTCGAGGGGCAGCTGAGGTGAGACGACGTACCGAACTCGCGATGACTCTTCTGCTGTATCTTAGGTGCATTTGTATACACTATTGAGCCGTGGGCGGCCCGGGGGGCCGTGATAGTGTACACAAATGGGTGGCAAGGGCCTCTCCACGCCAGATTGGGGCGTTTGTGTACACTGTTGGGCTGTGAGCTGTGGGCAGCCTCCCGCAGGGCTACTTTCCGTAGGCGTCGCAGAGCCGCTCGAGCGCGGCAAAGTCGTCGCAGCGCTTCGCGAGCCTGGTTGAGTCACCATATTTGAGTTTTTAGCTGTAAAGTGTCCTAGCGTTCTTGTGGGTCCTGTCCTGCAGGGGCTTCATGGCGCGGTACTCCGCCTGCAGGAGCGCTCGGTACTTCCGGTCGCGCTCGGCCGCGAAATCCACCCTCTGGCAGCAGCTGACCGGCACAGGAAACATGTTGTTAAGGTTCACCACAGCCATGTCCTTGACCTTCACGAAATCGAGGCCGCTCTTCATGCGACGGTGTTTGTCCTTGAAGGAGGAGAGCGGCGCAAAATAGTCGTGACCGCCGACGGCAAGTACGACGCCCACGTACTTGCGGGAGTGCGCCTGGGCGGCCCTTGCGTTACGAAAGAGGTGCGGCGTGTGCGGGGCCAGATAGTCAACGTACGCCTCGTCAACCGTGTAGAATGCCAGGGCCTCGGCCATGTAATCTCCTTTAGATACGCGTCGGGGGACGGACTTGCCCGCCCCCCGTTCGTTAGGCTCGCGCTCAGAGCTGCGAAACGCTCGCGTATAGATGCTTGCATATGGGCCAAGCGAAGCCCCTCTCACGCCCCCCATTCAAAGCCGGGAGCGTTCAAGAAGCTTATACCACAGAAGGCGGGTCCTGCATACATCCTCAGGTCCACCGCTTTTGTCATCTCGCGGAACGGACAGAGCAGTCCGAAAACACCGGCACATGTTTGCCAAGCGCGAGGGCACTGAAGTTGTTTCCCAATGTCACGTCGGCCGTGGCGCCCACCCCGTTGATTGTCACCATCTGGCTCGGCGCCTCGACGATGACCAGGTCCTCGAGCTTGAAGACATGTTCGACCAAGATACCTGTCGGCTTTCTTGGGGAGCAAGGGACCGCAGGAGTGTACACAGATGGGTGGTAAGAGCCTCCAAGCGCCGGATTGGGGCGTTTGTGTACACTGTTGAACAGTGGGCACCCTTGAGGACCACAAGAGTGTACACAGATGAGAGGATCGGGCCTCTCCGCGCCGAATTGGGGCGTTTGTGTACACTGTTGGGCTGTGAGCTTGGGTTGTGAATGGCCTTGGGATCGCAGGAGTGTACACAAATGGGCTATGAGGGCCTCTCCGCGCCGAATTGGGGCGTTTGTGTACACTGTTGCGTCGCGGGCGACCCGTGGTGCGCGCCGATGGGAGACCGGCATAATATCCAAGCACACCCGCCCATGGACTCGCTACGCCAGCATCGCCGTCAAGGCAACGAACAGCGCGCTCGCTGCGATCAGGCCGAGGATGATGGCCCAGGCGGCGGGGTGGGCAAAGTTCATCGTCCAGCCGATGCCGAAGCGCTTGGGCAGAAACAGGCTCGCGTCATCGCGGTTGAGGTAGAGGATGCCGAGCTTCCAATGCTCGTCGTCGTCCCTGAGCAGCGGGGTCTCCCTCCTCATGCGACCGAACACGCGCGAGCCACCCTGCCCGTACACAAACGACAGGACGACCATGCCCATGAGCACCGGAACGCAGCAGACGGCAAGGAGGGCACCTGCCTGGGCAAGTCCCAAAAGGCCCGCTGCAGAGAGCGTAAGCAGAATGCCCGTGGCGGCATCGGTGAGGATGCCCGCTACGAGCACAAAGACGCTCTGCGCACGAGCGAACAGGCCAAAGGAGAGTGCCGAGGTGGCGGGCGCGGCAGGATCAACCGGGCGTTTTGAGCGCAGGATGGCCCAGTGGACGAGCGTGAGGCCAAACGCCACGAACGCCTCTGTCGCCACAGGGAGACCAACGGCGCTCGCGAGCGTCTTGGGCACATAGCGGTCCACGTTACCGGCGAGGTCGGCGTGCAGGGGAATCATGTCGGGCATACGGGGGAAAAGCGCCAGGCCAAGCGCGATGGTCCCGAGGATCACGGGCAGGTACAGCAGGCTCCAGGCGAGCGGTATAGCACGAGGAACGTCCTCTTCTGCCAGGACGGCGGCGGAGATGCAGCGCGTCGCCTGCCAGCCCTCGCTTCTCTTGAGGGCAAGGACCCGCCTGCGGCAGCACAACATGAGGACAAAGGACGCGGCGACGGGAACCAAGGGAACGACGCCGAGCAGACAGGTGAGGATGGTTGAGGCATCGCCACCGCCTGACCGGGGACCACCGGCGGCATCCTCCCTGAGGAGGGTCCCTCCCAGCACGCAGGCAATAACCGAGAGCGCCGTCACGACGAGCATGGCGATCGCATAGCACCTCCTGAGCCCCCTGATGCGCGGGTCATCCTGCGCCTGGACGGGCACGGTGACGGCAAAGCTGTCATCTTGGCGCATGAGGTAGGGTGTGGAGGCGAGAAGCGCCCCGGTCGCGAGGATGGTGGCAGACAGCGTGACGATGGTAACGACGTAGGACTCCATGGCTCATGCCTCCTGCGTGGCCTGAGCATCAACGAGGCCCTCCGGCCCCGACGACGACCCCTTGACTCGGCGCCGCCCGTCAGCGTCGAGTCCCAAGACGCGCACGTCGCGCGCAACCCCCGCAGCGTCGGTATCGGCGAAGGCGCGAGCCGCCTGGCGTTGTGCCACCACGACGAACTCCTGCTCCGTCCCGCCCCGCGCGCAGTGCTCGAGCGCCAGGCGATAGAGGGCTCCGGCCATCTTGTCGGCACTGGCCACGATCCTCTCAGGAGTGGCATCCTGCTGAAAATCTGCGACACAGGCACCCGCACGGCCGCGCATAAGCAGGTGCCCCTCGTCGCGCAAGAGGGCATATGCCTTGTGCACAGTGTGCAGGTTCACCCCCAGGTCGCTCGCGAGCGCCCGCACGCTGGGAAGCCCGTCTCCGGGCCTCAGTTCGCCTCTCGCTATGGCGGCCACTACCTGATCGCGAATCTGCTGGTAGATGGGACTGGAAGAGGCCTGATCGACATATAGCACCATATGACGTCCTCCTGACTTCTCCCTTCCTTTCCGTCTCTCTCCCCGCCTGCCACGGGCCTAGCGATCGGCAAGCGGCGTCCTCTCTGCGCTCCTCTTGAGCAGCGCGGCCACGACAAGGACGACCAGCGCCCAGGCGACCCCAGCACCGACACCCCCTGCCCCGAGCGTCAGCGTGCCTCCCGCCAGCACCACCGCCATGCCCACCCCGACCGTGATGAGCACACTCGTCGAGCGCTTCACGGGCTCGTACTCGCTCGACCAGTCGAAGCGAGGCCTCTTCACGTCCGCGAACACCCCGAGGCACGAGCTGATCGCACTACCCGACAGGGGCGCGACAACGCACAGGAGAGCCTCAAGCGGACCACGGGCAAAGCAAAAGGCGACGACAAGGCCAGCCACCAGAGAGGCCGCACAGGTGAGCGCGAGGTTGAGCGCCATCTTCGAGCGCACGATGATCGCGTCCGCGACGGGGGCGGTCTGCATGACCCAGCGAGAGCTCCCCTCGAGGGACACCGACGAGGCGCTGATGGACGTCATGGCCGTGCAGAAGGCGAGCGCCCAGGGAAGCATGAGCGTCGCTACCTTGGCGAGCTCCTCTCCCCCGGACTTGGACACGCCCATCGTGCCGGCCACGGCGCCAGGTCCGAGCACAGCCGCCACGATCGCGACGACGATCGTCAGCGCCGGGCCAACTGCGGTGTTGACGAAGTAGATGGGCGTCCCCACCCACAGACGCAGCTCCTTGAGCGTAAGGGCGACAAGAGGCGTTCGGGGCGCGTGCGCGAGGTCCCGTGTGTGTCCTGAACTTGCGAGCCCGAAGCGCGCGGCGGCGCCCGACGAGAGGAGCGCGTTCATGCCCAAAAGCTCGTGCGTGAGCACGCCAAGCGCCACCCACGCGAGGACGACGGAGCCTCCCACGTACAGGCAGAACATCACTGCATCGCCCGCAAGAGCCTTGGCCGCCCACGCGGCGGGTGGCCAGACAAGCCCCATGGCACGTCCCATGGCACGTCCAAGCGTCGCGAAGGCCTCCCCGCCCATGACGGTGGAGTCACCTGCCTGACGCGAGGCAGCCGAGATCCCAATGATCAGCGCCACCGTCGCCAACGCACCCAAAGCGCTGAACACTCCCTTGGCAAAGGGCGTGCGAGAGGCAACCCAGGCCACGCAGAACGAGAGCGCAAGGGCAAGGGCTATGGGGATGAGAGGTGCGAGAACGAGCACGACCGCTGCCGCCGCGACGGTAGCGGCAGGCGCGCCCACCGCCGCGATGTACCTCTCCATGATGGGCGCTCCCATGACCAGCGAGGTCGCAAGGCCCATGCCGTAGAGCGGAGCCACGCGGGAGACAACCACCTGCCAGAGAGGCACAGGCATTGTCACCACCAGGTCGAAGTCCTTGAAGCCAAAGAGCAGACCGTTCGCCTTGATGAAGGTGGTGACGGCACAGCCAAGGGACACCGCCGCCACGGCGATGCTCGGCAGGGCGTCGGTCGCACCGATGTGTACCAGCGCTGAGGCGACCGACCACGCATTGGTGACGACAAGGACGGCGAGCAAGATGGCTCCGAGCACCGAGATCACGAGACGCCCCCTCTCGCGGGCATCGCGCGAATGCAGGAGGCGCCCTATACCGAACGCCCCATAGGCCTGGACCTTCACGAGCGACGCGAGGCTACCCATTGCGCACCTCCCTCGCAAGCTCCAAGAACACCTGCTCGAGGCTCTCGTCGCCTCGCACCTCCTCAGTCGGCCCAACGCGCACGATCCTGCCGCGTCTGATGATAGCCACCTCGTCGCAGAGCTTCTCGACCGTGTCGAGCACGTGGCTCGAGAGGAAGATAGCCCCGCCGCGCGCGACGAACTCCTGCATCATCGTCCTTAGCTCGTAGGCCGCCTCGGGGTCGAGGCCAACGAAGGGCTCGTCGAGCACGAGCAGGCGCGGGTCATGCAAGAACGCGCCGACAAGCACGAGCTTCTGCCTCATACCGTGCGAGTACGCAGAGACGAGCTCGCCGAGACGCCCATCGATGCCGAGGCGACCGGCATAGTGGGCAATGCGCTCGCGACGCTCCTGTACGCCCACTCCAAAGAGGTCGGCCACGTAGTTGAGGTACTGGCTCCCGGTGAGGAAGCCGTAGACGTCGGGATTGTCGGGCACGTAGGCAACCACGCGCTTACAGTCGACGGGATCGCTGCGCACCGACCTGCCACAAATACGGATGTCACCCTCGTTAAAGGCGAGCGCCCCCACTATGGAGCGGATGAGCGTCGTCTTGCCCGCCCCGTTGTGGCCGACGAAGCCAAAGACGCTGCCTGCCCCCACGGACAGCGAGACACCGTCAACAGCCCGCCTACCACCATAGCTCTTGGCGTACCTGTCCACGACGAGGATGGGCTGTGCCCCACCGGCCCACCCGGCTGTCGCATATCTACTATCACCATTCTGCGTTGCTCCCATCGTACCTCCTGTTCTATAACGAATAGAACAACAGTCATAGGGTAGCACAACCGAGCCCACATGCGTTCAAGGCAAGTGCGCAGTGACCACATGGGCGAAGGGCTGCGGGCACCCAACGCCATCTGGCAGGTAACGGAGGGGTTACAGACGGGTGCCGATGGGACTGTCCGAGACGGACCACATGGCCCTACAGAGCTTCGTGTAGAGTACGACAGAAGCGATAAGGTCGGTAACGAAGAGCAGATGCAGCACGATGAGGCTGATCATCGTGCCATGCTCGATAGCACCCTCCCTCTGCGCTCTCACCGCCGCAGCGATGCAGTACGACGACGTGGCAAGCAGCGGTGCGAAACCGACTGCGGCCATAACGGCAACCTGAAGGGGAATGAGGATGAAAAGCCCGGGTACCACCGCCAGCCCAATGGAGATGAGCGCACCACCAAAAAACCCGAACAGGTAGAACGGTATCATACAGATCTTGAGCACCATGCCCCAGAGCGCCAGACCAGACGCACTTCCTTCGTTTCGACCCAAGTAGGCATTGACCATGTTCGCGACACTGACAAGTAGCAACGCCCCAGCCCACACACCCAGTGCCCCTAGGGTCCAGTCGGGCAAAAGCCTACTGTCTTCACCAGCGGCCTGAACCGAAGAGAGCACAAGTACGCTGCTGTAGACCACCACGAGCAGGGCGAGCGATAGGACGGCTCTCACGACCTTGGGCATGGCACCTCCTGACGATGCGAGCCGACCGCAACGCGACCGGCGCGATTCCCACGACATCATCATTATAGTGGCACGCAGGTGTCGCGCCTGTGACATATGCCACGATGCGCGGCCACGAGTGGACTACATCACGCTAGCGGGTCGCCTCAAGCCTCTCGACCTGGGTTGCGTCGGTTTTTGGTGAGACCCAAGGTGAAGAGTGCGGTTTTGCGTGAGGTCCAACGCACAGAGTGCGGTTTTCCGTGAGGGACCGCGCGCAGAATGCGCTTTTCCGTGAGGGCCCGCAGCCAGAGTGCGCCTTTCCGTGAGCCACCGGGTGCAGAGTGCAGTTTTACGTGAGCCACCGGGTGCAGAGTGCGGTTTTACGTGAGGTCCAACGCACAGAGTGCGGTTTTCCGTCACGTCGCCCAGCCCAGAGTGCGCTTTTCCGTAGAATGCGCTTTTCCTCACCTGGGCAAATGTCGAGCCGGCTCACGGAAAAGCGCAGTCTGCGGTTGTGGCGTCACCAAAAAGCGCACTCTGTATGCGGCAGTCACGCACACTGCGTCTTTCCGTGAGATCCAACGACAGAATGTGGTTTTACGTGAGGTCCAACGTATAGGGTGCGCCTTTCCGTGAGGAGTTGCAACCATGCTAACGTGCGGGAGGTTGGGTGTCGCCGTCTACCTCACCCGTACCACCTGCGTCACCCTCACCCTCCCGTGCGTCCCGCTTCGAACGAGGCGTATCGATGTCGACCCCTGCGGCCCTCATGATTGCTCTCACGTTCATTTTGGCCCGGTTCACGACCAAGTACAGGATGAGACTCGCCAGCACCGAGACGACAAGGACAGCAACACCGACGACTAAGGCCCAGGCGGGCCCGTCCCGATAGGCCTGCCAGTAGGCGAGAAGGGCACCGACGGCTACGAGGGAATAGGCGATGCGCTTCCACGCCTCCATGCGCATGATGGCGCGCACCTGCAGGTCTGCCTCCTTGATAAGGGTCTCCCTCCTCGCGGGGAGAGAGGCGCCACGTCCCTTGGACGTCGCCCCCTTCTCGTGTGACCCAGCCTCTGTGCTCCTCATGTGCGCGACCTCCGCCCCTGTCCTCTCCTTATGGATGCCTCCAAACGCCCGCAAAAGGAGCGGGGCCGGACCTGTGAGCCGACCCCGCCCCCGTGTCTGGCGCCCCTACCATGCCCTCCAGTCCAAAGACCTCAAGACCGCCACCACGACTGCTCAGGATCATCGCGACTGGCACGGGCAGGTGCGATTGACAGCCACTACCCTCCGTAGCTCAAACCCGGGTTGAAGAAGCCGACGAGCACACCCACGAGGGCCACGCCGACGAGGATGAGCATGACGGGGATGACACCTATCTTCTTCTTGGTCATGAGCCACCAGCACAGGTACACGAACAGGAAGTTGAGCAACTTGGGATAGATGCCCGAGCCAAAGATATTAAGCGTGACTCCCTGCTCCCCCGCAGCCTCGAGCGCCTGCTGCGTGACGGTCGAGCTGCTCGACCACAGCACACCGTCAAACGAGCCCAGGCCTGGAAGCTGCAGTGCGGTAGAGATGGAGATCCACGTCGCGGCAACGGCGCCGATGACCATCGTGCCGACCATGACGATGGCGCTGCGCAGCGCCTGAGACTCGGGGCCGACCAAGGCCTGCACGGCGGAGCCGCCAAGCTCGTAGCCTCGGTTGTAGGCGAGCTTCATGCCAAAGTACATGAGGAGGTTCCATGCCACGATGTAGAAGAGGGGGCCGAGCACGGAGCCTCCACTCGAGAGCCCAAGGGCGATACCCAGCAAGATGGGGATAAAGGTACCGACGACGATGGAGTCCCCGAGTCCCGCCAAGGGGCCCATCAGGCCGGCACGGATGCCGTTGATGGTCTCGGCATCGATGTGCTCGCCATTGGCGCGGGCCTCCTCCAGACCGGTTGTGAGCCCGATGACCATGGTGCCTATCTGGGGCTCGGTATTGAAGAAGGTCGTGTAGGTGCTGAGGGCCTCTATCTTTTCCTCGTCCTTCTCGTAGAGGTCATCGACGATGGGAAGCATCGCAACCAGGTAGCCGAAGGTCTGCATGTGCGCCTGCGAGAAACAGGTGAGGTTGCCGTAAGACCAGTTCCTGAACGCCTTCTTGCGTGCCTTGGGGGAGATCTTCTTTGTCTCTGCCATGATTAGATGTCCTCCTCTTCCTCGTCACCAGCAGCTCCCGCAGCCGCCGCAACGGCGGGGCGAGCGGCCTTCGCCTGTTCGATCTGGTACTTGATAAGTGCGAAGAACGACGCGACGATGGCGCAGGCTATCAGGTTGAGATGCATGCAGGCGGCAAGCGTGAAGCCAAAAGCGAAGGTCAGCCAGTCAAGTGACTTGGTGATGACCTGCTTGCAGAGGATCGCAACACCGACGGTCGGGAGGAGCGATCCCACAGTGAACAGCGTCTTCATGGCGACGCCATCCATGGGCATGTACTCCTTCATGAGGTCTACCATCTGAGCGCCCGCCATGCAGATGATGAAGGTCGGGATGAAGGAGAACAGAATGTGCGAGACCCAGGGGTAGACGAAGTCAACCAACGGCAGCGTGCGCTTGATCTTCTTCCAGTCTTTTGACTCCAGCGCCTTCCAGCCGATGGACTGCCACACGAGGTTGAGCGTCGCAGTGCCGTAGAAGAGGACCGTGCCGAGGGTGCCGACCGCCGCACCGAGGGTTGCCGCCATGGAGGAGGCCGCCACGGAGCTCGGGTCGAGATTGTTCGCGTGAATGGCGAGGATCGAGAGGGGGATGCCGATGTAGGTGACGGCACGCACGTCGGCCGACACGGTTCCGCCGGGGGTGACGAGCGCGATGTAGACGATCTGTATGGCGGCGCCAACGATGACGCCGGTTTGGACGTCACCCAAGATCAGTCCCACGACCAGACCGCCCACCAAGGGGCGCCCAAGCGTGTAGTTACCGACGGTCGTGCCGCCCATGCCGGGCAGAGACGCCAGGCAGGCACACAGTCCAAGCAACGCGGCCTGCAGATAGTTAATCTCCATAAGCTCTAAGCCACCTTTCCACTACGTCATGAGTGAACTGCCAGTCTAGCGGGGTCACTTGACATCGAAGCGGTTGCGGAACTGCGGCCACTCGCCGATGGACTTATCCTTGAGCAGCGCGAACTCAACGGTATAGCCTGCCTTGGTGATGTCCTCGAGGGCCTGCGCCTCCTCGGGCGTGATCGACTGGTTGTTACCGAGCTTGATGGCGCCAGGACGGTCGTTGCAGGGACCGATGATGACGCGATCGATATCGGAGGGCTTAAAGCCGTAGTCGACGAGAATCGTCTTCATGTCAAGGGGGTTCTTGGTGATGAGAAAGTACTTGGTCTTGCTGGCAAGGACCTTATCCATGCTCTCCTTGAAGTGCTCAAGCGTCCAGACGAAGACCTTCTTCTCGGGCGCCGCTCCCTTGTAGGCGGCCTTGAGCACGGGGTTGTTCGCTGCAGCGTCATTCACCCCAATGATGCCGTCGCAGGGGTACTCGAGCGCCCAGCGCGTGACGGTCTGTCCGTGGATGATGCGGTCGTCAACTCGAACAAATGAGATCATTGCTTCCTCTTTTCCTCGTGATCCTTGGTACTGATACCTATGCCCACACAACTATGCAAAGGCCGGACTGCCACATGCACGTAAGAAGCCTGCAATCAGCCCGACCACGACGCCCCAGCTCAGAGCTCCTCGTCCTCGTCGCCACCAAGGTCGAGCACGAACTCACGGATGGCGGCCTGGCCCTCGCTAATGACCATCTCCTTGAGTGTCTGGTCGTCATTGTCCGCCTCCAGCGCGGCGGTGATGACCATGGGAACGTTCGCGCCACCGAAGACGGTCGTCCTGTCGATGTGGCCTGCCTCCGTCAACACGTCCATCGCATTGGTGAGGGGCGAGCCACCGATGATGTCACCAAACAGGAAGATGGTGTCATCCTGCCCGATGGGCGAGATGGTCTTCTTGAGCCTCTCGGTGTAGACGTCAGCGCCCATGCCGTCCTCAAGACTGCAGCTGAGGACGTCATCCCTGTCTCCTGCCAGCATCCTGATAACACTGTGCAGGCCGGGGGCGAATGTTCCGTGGCTTACGACTAGCAGGTAACGCATAGGGGACCCTCCATCTCTTTCGTGGATCAGGACAGCACGGCACGCGCGTCACGAGAGACATGCAGACATCCTCGCGACTGGACACGTAATGTGTACAGTACAGTATAGCACTTGTGCAGGGTTTATGAAGACGTATGTGCGCTTTTTTTGGGATTTGGGATCGGTGATGAACGGAGCGAGTCAACCGATGCTGGCGTGACGGAAAAGCGCATTCTGTCCTGATCGACTCACGGAAAGACGCACTCTGCGATCCCCAGATCGCGCAGACTGCGCCTTTCCGTCACGCTGCGGCGCGCGGGAGGTGTGGAGCAACCACCCGCCAGACTGCGGGGCACTATGGAGAATGGCTCAACTGGGCAAATGCGCTCGAGCAACCCCCCGCCAGCCTGCGAGGCGGGTTGTGCCAGGGTCCGCAGATCTCGGTTCGGAGTCTGACCTCACGGAAAGACGCATTCCGGCTGCGGGCCCTCACGGAACTGAGAGGCGTGCCCGCACCATCCGTGCCCCTACGGACTCCTACGGGCTAATGGAGGCGATCTCATCTCCGACCTGCACGTTTCCGGACTCGAGCAGCTCCACGTTTTCCAGCTCGCTCGAATTGGTGACGATGAGCATGACCTGACCTGCCGCCGCCTTGGGCACCAGGGTCGGGTCCCATGAGATGAGAGGCACCCCGCGGCGGGCGGAGTCGTTCTGCCACACATGCTGCCTGAATCCCCTGCCATCAGACCTCTCGGCACCTGCCCCGACGACCACGAGCAACTCTATCCCATCCTGGGTGAGCAGGCCCACCGCGTTGAACGAGGGCAGCTGCGCGGTGACACGGCAGGCCGCAGGCGTATAGAGGGTGTTGCCCGAGGGCACGATGACGATGCCCCTGCCGCTCTGCCCGCTCGCAAAGATGGGATCCTGCGACTGGTCGAGCGGCAGCACCTTCCCGTCCACAGGCGCATAGAGGTGACCGAGCTCCTCCTCAGGAACCAACAGGTCAACATAGTCGTGATCGTGAAACGAACGGTCCCGCTGGCTCGCATCAATGCGTGCGACAAGATCGTGCGTCTTGTCCTTCATGTAGTAGAGGTCTGCGATGACCTTCTCCGGATGCTCGTAGGCGTTCACGTAGAAGCGCACGTTCGACTCCGTGTCGGGAATCTCCCTGTGCAGAAGCTCGGTGCTCGACACGAGGGCCTCCTCGGGTGATATGCGGTAGCGTGGGGGAATGCGCTTGAGCAGCAACGCTCTCACCTGACTGACCTCAGACTCCCTGACGCCGCAGCTCAGAAGGAAGGACCGGACGTCACCATGCCGCTCGACGATACGGTCATACGCCGTGGAGGCCGTCTTGATCCGCACGGCGAGATCGGGTCGCACCGCGCCTAGGCCCTCAGCGCCGCCTGATCCTCCAAAGACCACGGCGTTCACCTCGGCAACGTAACCGAACGAATAGGCGTAGTCAGCGATGATCTGGCGACGCTCCACCCCCGCAAGGCCAAGAAGTAGCAGGGAGAGGAGCCCCGTGCGGTCACTTCCCGCCCCGCAGTGAAAGAGGGTACACGACCCCCTGGGCGCATGGGCCAGAAAGGTGAAGATGTCCCTGATAGCGGCGCGGTTACCCAACATCTGAAAGATGCCCTCGGTAAGGTAGCCACCAGGGTCTCCGTCCCTCCCCAGGCCCGCACCCGTGATGTCATAGTCAAAGAGAGGGACATTGAGGTACTCGACACGAATGAGCGAGGTAAGCCGCTCGGGGCTTCGCTCGACCTCGTCGGTACCCCTGAGGTCCAACACCCTGCGAACCCCATAGCCATAGAGCTCGCGCGCATCAGCCTTATCGACCTGCGCGGTCGTACCGGAGCGAATGAACCTGCCATAGCGGGTCTTTCCGTGTGCGGTGGGAAAGCCGCCCAGCTCCCTGATGTTGATGCCCGTCGCGATCTTGATTGTGCCGTCGCCAAAGCCCTTCCGTGCGCCTTGCAGCGTTCCCAAAAAGCCCAAGAGCCCCATGTGGACCATCTCCAACCGCTCCTAGAAAAACACGCCCGTGGAAGTGGAGCTACCCCCTATGATACAGCTTGACGACCTCGTCCACGCGCAGCCGCCACGAGGAGGGCGCAGCGCAATCGTGCGGGAACCCAAAGACAGCACCGGGAGGAAACCATGGGAACATGGACGCTAGAGGAGCTCTGCCAGCTGGTTGACCACACCAACCTCAGGCCCGACGCAACCGCCGCAGACATGCAGAGGCTCTGTGACGAGGCTGCAAGCCACCACTTTCGCATGGTGGCCATCGAGCCGTGCCAGGTGGTGCGCTGCGCGCGCCTGCTTAGAGGTACGGGCGTTCACGTTGGCGCCGCCATCGGCTTTCCCCTTGGCCAGACGACTGTCGCCACCAAGGTCTTCGAGACAAGAGAGGCCCTTGAGAACGGTGCGGATGAGATCGACTACGTTGTGAACCGCAGCGAGCTCAAGGATGGGAAGTGGAAACAGGTCGAGAACGAGATGAGCGCCATCGTCAGCGTCTGCAAAGAGGCACGCACCCTCTCCAAGGTCATCTTCGAGACACGTGAGCTCTCAAGCGAGGAGATCATCCGGCTCTGCAAGATCGCCTCACGGGTCCGCCCCGACTTCGTGAAGACCTCCACGGGCTTCTCTCCCAAGGGCGGTGCCACCGTCAGGGACGTGAGGCTCATGTGCGAACACGTGGGAGAGGGCGTGCAGGTCAAGGCTGCAGGTGGCATTCGTGACGCCGACAGCTTCCTTGCCATGGTCGCAGCCGGCGCGCGACGCATCGGCTGCACGGCAAGCATCCCCATCGTCGAGGAGCTGCGCCGGCGTATGGACGCGAGAGGCATCCCTGCGCTGGAGCTTGAGCCGGGCGAGGGCACCACGACAGACCAGACCTAAGGTTACGCGTGGCCTGTCGCCTCGACCTTTGAGGCCATGACATGAGACTGTGAAGCGTGTGTCTGTGTGCATGGCCTACCGCCCTGCAGACGTGCCTCACACGCTAAAATATCCAGCGATTATCTGGTTTCGCGACGGGAGGACAGGCATGGCGATTACCCCCGAAGAGGTAGCCGAGACCCTCTCCATGGTCTCCCAGCAGAACCTTGACCTGCGTACCCTCACCATGGGCATCTCACTTCATGGCTGCGCGTGCGAGGACATGGGACAGATGTGCACCAAGGTCTACGACCATGTCACGAAGGTGGCCGAACGCCTCGTCCCTGTAGCCGCAGAGCTCGAGCGCGAGTACGGCATCCCCATCGCCAACAGGCGCGTCTCGGTGACGCCCGTGGCACAGATTGCCGCCGCCTGCCCCGACGCCGACCTCACGCCACTCGCCCATGCCATGGACCGTGCGGCAGAGACCCTCGGCATCGACTTCATGGGCGGCTTCTCCGCACTCGTGCAGAAGGGTATGGGAGTCACGGACCGCCACCTCATCGACTCAATTCCCGAGGCGCTCGCAGGCACCCGGCACGTCTGCTCGAGCGTCAACGTGGCCAGCCTGCGAGCCGGCATCAACATGGACGCCGTGCTCCTGATGGCGCGCACGGTGCTCAAGGCCGCTAGGCTCACGAGGGACAGTAACTGCTACGGTGCCGCCAAGCTCGTCGTATTCTCAAACATGGTCGAGGACTCGCCCTTCATGGCAGGGGCGATCCATGGCTCGGGCGAGAGCGACGCCGTCATCAACGTGGGTGTCTCGGGACCGGGCGTCATGGCGGCGGCACTCCAGGAGTTGCCCGCCTCCGCCGACCTCATGGAGGTAGCAGAGAGGATCAAGCAGACCGCCTTCAAGATCACCCGAGCGGGCGAACTCATGAGCCGCGAGGCGGCCCGACGCCTGGGCGTGGACAAGGGCATTGTGGACCTCTCGCTCGCCCCCACCCCCGCAGCGGGCGATTCCGTGGCACAGATCTTGGAGATAATGGGCGTCGGCGAGTGCGGAGGGCCTGGCACCACCTGCGCCCTGGCACTCCTCAATGACGCCGTCAAGAAGGGCGGCGTCATGGCAAGCTCCAGCGTGGGAGGTCTCTCGGGTGCATTCATTCCCGTCTCGGAGGATGCCGGGATGATACATGCGGCCACGAGCGGGGCACTTTGCCTCGAGAAGCTTGAGGCCATGACCTCCGTGTGCTCGGTGGGTCTCGACATGATAGCCATACCCGGCGACACCCCCGTCGAGGCCATCGCGGGCATCATCGCAGACGAGATGGCCATCGGCGTCATCAACGCGAAGACCACGGCCGTACGGCTGATACCGGCTGTTGGCCACACCGAAGGCGACGTGCTGGAGTTTGGCGGGCTCTTTGGCTCAGCACCGGTCATGCCCGTGAACCGGTTTGCCGGATCCGTGTTCGCCCACCGCGGCGGGCGCTTTCCTGCCCCACTCAACTCGCTCAAGAACTAGGACTGGCAAGGCGATATGACGCACGCGAACACAAGCGATAGGAACAGGGCGCGACGACGCGGGCAACCGGATGGACGAAGGCGTCCCAGGCGCTCGAGAGACCCGGGTGGGCAGGCATCTGGCATCTTCTGGGACCGCGTCTCTCGCCTCGTCCTCGCACTGCGCCGTCGCCTGCGCCGCCCCTCTCGCCGCGACGGGGACGATACGCACAGACCGGCGGCATCGCCTCTTGCACGACGGTGGCGGCGGCTGCCTTGGCAGCTGAGGGCGCTCTGTTTTGCCGTCGTGATCGCGATCTGTGTTGGCGGCCTCGTCGGCCTCCTGCAAGGCCGTGCGGGATCTGGCGGGATACAGGGCGGACAGGCCGGCCAGGCAGGGGAAGGTCCTCAGGCCGAGCTCACGGACAGCCTAAGCGCCACGGTGGGATACTCGACCCTGCGCGCCACCAGCTCGACGCGCAACCTCGCGCAAGGAGACCTCACAGACATCGAGCGAGCGCTCGCACGCCTCAGGGCAGAGGGCATCAACGCGAGCATCGACCTCGAGACGATCGACAGGAGCCTTACCCTCAGCTATCGCGAAACCGCAGGCTACTACAGCGCGAGCTGCATCAAGGGACTCTATGCGGTTGCCCTCTACCAGAGAAGGATCGACACGGGAAAAGTGCCCCTCTCGTCCGTACAGCAAACCGTCGAGCAGATGATCGAAAACTCGGACAACAGCGCTTACATGAGCCTCTGGCTCCGGTACAGGAATAACTTCCTTGGCGCGTGGCTCAATGACAACAATGTGAGTCTAGGCATCTACGACACGCGCGAAGACTACCTTAAGAAACCCTATCCCACGAGTACGCCCGAGCAGTTGAGGCAGGCTTGGAGGAGCATGTACGCCTACCTCATGAGCAACGAGGGCAACAGCGCCTCACTGGCCACATTTTTTCAGGAGCGCTCCGTAAGTCCCATCAAAGACGTCCTCGAGGCCAAGGGAGAGCCAAATGTTACGAGCATGTCAAAGGCTGGCTGGTGCCCCAAGAACGAGGGCAGCGATGACGAGCCCGCATCCAACGACGCTGGCGTGGTCATCCGCTCCCACGACGAGGGAAAATCCTATGTCGTAGCTATCATGTCGGACGCCTCCTCCGACCTTGACGCACTAAAGCCCCTTATCAAGGCTGTGGATGACTTCGTGTGTAACCGCCACGGACCGTCTGCTTGAGAGATTGTGACAAGGGCGTACGACCGTGACAGCCTGACGTCACGAAAGTATAGAGAAGTGAACGCATGAACAGAGAAAGGACAGCCCATGGCACAGGGCGTCGGCAAGCATAGCATCCCACAGCCAGAGCGACACACGGGACGCATCGTAGCGACTATCGCCTGCATACTCGTGCTCGCACTGGGACTGGGCGTGGCCTGGGCCCTCTCGCAGGGACTCATCGGGCGCACGGCCCCGACCGAGGATGACCGGACAACGACCACGAGCACTCCCCCGCCTGAGTCCGAAACGGGCAAGGACACGGGAGGCGGTGAGACCGAGCCCTTGGCCGACGGCGAGTCGACGGACACGCCCGAGAACGATCAAAAGCGGACCGTGGAGCTGCCGGCAGTGTTGCGTGACGTCTCGTCCGACATCGAGCTCTCGAACACAAAGGAGGGCTTTAGCTCCTCTGCAGGCTACGCCCAACTCACCCAGGCGGTCGGTGGCTTTGAGGACGAGGGCCATCAGCTGAGCTTCTACCTCAAGGACCTCACGACAGGGGCCACCGTCAGCTACCAGGCGGACGAGTCCTACTACCCCGCAAGCAGCATCAAGGGACCGTACGTCGTCGCGGTCTATGAGACGCTCGTTGACACGGGCAGGACAAGGGCCTCGTCAGTCGCGGGGCTTGCCGAGTCGGCGATCGTCAACTCTGATAACAACGCCTTCAGTAAACTTCACGATACCTATGGTGCATCGGTCTTCGGAACCTGGCTCCAGAGCTTTGGCTTTGACACCAGTGGCTACGGGGGGAGCCACTCCTACCGCGCATACTACTACCCCTATACTTCAGCCACACAGCTGGCCGAAATGTGGGAGCACATGTACGAGTATCTCTCATCAGGCACAGACAGCGCTGACTACCTCGTCTCGCTCTTCGAACAGCGAGAGGTCTCTCCCATCGCGGACGCCGTGGGAGACAAGTACAAGAGCTGGGGTAAGGCGGGCTGGTACGCCAGTAGGAAGGGGCAGGGGACCAGACCCGCAACCGTCGATGCGGGCATCGTCTTCGCCGATTCGAAGCCCTACCTCGTCGTGGCCATGAGCGACGCACCAAGCGAGCTCGAGGCGCTCACCACGGTATTCGTGGGTCTCGAGGACGCCCACAGGGACATGGCATAGCGGCTGAGCACAGGAGTCGGGCAACACAAGCTTTCCGTGGCCACATCGCCGATGCCGCACGAGGGGGACACGTGACGGACAGCCCCGACACGTTAGCCCAAGAAGCGCAGCTCCGGCTCTAGGCGCACGCCAAACTGACGCTCGACCTCATCCTGCACGTGTCTGATGACGGCGTGGACGTCGGCGGCCGTAGCGCCGCCGTTGTTGACGACGAAGCCCGCATGCTTGGTCGAGACGCTCGCGCCTCCGTGCGCGTAGCCCTTGAGGCCCGCATCGCTAATGAGCTTGCCCGCAAAGTGACCCTCAGGGCGCTTAAAGGTAGACCCCGCGCTCGGAAGCTCCAGGGGCTGCTTCTTCCGGCGACGCTGCGTGAAGTCATCCATCCTGGCACGTATGTCATCCTGGTCACCCTCGTGTAGCCTGAAGGTCGCCGAGAGTACCACGAGTCCCTCGTCGCGCACGCGACTCGCTCGATAGCCCAGCGCGAGCTCTTCGACCGGAAGGCTCTGCTGGGTCCCGTCCGGCATGAGGCAGCGAACAGACTCGAGCACGTCGGCGACGCAGCCCCCATAGGCCCCCGCGTTCATGAAGCAGGCGCCACCCACCGATCCCGGTATCCCGCAGGCAAACTCCAGCCCAGAGAGCCCAAGCTCGCAGGCCATCTCGGATGCCTCTCGCAAGGGCACGCCCGCCTGGCAAGCCATCGTCTCGCCATCGATCGCCACGTTCACAAGCCCCTTCGTGCATGACACGATCACACCTCGGTAGCCCTCGTCCGCCACGAGCAGATCGCTCCCACAGCCTAGGACGAAGTGCGGCACGCCCGCAGCCCTGCAGGCAGCGATGACATCCCTCAGCTCGTCGATGTCATCGGGCGTCACAAAGAGATCGGCGGGGCCGCCGATCCGAAAGCTCGTGTGCTCGCTCATGGGCTCGTCCAAGGCAACGTTATCATCGCCTACGATGCTGCGAAGCCTCCAGGTCAGATCCTGCAAGTGATCGTCCGAATCCATCGTGCTCTGGGGCATGCTCTGGTCATCTCCTTCTGTGGGCCTTTGGGCGACGCGCCCTCAGGCGACGCATCGCCCCTGTAGTCTAGCACGCATGGCAAAAACTCTGTCGTGGCTGTCCGCGCAGCGGGCGACGTGCTATAGTCGTGTTCCAGTTTCAGGGCGGGGTGAGATTCCCCACTGGCGGTAGGTGCGCGCAAAAAGTCCCGCACGAGTCCGCGAGCCGCACAAGAACTGCGGTTGACCTGGTGGGATTCCAGGACCAACGGTTATAGTCCGGATGAGAGAAACGGAAGGCCACCATGGCACAGAACCCTCGCGTCATTAGGCACGACAGCCACTCGACAACCGACCAGGCACACGGCTGGTCCACGAAGCGAATCTCCATAACGGCGCTCTTCTGCGCACTGTCGGCCATCGCGACGCTCTTCATGGAGTTTCCCATCCTGCCGGGCGTGCCTTGGCTCAAGTACGACCCCTCGGGCATCGTCGCCCTCGTGGCGGGTTTCTCCTTTGGCCCCGCGACTGGTGTGGTCGTCTCGACCATGCCCTACCTCGTGCACCTTACCACCCCCAGTGGCGCGTACGGGGTCCTCATGGCCATGCTCGCCACACTCTCGCTCGTCGTACCCGCGTCGCTCGTCTACAGGCGTGACACCACGCGAAGGGGCGCTGTCATCGGTATGGTCGTTGGCGGAGTCATCTGCGTCGCCATCTGCATCGCGGGCAACCTTGTCATCACGCCCCTCTTCTCCCCCACGATGACCCTGGACAAGGTCATCGGACTCATCGTTCCGGCGCTGCTGCCCTTCAATGTCATCAAGATCGTCCTCAACTGCGTGCTCACCGGCCTCATCTACAAGCCGATCAGCAAGGCATTCGGTAACTAGGCCGCAGATGGCGATCTTGACTGTAACAGGCGGGGCGGCAGGGACGCAGCTCATGGCGCACGTGTCGCACGTCACCCTCCTCTACGACGGCAACATCCAAGCGCTGGACGACGTCTCTCTCGACGTGCGCCGCGGCGAGAGGCTCTGCATCCTCGGGCCCAACGGTTCGGGCAAGTCGACCCTGGCCAGCGTGCTCGCAGGACTGCTCGCGCCGGACGAAGGGGAGGTCGAGCTCGCGGGCGAGCAGGTCTTCTCGAGCGGCCAGGTGGACTTCGAGGCCTACCATCGCGCCCGCAGGAGCCTTGGCCTCGTGTTCCAAAACCCCGACGACCAGCTCGTGACCTCTATTGTCGAGGAGGACGTGGCCTTTGGCCCCGAGAACCTCGGCGTCCCCTCAAACGAGATCGGTGAGCGCGTGAGGCGCGAGCTGCACCGTGTCGCGATGGAAGGCTACGCCAAGGCCGATCCCACTCGCCTCTCGGGAGGTCAGAAGCAGCGCGTCGCCATCGCAGGGGCGCTCGCCATGGAGCCGCAGCTGCTGGTGCTCGACGAGCCGGGGGCACTCCTGGACGTGCGAGGCCGCAGGTCAATCCTCAAGGTGATGGGCAGGCTCAAGACAGACGGCAGGGCCATTGTCCACATCACCCACTTCATGGAGGAGGCCCTCGAGGCCGACCGAGTCATCGTGATGCGGCGCGGTCGCATCGCGCTTGAGGGAACGCCACAGGAGGTCTTCTCGCACACGGACGAGATCCAGGCACTGGGCCTTCGCGAGCCATGGACGGCACGTCTTGCCGGACGCCTGCGTGAGCTGGGCGTCGGTGTTGGCTGGACCTGCGACGCCGAGCGGCTCGAGGGGGAGCTCGCCCGCGTCGCGCAGAGGCACACACGATCACGTTCGACCACAACCACAGCCGAGAACCAACGAACATGTCACGCGAAGGTCCACTCGGACCTCGCCGTCAGCGTGCACGAGGTCAGCTACTCGTACCGCAGCGTCGACGCCCGCAACGACACGCACCCCGCGCTCGATGGCGTCAGCCTCGAGGTTAAGCGGGCCACCAACACCGTCATCATCGGCCAGACCGGCTCGGGCAAGTCAACGCTGCTACGCCTGCTCTGTGCCCTGGAGCTGCCCGACGTCGGCCGCATCGTCGTGGACGGCACCGACACCCGCGACAGGAAGGGGCGCCGTGCGCTCCATGGTCACGTGGGCTATGTGATGCAGCACCCCGAGAGGCAGCTCTTCGCCGAGACGGTCGCCGAGGACGTCGCATTTGGTCCCAAAAACCTGCATCTGCCAAAAGACGAGGTCACAAGACGCTGCAGGCGTGCGCTCAAGCTCGTCGGACTTCTCGGCCTAGAAGAGGCGTCGCCCTTCGAGCTCTCCGGCGGGCAGCAGCGCATGTGCGCCATCGCGGGCATTCTGGCCATGCAGCCGAACATCCTGATCTTAGACGAGCCGACCGCAGGCCTCGATCCGCGCAGGAGAGGGGACCTCTCCCGCATCCTTAGAGTGCTCCAGCGCAGCGGTGTCACGATCGTGCAGGTCACGCACTCACGCGAGATCGCGGTGCGCGCCGACGAGGTCATCGTCCTCGACCAGTCCCGCGTGATGACGCACGGCACTCCCAGGGAGGTCTTCTCGTACCGAAACGAGACCCTGTTACACGAGTCTGGCCTGGGCCTTCCCACCTCCCTGGACTGGGCACGACGCCTGCGCGCAGCTGGCGTCGCCTGCGCAGAGGCGCCACTCACGCTGGAGGAACTCGCACAATCTATCGCTGCAGGCGTCGAGGGGCACGTGCCGACCCCAAGGGCACGGGCAATCCCTGCGCCCACGTCCGAAAAGGCGCCGTGCTGATGGCGCTTCGCCTGAGCATAGGGCAGTACCTGCCTGGCACCTCCCTAATCCACCGGCTTGACCCCCGCGTCAAGGTGGCCGGCGCACTCGTCCTCATGGTAAGCGTGTTCTTTATCACGGACCCGGTACAGCTCGCCTTTGGCTATGCCTGCATCCTTGGCCTGCTTGCCCTCGCGCGCGTACCCGTGGCCAAGGTGGTCGAGTCCATCCGCCCCATCGCCGTGGTGCTGCTGGTACTGGCGGCGTTCAACCTCTTCCTCACCAGGACGGGGGAGACGATCTGGCAGACAGGACCCCTCCTCGTCACCACAGACGGGGCGCGCATCGCCACCATCTATAGCCTCAGGCTCGTCATCGCGGTGCTCGCAGCGGCGCTCATGCTACTCACGACGACGCCCACCCAGCTCACGGACGCCTTCGACGCGTGCCTCTCACCCCTCTCGAGGGTGGGGCTTCCCGGCCACGAGCTTGCGATGGTCTTCTCGCTCATGCTGCGCTTCATACCCACGATCGCAGACGAGGCGCAGGCCATCCTAGACGCCCAGGCCATGCGCGGGGCACCCCTCGGCGAGGGCTCGCTCGTCAGACGCTGTAGGGCCGTGGCACCCATCCTGATAGCGCTTCTGGCAAGCTCGGTCCACCACGCCAACGGCCTCTCCCGCGCGCTCGACGCCCGCTGCTACGAGGGTGGGGCCGTCCGCAGCCACTGGCATCCGCTGCGCATGCGCCCCGCAGACTGGGTGGCGCTCGCGACGCTCATCGCCTACGTCGCAGTGCTGCTGGCCCTCGGCGCCGTCGCGTAGGCTGTCGGCGCGCGGGGGCGCCGTTTCCCCTTTGGCGTGCGATCGTGTCCCGTTCGCCGTATCATGGAGACTGTCCGCGCGCTACCTAGCGCCGCACAGCCGCCCACGGAAGGAAAGCGAACATGGTCTCACGCGTCTACGTAGAGAAGAAGCCCGGCTTTGACGTCGAGGCACGACAGCTCGAGCGCGAGCTGAAAGACGTGCTCAACATCCAGGGGCTCGAGGGCCTTCGCCTCATCAACCGCTACGACGTGGAGGACATCGACGAGGGTCTCTTCGAGCGCTGCATCCCCACGGTCTTCAGCGAGCCGCAGTCGGATACGGCAACGCGCATGATGCCCGAGGCGCACGGCGCCACGGTCTTTGCCGTTGAGTTTTTGCCTGGCCAATTTGATCAGCGGGCCGCCTCGGCGAGCGAGTGCGTGCAGCTCATCAGCCAAAGGGAGCGTCCCACCGTCGCCTCCGCGAAGCTCTACTACCTTGCAGGCGCGCTCTCAGACACCGACGTGGCCGCCATCAAGACCTACGTCATCAATCCCGTCGAGGCCCGGGAGGCCTCGCTCGACGAGCGCACCACACTCAAGACGGCCTACCCCGCACCCGCCGACGTCGAGCTGCTCGATGGCTTCAACGACCTCGACGAGGAGGGGCTGCAGGCTCTCATTGCTGAGCGCGGCCTCGCCATGAGCCTCGCTGACCTCAGCTTCTGCCAAAAGTACTTTAGGGACGAGGGGCGCGTGCCCACCATCACCGAGATCAGGGTGATCGACACCTACTGGTCCGACCACTGCCGGCACACGACCTTCGGCACCCAGCTCACGGACGTGCGCATCGACGATGCCATGGTCGAGCGCGCCTTCGAGGAGTACCTCTCGATGCGTCGTGACCTTGGGCGCACAGAGCGACCCATCTGCCTCATGGACATGGGAACCATCGGTGCCAGCTGGCTCAAGGCCAAGGGCATCCTCACGAACCTCGATGAGTCGGACGAGATAAACGCCTGCACGGTGAGGGTCACGGTCGACGTAGACGGCAGAGACGAGGACTGGCTCTTCCTCTTTAAGAACGAGACGCACAACCACCCCACCGAGATCGAGCCCTTTGGCGGTGCAGCGACCTGCATCGGGGGAGCCATTCGCGACCCGCTCTCGGGACGCGCCTATGTCTATCAGGCCATGCGCGTGACCGGAGCGGCTGACCCCCTCGTGCCGGTGAGCCAGACCATGAGAGGCAAGCTCCCCCAGCGCAAGCTCGTGTGCACGGCCGCCGAGGGCTACTCCTCCTACGGCAACCAGGTCGGCCTCGCCACGGGGCAAGTCTTCGAGCTCTACCACGCCGGCTACGCCGCCAAGCGCCTGGAGATAGGCGCCGTCGTGGGCGCCACGCCCGCGCGTCACGTGCGCCGCGAGTGCCCCACACCTGGCGACAAGGTCATCCTTTTGGGCGGTCGCACCGGGCGTGACGGCATAGGCGGGGCAACCGGCTCCTCCAAGGCCCACAACGTAGACTCCCTCGCGCAGGACGGCGCCGAGGTCCAGAAGGGCAACGCTCCCGAGGAGCGCAAGCTCCAGAGGCTCTTTCGTCGTGGAGATGCCTGCAGGCTCATCAAGCGCTGCAACGACTTCGGCGCGGGCGGCGTGGCCGTGGCCGTCGGCGAGCTTGCGGACGGCCTGTCCATTGACCTCGATCGCGTACCCAAGAAGTACGAGGGCCTCGACGGGACCGAGCTTGCCATCAGCGAGTCACAGGAACGCATGGCCGTGGCGCTCGCGCCGAAGGACGTGGACGAGTTTCTAGGCTACGCGCGAGAGGAAAACCTCGAGGCGACCGTTATCGCCGAGGTCAGCTCAGAGCCCCGCCTGCGCATGAGCTGGCGCGGCCGAACGATCGTGGACGTGAGCCGCGCGTTTCTGGCCTCCAACGGCGCCTTGAGGCAGCAGCGCGTACACGTCGAGACGCAGGGCAGCTGGACCACCCCATGGGCGGGGGCGACCCTCGCCGAGCGTCTGCAGGCCCTGCTCACAGACGAGAACGTGGCCTCCAACAAGGGTCTCGCGGAGCGCTTCGACTCCACCATCGGCGCCGCCAGCGTGCTTATGCCCTTTGGCGGGAAGACCCAACTCACGCCCACGATGGCGATGGCGGCGAAGCTTCCCGTCGAGGGTGAGACCACGAGCTGCTCGGGCATGGCCTGGGGCTTCAACCCCTACCTCATGAGCGCCAACCAGTACAGCGGCGCCTACCTCTCGGTGGTCGAGAGCGTCTGTCGGCTTGTTGCCGCAGGCTTCGAGCGCAAAAGGGCCTATCTCAGCTTCCAGGAGTACTTCGAGCGCCTGCGCGACGTGCCCGAACGCTGGGGCAAGCCCGTCGCGGCGCTGCTCGGCGCCCTTATGGCCCAGCGCGACCTGGGTGTGGGTGCCATCGGCGGCAAGGACTCCATGAGTGGCTCCTTCGAGGACCTCGACGTACCGCCCACCCTGGTCTCCTTCGCGGCTGCGGTGGGCAAGGTCGCACACGTCACCTCACCCGAGCTCAAGGCGGCAGGACATGACGTCATCCTCGTCCATCCCCGCTACGAGGCTGACGGCATCACGCCAGCGGCGACGCCCCTCATCGACGCGCTCTCCCTCGTCGAGAGGCTCATCAGAAGTGGCGAGGCGCTGGCCGTATCCACACCCGGCTACGGCTGCCTTGCCGAGACGCTCTTCAAGATGTGTGTCGGCAACCAGCTGGGCCTGAACATCCACGGCGCGCTCCACGAGGACGCGCTCTTCGAGCCAGCCTACGGGAGCTTTGTGGTCGAGCTCGCCGAGGGCGCCAGCATTCCCCACTCGAAGGAGGGCGGCTGCAGCGTCATGGCACTCGGCACCACGACTGCGACGTATATCCTCGCGCTCGACGGGCAGACACTTGAGCTCACGCCTCTCCAGGAGGCTTGGGAGGCAAGAATGGAGCCGGTCTTTCCCTATCGGCGAGCGGGCGAGGAGGTCGAGCAACTGAGCTTCGACGTGAGGGACCGGGGTGACCGTCGCCGTCCGACCCCCAAGGTCAAGCTGGCGCGACCTCGCGTGGTCATACCCGTGTTTTCGGGCAACAATTGCGAGTACGACAGCGCCCGTGCCTTTAGGGCCGCCGGCGCCGAGGTCACCACCCTTGTGATCAACAACCTCTCGCCCCAAGCCGTGGCCGCGAGCACGCGAGCGCTCGCAGACGAGATCGGACGCAGCCAGATAGTCATGATCCCCGGCGGCTTCTCCGGAGGCGACGAACCCGACGGGGCGGCCAAGTTCATCACGGCCTTCTTCCGGGCCCCTGCAGTCAGCGAGGCAGTCCGCAAGCTGCTTCAGGACCGGGACGGCCTCATGCTCGGTATCTGCAACGGCTTTCAGGCCCTGGTCAAGCTCGGCCTCGTTCCCTACGGCGACATCGTACCCATGACAGACGAGTGCGCCACGCTCACCTTCAATGCCATTGGCCACCACCAGAGCAGGCTCGTCAACACTCGCATCGCCTCGAACCTCTCCCCCTGGTTCTCGGCATGCGAGCTGGGAGACATCCACAGCATCGCCATCAGCCACGGAGAGGGGCGCTTTGTCGCACCACGGCCCCTGCTCGAGCGCCTCAAGGACACAGGCCAGATAGCCACGCAGTACGTGGACGCAAATGGCCAGCCCTCGCTCGACCTCTCGGTGAACCCCAACGGCTCGATGCTTGCCATCGAGGGCATCACGAGTCCCGATGGTCGCATTCTCGGCAAGATGGGCCACAGCGAGCGCAGCACCAAGGGAACCTTCAAGAACGTCTGCGGCAGGCACTTCCAACCCATCTTCGAGGGCGGCGTCTCATACTTTGCGTAGCTCTCTGTGGTTAGACCGCCGCTGACCCCACTGAAAGGAGAGGCCAGCCCTGCCGACGGCAGCCTGACCGAGAGTTACGGAAAGACACATCCTGTAGCCCGTGTCTCACGGAAAAGCGCATCCTGCAGGCGCGGGGTCACCAAAAGGCGCACTCTAAGTGCGCACTCTCACGGAAAAGCGCATCCTGCAGCCCGCCGGTTGGGCAAAGTGCGCTTTTCCGTGAGGTAGTGGGCACAGACTGCGCCTTTCCGTGAGGCGGTGGGTACAGAGTGCGCCTTTCCGTGAGGCGGCCCGACGTTTGCCCAGGTGAGGAAAAGCGCACTCTACGGAAAAGCGCATTCTGCGAGCGCGGCGTCACCAAAAGGCGCATTCTAAGTGCGCGCTCTCACCAAAAGGCGCACTCTGCACCTGCTGCGTGACGGAAACCCTCTGTGAGACCACCGTCGGCATGACGATGCCTTGCGTCTTTGCTACGATGTTGCCGGCACGGTAGCGCATTGAGCAGAGACGCGGGGACACCTGGCATGACAGCGCGATAGACGAGGAGGCTGGCCATGCCGACAGTGATCCAGCGGGTGGTCTAGCAGAGAGCTGCGTAAAAAGAAGGCGCGGAAGCACGAAAGACCCCCCGACGGAGGGTCCTCACGACAGGAGCGCACATGGCAAGAAAAAGCAAAGGGGGCAAGGGCAGGGTTGACGTCAAGGGAGAACTCGTCCTCACGGCCCTTATGTTCGCGGGCATCTTCCTGATAGCTTTTGCCCTCAGGACATTCTTGCATCTAGGGGACATCTATGCGCCCATCTTCACCGCGATCATCGCTGGCATCATCATCTTCTTCCTGTATCGCCAGTCCCAGCGCCAGCGTTGGGAGCGCGAGAACGCGGACGCCGAGAGGACCGTGAATCCCATCATCGAGCGCTACGCGAAACATCGCGACGCACGTCGCCTCGTGCATGACTTTGACGCCTGGGACCAAGACGCGCACGAGGCGGACCTCAGACTCCAGTTCCTGCAGGTAGCCATCGAGGCACTCATAAGCGATGGCCATAGGCGCAAGGCTCGCTCCCTGCTCGACAAGATGGGGCGCATCGCCACCGATACCGGCAACGAGCAGGCCTTTGCCTCATACAAGGCCAGCATAGATGCACGACTCGACGGATGAGGCCGTCTGCCCACTCAGGGAATGCCACTTGACAGGGCAAGGACCAATCATCATCATGTGCACCAGTCAAAGAGACATCTTCAGGGCGGGGTGCGATTCCCCACCGGCGGTTACAGCCCGCGAGCTCCCAAACGAGCCGATCCGATGGAACCTCGGAGCCGACAGTATAGTCTGGATGGAAGAAGATGCATGCCCGGCCACATGGTCGAGGTACGCGCTTGCCCTGGATCGAAGACGCGATCCAGGTTTTTTGTTGGCAGGACAGCTGCCTTGTCCAGACGCCCCAAGATGCGGACGCGAAGCATCAGTCATTAGTCAGACGGCTGAGACAACCGGAGGAAAGAGGCAGATATGTCCGACGAGGCCTACATGGCACGTGCCCTTAGGCTCGCGGCGCTCGGTCGTGGATGGACCAACCCCAATCCCATGGTAGGCGCAATCATCGTATCTGGCACGCATGTGCTGGCAGAAGGCTACCACCACCGATATGGCGACCTGCATGCCGAACGCGACGCCCTCAAGAATGCGATGCAAAAGGGCTTGGACGTGTGCGGCGCCACCATGTATGTGACGCTCGAGCCCTGCTGCCACTTTGGCAGGCAGCCCCCCTGCACCGACGCCATCATCGAGGCGGGAATCACGCGGGTGGTCGTTGGCTCTTCTGACCCTAACCCCAAGGTGGCGGGACAGGGGATAGGGATTCTGCGCGAGGCCGGCATCGAGGTGAGCGAAGGCGTGTTGGCCGATGAGTGCCTCGCCCTCAACGAGGCATTCCTCACGTACATCCAAACAGGACGGCCCCTGGTCACCATGAAGTACGCCATGACCATCGACGGGAAGATTGCCTGCGTAACGGGCGAGTCGCGCTGGATCACAGGCGAGGGTGCCCGTCGGCACGTGCACGAGCAACGTCACGCGGCAGCCGCCATCATGGTGGGCGTGGGAACGATCATCACTGACAACCCTCAGCTCACATCCCGCATCGAAGGCGGCAATGATCCCGTGCGCATCGTTTGCGACACCCACCTGCGCACACCTCTCGATGCCCATGTCGTCACCAGTGCACGCCGCGTCCCCACTCTGATAGCCACCTGCGAGAGCGACCCAGACAAGCACAGACCCTTTACGGCTGCGGGGTGCCAGATAGCCACCCTCCCGAACAGGGACGGCCATGTCGATCTTGTCTCCCTGGTTGACGAGCTCGGGAACCGGAACCTCGACAGCCTCATCATCGAGGGCGGCGCAACGCTCAATTGGTCTGCGCTGCAAGCGGGCATCGTCGATAAGGTCCAGGCCTACATCGCGCCAAAGATCTTTGGCGGAATGCTGGCAAAAGGACCCGTTGGGGGTCCGGGTTTCACGACCCCGGCTGACGCTATCGAACTCACCGACGTACGCTTGACCCGAATCGGTGACGACCATCTGATAGAGGGGAGGATTCTCCCATGTTCACGGGAATCGTCGAAGAGGTAGGAACCATCGCACGAATCCGGGGCGGTGCCCACTCCTCCACACTGGAGGTGTGCGCCCGTACCGTATGGGAAGACACGCACGTCGGTGACAGCATCTGCACATCCGGCGTATGCCTGACGGTCACCTCCCTCACACAGCGGGGCTTCACGGCCGACGTGATGCACGAGACGCTCAGCCGCAGCACGCTGGGTGGCCTCTCGGTGGGCGACAAGGTCAACCTAGAGCGAGCGATGGCTGTGGGCGAAAGATTTGGGGGACATATCGTCTCAGGGCATATCGACGGCACGGGAACGGTTGAGCGCATTACGCGCGACGGTACTGCCATCTGGTACGAGATCGAAACGACACCGGGCATTCTGCGCCTTATCATCGAGAAGGGCTCGATCGCCCTCGATGGCATCAGCCTCACTGTCGCGCGTGTCGATGACGCCACCAACACGTTCTCGGTGAGCACCATCCCCCATACCACCACGCACACCACCCTTACCGACACACAGGTGGGCGATACGGTGAACCTGGAGAACGACATCGTGGGGAAGTACATTGAACGCCTGATGAGAACCGGTAATTCTGCCGCAACGCCACAGGGCATCACGATGGACTTTCTCCTGGAGAACGGATTCTAGACACGAAGGCGCTGATGGAGGAGAGACAATGGTCAACGAAAGAAGAGCGGGGTACAACCTCATCCCCGAAGCCCTCGAGGCGCTCAGGGCGGGCAGGGTGATCCTCTGCATCGACGATCCGGACCGCGAGAACGAAGGCGATTTCATCTGTGCCGCCGAGTTCGCCACCACCGAGAACGTCAACCTCATGGCAAGCGTTGCCAAGGGACTCATCTGCATGCCCATGAGCGAGGAGTACGTGCGGCGCCTGAGGCTACCGCAAATGGTGAACAACAACACGGATAACCATGAGACGGCCTTTACCGTCTCTATTGACCACATCGACACCACCACGGGTATCTCGGCCGAGGAACGGGGCTACACGGCGCGCAAGTGCACCGAAGAGGGTACCCAGCCCGAAGACTTCCGCCGCCCTGGGCACATGTTCCCCCTGCTGGCCAAGAGGCACGGCGTCCTGGTGCGCAATGGCCATACCGAGGCAACCGTCGACCTTCTACGCCTCGCAGGCCTGAAGCAGGTGGGACTCTGCTGTGAGGTCATGCGCGAGGATGGCACGATGATGCGCACCAGCGAGCTTTTGGCACTCGCGCACGCGCATGACATGCCCGTCATCACCATCAAGGACCTGCAAGAATACCGTAAGTACCACGACAAGCTGGTAAGCTGCGAGGCAAGCCCGTTGCTACCCACCTCCTACGGCGAGTTCCGTGCATGCGGCTATGTGAACGAGGTCAACGGCGAGCACCATGTCGCACTGGTAAAGGGCGACATCGGCGACGGTGAGGACGTGCTGGTACGCGTGCATTCCGAATGCCTGACCGGGGACGTGTTCGGGTCCCTGCGCTGCGATTGTGGCGACCAGCTGCACTCCGCCATGCGCCAGGTGGATGCTGCAGGACGTGGAATCGTGCTGTACATGCGCCAGGAGGGTCGCGGTATCGGCCTCATCAACAAGCTCAAGGCCTATGAGCTGCAGCAACGGGGCATGGATACCGTCGAGGCCAATCTGGCCCTAGGATTTGAGCCTGACGCACGCGAGTACTACATCGGGGCCCAGATCCTGCGCGACCTAGGCGTGAGGACCATGCGCCTGCTCACCAACAATCCCGACAAGGTCTATCAGCTTGAGGAGTTTGGCCTGCGCATCACCGAGCGCGTGCCCATCCAAGTGGACGCCAACGATTTCGACCGCACGTATCTGCGAACGAAGAGGGACAAGATGGGACACCTGCTCTAGGCGCTCCCCCACGATCGTCGAGAAAGGAAGATGGCATGACAAGCTATGAGGGAAGGCTCTATGCGGACGACATCAAGATTGGCATCGTGAACGCACGCTTCAATGAGTTCATCACATCGAAGCTCCTGAGCGGCGCGTTGGACGGCCTGGCGCGTCGTGGCGTCCCAGAGGACCGGGTGGACGTCGCCTGGGTGCCAGGCGCCTTCGAGATTCCCGTCATCGCCAGCCGCATGGCTCAATCGGGAAAATACGACGCCATCATCTGCCTAGGTGCGGTCATACGTGGCGCGACCAGCCATTACGAGGCCGTGGTCAACGAGGTGTCCAAGGGAATCGCGCACATCGCCCTGTCGACGGGCATCCCCGTGATGTTTGGCGTCCTCACCACCGAGAGCATCGAGCAGGCCATCGAGCGCGCCGGATCCAAGGCGGGCAACAAGGGTTCCGAGTGCGCCGAGGGTGCCATCGAGATGGTCAACCTCATCCGCAGCATGGACATATAGATGCTGTGATGCCGCCGAGGTACTGTAATGCCACCGTTGGCTTCGATGGGGCGTCGTGTGCATGGGCCCCACGGGACAGCCCTGCGACCCCGCCAGCAGTAGCCGTGCAGAGCTGACGTCCCAAGGTCATCGCTTGGCTACCATGCGGCGGAAAGGAGACATGCGCGATGGGCTCGGTCTGAGGTGGTGCGAGCATCGCTACTCCCCCATCAGTCGCGCCCGATCCTCCTCGAGCTCCCTCTTGGCCGCCGCAAGAAGCGTCGGGTAGCGCGGGTCCATCTGCCTGAGCACGTCCACGATGGCCTCGCTCACGAGCCAGCGCGCAAGCCACTTCTGGTCTGCGGGTATGACGTGCCAGGGAGCGTGTCTGGTGGAGGTCGCGTTTATGGCCTGCTCGTAGGCGTCCATGTAGCTGGACCAGAGCTTGCGCTCCTCGACGTCGGCCGCCGAGAACTTCCAGTTCTTCCTCTCGTTATCGATGCGCGCGAGGAAGCGCCGTCTCTGCTCGTCCTTGCTCACGTTGAGGAAGACTTTGAGCACGCGGTAGCCATTCTCGTACAGGTACTCCTCGAGGTCGCGTATCTGGCGGTAGCGTCTGCCAAAGAACTCGTCCTCCGAGCAGTGCAGGCAGCGTCTGGGCAGGCTGTAGTCCCTCCAGAGCCCGTGCACGCGTACGATCAGCACGTCCTCGTAGTACGAGCGATTGAAGAGTCCGATGGTGCCACGCGGCGGAAGCTGCGTGATCGCGCGCCACAGGTAGTCGTGCGCAAGCTCCAGGTGGCTCGGCTGCTTGAAGCTGTGGACCATTACACCCTGCGGGTTCACGCCACTCATCACATGCTTGATCGTGGAATCCTTTCCCGCAGCGTCCATCGCCTGGAGCAGGATGACGAGGCCCTCCCTACCGTCAGCATAGAGCCTATCCTGCAGCTCTCCCATGAGCTTGGTGTTCGTAGCGGTAAGCTGCGCGTATACGGCGCGCTCTCCCTCATCGGCCTCGACCGACGTCACGGCATTCGCCATCAAGAAGCGCTCGCTGCCGTCAAATTGAAAGTCTCTGATGTTCATGTCCCACTCCTCGATCGTCCCTCTCGTGCATCGCCGCAGCCTCTGCCGCACTCGCCTCGGCCGCGCTCATGATTATCCACCTTTCTGGGAGTCGGTTTTAAGGGACACACGGATTAAATCGGGCTGACCAGCCGCAGAGCTATCCTAAGCTATGAAAGAGCGACCTGACAGCTCGCCTGACCTGGCTTGCCTGCCAAGGTCCCGCCTGCAGCCGCTGCAGAGGTCATTGGGAGCAGCTGGCGGTACAACCGATACGCCCAAGAGGGCTCTCGGCACAGCGTACGCTGTCACGTAGCGGTGAACGCACGAGACTGCACGTTCAGGGCCGAGTGGCAGTGCGTCTCACACTGCCACTCGATGGTGAGCGTACGGGGCAGTGCGTTTCACACTGCCACTCGATGGTGAGCGTACCAAGGCGGTACGCTCGGGGCCGAGTGGCAGTGCCACTTACACGGGGCGGTACGTTCGGGGCCGAGTGGCAGTGCCACTCACACGGGGCTGCACGCTCGGGGCCGAGTGGCAGTGCCACTCACACTGCCACTCGATGGTGAGCGTACGGGGCAGTGCGTCTCACACTGCCACTCGACGTCGAGCGTACCAAAGTGGTACGTTCAGGGTCGAGTGGCAGTGCCACTTACACGGGACGGTACGCTCGGGGCCGAGTGGCAGTGTAGGTCCGAGTGACCTTCGGGCCAACAGGCGCTGCGCTGATGCCAAGACATGCCTCGAGCGAGCGGGCACAGGCCTTGCCCAAGACGGTTCTTCCACGAGCGGCGGGAGGTCTTTTGGCGGGAGAGTCTCTCGGCCGGTCAGGCTGATGCGTTCCGTACTCCTAAGACGACATAACCCGAACCGAGGGACGAAAGACCGAAAAACAAATTGATGGGAACATTTCCCCCTGTGCCGCATGTTATGGGTAGGGAGGTGGAAAGATGCGACAACGCTCAGGGGAATTCATGCAGTTGGCCATGGACAGCTGGGGAGACATCGTATATCGCGTGGCGCTTTCACAGACATGCTCTCACCAGGATGCTCAGGACGTCGCGCAGGACGTGTTCCTGCGACTGCTCACGAGCCCGGTAGAGTTTGAGGATGGCGAGCATCTGAAAGCGTGGCTCCTGCGGGCGACCATCAACCGCTGCCGTGAGCTGCATCGCTCGTGGTGGAAAAGACGGGTGCAGGGCGCAGGCGACGCCGAAGCCTTCGCAAACGCGTCCGCCTTAACAGACAGCAGCCCCACGGAAGAGGCAGCACTCAGAGCTGTTGAGCGCCACCCCATCTGGCAGGCATTGAGGAAGCTGCCCGACCAGCTGCGCGCCACAGTTACGCTCCACTACATCGAGGGGATCTCGTGCGCACAGATCGCCCGCATCATGGAATGCAGACCCGCGACCGTGCGGACTCGCCTCAGATGGGCCCGCACGAAGCTGAGGGGATTGCTGTAAGTGCAACGCGACAGGAGAAGGGAGAGATCATGGATGAAAGGCGGACAGTCGACGAGCTGAGGTCCCTCATGCGACAGGTTCACCTACCAGGGACCGTAAGGGAGAACGTACTACTCGAGGCTGCACACCCAGACGTGGCCGAGCCCACAGGCGCGAGCACCAAGAGACGGCGGCTGATCACCCGCCGCTCGGCGCTGCGTCTTGGTCTTGCCGCAGCGAGCGTTGCTGCAACGTTCGTGGGACTGTCGATGCATGGCGTACCACACAAAGGAGAGCAAGCCCCCAAGGAGGCGGGGAGCGGCTCGTTTGTCCTGGTGGCATATGCCGAGGGAACCAGACAGGACGATGAGGTCATACTGTCGGTAGATGACTTTGGGACCAAGAGCAGCAGCTGGAGCGAAGGTGACAAGGGCAGCTTGGGAGTGAGTCGCTCACTCTCCCTAAACTGCACGGGAAATGCCATCAAGAAGCTCGCCTACTCGCTCGAGGGTGCGTTTGCCTGTCTGCCACAGGACGACGAGACAAGTCGGAGCTACGTCTTCTTTGACGCCATAGCAAAAGGCCCCCTCCACGAGTATAGTGAGGCAGATGCGGGCAGCTCATGCACCAACTTCACGCTTGCCTACGACCAGCTGGCACAGGACAAAGAGAGCTTCGGTCGAAGCGTGAGGGCCCACTTTCCCGCATCGGCTGAGCTGACATCCGCCCTTCAGTCCTTTAAGCAGTACGACCCGACTCGTGAGGACAGTCGCAGCCCCGATGCGATCCGTGCGTATTGCGAGGCAAATCGCACGGTGGCGCTCTACTCCGAGAAGACCTATGCAGAGCTGCTCTCACAGACGCCCCTCGTGATCACGGCGACCTTCGAGGACGACTCCACCAAGACGAAGCGCTACGTCATAGCGCCAATCGCTGGCTTCGAGAGAGTCTATGGCGACTGGCTTGAGCGTCTCACAGAACTTGAGGTCAAAATGGAGCTTGGCTCCGATGACGACCAGGTGGCCCGCGACGAGGCCGAGGCTCGCTACGTTGAGCAGCTCTCTGCGCAACCGCAGCTCTACACCATACGCGAAGAAGCATGAGGCTTCTTGCCCGCGCGCCCTGGCCTTTGGGTGCACGAGGGCGGACCTCCAGCGGACCTCCACCATGCCCACACACACCCTGCCGCACAGCTTGCGTATACTGCTCAATAGGCTCTGACATATGCACACCACCTACCGCGCGGAGGAACTATGAGCGAGCAGAAGGCCCCGGCCGACAGCTGCGTACTGGTCACTGGCGGGGCGGGCTTCATCGGAAGTCACACCGTCGTCGAACTCCTCGAGAGGGGCTACCGGGTCGTGGTCGTGGACGACCTCTCGAACGCGAGCGAGAAGGTCCTCGATCGCATAGGCAAAATCACCGGAGAGAAGGCTGCGGCCAGGCTCTCGTTCTATCAGGCTGACGTGAGCGATCGCGCCGCGCTTGAGGCCGTCTTTGCGGCCAACGACATCGACTTTGTCATCCACTTCGCGGGCTTCAAGGCTGTCGGCGAGTCCGTCCTAAAGCCCGTGGAGTACTACTCAAATAACCTGAATACCACGCTCACCCTCGTGGACGTCATGCGCACGCACGGCTGCAGGT